>Ga0172377_10000150_pt1 | contig 59841 bp, 57 predicted proteins | sample Pumphouse3metaG_FD_119749 | JGI IMG/M metagenome (GOLD analysis project Ga0172377, IMG submission 119749) | Leachate microbial communities from a municipal landfill in Southern Ontario, Canada - Pumphouse #3 metaG | ecosystem: Engineered > Solid waste > Landfill > Unclassified | place: Canada...
ATGGTTCCATTTAAATAATGGCTGGGGTAACCTAAGGGATAGTGCAACAGAGAATAGACAGCCGATTTTTCGGTGATGGTGAAACGGTGGGGTAAGAGCCTACCAGACTTTTGAGTAATCTTAAGTGCTTTGTAAACCCAACCTGCAGCAAGAAGACTAGGTATTTACTTCACATTTTTGGTCTTCGCAAGACTACTAAAGTAATTTAGTAGCTAGATAAATTATTGTCTTAAAAACAAAACGCGGCTTATTGGTTTACCTAATAAAAAAGAAGTATTTGCTTCTTTTTTATTTTAAAATCATCCATGTAATACTTTTTCTTTTTTCAACTCTTTATAAACAATCATAAATCTTCTCAAGTATTCATCACTATGGCTAGATTTTTCAAATCCTGAGTTGTAATTTATAATCATTTTTTTCATATTATTTCTCGTGTATTTTTTCCAATAAATTAATTCATTTAATGCAAGAATTGAGCTAAGATTTTTATTTTTATTTATTTCATTACAAAATTTACTTTTATCTCCATTACTTCCAACTCTTTTCATGGCTATTTTTGTATTAATTTGATGTATTCCACAAATATAGTTATTGTTTGATTCATATTTTCCTAATCTTGTCTCAATTATTCCAATTGCAGCAAGTTCAAGTCCTAAACCATGTGGTTCTCCAATTTTTATAAGTTTTTCTGTTAGTTTTGTTTCATTTTCGGTAAGTTCATTGTAGTTAAAATCCCAACTAAATAAACTTACACAAATGATACTTATTAATATTAATATTTTCATTATTCTCTTTTTAATTTAAATTTTTTATATTATTTCAATAAATTGTATGTTTTTTGTGTAATGATTTTTATATGTAAGTTGGCTTATTGCTATTACAATAAGCCTTTTTTATTATTTTATGATGTGACCCACGAATTTTGACATATTATTTAATATTTTTCCACCGCGTCTGAATCCTAATCCACAAGCTTCATAGGCAAAAAATACTCCAGCTTGATAATAGTTTCCATTTGAATCTCTTGGGAATTCTACATATTCTTGAAAAATTGCTTTATGACCTTCATAAATCCCATCAGTTTGTTCATCAATACTTCCATCACTATTTATAATTTTAGTATTAGCACCTTCTCTTCCGAAACATCTTTTTTCTACATATTTTCCTAGTAAAGGTTCAAAAGAAGTTTCTAAAAGTAGGGGATGATTTGGATATAAATCCCATAAAATTTTCATAAAACCTTTTGATTGGAACATCAAAGTATATGCAGGATTAAAAATAATTGCTTTTTTTTCTTTTATAATTTCAGTTAAAGTAAGAGCTAGTTCACTTTCTTCAATGGCAATATTTTCCCAAGGAATTAGTTTAAACCAAAATTCAAAAAGTTCATCATCTTTAAAAATCCCATCATCACTAAATTGAACATTTTCTATAAATTCAAAATCTGTATTAAATCCAGCCTCCGAGGCAATATGTTCTAAAAGTTTTGTAGTATTTATATCTTCACTTGAAGTTGAAATTGATGAAAATAATATTTTCCAACCAAGATTAGAATAATATTCTTCAAACTTTTCAATATCATCATCAAGGGTAATAATTCTTTTAAAGTTATCTTTTAATGCTTCATAAAGATTATTAAATTGACTAGCTTCATCTAAACCATTTGCTTTTAACATTGCCCATTGAATAATAGCTGTTTCAAAAAGTGAAGTTGGCGTATCAGCGTTAAATTCAATTAATTTAATAGGTTTATTATCAATTCCACCTGCTAAATCAAATCTTGAATATAAATGCCAATGAACATCATTTTCCCAAGATTCTTTTATGATTTCTACCAGATTAAAAGGAATATTTATTTCATGAAATAAATCATTATCAATAACATATTGTCCAGCTTGGGCAAACATTTCATATAATTCATTACAAGCTTCATAATAAGCATTTGCTTCATTTTCATTTATTACAACAATTTCATCACTAACATAAGATGAATTGTCACTATCTGTGTGCCATACAAAACCAATTGACTCTAAATATGCATCATCTAATGGTTTTAATTTTTCTAATTTCATAATTTAACTCCCAAAACTTGAAGATGGTGTAGATTTAGTTGCATTTGAAGTTGAAGCAGGAGTTGAACTATTCCCACCAAAATAACCACTTTTTTTAGCACCTGAATTATTAGCTCCAGTTGTTGCTGGAGTTTTTGAAAATGAACTTTGTGATTTACTATATGTTTGAGGTGATTTGTATTGAGTTTGTCTTTGATTTTGGAAATTTTGATTATTAAATAGTTTATTTCCAATCCAAGAACCAATCATTGCACCTGCAATTGAAGATAATAAAACTCCACCAAGACCCATTCCACCACTACTTACTTCTGCATTTGGATTTGTAAGAGGTGAAGTTCCTGCATCAATTTTTAATTCTTCATCTTTTACTAGTTTATCTATTTCTGGTTGAGATAATATTTTCTCACTACCATCTGGTTTTCGTAAAACAATAGTTGTTTTAGCTGCTGGAAATTCGTCTGCAATTTTGTATTTACCATCTGCTGATTCTTCTACAACGACAAATGCACCTTGTTTTTGACTAGCATTTGTAAAGGCATCATTTTGACCTTGGTTTTGTTGTTGATTTTTATCATTTGAACTATCACCACATCCAACAAGTCCTACAATAAGAAGTGAACCTAATCCTCCAACCATTGCATAATTTGATATTTTTTTAATATGATTTCTTTTTTTCAAAATTAATAATCCTTTCTTTTTTTGTTTAAATTTTTATAATATCTATTTTAGGAATTAACTTATTATATCAAATAGATTAAAAATAATCAAAAATTTAAATCTTTTTCATCTTTGAGTTCAGGATAACACACAAGAGTTTTCTCTTTTGTAATTCTTTTGCATTTATTACAAATAAAGATTTGATTTTGTGTCAATTCTTCATTTTGAGGTAAAATAATATAGTTTTTCTTAGTTCCACAGAGTTTTATTATTTTTTTCATTTTAAACCTCTTTAGTATTAAGTATTTATATTAAAATTATAGTTTAATTCTTAATAAAAGAACGATAAAAAGAAGAAAATTATTCTACTTTTAATCCCTTTCTCATAGCTTCCACCAAGTCTTCATTGGCTTTTGTATTTGTAAAGTATTCAAAAGCTAAAACGCCTTGATATAAAAGCATATCTTCGCCGTCTTTTATCTCACAGTTATTCTCTTTTGCTAAGGCCAAAAAAGGTGTTATTTTCCCATACACACAATCAAAAGCAAATTTTGCAGTTTTTAGTATTGGTTCAAGTATTTCTTTTGGTGCTGGTAAATATTCATCTTTTAGTCCAGCACTTGTTGAATTTACTACTAAATCATAAATTTCAGGTTTGAAATTTTCCCATGAAAAACATGGAATTTGATGTTGTTTAAAAAAGTCAAGTTTTCCTTGACTTCTATTTAATACAGTTACATTTATATTTTTTGATTTTACAGCAAGAGCGATTGCTTTTGCTGTTCCACCAGCTCCTAAAAGTAAGACATTTTTAATAAGTCCAAAACTCTCAATTGCCTTTAAAAATCCAGGTGCATCTGTATTATAAGCAATTATTTTACCATTTTCATTTATGTAAGTATTTACAGCTTTTATCTCTTTTGCCAAACCTCTTACTTCATCGGCATTTATAAAAGCATCTTCTTTGTGTGGAACTGTGATATTTGCTCCCAAATAATTATTTTTTAAAAAAGTATTTTTTATATCATTTCCATTTTCTAAATGATGTTTTTCATAAATTCCATCAAATCCAATATATTTTAATCCAGCATTATGCATTTGTGGAGATTTTGAATGTTCAACTGGATTTCCAAAGATTACAAATTTATTTTTTATATTAGACATTTGTTTCCTTAATTAAGATTATTTTTCTGAGAAATCAAAATTTGCTATGTGATTGTCTAAATGTTCTTCTAATGCTAATTTATATTCATTCATAAAATATTCTACTATATTATCTTTTTCAGCTTTCATATCTTCTGCTGATTCAAAAGAAGATGCAGACATCCACGCACTAAATCTTGCTGAACCATACATAAATGATGCACTTATTTCACCTTGAGTTAGGTTTTGGTTTAGTTGTTCGTTTGCAAGTGCTATAAATGCATCCGCTCTTTTTAAAAATCCATTATTATTTTCTTTCATTTTTATATCCTTTATATTTTTAATATCTATATTATTTTATGCAATAGCTTTTGCGATTAGCTGAAATATAGGGTATTGGCTATTGTTTCTATCATCTGTATAAACTATTTTGTATTCAATTACTTCAAAATTGTTATTTTCAATAATCTTACAAAGTTCATCTTTATCATATCCAAAATGCTCAACTCCATCATTTTTATGTTCACTATGAAATGTTCCATCTTCGCTTACAAGGTCATTTATACACAAATATCCACCATCTTTTAATGCACTTTTTGCTTTTTTTACAAACATATTTGTATCTTTTATATGATGAAGTGTCATTGAAATTGCTATTAAATCAAACTCTTTTTTTGGTAAATCTTCTTTATTTATATCGTGTTTGATTGCACTTATATTTGTAAAATTTAGCTCTTTTGCTTTTTCATTAAACTTTTCAACCATTCCACTTGAATAATCCATTCCAAGAACTGTATTTGTTTCATTACTAAGTCCAAAACCTATAAGTCCTGTTCCACAGCCATAATCTAAGATTTTAAAATCAGGTTTTAAATCTACTATTTCTTTTATATTATCAACGCTTGATTTTGCTATTTGTACTCTTGAAGTCTTAGCTTCCCAGTCGTGTGCTACGTTATCAAATCTATTCATACCTATCCTTAACCAATAAATCATTAAAATTTTGCTAAATTATATCAAAACCTAATAAAAGAGAAATTATGAATCAAGTTAAATATTACTTTAGTACAACAGAAGATGGAAATTTATCATATTTAGCAGATGATTTAAAACAAAATGTTGATAAAAATAGACAAACAGTAGCAAATATAATGGAATATAAAGATGAAGATTTAGTTTATATGAATCAAGTTCATGGAAATAATGTTCAAATAGTAGATAAAAATTCACCAAAAATTATTGAAAATTGTGATGGAATTATTACAAAAGAAAAAAATCTTCCTTTAATGGTAATGGTGGCTGATTGTATTCCTATCTTATTTTTTGATGAAATCCAAGGTGTAATTGCAGCTGTTCATGCAGGAAGAAACTCAACTTTTTTAAAAATCGCACAAATTACAGCAAATAAAATGATAAATGAATTAGGTTGTAATACAAATAATATAAAAGTAATTTTTGGACCATCCATTCACTCTTGTTGTTATGAAGTAAGTGATGAATTATTAGCTATTGTAAAAACATCTTTTGGAGAAAAATTTTGTATAGGAAAAAATATTGATTTACAAGGAATTAATATTAAGCTTTTAGAAGAAGTGGGAATTAGACATATAAATGTTTCAAATATTTGTACAAAATGCTCACATGAACCATATTTTTCTTTTAGAAAAAATTCTAAAACAGGGAGATTTGCAGGAGTAATAAGTATTAGTTGATAAAAAACTTACATAAATTTTACATAACTTGCTTAAAATTTTTAAATATGAACATTAATTCGTAAAAATTTATCTATTTAAGTTTCTTTTCGTTACTATTTTGCGAATTTTATAATGAAATAATAAACTAAAGGGAAAAGAAATGACTACTAAAGTTACAAAAGAAGAAGCATTAGAGTATCACAGAGTTCCAAATCCAGGAAAAGTTGCAATTGCTACAACAACTAGATTGGAAACTCAAAGAGATTTATCACTAGCATATTCACCTGGTGTTGCCTTTCCTTGTGAAGAGATAGAAAAAAATCCGCAATTAGCTTATGAATTTACAGCAAAAAGAAATTTAGTTGCTGTGATTTCAAATGGAACAGCTGTTCTTGGTCTTGGTGATATTGGTGCACTTGCATCTAAGCCTGTTATGGAAGGTAAGGCTGTATTATTCAAAAAATTTGCAGCTGTTGATGCTTTTGATATTGAAGTTGATGAAAAAGATATTGATAAATTTTGTGCTGTTGTAAAGGCTATTTCTCCTACTTTTGGTGGAATTAATCTTGAGGATATAAAAGCACCTGAGTGTTTTGAAATTGAAAGAAGATTGGTTGAAGAACTAGAGATTCCAGTTATGCATGATGACCAACATGGAACGGCAATTATTACGACAGCTGCACTTATGAATGCTTGTGAAATGATGGATAAAAAAATAGAAGATATGAAAGTTGTAGTTGTGGGAGCTGGAGCTGCTGCTATTGCTTGTTCTATTATGTATAAAGAGCTTGGAATTAAAAATTTAATTATGTGTGATTCTAAAGGTGTAATACATAAAGGAAGAACAGATTTAAATAAATATAAAAAAGAGTTTATCACTTCAACTGATGCTGTAAGTATGGAAGATGCATTTAAAGATGCAGATATGTTTTTAGGATTATCAAAACCTGGAACTTTTACAGTTGAGCATATAAAACTTATGAGTGAAGAGCCAATTGTATTTACCTTAGCAAATCCTACACCTGAGCTTTTCCCTGAAGAAGTAAAATCTGTAAGACCAAAAGCAATAGTTGGAACTGGAAGATCAGATTTTCCAAATCAAGTAAATAATGTACTGGGTTTCCCTTTTATTTTTAGAGGTGCATTAGATGTACAAGCTAGAAAAATAAATATGCATATGAAAATGGCAGCAGCAAAGGCTATTGCAAATTTAGCAAAAGAGCCTTTAAGTCCTGATTTAGTTGCTTCTTTTGGAAATTTAATTTATGGAAGAGAGTATATTATTCCAATTCCTTTTGATAAAAGATTGATGGTTGAAGTATCATCTGCTGTTGCAAATGGAGCTATTGAAACAGGAGTTGCAAGGGTTAAAGAGTTTAATTTAGAAACATATAGAACAAAACTTGCTTTAATGGTGTAATTTTGAATCATCTTTCAATTATCAATTAATTAATAAAATGGTATTATTCTGGCTTAATTTTTAAAAAGAATAATACCAAATAGGATAGAAATGGAAGAGTATATACTTTTAATTGATACTGAAGATGCAAAAGGTTTAGTATACAATGTATCAAAAGTTCTTTTTGCAAACAACTTAAACATCGAGCAAAATGCTGAATATGTTGATAAAGATACAAATAAGTTTTTTATGAGAACGGTTATTTCTGGAAATGTTTCTAGAAACATTCTTTTAAAAGAGTTAAAAGAAGTTTTACCAAAAAATGCAGAAATCAATCTAAATAAAAAAGCTAAAAAAGATGTAATAATTTTAGCTACTAAAGAATCTCATGTTTTAGGTGATTTACTTATTAGATATATCGCAGGTGAATTAAATGCAAATATCAAAGCTGTTATTGCAAATCATGATTATTTACAAGATTTAGTTGAAAAATTCAATATTCCATTTACTTGTATTAGTGCAGAAGGAATGAGTAGAGAAGATCATGAAGATAAAATGATTGCAAAAATTCAAGAGTTTGAGCCTGATGTTATTGTTCTTGCAAAATATATGAGAATTTTAACTTCAAAATTTGTTGAAACTTTCCCTAAAAAAGTTCTAAATATCCACCACTCATTTTTACCAGCATTCATTGGAGCAAATCCATATAAACAAGCACATCAAAGAGGTGTTAAAATTATTGGAGCAACTGCGCATTATGTTACAAATGATTTGGATGAAGGTCCAATTATATTCCAAGATGTTGTAAGGGTTGACCATAGTTATTCTTGGGAAGATATGAGAAATGCTGGAAGAAATGTAGAAAAAATTGTACTTTCAAATGCCTTTGAATTATTACTTCATGATAGAGTTTTTGTTCATGGAAATAAAACGGTGATTTTATAATGTTTAATTTAGTTTTACTAGAACCTCGAATGCCAGGAAATGTGGGAACAATTGGAAGACTTGCCTTTGCCTTGAATTGTACACTTCATTTAATTAAACCTTATGGTTTTGGTGCAATTACTGAAAAAGAAGTAAGACGAGCTGGGCTTGATTATTGGTTTGAACTAGATGTTAGAGAGTATGATAATATTGAAGATTTCTGGGCAAAAAATCCCTTTAATGATAGACATTTTTTAGCAACAACAAAAACAAAACAAGTATATTTTGAAGCTGAACTAAAAACTGGAGATTACTTCTATTTTGGAAGAGAAGATGCTGGACTTCCTCAATCTATCTTAGATAAAAGCCCAAAAACTTGTATTACAATTCCCATGACAAATGAAGCTAGAAGTTTGAATATTGCAAATTCAGTTTCAGTTATTGCTTATGAAGCTTTAAGACAAAACTTTAAAGATTTTAAATAATGGCTAAAAAAAATATTGTTGTAGGTGGTTTTTCAAAAGAGCAAAGAGAAAAAGAGCTTGAAAAAGTAAAAACTAAGTATGAAAAAAAAGGTTATAAATTTTTGCAATACTTAGATAATGGAACTTTAAAATCTATTGCTGTATTTGAAGTAAGTGATGCTATTATAAAAAAAGAGAGATCTACTCAACTAATTGTTGTGGGAGTTGGTTTTCTTATAATTTCTGCAATATTATATTTTAAATCTATGAATATTAATTAACTTTAAGATTTAACAATTTATTAATACTACTTAAATATAATCTAAGCAATTACATAAGGATAATATTTGTATAAAATTTTACTTTTAGAAGATGATGAACTTTTTGCTTCAACAGTTGAGGATTTCTTAAGTGATGAAGGTTTTGATGTTGATATTGCATATGATGGTGAAGAGTGTTTGGAATTAAATTTCAAGAAAAATTATGACCTTTATATATTTGATATTAATGTTCCTAAAATAAATGGTTTAGATTTATTAAAACAGTTAAGACAAAGTGATGATAATACTCCTACGATTTTTTTAACATCTTATAAAGACAAAGATACTTTACATGATGCCTTTTTAAAAGGTTGTGATGATTATTTAAAAAAACCGGTTGATTTAGATGAACTAATTTTACGAATAAAAGCTCTATTAAAACGAAATAAAAAACAATTTAATATTATAAAATTATCAGATACACTTACTTTTAATCCTTCTAATAAAAGAGCATATGAAAATGAGATTGATTTAAATTTACCTGTAAAAGTGCTTGATTTACTTGAATTGTTTTTAGAGAATAAAGGTGAAATTGTTACAAAAAATATGATTATTTCAAAACTTTGGACAACACAAGAAGAGTATAGTGAAGGCTCTATTAGGGTTTATATAAATCAAATAAAAAAATTATTAGGAAAAGAGTCTATTTTAAATATAAAAGGAATAGGGTATAAAATTGAACTCTAAAAAAAGAGATTTCTTAATCTCAATTTCTATAATTTTCACTTTTTCATTGATAATAATTTTATATTTAAACTATTTTTTTATCTCAAAGTTTGGATTAAATCAAGATAATTTTGTTTTTATTATCATTCCTTTAATAATAGTAGGTTTAGCTATATTTTTGAGTTTTTCAATCTCTATTTTAAAGCCACTTTTTAAAAGTGATGAAAAACTACAACAAAGCATAAAAGAGACTATTCACGAGTTAAATATTCCTGTTTCAACTATCAAAATGAATGCGCAACTTTTACAAAAAACTATTAGTGATGAAAAAAGCCTAAAAAGACTTGATAGAATAAATCAAGCTAGTAATAATCTTTTAAAATTGTATGAAAATATGGAATACAATATCAAAAAAGAGATTGATAAAATTGATAAACAAGAGTTTTATTTAGATGAAATTATTGCCATATCTTGTGAGAAGTTTGATGATATTAAAAAAAATACAATAATCACTACAAATGTACCAAGTATTAAGCTTTTCACTGATTTAAATGGTTTTGAAAAAACAGTTGATAATCTAATTTCAAATGCAATTAAACACAATATAAAAGATAATCCTCTTGTAAATATAGAGTATAAAAACGGGATTTTATCTGTTTTTAATACAGGTGAAAAAATAGACACAAAAAATCTTTTTATAGTTTTTGATAAATATTTCCAAGAAGATTCTTCAAAAGATGGCTTTGGTTTAGGGCTTGCCATGGTAAAAGAGTTTTGTGATAAAAATAAAATCACTATAAATATTGATACCTTAGAAAATGGTAATAGATTTAATTTAAATTTGAAAAATATCCTTTGAAAAAAATAGTTACAATTTATTATGATAAGCAATGCCCTTTTTGTGAAAATTATGTGAAACTTTTAAAACTAAAAGAAAACTTTCAAATAATATTAAAAGACGCAAGAGTCACTCTTGATGAGATAAAATTGTTTTGCAATAAACTAGATATAAATGATGGTTTTGTTGTTATTTATGAAAACAGATGTTTTCAGGGCTCTCTTGCCTTACAATTTTTAAACTCTGCTGTTGATAAAACTACATTTATTGGAAAACTTCATTTTTTATTTAAATATGAAAATCTTTTTTCTAAGCTTTTATATAAACTTTTCTTCAATATGAGAAAAATAATTTTTATTATATTGAATAAAAGTACTAAAATATAGTTTATTCACTTTTTTTTAATATTTTTAAAAGTTGAAAAAATAAACATATTAATCTAAATTATTATATTATGGAATATAAATAAAATTCAAAAGGAATTTCATGGAAACAAGTATTATATTTGCTGTAGCAATAATATTTTTTGTATTAATAATTATCACAAAAGGTGTTAAAATTGTTCCTCAATCTGATTTATATGTGATTGAGCGATTAGGAAAATTTAACAAAGAACTTCATGGTGGATTTCACCTTATTATTCCCATTATTGATCAAGTAAGAGCAATATTGACTTCAAGAGAGCAGTTAGTGGATATTGCTAAACAATCTGTAATTACTAGAGATAACGTAAATATTTCTATTGATGGGATTGTATTTTGTAAAGTTGATGATGCTATGGAAGCTACTTATAACGTAGTTGATTTTAAAAATGCAATTGCAAATCTTGCAATGACTACTTTAAGAGCTGAAATTGGTGGTATGGATTTAGATGATACTTTATCAAATAGAGAAACATTAAATGCAAAACTTCAAAATGAATTAGGAAGTGCCGCTGCTAACTGGGGAATTAAAGTAACAAGAGTTGAAATCTCTGATATTTCAGTTCCACAAGAAATTGAGCGAGCTATGAATATGCAAATGGAAGCAGAGCGATCAAAAAGAGCAGTTGAAACAAAAGCCCGAGCTGATAAAGAAGCAGTTATTAGAAAAGCTGAGGGTTTCAAACAAGAAGAGATTTTAAAAGCAGAAGCAATCGAAAGAATGGCAGATGCAAAAAGATATGAACAAGAACAAATAGCAGCAGGTCAACAAGAAGCTATGAGACTTATAAATATTTCTATGATGGAAAACGAAAAAGCAGCAGAATTCTTACTTGCAAAAGATAGAATTGCAGCATTTAGAGCACTAGCTGAAAGTGGTTCAACAGATAAAATGATTTTACCTTATGATGTGGCTCAAATGGTTGGAGCAACTTCTGTTTTAGGTGATGCATTTTTTAAAGGTGTAAGTAATGCCAACACAAATAATTCTTAGTGTAATTGACCCTTATATCCTTTTGGCAATTGGAGTTGCTTTGATAGCTTTTGAAGCTGTTATCGTATCTTTTGTTCTTGTTTGGTTTGGAGTAGGGTTTGTAATAACAGCTTTTATTTCTTATATTTATGTCTTTGATGATGGAATTTGGCAAATAGCAACGGCTTCTATAATTTCATTGATTTTATTATTGCTTTTAAGAAAAAAAGTATTGGAATCTTTTTTGAAATCAAAAAAAGATATTTCAGATAATTTTTTAGATGAAAAAGGAATAGGGGAGATTAAAAATTCAAAAGTTCTTTATAAAGCAACTTATTGGGATATTGATTCAAAAATTGATGAAAAAGAGTTTGTAGAAGGTGAAAAAGTTGTGGTTTTAAAAACCCATAAAAATAAGGCTACCATAGAAAAAAGATAGAAAGTAAAGAACTAAAATGAGTACATATATTTATATGGTTCCCATTGATGATGGTGCAGCTCCTAATCCTTATGGTGGGATTTGCACCCTTGCTATTTGCAAAGCAAATTTTAGAAGAATAGCAAAACAAAATGATTGGATAATTGGATTAACAATCGATTACAAACTTATTTATGCCATGAAAATAACATCTGTTATGAGTATGATGGAATATGATAACTATACAAAACATAACTTACAAATAAAAATCCCAAATAAAAATAGTAAAAATATTGAAGAACAACTAGGCGATAGTGTTTATGATTTTAGTAATGATAATATTACTTTAAGAGCAGGTGTTCACAGTCGTTGTACAAAAGAAATAGATTTAGCTGGTAAAAATGTGTTACTTTCAAGTTTTTTTTATTACTTTGGAGACAAAACAAAAGTTTTGCCAAAAGAGTTTGAAAATATAGTGAATCTTGATATTGATTTTCTAAAGTTAACAAAAGAATCAGAAATAAGTTTTTTTACTTGGTTAGAAAATCAAAATTTTGATAAAAATAAAATATATTCAACTCCCCATAGAATTGGAATTATAAGTCCTAGTGATAGAGAAAATGACTTGAGTTGTTGTATTAGAAAAAAAATAGAAAAGAAATTCCTCACTTAACAACTAATTAACAATTAATTAATAGAAAATTAACAAAACTATTTTATCATCTTAAAAATTATTTTTTAAGGAATAGAATGAAAAAAACTAAAATATTTCTATCTTGTATTTTAGCTGGGGCACTTACGAATATAAATGCAACAGAGGTTTTAGATGCTATAAGTGTAGAATCATCTACAATTAATGATAATAATGGCTTGAGAAAGTCAGAAGTATCTTCTACTTCATATATGACAAATGAAGAAATAGAAAAAATTAATCCTAAAACAATTTCTGATATTTTAAATAAAATCCCTGGTGTAACTTGCTCTTTAGTAGGAACTGATTCCATTAAAGTTCATATAAGAGGTATAGATAATCAATTATATATGGGTGAAAAACCAGGTGTTGCTGTGGTAATTGATGGTGTTCCAGTTCAAGAAACAACTGGTAAGATTAATATTGATTTAGACAATATTGAATCTATAAAGGTTATTAAAGGTGGAGCAAGTTATTTATATGGTAATGATGCATTATCAGGTGCTGTTATTATTACAACTAAAAATGCAAAAGCAACTAATAAATCAAAGATAGAAACAGAAGCTGGAAGTTTTGGAACAAAAAGAGTTCTTTTTGAAACTTCACAAGGTTTTGATAATTCAAGTTTACAACTACAAGGAAGCATTAGAGATAGTGATGGATATTGGGAAGAATCATTTGTTAAATCAAAATCGATTAATGGAAAATATCAATATTATATAGATGATTTAAGTGATATTACATTAGGACTTGATTATACAAAAAGAGAAACTGGTGATGGAAATAGCGTATCTGGAATTACAGAAGCAGTAACAAATCCAAAAAGTGTTGGAGTTTATTCTTATGGAGGTTACTATAACAGTGATTTAACAAAAGCTTTCCTGACTTATTCAAAAACTTTTGAAGATGATTCAAATTTAATGTTAAGAGTACACAAATATATTGATGACAAAAATTCTAAAAGTAATAGAAAAAAGTACGATAATATTGAAAAATGGAATCAAAATGGAGGAAAAGCTGAATATAAAAAATCTTTCAATGAAATTGGTTTTATGGCTGGAGTTGATATTCAAAGAAATACAACAGATGAACAACAATATCTAGCAGCAGATGGAAGTTTAGTAAATAGTTATAATACTGAAGAAAATATAAATGCAGTATATAGTGAATTAAAATATGAACTAATAAAAGATTTAGTTACTACATTAAATTTTAGATATGATGATATTCAACATAAATATACTGATAAAAAAAATATTAGAAACAACGTAGAACCAGATTATCAAACACTTTCTTATAGAGCGGGATTAAATTACTCTATTAATGATAATTTGTCATTATATTCAAGTTTTTCTACAGGATTTCGAACGCCTAGCGTAACTCAAATAAGTACTAATCAAACAGCTTTGGCAGCTGATCCTACACTAAATATTCCATCTGAAATTGATGTTGAAAAAACTTATAATTATGAACTAGGAATTACAAATAAAGATGATTTATTAACTTATAATGCTTCAATATTTCAAATTGATAGAAAAAATTATATTGGAAGAATCGCTGGAAATTATATAACTAGTGATAATGAAGAAGAGAGTAATTATGACAATATTGGAGATATGAGAAGTAGAGGTTTAGAGTTAGCCATATCAAGTGATTCTTCAAAACCTGTCTCTTTTGATTTAGCATATACTTATTTACAAGCAAAATTTACTGATTATTGGATTTCTCAACAACAAACACTTGACCCAGATGGACCATATAGACCTTTAACTGCAACTTATGATAGAGTTGATTTCTCTGGAAATAATGTTTCGCGAACACCAAATCATACAATTAATTTTAGTTTAAATTTAAAATCATTTAATGATAAATTAACTGTATCTCCAGAACTTATTTATAGAGGTAGTTATTATGCTGATGAAGCTAATCAATTTAAACAAGGTGGTTATACGGTATTTAATTTAAGAACAGAATATAAATTAAACAAATCAGTAGAGTTTTTTGGAAGAGTTGATAATGTATTAGATAAAAATTATTATCAATTTGTAAATGTTAATTCGTCTGCCTTAGCTACGATGGAAGATGCAACAATAAGAGTTGCAGCTCCAAGAGCTTTTTATGCAGGCTTAAGATATAGATTTTAAAAAGTAAAATAAGTGGAAATACTAACTCTTCTTTCTCTTTTTATACTAGGTGTATCTTATGGATCTACGGCATGCATGTTTTCATGTATGCCATTTTTAACTCCATTACTTGTATCTAATTCTAAAAATTTCAAAGCAGCTTCAAAAGTTGTTTTTTCTTTTAGTTTAGGAAGAATTTTTACATATATAATTATTTCAATAATATCTTCAAGTGGTTCGTTGATTATAAAATCTATTTTAAAAGATAATACTTCTTTTCAAATTTTATTAGGAATATTAACTATTGTTATGAGTTTTTTCCTATTTTATAAAATATTTAATGAAAAAAAAGAGAATTGTTCAACAAATAGTTTTATGAATTTTAAGCCCAAAAATTCTTTTGGTTTTTTTATGATTGGTTCATTGGTTTCTTTAAATCCTTGTGTTCCTATTTTAACTTTGATTACTTTTAGTGCAAGTGCAACTACATATATAGAAGCTATGTTTTATGGCTTGTTTTTTGGAATTGGGGCTGTTTTAGTTCCTTTTATTTTTTATACTTTGATTGTTTCAAATATTTTAAGAGGTTTAATTGAACCTTTTAAAGAGTATAAAAAATATATTGAAATATTTGCAGCATTTATGCTTTTTATCACTGGTTTTTTAGTGGTATTTGGAAAAATAAATTTGTAAGGAATACAAATGACAAACTTTGTTAATAGGGATAATAACGACATATTTAAAAATCCTTTTTTAGCCTTTCTATTTAAAAATAAAAAATTTCTATTTATTTTTAGGGTTCTAGTAACACTATTATTTTTATATGCAATTTTTTATGGTTTTTATCACCAAGATAAAACAAATACTTTCACGACAACTGTATTTTGGGGTATTTTTTGGTCACTATTTATGGTAACAACTTTGGCTTCATTTGGTCGAATATTTTGTGGTATTTGTCCCCATGGTTTTATGGGTAAATTCATTACAAAAATCGGACTAAAAAAGAGTATGCCAAAGTGGCTACAAAATAGATATATTGGTTTGCTTATTTTAGTAATTGGCTGGTGGACAGTTTATTACTTTTTTGAGGGATTTTGGAAATCACCTTTTAATACAGCTTTGATGTTTGCAGTATTAACTATATTTTCATTTTTTATCTATTATTTATATAAAGATATGAGTTATTGTAAATATATTTGTCCCATTGGAACTTTAACTAGAGCCTTTGATAAAATATCATTTACTAAGCTTGAAACATACACAGAACATTGTAAAACTTGTAAAACATTTGATTGTGCAAGTGCTTGTCCTTATGATTTAAAACCATTTACCTTTGCTAAAAAAAATCAAACAGACGATTGTACTTTATGTATGGAGTGTGCAAACACTTGTGAAGCAGTTAAATTCAAATTTACAAAACCAGCAGAACAGTTAAATAACAAATTGAAAATTTTAAATGTTGAAATATGGGCATATATTTTAATCTTAGCTTGTATTCCAGTTTCAATGACTTTTGCCCATGGTTTAAATAGAAGTAAAATAGCAGATGAATTTATTTGGAATAAATTTGCAAGTTTTTTAGGACTTAGTGAATATTCAAGTGGATTTGCATTTTTATTTGCAATTATTTGTACGGTTTTCTTCTCTTTATTAGGTTTATATTTAGCATCAAAGGTATTAAAAAAAGATTTTGATAGTACTTTTACTACTTTAGGTATTGCCTTTATCCCTTTGTTTGTTTTCTCATCTTTAGGACATACTTGGGAGAGTTTTTTTGTAAAAGATTATGAAAAAATAGTAGAAGGTTTCGCTCAAGGTTTCGCACTTAGTTTAGATGTTGATTCTTTGGCTAAAAGAGGTGATGCTTGGTTACATTATTTTGGTTTATTTAAGTGGATTGGTATTGTTTGGGCATTTGTTTTATTATATAAAAGAATGAAATTAATTGATTCTTCTAAAATTAGAAAAATATTTGCATATTTATTTGCTTCATTTGTAATAATATTTTTGATTCTAATAACTTTTTATAAAGATTATATTTTAGAAAAATATGGAATTAATCAAATGAATCATAGTTCTCATAGTTCAAAAGAAATGACTAAAACTGTATCTAAATATGACAATATTACTAAAAAAAGAGAAAGTCTAAAAGTAGAAAACAATCCTAGTGAAGCATTCTATTTTTCAATAACAAACCCAACAATGAAAAAAGGAAGACCAAGTGGTCGTGAAACACATGGTAAACCTTCAAATGAAATTCCATCAAAAAATATATGGCTAGTTCAAGGTTCTTTGGATAATAAAAAAATCTATTCATCAAAAAATATAGAACTATTTTATTTTGATATAAATCAAAAAGAAGAAACAATAAATAGTGTTGAAAATTCATATAAATTCAATGTGCCAAATAATGGATATTACAATTTATTTGCCCTTGAGCAAAATGAAAATTATTATAAGGTTTCAAAACTAGAGTATCTTCATGGAAAACATGGCGGAGAAGACGTTTATGATGATAATGTAAAAAAAGAGTTATCTCAAAATAAAACAAAAATAGATTTAATAAGAATTAAAAATAAAGATGAAGATAGTTTCTTTTACAAATTTAGTATGGGAGATACTTTAAAATTTAAAGCAATTTTTGAAGATAAACCCTTAGTAAATGAAAAAATAAAAATTCAATTACAATCAGGTTGGATAAAAGAGTTAAGAACTAATGAAAATGGTGAAGTAAATATAGAATTAATAAGAGATTATTTCCCTTCTTGGGAGAAGTTTAATAAAAGATTTAAACAAGATTTTTTAATTAGTTTAGAGTATAAAAAAGATGAAATAAACTACATACTTACTTATCCAGGATCTTATTATCCAAATGATTTAGATTACCAATCTTATGCATATGGATTACTTTTAATCTTAATTACACTTTTTGTTTCATCAATTATTGTTTATAGATTTAGAAAAAACAGAACCCTTCCTTTTAAGGAAACAAAATATGTTTAGAAAAATAAAAAAATCTATTGATAATGTAAATCTTAATAGATTTAGATTTATTATTCAACTTTTGACATTTATTTTATTTGTATATGGTAGTTACTTTACAATAAATCTAGGCTCTAATTTACCGATTTTTTCTTGCCCTTACAATGAAAAATCAGCTGGAGTTTGTTATTTAATACCACTACAACATCAATTATCAATGCCTTCACAAGTTTTATTAAGTGGAGCTGGTATTGGTGTTATTGTTGGATTATTGACATTTATATTTTGGTTTATATTTTTAAATAAAGCTTGGTGTGGATATGTATGTCCCTTTGGTACTTTACAAGATTGGATTACAAAAATTAGGAAGTTTTTTGGAATTAGATATTCAACTTATACCCAAAATCAATTTGAAAAACTAAGTAAAGTTAAATATATTTTTCTAGCAATTGTAGTTTTATTCCCTTTACTTATGGGAGTAGGTTTACTTGGAAGTGATTGGTCTGCTAGTTTTTGTAAGATATGTCCGCAAGAATAATTAGTCCTATGTTTAGTGGCGATTTTTCTCAATGGGCAATAGATTTTTCAAGTATAACTGCAATTGTTTTAACTTCATTGGGGATGATTTTTGCAGGTTTATTTTTTGTTGGAAGTTTTGTTAAAAAAAGATTTTTTTGTTTCTTTTGTCCAATGAGTGCATTGCATTATATTTTTTCAAAGATTTCAATTGCTCAATTAAAAAAAGATGGTAGTAAATGTACTAAATGTGGTGATTGTTACGCTGTTTGTGATATGCAAATAAAAGATATTGCCGATAATATAAGTGATACAAATATACTTAGAGATGATTGTATCTTATGTTTAAAATGTATTGCAGCTTGTCCTGAAGATGAGGCATTACATTTTGATATTTTAAATTTAAAAGCTTTTTCTTCTTCAAAAGAGGGCTTCAATAAAAGAATGGGAATCGAAAAACCAAAGGATATTAAATGAGTACAAATTTAAAACATAAAATTGAAAACTCAAATGAGAAACAAAATAGACATAAAGCTATGGAAGCTATAAAAGTTATAAATAGTTTAAAAGAAGATTTTAAAAGCCCCATTGAGTCTATGAACTATTTTTATGAATTATTTGAAGATGTCTATTGCAAAAATAAATCTTTACATAGCGATAAATTAAAAGTTGGAACTATGTGTATACAAATTCCAAGTGAAATAATCTATGCTCTTGATGCTGTGCCTATTAGACTTTGTAATGGTTTTTATACAGATGATGAAATAGGAAGTGATTTTATGCCACAAAAATCTTGTCCCTTAGTAAGAGCTACTGTTGGACAATTTTCATCTAAAAATTTCAATGATATGCCTGATTTAATCTACTCTCCTACAACTTGTGATCAAAAAACAAAAGCAGGTGTGACAATAGAGAGTTTTGGTTATGAAGTAAATGATGTTGATTTTCCAAGAATTAAAGAGAGTGAAATTAGTAGGGAATATTTTAGAAGAAGTATTAGAAACTTTTCAATTGATTTATCAAAAAAAACTGGTAAAAGACTAAAGAAAAATGATCTTAAAAAAAGTATTTCAAAAATCGGATATGCACAATCTTTATATCATAATTTATGTGATTATAGAAAAGAGAGTGATGTAGTTATAGGTGGTAATGATGTTTTTCTAATTACTAATGCTTTTTTCTTTGACAAAATCGATAATTGGATTAATGCTGTTGAAAAACTTTTAGAAGAATGCAAAAGAAGAAAAGAAGAAAAAATTTCTATAAATGCTAAGGTAGCACCACGAATTGTATATACAGGTTCACCTCCAATCTTCCCAAACTATAAAGTTCCTTTATTAATAGAGCAATCAGATGGAATTATAGTTGCTGATGAAACTTGTAGTGCAAATAGAATGTTTAACGATAGAGTGGCAGTTGATGAATGGTTTATAAATGATATGCTTGATTCACTTGCTGATAAATATCTAAAAGCTTGTACTTGCCCAATTTTTACTAAAAATGATGACAGAATCAGAAGAATAATTGAACTTGTAAAAAGTTATAAGGCAGATGGTGTAGTTTATCAATCTTTTGCTGGTTGTACGGTATATGAAGCAGAACAAAGAAGTGTTTTAGAAGCTATGGAAAAAGCTGGTATTCCAATTTTATATATAGAAAGTGATTACAGTCCATCTCAAGGTGGACAATTAAGTACAAGAATTGAAGCATTCATAGAGTCTTTAAAAAATAGAAGGAGAACAAAAAAATGAAGTATTTTGCAGGGATTGATATAGGTTCTACTTCAATTAAAATAGTAGTAGTAGATGAAAACAAAAAATTAATTGGATATAAAACAAGTGCAAGTGGAAGTATGTTTTATAAATATGCTCAAGAAACACTTGAATTACTTTTAAAAGAGTTAGAAATCTCAATTGAAAATGTTGTTTATATAGTTTCAACGGGTTATGGTAGAAAACTTTATAAAGAAGCTAATGAAAACATTAGTGAAATAACAGCAAATGCAGTTGGTGCAATAGCAGCAGCTAGTGAATATGGAGAGATTAAAACTATTATAAATATTGGTGGACAAGATAGCAAAGCTATCTCATTAGATAGTGATGGAAATGTTACCAATTTTGCTATGAATGATAGATGTGCAGCTGGAACTGGAAAGTTTCTAGATGTGGTTGCTTTAAAACTTGAAATAGGTGTTGATGAGTTAGGCGATTATCACTTCAAAGCACAAGGTACACCTTTAAGTGTTAGTAGTACTTGTGCCGTTTTTGCTGAGAGTGAAATCATTGGATTACTTGGAAATAATCATAGTGTTGAAGATATAGTCTGTGGAGTTCATTATTCTATTGCTAAAAGAATCGTAAAACTTGTACGAAGAGTAGGAATAAAAGAGGGGATTTATTTTGATGGAGGACCTGCAATGAATGAAGGTTTGGTTAATGCAATTGAAAATGAATTAGGCCAAAGACTTTTTATTCCTAATTATCCTCAAGTTACTACATCATTTGGTGCAGCGATAATTGCTGTGGATTCTTTTAATTATGAAATGGTGAATTAACTTAAAATTAACAATTTTTATTTAAAATAAGTATATATAGGAGTTTATAATATGGATATAGAACTATTAAAAAATCTAGTTGATTACGGAGTAATCGCATTACTTATATTTATGAGTTTTATCTCATTTTGGTTTTTTATAGAAAGGGTAATTTTTTATAAAAAGATGGATGTAAGAAGCTATAAAAATAAAAAGTCTTTAGATATTGCTCTTACTAGACATCTTACTATCATAGGAACAATTGCTTCAAATTCTCCTTATATTGGATTACTTGGAACTGTAATGGCTATTATGCTTACTTTTATGACTATGAGTAACGGTGATATTGAAGCTACTAAGATTATGAGTTCATTGGCACTGGCACTAAAAGCGACTGCTGTTGGGCTTGTGGTGGCTATTGCATCTCAGATTTTTTATAATATTTTAGGGCGATATGCTGAAGTATTAGAGTGTGAATATGAAACTGAAGAAGTATGATTCAATAAATGTAATACCTTTTATTGATGTATTACTTGTACTTTTAACTATTGTTTTAATGACATCAACTTTTATATCAAAGGGTATTATTCCAATATCTTTACCAAAAGCTTCAAATGCTGATAATATAAAGGTAAATAAAGAAGTAATAATTTTTATAAAAGAAGATGGAACTATTCTTTGTAATAATGATATAGAGGGTTTAGACAATATAAAAGAGCACGTATTACAATTTCCTAAAGATACGCCAATTCATATTAATAGTGATAAAAATGCAAAATTTGATATTTTTGTATCTGTTTTAGATATGTTAAAGCAATACGAATATTCAAGTATCTCAATAGTGACTAAAAAATGAGCAGATATTTTAGCTCATTTTTTGTGGCATTTGGAATTTATGTTATATTTTTTATAGCAATTTATTGTTTTTTAAAAAACAATAAAATAATTTTAGATGAACCAAAAGAAAATCAAAAAATTTCTTTAAATCATATTGAAATAAAACCTATAGGAAAAGAAGTTGTAGAAGATAAAATAGTAAATAATGATATACAAGAAGAGATTAAAGAAGAAATAGAAGAGCAAAAAATAGAAGAAAAACAAGAACCCATTAAAGAAGAAAAAATAGTAGAAGTTCCAAAGCCTATAATAAAAGAAAAAATAAAAAAAGAGATAAAAGAAAAAGTTGTAAAAAAAGTTCAAAAGAAAGAAGTAATAGAAAAAAAACAGATTGTAAAAAAAGAGATAAAAGATTCAGAAAATCCTAAAAAAGAAACTATTGTAAAAGAACAAATAGTACAAAAACATATACAAAGTGAAAATATAACTAAAAATCAAGTAGATAATGTTCCAAAAATAGATGATAAAAAAGTATATTTAGACAAGCATTTAATACAAATCAGAAATCTAATAAATCAAAATATAAAATATCCCTTACGTGCAAGAAAATTATCAATCCAAGGTGTAGTTTTAGTAAAGTTTAAAATCACACAAAATGGAAATATAGAAAATATAACTATTTTAGATGGACATAAATTTCTACAAAATGCCACAATAGAGGCTATAAACGAAGCTTCAAAGTCTTTTCCTAAAACAAATCAAAGTATAGAGATACAAATACCAATTGAGTATAAATTAATATAAGCAACTTTATTATTCATACTTAAAACTCATATTAATTTTTCCATATATTTATTTATACCGATAATAATAATTTGATTTTTAGTAGTATCAATCTTGTAAGGTATTATATAACCTTTAAAGATAAGGTCTCTTATGTTGTTATTATTGAAGTAGATTGATTTTCTATATTTAAAAGGCATATGTGGAATATCATTTATAATTTCATCTAATTCTACTTGAAATTTTATAGCCTGATTCACACTATCTTGTGCTATAAATTCCATGATAGATTGAAGTTTTTGAAGATAATTAATATCCCTAATTATTTGCATATTTAGACTTGAGATTTTTTTTGAAATTATCCATTTGATTGGTATATTGTTCTTCTGATAGCAATTGTGTATTACCATTTTCTATATTATCTAAGCATTTATGAAAATACATTTTTGTTTGTTCAAAATCATCAACTACGCAATCTTCTTCTTTCACTGCAAAATTCTTAACCATACCTTTTTTTAAACTTTTAATAATAGTTAAAAATGACTCATAATTATCATCTTCTACTTGAAGCTGTATAGTTTTCATTTCTACCTCTTTTTTATTTTATTGTATCTTATTTTGAATATAAAATTGTTTATAAATCCAAGCCTAATAAAAAAGCCCCATCAAAAAATCAGTATCTCAAAGATTTGATATAAATCTATTTAAATTCTTTGCTATAATATTTTATAAAAATAAAATAAAAAGATATTAATTTGAAAATTCTACATTTTAGCGATACTCATCTAGGTTTTAATGACCTTGATATAATAAACAATGAAAATATAAACCAAAGAGAAGCAGATTTTTACGATGCTTTTTCCCAAATAGTTGAACAAATCAAAACAATCAAACCAGATTACATAATTCATACTGGCGATTTATTTCATAGAAGTAGTCCAAGTAATAGAGCAATTACCTTTGCCCTTGAGAAGTTTAAAGAAATAGAGTCTTTGGATATTCCATTTATCTTAATAGCTGGAAATCACTCAACTCCTCGAACTAACCTCAGCTCACCAATTCTAAAGATTTTTGAGAACTTTAAAAATATCTATGTTTCATATAATCAAGAGTACAAAAAAATAGAGTTTGGTGATGTAATCTTTCATACTCTACCTCATCTAAATGATGACTCAAAAGCTTTGACTCAAATAGAATCATGTGAAGCAAATATAAGTGAATCTAAAAAAAATATTATGATGATGCATTGTAGTGTTGGAGCTTGGTATTTGATGCAAGAGTTTGGAGAGTGGGTTTATCCCTCAGACAAAGAATACATTTTTTCTAAAATGGATTATGTAGCCCTTGGACATTGGCATGGTTTTGGTGCTGTTGGTAAATATGAGAATGTTTATTATAGTGGTAGTAATGAGCGAACAAGTCTAAATGATAAACGAAACTCAAAGGGTTTTATACTTGCAACTTTAGAAGAGAGTTTAACTATAGAGTATAAAGAGATAAACATAAGAGCTATAAGACAAAAAGAGATAGATTGTGAGGATTATGAAACTTCTATACAAAATCTAGATGTTAGTGATTGCCTTGATGCTATAGTAGAAGTAAAACTAAAAAATCTTACGCCACTAAGTTCCATAGATATACAAAACAAACAAATCAAAGATATATTTCCAAGTGCCATGAGTGTGAGTATAAAAAGAGAGTTTAAAAAGAGTGATTCAAACTCAGATATACAAAACCTAGAAGCCATATCACTAGAAGAGTATTTCCTAGAGCATATAAAAGAAGAGAGTGAAGATAAAGAGTATGAAAGACTTAAATCAAAGGTACAAGAACTATTTTCTAAATATGAGGAGCTAAGTTATGATACTAACTAATCTAAAACTAGAAAACTTCAAAAAGTACACAAATTTTGAAATAGCCTTTGAATCAGGACTTATAGGAATCATAGGAAAAAATGGCGCTGGAAAATCTACTATCTTTGAAGCTATACTCTTTGCTCTATATGGAGAACTAAAAAGTAAAGGTGATAAAGAAGTAGTAAGAAACTCAAATGCCTCTTCAAAAGATGCTGTTATTGTAGAGCTAGATTTTGAGTTTGACACTATAGAGTATAAAGTAATAAGAGAGTTTAGAGGAAAAACACTAACTGCCAATGCCAAACTATATAAAAACTCTGAGCTTATAACTACAGGAGCAAAAGAAGTAACTACAAGTATAGTAAACTTAACTAAGATGAGTAAAGATGCTTTTGTACATACACTATTTGCTAGTCAAAAGGAACTGACAAGTTTAAGTAATAGTAAACCAGAAGAGCGAAAGAAGATGATAAGAAAACTTCTAGGTCTTGAAAAGATAGATTTTGTAGAAAAAGAGCTAATAGAAAAAAGCCGAGAACTAAAGCGAGAAATAGGGGCATTTACAGAAGTATTATTAAGTGCTGAAGATATAAGTATTAAAAAAGAGTATATAGTAGAGTATACAAAACAAAGCCAAGAGATACAAAAAGATATAAACACAAGAACAACACTTTTAGATAATACAAAAACGCAAGAACAAACTATAAAACAAGAGTTAGAACTATATACAAAAACAAAAGAGCAAAAACAAAACCTACACGCAAGATGTGAACTTCTAAAAAATAGTATTAAATCTCACCAAGTAAATCAAGATAAGCTCTCAAATGAGCTAAATAACCTAAATAGTAAACAAACTGAGCTTAGAGGGTTACAAAGTGTTAAAGAAGAGTATATAAGCTTACATGAGAGTATAAAAGAGCAAGAGAAACTAAAAGAGTTTCACATAAGAAAAGAGGGTTTAATCCTAGAGCAAAATGAACTAAGAGATCAGTACAAAAAAGCAAAAGAGACAATAAGCCTTTTAGAGTTTGAAACAAAAGAGCATAAAGAGCTAGTAGAAAAAGAAAAAGCCCTTGAGTTAAAACTAGAGAGTATAAAACAAACACTTCTACAAATACAAACTCAAGAGAAAACACTTTTTCAAGAAATAGCAGGGGAACAAAAGCTAATAAGTGATATTTCAAAAAAGATAGAAAACATTACAAATCTTGGCCGTGAGTCAAATTGTCCAACATGTACAAGACCACTTCTTGATGAGTATGATAATGTAATACTCTCATTAGAGCATATAGTAAAAACAACACAAAAAGAAAAAATTGACAAAGCCACTATAAACCTAGAAGAGATACAAAAAAACAAAGAGCAAATAGAAGAGTCTCAAAAAGCATATATAAAAGAACACTTTGAACTATCAAAAGCAATAAATCTAATAGAGAGTAAAAACAGAGACTTAACAATACAAAAAGAGCATTTTGAAAAAGTGACACAAAAAGGTGTTAAAAACAAAGCCGAACTAGCAAAACTAGAAATCTACTCTTACGATAACACTATACACGAACAACTACTTCTAAAACAAAAAGAGCTAAAAACAAAATACGAATATGTATTAAGTCTTGAGACTATGCTAAAAAGAGTAGATAGTATAAAAGAAGAACTACAAACTTCAATTCAAAACCAAGACAAATACAACCTAGAACTTCTACAAAAAGACCTAGAATTCCAAGCCATAAAATACGATGAGGTAAAACACCAAGAAAAAATAAAACAATACGATGAGGTACAAGGCAAAAAAGATAGCCTAACAGCTGTTATAAATGAGCTAAAAGTAAAAATAGCCACTATCCAAGGTCAAATCAAAACAATCCAAGAAAGCCTAAATAACAACGAAATACAACTATCAAAAGTACAAACAAAAAAAGATGACCTAAATGACTACGAAAAAATCAAAATAAGCCTAGCCGAATTCAAAACAAAACTAAATTCAAAAGTAGCCCCTAGAATTTCAGATATAGCCTCAAATATGTACGCCCAAATCACAAAAGGCAAATACCAACACATAGAAGTATCAAATGACTTCGACTTTTATATCTACGATGAAGGCAAAAAATACCCAATCGAAAGATTCAGTGGTGGTGAAATCGACCTAGCAAACTTGGTTTTAAGAATCGCCATATCAAAAACACTCTCTGAATTAAGTGGCGCAAGTAGCGTAGAGTTCCTAGCCTTTGACGAAGTTTTCGGAAGCCAAGATGAAGCAAGACGAATGGAAATCCTAGAAGCCTTCCATACAATCAAAGAACAATATAGACAAATATTTCTGATAAGTCATGAAATGGAGATAAAAGAGATGTTTGAACGGGTTGTGGAAGTTTAGAGATGAAAAAATTTGAAAAATTAAATGATATTCCAATTCTAGAAATTGCTAATATGTTAGGTATAGCCTTAAATTCATCAAAAAGTATAGACTGTTTTAAAGGGCATGATAATAAAAGTCCTAGTTTGAAATTTTATGAAAATACAAATACATATCATTGCTATGGATGTGGTATAGGTTCAAAGCCTATTAATTTAGTTATGGATTTTTATGAAATTTCTTTTATTGAAGCTTGTAAAATATTAGAAAATAAATTTTTTGGAGATAGTTCATATAATTTACCTAAGTTTGAAAAGGCAGTTACAAAACAAGAAAAAACTTTTTTTGTTCCTGATATTGAAATATATCAATCAATAGTTGTTAATAATGTATTAAGTGCAAAAGGTATTTCATATTTAAAATCAAGAGGTTTTAAAGAAGATTTTATTGAGAAATATCAAGTATTTGATATTGAAGAACCTTATGGCTTTTTTAGAAAATTAAAAGAAATTTGGGGCGAAGAAAGATTATATCGATGTGGATTATTAAAAATAAAAGATGAAAGATATTTATCTGCATGGTGGAAATATACAATTATTTTTCCTTATTTTGATTTAGATAATAATATTATTTATTTACAAGGTAGATATTTAAATGAATTAAAGAATGAATTAAGATGGGTAAATATGCCTAATGTAAAATCTTCACTTTATAATTTAAATATTTTAAATAGTTGTGAATATGGTGAAACAATCTATATTTGTGAAGGAATAACTGATGCATTAAGCTTAAATCAAATCGGTAAAAAAGCACTTGCTGTTATGGGTGCTAATAATTTTAAAAAAGAGTATGTTTATTTATTAAAGGATTATGACGTTTGGATTGTTCCTGATAATGATTCCGGAGGTGATAAGTTTTTTGCTGATGTACAAGAAAAATTTTCTAAATATCTATCAGTAAAAAGATTTCCTTTAGATAAAAATTATAATGATATTACTGACTTTTTACAAGGAATAAAAAATGATTAAAGAATCTATTATTGAGAGAATTATTGAATTAGAAAATTTACATTGGGCATGGGAAAAAGTAAAATATTTTTATAATGAAGATAACTTTTGGTGTGATGAATTAGAAATAGTTACATTTCAGGCTAATTATGAAGAAGAATTAAAAGATATAAGAAATAAAATTAAAAATGGTACTTATAAATTAAATCAATTAAAACCAATTTTTTTCCCAAAAAAAGAATCAGTAAATAGACAAATGTTTTGGGTTTCATTAAAAGACCAATTAGTTTGGTTAGCTGTAATGAATATTATTGGAAAGTATTATGATAAACAAATGCCTTTTTGGAGTTATGGAAATAGATTATATATTAGTATTTTCCCTAATAAAGAAGAATCAACTAATGAGAAAATTATTTGGGGATACGGACCTTATAGAAATACTACAAAAAGAGTATATAGAAGTTTTGGACAAAGTTGGCCAAGATTTAGAAAAGATATTTATATTTCATCTAAAGTAATAACTCAAAAAGAATCTCAATTAACAGATGAAGAAAAAGAAGATGTTATTCAAAATGAACTTTTATCTAAAAGTCATAAAATTAAATATAAGGATAAATCTTTTTGGAAAAATGAAGTAGAATCAAAAGATATTTATTGGTATAGTTTAGATTTAAAGAAATTTTATCCTAATGCAAAAAATACAGTAATTTTAAAAAATTTTAAAAAATATGGCGATTTTCTAAATAGTAAATTTAATGATTTTGATATTTTGTTAGAATTATTGAAAAATATTTTAGATTTTAAAATAGACTTTAATAATGGTATGAATATTAAAGATAGTGAGTTTGAAAAAATTGATTTGGATAAAAATAAAGTATCTTTTGATGGTATTCCAACAGGATTATTTTCTGCTGGATTTTTATCAAATATTGCAATGATTGATATTGATATAAAGTTAAATAACATTATTGAGAAAAAATCAAAAGATAAAGATAGAATAGCTTTATTTAGATTTGTAGATGATTATACAATTATTAGTCCCTCTTTTGAATCTTGCATAGAATTATTACAAAATATAGAGCAAAATATTTATAATGAGTTTAATAATAATCTTAAAATAAATTGGGATAAAACAAAACCTGAAGAATTAAAAGATTTTTATATTAAATTTAAAAATCAAGAATTTAACATTGAAGAAATGGATAAAGTAAAAGAATCCATGAAATTAAATCCTGATTTTCCAACACAATTAATGAATCATACTTTAAAAAAGATGTCAATGTCTAATCGTTTATCTTTTGAATTATTGGATTCTGATGAAGAAAAGAAATATATTCAAGATATTGAACATCTATTAATGACAGATATATCAGAAGAAGAAATACGAGAAGATACAAGACTTTCATTTGCTTCATCAAAATTATCTATTTTAGTACCTAAAAAGAAATATGATTATTCTGAAATATATAAAATTAAATGTAAAATCAAAGATATTAAACAAGAAAAAAATATATCGACTGAAGAAAAAAACGAACTACTTAAGTCTCTTGAACAAAAGTTAATTCAGTCCCAAAATAAGCTTGATATTGAAATTCAAAAAGATAGAAAGAAAACTTCAAAATTATTAGAATATGCAATATTTAATTATCCTGATAAATTAAAACTTTGGAAAAATTTGATTAATTTTTATAAAAATATTGGTTTTGGTACAGAACATGAAATTGAATTATTATCAATATTTAAGATTTTAAAAAATGCTAAAAATTTAAAACAAATTAATGAATATACTCATGAATATTTAATAACATATATTTATAATGTGTTATCAAATGCGATTATTTCAATTATTAAACAGCTACAATTTTCAAATATTTCAAAAAGAGAAAGAGATATTAAAGAGAGTTTTTTAAAAGGTGTTTTTAATAAAAAAGTTTTAATTACTTTATCTTCATATAAGTATTCTTCATTTTATTTTATTCAATCAAAAGAATTATTCAATGTAAGTTTAAAAATTTGTGAATACCATTTTTTTAGAAAAGGAGAAAAGGAATTTTTCAGTAGTTTTACTATAGATAAACAAGTTAAATATTATTGTTGGATAATTGATAAATTTGATTTGGAATTATCAAGGCCATTTATTGAAAAATTTTTAAAAAGTAGTTCTATTCACGATAATTACGAATATTATATTGCATCTTTATATCCAGAAATAAAATACGGAGGTATTAATAAAATCTTATCTTTAGATTCAAATAATTATTTTTCATTTTCTTGGTGGTTTAAATATTTAAGTATTCATAAAAGTTTTGATTTTTCAATCATAAAAAACATTGATGCGAAAAATGCATTAGAATTTTTTACATGTAATGAGGAAATTTCAATTTTTGATTTTATTTCAAAAAAAGATAATAATTATTCAGAAGAAATAAGTTTAAAAATTATCGAAAAAATTATTCAAGAATATAAAACAATTTCTGGGGATATTTTTTCTATTCAAAGTAATGATAAAAAAGTTATGCAACAATTTCCATATAATATTTTTATTAAAAATATTGATGAAGAAGTTTCTATTAATATAAATAATATTGAGAATAAAGAAATAAAAGACAAACGTTATTTTCCTGATTTTATTGATTTCAATTGCAAAAGCAAAATGTATGAAGAAAAACAATTTATTTATGGACTAGGAATATTATTGTATCAATTGATTAGCAAAGACTTAGATTTACCAATCAAATTTTATCAACCTAGTATGCAGTTAATTAATTCCAATTATTTCATTGGACAATTAAATAATTATCATATTTCATCGTTCTCTTATGAGATTATAAAAGCATGTTTATCTAAAAGAAATAGAGAATTAGAAAAATTAAATCTTGAAAATTTTGAAATCAATGATTTTGAAGATGAAGAAAAAAATTCGATAAAAATTGGGAATATAGATAATTTATTAATTTATGTAAGTAGTGCTATAAGATTTTTAAATGATAAAAAATATATCAATGGAAACAAAACAAGATATTTAATACCTAAAAAATTATTTTCAATGACTTCAAATTTTGGAAATGCAGAAACAATAAAAAATAATGAAAATCTAAAAATTGGTTATATCCAAGTAAATTTTGATAATGACACAGCATGGGGACCGTCTGATGATATTACCTTATCAATTAAATCTGATGTTGAAAATTATATTTGGCAAGAAATTTTAAAAGGATTTCATAAAATGAATAATCATCATACAAAGCCTGATATTATAATTATTCCTGAATTAACAATTCCAACAGCCTACCTTAATAAGTTAAAAGAACTTTCTAAAGAAATAAATGCAGTAGTTTTTGCAGGTTTAGATTGGCAAGTAAACCATCTAAATGAAGAGATTAAAAATAAAGCTATTATGATAGTCCCTAATAATTGGAATACAAATTTGAATTCAACAAATTGTAATATAACTTTTTTAGGTAAAAAAAATCCTGCAAATTTAGAGAAGGGTGCTATTTCAAAATACAATAAAGATAATGGTACAAATTACAAATTTATATCGGATGATAATATGTATTTAATTGATGCACAAGAATTTGGGAAAATTGGATTTGCTATTTGTGCAGATTTTTATGATATTGAAAGATTTGTAGCGTATAAAGGTCGAGTACAACATATAATTATTTTAGCTTTAAATAAAGATACGAATTCTTTTTTTGCTATTTCAGAGGCAATTGCTCGACTGGTTATGTGTAATGTAGTAATTTGCAATACAGGATTATTTGGAGATTCATTAGCTTTCTCTCCTTATAAAGATAGTTTTAAAAGAATGATTTATAGAAATCAAGGCGCAAATTTATTTTCAACACAAGTTATTGAATTACCGGTTAAAAGTTTAATAGAAGACCAAAAACAAGGTTCTTCTATTGAAAATAGCAATAAAATAAAGAATTTTAAAATGCCTCCGGAATATGAATTCCTTAAATAAATATTTTTATTTCATTTTGTAATACTTTTTATCTCTATTTTAATTTTCTTATATAATCTATAAAATTATTTAAAATAGGGGTTTGAAATGAAAATTACTATTGACACTTTTGTATCTAATAGGATACAATAATGTATCAGATAAGACAAACTAATCAATTTTCATCTTGGTTATCAAAACTAAAAGATATAAAAGGAAAAGTTTCAATTATTAGAAGAATTGACAGAATCCAAAAAGGCAATTTTGGGGACTATAAATCTGTTGGTGACAATATATCTGAGCTTAGATTTACTATTGGACCAGCTTATAGAGTTTATTATACAAAAGTTGAAGATGAAATAATTCTTTTATTAATTGCTGGAGATAAGTCAACACAAAGTGAAGATATAAAAAAAGCAAAAGAACTAGCAAAGGAGTATTCAAATGAAAAATGAATTAACAGATTTTGATATATCACAATATTTAGACAATAAAGAAGTAATTGCAGAATATTTAACTCAAGTTTTGGAAGATGGTGATATTGATGAGTTGATAGTAGCTATTGGAAATATTACAAAAGCAAAAGGACTAACTCAAATATCAAAAGATACGGGACTTGGAAGAGAGAGTTTATATAAAACTTTTAATAAAGGTGCAAAACCAAGATTTGATACAGTTGTAAGAGTTTTAAACTCATTAGGTATTCATTTAAAAGCAACAGTATAAAAGATTAGGCATAAAAAAACCCAAGCTTAAACTCAAAGGTTTAAGGCTTACTGGGTGTCCTGAGAGAATTATATAAAAACTTTATATTCTTGTCAATTATTTAAACCTCATCTAAAAAGATGATTCGTCCCGTAGGAATAGGATGTCATTATAACACGATAGAATAAAAATATAAATAAAGGATTATTAAATGTTGACAGATTCTCTTAAACAAAAAATAACCCTCTACTACGACAAGCAATGTCCCTTTTGCTCAAAATATGCAAACCTTTTAAAACTAAAAGAGAACTTTGAAATTACCATAAAAGATGCAAGAGAAAATCAATCTGAAATATCTCTTATTTGTCCAAATCTAAACATAAACGATGGTTTTATAGTTATTTATGAAAACAACTGTTTTCAAGGAGCAAAGGCTTTAGGGTTTTTAAATAGTGCTGTTGATAAAGATACTTTTTTGGGAAAACTGCATTTTATTTTTAGATATGATAATATTTTTTCTAAAATCTTATATAACGTTCTTTTTATTTTGAGAAAAGTTATACTTTTTGTATTAAGAAAAGATAGTAAAATCTAATCTTTTCTTAATATTTAAAATAGTTTATTTTATAAAAATCACTCATAAAAAGAGTCTATATTTTTCTTGTGTCTATCTGCCCATTCTTCAAAACTAAGAGTTGCTTCTTTTTTAACTTTTTCTTTACACTCTTGATATATTTCTTCGGCTCTATCTTTAGGAATAACAGCGATTCCTTCTTCATCTGCTACTATTATATCCCCAGGATTTACACTTATTCCACCTGCTGTTATTGGTGTATTTACAGGAACTGCTTGTTTTTTTGTTCCTGGCATTGCTAAAACACCACGTCCAAATACTGGGATTTTATTTTCTCTAATCTCTGCAATATCACGCACAACTCCATCAATTACAAAACCGACAATTCCTCTTTTATAAGCTATCATTGCTACATTTCCACCAATTACTGCATAATCCATCGTATTTGATTGTGCTACGATTATAGAACCCTCTGGTGCTTCATAAATGGCTCTATGAAGTGCTAAATTTTCACCGGCAACCATATTTACTGTAAATGCTGGTCCTGAAATTCTAGGAATATTTGACCACAGCTCTTTCATCCCTGCATCCATAAAATTTTCTCTTTTTAAAGTCCCCGCATAATCACAAGGTGAAATTTCACTAAATTTTTTATAATCCACATATTTTCCTTACTATTGATAAGAAATATTATACTAAATTATTAAAGAATATTTTAATTTTATTTGAGGGCATGAAAAAATCAAGTATATTTAACTTACCAAAAAAATACAATTTAATCTTAATTTGTTATAATGCTTCCCAAAAAATAAAGGTATCTAATGAGCGTAGTTTTCGAAGCAAAAATAAAAAATAGAGGTGAAGCTCCTCACGATTGGTATATAGAATTAACAGATACTGTTAAGAATAAAAAAGAAGTATGTGATGATGTAGAAGATTTTGCAAAAAAAATAGAAGAACTTGGATCTTCATATAATGGACAAATTGATGAAGTAAAATGGTTTCAAGATGATAATATAACTCAAGAACAATATTCTGAAGTTAATGCAGGTATGCGAAAACATCAAGACGAATTAAATAAATAATTAATTAATTATTATTTGGTTACAATGCGTAAAATATTTCTTTTATAGGCTGTTATGAAACTACTCATTTTATTATTTATTATTTTTTATACTTCACTATTTTCAAGTAATTTAGATTATTTGTTACAAGAATATGACACGGTTAATCAAAAATCATTACAAACAGTGGATGAAAAACTAGGTCATGTTTTTCTTTACTCTCAAAAAGATATAAAGTTAATGCAATACCAAAAGTTAAATGATATTTTAAAAGAACTTCCTCTTTTGAATTTAAATAAAAATAGATATGGTTTATCGTCTCTTTCTTTGGCTGGAACAAAAACTACTGTTAGTGGATTTTTTAGAGTTTTTATTAATGACCATGAAATAAGTTCGTTATATAATCAAAGTGCTGCTCTATCTTGGGGTGATTTACCTTTGGATTTTATTGATTATGTTGAAATTTATTATGGAGAAAGCTCTTTTTCTCTTGGAAGCGAAACAGGAGTTTATTTTATTAGGCTTTATACTAAAAAAGGTATAAAAGAAAATGGAAATGAAATAAACCTAAAAGGCTCATCAAAAGGTTCATCAAGTGAAAGTTTTACAAATGCAGGAACCTTTGAAAATGGTTGGACTTATTTATTTTATGGAAATAACCAAAAAGAAAAAGAGACAAGAAAATATAAAAATGACAAGATATTAAATGATGGGAATAGAAGATATTTATATTTAGATATTAGCAATGATAATACAGATATAAATATGGCTTATACGGATTTAAAAAAAGATAGTTATATGGGATTATCTTATGATGCAGTTCCTGAGGATGGAGAAATAGCTACAAAAGATTTTTTTGTTGATGTTACTAATTATTTTTTAAATGATAAATCACTAAAAACAAATGTTTCAGTTGATGTTAATAACCTTGATAATTCAGAAATAAATAAAGAAGGAATGTCATTTTTACCAGTTCGAGGAATCAAAATTTTTAATAAGGATTTAGAATTTACCAAAGTAAAAGCTAGCGTAAGTAAATCTTTTGAATATAAAAATAACAACTTCTTAACAGGATTAAGTGCTTCCGAAAAGAAATATACAAAAGGAAACAATACAAATAATGATTTTGATAAAGAAGACATTACTTCAGTAGTATTTCAAGATGATTACAATCTAACTGATAATTTAGTTTTAATAGGAAATGCAAAATTTGATAAATATAAAAGAAGCGGATTTTTAGAAGATATTTCAGAAGAACTTTATAGAATCGGCGCTATTTATACTCCTTTTGAAAATTTTGGATTAAAAACTTTTTATACTAAAACTTATTTACCACCTTCATTTTTTGATGTAGATTATGCTTTTTTAGATAAAAATTTAGATGTTCAGAAATATAGGATTTTTACTATTGAGGGAGTTTATACAACTCAAAAATCAAAAACAGGGGTAACTTATCATAATGTTGAAATAGATGATTTTATTTATTTAGAGCCAACTATTGGTTTTATGAATATCGACCATAGAATTAAAACATCAGGATATATATATAGTTATGAATATCTTTTCGAAAATTCAAATAAAATTCAAATAAACTACTTTACAACAACTTTAAGTGAGACTTTAAATAACTCAAATAAAGGTGGATATGTAAAATATATGGGAGAATATGATAAGTTTGAATATTTTACTTCAGTTTTATATAGAAATTCTTATACTTATAAAAACTTAGATATAGATTCTTCTTATGACTTTTCATTGGGAATTGCATACAATATAAATAAAAATTTAAAAATTAGTTTAAAAGGTGAAAATCTTTTTAATGATTCAACTGAATCGTTATATTCTGATTCAGGAAATGATTTTGCTTTTGATGATTATGAAAGAAGCGCTACTCTTTCATTGAAATGGAAATTTTAATGAAATTTATAATATTTTTAATAACGCTTATTTCTTTTGTAAATGCTGATCAATATACTTTTTTACTTAATAAATATGACAAAGAACTAGAACTTGAAGCAAAAATAATATCAAATATTGCAACAGCTTCAATAAAAGGCGAAATAAAACTTTATATTCCTGAAATATCAAGCATTGAAAATGATATTTATTCTAAATTTTTTATCTTAACAAATAGTTGTGAAGATGCGAATTTTATTTTTATAAAAAGAAATGTGGATTTAGATTTTTATTGTAAAAATAATAATAGCAAACTATTTTTTACGAATAATTATGAAAAACTCTTAAATAATGATAGATATTTAGGTGCATTTTTTTGGAATAAAAGCAGACCAAATATCACATTTATAAAAGCAAGATTAGAAAAACAAAAAATTGAGTTATCAAAAGATTATGATAAATTTGTGGAAGATTTTTAATGAGAAAAATTTTATTTACTAAAAATCCAATTTATCTGATTTTTATAGCTTTATTTATATCTATTGTTTTTTCATTATTACTTTATGGAACAATTAAATTAGAAAAAAATATAACTCAAAAGATGATAGAAATATCAACTTTTGATGTTATTTCAATAGCAAATAATAATGCTTCCTCAATTGAAAAATCTTTACAAACAAGTACAAGAGCATACTCAAAAGAGTTGGAGGTTAATCCTAAATTAAGGGCTAAAATTGAAGAAAATTTAAGTTTATTATTAACTTCAAATATAAAATATGCTTATTTGATTTATAAAGATGCAAGAGGAATTTTTAGATTTCTAGCAGATGGTGCAAAAGAAAATGAAAAGGCCTTTTTAAATCAAAAGTTTGATATAGATAATTCAAGATGGTTAGAGGTTTTTGAAACAAAAAAACCTCTTGTTCTTGAACATAGTTATTCTCAAGAATTATCTATTACGTATTTAGTTCCTATTTTGAAAAATAATGAAGTTGAACTTATTTTGGCAATTGATTTTTCAATCAAAAAAATTGAAGAAATAAATAAAATAATTAATTGGATTCAATATACAATTATTACAATTATTTTTATAGTAATAGGATTTTTGATTCTTTTATTGATTCAAACTTTTAAATATCTAGCTATTAAAAAAAGTGCGTATACTGATAAATTAACAGGCGTTTTTAATAGAAATTATTTACAAGAAACAGAGAATTCCATAAATTTAAATGAGTATATATTAGCAACTTTAGATATCGATTATTTCAAAGCTGTAAATGATACTTATGGACATGATATTGGGGATAAAATATTAAGCCAAACTGCTCAGATAATTACTTCAACAGTTAGAATAAATGAAGATATTATAATTAGATACGGAGGAGAAGAGTTCATAATTTTGGCAAAAATTAATCGAAATGATAATTTAAGTGCCTTAAATGTAATAGAAAGAATTTTTAAAAATATTCAAAATACTCAGTTTTATATAAATAATCAAGAGTTCATAAATGTAACAGTTTCTATTGGAGTAAATCTTGTTCCACATAAATCAAGAAGTTTTTCTGATGCCTTTAAATTAGCCGATTTAGCTTTATATGATGCAAAAAGTAAAGGTAGAAATAATATAGAAATTTATGATGAAATAAAAAATAAAAATTCAGAATCAACTCTTTCAATAAATGAAATAAAAGATGCCATAGAAAAAAAACAAGTTGTTTGTTTTTATCAAGAAATAATAGATGCAAAAACTCAGGAGATTTCTCATTATGAAGCACTTCTTAGAATTATAGATAAAAATGGAAATATAGTTTTACCCGAACAAATTCTTCCAATCATAAAAGGTACTTTTATTTTAAGAAATATTACAAAAGCTATTTTAAAAATTTGTTATAAAAAACTGCAAGAACGAAAAGATATAAAAATAAATTTAAATTTAAATCCTAAAGATATTATTGATAACTCAATTCTTCAACTTTTAAAGAATTTTGCTTTAGAAGACAATATTTCGAGTAGGTTAGGATTAGAAATAGTTGAAAGTGAAGATTTGATAAATTGTAAAGAAGCAAAAGATAATTTATTAATGTTAAAAAGTTTAGGTTATAAAATTTTTATTGATGATTTTGGAAGTGGATATTCAAATTTTATTTATTTAACTGAAATAAAATCAGATTATATAAAAATTGATGGAAATATTATAAGCAAAATTTTAGAAGATAAAATATCTTTTCTTTTAGTAAAAAGTATTATAGATTTTGCAAAAGAAGCTGATATTAAAGTTATTGCTTTATATGTAAATAGTAAAGAAATTTTTGAATTAATAAAATTATTGGGTGTTGATTATGCTCAAGGTTACTATTTTTCAACTCCTCAAGAGATAAAAGTATAAAATTTACTACATTATCAAACCCAAGTTTAATTATATTTTTAGTAAAATAAAGACTTATTTTTAGAAAAACGGAGAATTATTATGAGAATGACTGGCGCAAAAATGGTTGTAGAATCATTACATCAAGAAGGGGTTGAAGTAGTATTTGGATACCCTGGAGGCGCTATTATGAACGTCTACGATGAAATATATAAACAAAATTATTTTCAACACATTCTGAATAGACACGAACAAGCTTCAATAATTGCAGCTGAGGGATATGCAAGAGCCACAGGAAAAGTTGGGGTTTCAATAGTAACCTCAGGACCTGGATTTACAAATGCCGTAACTGGTTTAGCAGATGCTTACATGGATTCTATTCCTTTGGTTGTAATTTCAGGGCAAGTTCCAACAACAATTATTGGTTCTGATGGATTTCAAGAAATTGATGCCGTTGGAATTTCAAGACCTTGTACAAAACATAACTATTTAGTTAATAGAATTGAAGATTTACCAAGAATTATAAAAGAGGCGTTTCATATAGCAAGCACTGGAAGACCAGGACCTGTACATGTTGATATTCCTAAAGACATTACAGCAGAAATGGGTGATTTCATTTATCCTAGTGAAGTTAATATGCCAACATATAAACCAACTGTTAATTACAATAAAAAACAATTAAAAAGAGCAATGGAAGCTATCTCAAATGCTAAAAAACCACTTTTATATGTAGGTGGTGGAGCGGTTTTATCAAACTGTGCATTTGAAATTAGAGAATTGGCAAAAAAATTAAATATTCCAGCAGTTGAGACTTTAATGGCAAGAGGTGTAATGGGTGATGAAAATCCATTATTCTTTGGAATGTTAGGAATGCACGGAGAATTTTCTGCAAATATGGCAGCTCATGAAACAGATTTGTTAATCTCTTTAGGTGCTAGATTTGATGATAGGGTAACTGGAAGACTTGATGAGTTTGCTTCAAAAGCAAAAATTATTCATGTGGATATTGACCCAACTTCAATTGCAAAACTTGTAGTTCCTGATTATCCGATTGTTGGGGATTTAAAAGTTACAGTAAAAGCTATGATTGAAGCAATTGAAAGTGGCGAAAATGAGTTTAATGATTATACAAATTGGGTTGAATTATTAAGAGATTATAGAGAAAAAGAGCCTTTAAGATATATTGATTCAAATGAAGTTATTAAACCTCAATGGCCAATTCAAAGAGTAGGGCATCTTTTAGGTGCAAGAGCTGTTGTTTCAACTGATGTTGGACAACATCAAATGTGGACAGCTCAGTTTTATCCATTTTCATATCCAAGACAATGGATTACTAGTGGCGGTTTAGGAACTATGGGATTTGGATTACCAGCTGCAATGGGTGTTGCACGAGCCTTAAAAGGAACTGATAAAGTTTCTATTAACTTCACAGGTGATGGATCTATTTTAATGAATATTCAAGAGCTTATGACTTGTGTTGAGTATGAGTTACCAGTTATTAATATCATTCTAAATAACAACTATTTAGGAATGGTAAGACAATGGCAAACAATGTTTTATGAAAATAGACTTTCAGAAACAGATTTATCAGCTCAACCAAATTTCAAAATGCTTGTGGAAGCTTTTGGAGGACTTGGATATAGAGTTACAACAAAAGAAGAGTTTGATATTGCTTTAAAAGATGCTGTTGAGAAAAAAAGACCTGCAATGATTGAAGTTGTGGTTGCTAGAAATGAAGAGGTATTACCAATGGTTCCAAATGGTCATGCATTAAATGAAATGACATTAATTGAAGGAGGAAAATAATGAACAATTTTAATCATTATTACGATTCAGAAACAACAAGACAAGTAATTTCAGTTATTGTCTTAAATGAACATAATGTTTTATCAAGAATTGTTGGATTGTTTTCAGCACGAGGTTATAATATTGATTCTTTAACAGTAGCACCAATTACAGAGAGTCAATATTCAAGAATGACAATTGTTACAACTGGTGATAAAAGAGTGATTGATCAAATTGTTAAACAATTAAATAAATTAATTCCTGTATTAAGAGTAAATGAACATAAAAATGTAATTGAAAAAGATACTGTCTTAATGAAATTTTCAATTGATAATAACTTATCTGATATTGATGTAATTGCACGAGCATATCATGGTTCTATTCAAAACGTAACTGATGATTCTATTATTGTAAGTGCAACAGATTCAAGTGCTAGAATTATGAATTTTATAAAAGTTATGCAAAAATTCAATCCACTTGAAGTTGTAAGAAGTGGAATTGTAGCGATGGAAAGATAGAAGATTAATCTTCTATCTTTTTTATAATAAGGATAAAAAATGACTCTTAAAGAGATTGCTAATTTTATTGGTATAGATTGCCAAAATGAAAAAGAGATTACAGGTTTAAACACTTTATTAGATTCAAATGAAAATCAACTTACTTTTTTAGAAAATAAAAAATATATTAACGATTTAAAAAATACAAAAGCTGCTGCTGTTTTAGTAACTCATGAAAATGTAAATGAAGTTCCAGATGGTGTAGTTGCATTAGTTTGTGACGAACCATATTTGAATTTAGCGAAAATAAGTAAACTTTTTGCTCCAAATGTTGTTGAAATATATGGCACTGAACCTTTAATTGGTAGTGAAACAACTATTATGCCAAATGTTTATGTGGGAAAAAATTCTGTTATTGGAAACAACTGCACTATTATGGCTGGAGCTTTTATAGGTGATAATGTAAAAATAGGAAATAACACTATTATTTATCCAAATGTTACTGTTTATAGGGATTGTACAATTGGAAATGATTGTATTATTCATGCAGGAACTGTAATTGGAAGTGATGGTTTTGGTTTTGCAAATACTAAAGATGGGAAATATATCAAAATATATCAAAATGGTAATGTAACTATTGGAAATGATGTAGAAATTGGTGCAAATACAGCAATAGATAGAGCTGTATTTAATTCAACAATAATTGAAGATGGTGTAAGACTTGATAATCTGGTACATATTGGACATAATTGTAAAATTGGTCGAGGTTCTATTTTAGTTGGACAAGTTGGACTTTCAGGCTCAACAATTTTAAATCCATATGTAGTAATGGGTGGACAAAGTGCAGCTGCTGGACATTTAGAAATTGCAGCATTTACTACAATTGCAGCTCGTGGTGGAGTTACAAAAAGTATAACAGAACCTAAAAAATCATGGGCAGGATTTCCTTTGTTTGAGCATAGAGAATGGCTTAAATTACAAGCAAAAATATCAAATTTATTAAAATAAAGGCTTTATTATAGCAAAAAGAATCATATCATTAATCTTTTTATTTATCATTATTTATTTCCAATTTTCCACTTTTGAAAGTGGTCAAGATGTAGTTGGAAATGTTGGATATGTTTTTTCAGATTATTCACATAAATATTTTGGATATTTATCATATGTTAGTTTATTTTTATTTATCTACATTTTGTATATTATAAATTTTAAAAATATAAAACAAAGAGATTTAATTTTAAATATATTAGTTGTATTTTTATTACTTTTTGTATGTTTAATTTTACAGGCATTACTTATTGAAAATCCTTATCAAAGGGGAGAAATTGGTAATATTTTAGTTGATAGTTTAAGTCCAATAATAGGACGAGCTGGACTTTATTTTTTTGTTTTAGTTGGATTTATAATCTCTGTAATAGTTTTATTTGAAAATTCAGAATTTGAACTAAAAGACTTACATAAACTAAAGAATAAAATAAAACTAAGAAATAGTCTAAATATTAAAAAAATAGAAAATAAAAATAGAGAAAAAAGAAATGAAGAAATTAATCAAACTGTTTATAAAAATATAGAAAAAAAATTAGATAAAAATATTTTAGAAATAAAAGCAATAGAATCTAATGCTAAAAAGATTACTCCTCAGGTTTTTAAAAAAGAAGAAACAAAAGAAGAAGAATCTTTTGACAACTCATTATTTGATGAAAAATATGTAGAAAAAACAAATGCTGAATCACATAATTTAATAGTTGAAGAATTAGAAGAAAATAAAAAATTATTAGATCAAATAGAATTAGGTAAAACAGAAAAACCAAAAAATTTCAAATTACCTCCAAGTTCATTTTTTCAAGATTCTCCAAAAGATAATAAATCAAAAGTATCAGAAGCTTTTATTGACCAAAAAATTGCAGATTTACTTGATAAGTTAGCGATGTTTAAAATTGATGGTGATGTTGTGCGAACTTATACAGGTCCCGTTGTTACAACTTTTGAGTTTAAACCAGCTCCAAATGTAAAAGTATCAAAGATTTTAGGTCTTCAAGATGATTTAGCAATGGCGCTTAAGGCTCAAACTATTAGGATTCAAGCTCCAATTCCTGGGAAAGATGTTGTTGGTATTGAAGTTCCAAACGAAGATACTCAAACTATTTATTTAAAAGAATTGCTTGATAGTGAGATTTTTCAAAATTCAAAATCTCCATTAACTATGATTTTAGGAAAAGATATTGTTGGTAAACCATTTATTACGGACCTTAAAAAACTTCCTCACTTACTAATTGCTGGTACTACGGGTTCAGGAAAATCAGTGGGAATAAATTCAATGATTTTATCGTTGCTTTATAAAAATTCACCAGATAATTTAAGACTTGTAATGATTGATCCAAAAATGCTTGAGTTTTCAATGTATAACGACATTCCTCATCTTTTAACTCCTGTTATTACAAAAGCAGGTGATGCTATAAATGCCTTAGCAAATATGGTTTCAGAAATGGAGAGACGATATACTTTAATGTCTAAAACTAAAACAAAAAATATTGAAAATTATAACGATAAAGCAAAAGTTGAAGGTTATGACACTATGCCTTATATCGTTGTAGTAATCGATGAATTAGCAGATTTAATGATGACAAGCGGAAAAGATGTGGAGTATTCAATTGCAAGACTTGCTCAAATGGCAAGAGCTTCTGGAATTCACTTAATTGTGGCGACGCAAAGACCATCTGTTGATGTTGTAACTGGACTTATTAAAGCAAATCTTCCAAGTAGATTATCTTATAAAGTAGGGCAAAGAATAGATTCTAAAATTATCTTAGATTCTATGGGAGCTGAGTCTTTATTAGGTAAAGGAGATATGTTATTTACACCTCCTGGAATGTCTGGACTTGTACGAATTCATGCTCCTTGGTCAACAGAAACAGAGATTGAAAAAGTTGTAGATTTCTTAAAAGATCAAAGAGAAGTTGTTTATGATATGAATTTTATCAAAGATAGAACCTCAAGTATAAACTCAAATACTTCTAATACATCTACAAATATTGAATTTGATGAGTTATATGAAGATGCAAAAGAAATTGTATTAACTGAAAAGAAAACTTCAATTTCATACATTCAAAGAAGACTCAGAATTGGATATAACCGTGCTGCAACAATAGTAGAACAGCTGGAACAATCAGGTGTTTTATCAGAAGTTAATGCAAAAGGAAATAGGGAAATTCTTCTTTAAATTAATGTTACTTTTTATTTACACTAACATAATATAATTTGTAATGTAAATAAGGAGTAACTTTAATAAATATATTAATGATTGAAGACGATGCTGAATTAGCCTCAATTTTAACTAACTAGCTAAGTCAATATAATATAAATATTTATAATTTTGAAACACCAGAACTTGGCATTTCAGCTTTAAACTTAAAAAAATATGATTTGATAATTACAACTACTACACAGAAAAATTTTACAGAAAAACTAGATGTTTGGTATTTGGAATATAAAGACTTTTTAGAGGAATGAAGGTAAACTTATGACTAAATGTAATAAGGCAAACTAAGTGAGTAAACAATATCTATAATAACTGATAAAGAGCAATTTACTCGTCCAAGAGCAAGAGCTGCATATAAAAGTTTGATAACAAATTTACCTTATCTTTTTACCTATAAAAAACAAAAGAAAATTGTGATTCATAATACAACAAATGCTATTGATGGGGGAGTGTTTTTACCTATGAAAAAACTACTAAAAATACATAATGGATTTAGTAAAAATTTAAAAAATTAAAATAGTGGATGATTATCTTGTGAACTATAAGAAAAAATGATTATTTTTGCACCCAAATTTTTCATTAAATCAAATTTTTACAATCTATTAATTGCTAATTAAAATTCTACTTTTTAGAATTAGTTATTTTATATCTTGGAATATCTATTATCCTATTTTGATATTGTTTCTATACAAAAAAATCCGATTTAGTGGAGCTTGTTGTATTTTATCTTTTTTATGGTAGAATTATAAATAACAATTAAGGAGTACACTATGAATACAGGTATTGTAGGAAGACACGTAGATTTAACAGATTCGATTAAAGATTACATTAATAGCTCAGTAGAAGTTTTTAAAAAATATAACCTAGACATTATTTCTGTGAATGCAATTATTTCTCAAGATGAAAAACATGGTAAAAAAGCTTTCTCTTTTGAATTTACATTAAATATAGCTCATTTAGATACTATTGTTGTAAAACAAAAAGATAAAGATTTATATGCAGCTATTGATATAGCAGTTGATAGAGTATCAAAAGTATTAAGAAGACATCATGATAAAATTGCAGCTCATAAAGCTACAAAATTAACTGAAATTGAATCTTCTGAAATTCAAGATAATATTGCTCTTGAATTAGAAAAATTTGAAGATGAAATTGCTCCTGTAAGATTAACATCTTATAAACCAATGGATATTGAAGAGGCATTAGAAGAATTAAAAGCATCTGATGCACAATTCAAAGTTTTCTATGACAAAGATGATGTTATGAGAGTTCTTTACAAAAGTTCAGTTCAAGGTAAATTTGGATTATATTAAAAAAAGCTTTTGTTAGTGAAAAGGTATTAGCCATTTATGCTAATACCTTTTTTAGTTTATGATAAAAAATTAGGATTAAAAAAATTTATGGATAAAACATTAAAAAAAATTGCTCTAATAGGGCAACCAAATGTAGGAAAATCTTCACTTTTTAATAGAATTGCAAATAAAAGAATTGCGATTGTATCAGATATCGCAGGAACTACAAGAGATATTAGAAAACATGAAATAGAAATATTAGATAGAAAAGCATTGATGTTAGATACAGGTGGTATTGATGAAACTGATGATGCAATATTTTCAAATGTAAAAAGAAAAGCTATTGAGACGGCAAAAGAGGCTGATATAATACTTTTTATGGTTGATGGTAAAAATATACCTGATGATAAGGATAAAGAATTATTTTATGAGCTTCAAAGATTAGGAAAAGAATTAGCCTTAGTTGTAAATAAGATTGATAATGATAAAGAATTAGAAAGACTTTGGGAGTTTTTTGAGTTTGGAATAGGTGAAGAAAATCTTTTTGGAGTTTCTGTTTCACACAATAGAGGAACTAAAAATCTATTTGACTGGATTTATCAACATCTCCCTGTTAATCTTGAAACAGTGGCTTTAGAAGAAGCTGAAGCTATCAAAAAAGAGAAAGAAGCTAACTTTGATTTTGATGATGAAGATTATTCAAGTGAAGATGATGATTTTGTACCTAATTTAGAAGATATAATTGTAGATGAAATTGAAGATAATAATATTAGAGTTGCAATCATTGGAAAAGTGAATGTAGGAAAATCTTCTATTTTAAATGCTATTGTTGGTATGGAAAGATCAGTGGTTTCTCCAGTTGCAGGTACTACAATCGACCCTGTTGATGAATCTTATGAATACCAAGGTAAAAATGTAACATTTGTTGATACAGCTGGTTTAAGAAGAAGAGGAAGTATTGAGGGAATTGAAAAATTCGCTTTAATGAGAACAAAAGAGATGTTAGAAAAAGCAAATATGGCTTTAGTTATCTTAGATGCATCAAAAGAACTTTCTGATTTAGATGAAAAAATTGCTGGACTTGTTGATGAATATGGACTTGCTACTATTATTGTTCTAAATAAATGGGACGAGAATATGGAAACTTTTGAAAAAATGCAAGAGGAAATTAGAAGAAGATTTAGATTTTTATCTTATGCTCCAATTATGGCAGTTTCTGCAAAAACGGGAAGAAGTATTGAAAGATTAAAAGATAAAATTATAGAAATTTTCAATAATTATACACAAAGAATTCCAACTTCAAAATTACATAGAGTAATAGAAGAAGCTGTAATGAGACACTCACTTCCAAGTCCAAATGGTGCATATTTAAGAATTTATTATACAACTCAATTTGATATAAAACCACCAAGAATTGCATTAGTTATGAATAAACCAAATCTTTTACACTTTACATATAAAAGATATTTAATTAATTATTTAAGAGATAATTTCAATTTTGAGGGAACACCAATCCATGTAATTGCTCGAGGAAAACATGATAAAATGGGTGATGAAGAATATTTAGAAAGAGATACTAAATAAACTTAACTTTTTAGGAGTTTCTTTGACTAGAGTAAAAAATGATATATTTGCAGGTGTGACAGCTGCTATTGTTGCTCTTCCTTTGGCCTTAGCTTTTGGAGTTGCCAGTGGAGCTGGAGCAATTGCTGGTTTATATGGTGCAATTATATTAGGTTTTTTTGCTGCTGCTTTTGGTGGAACTCCTACTCAAATTTCAGGACCAACAGGTCCTATGACAGTTATTGTAGCTGCTACAATAGCCACATTCCCAAATGATTTTTCTTCAGTTATGACTGTTGTTTTTTTAGCAGGAATCATGCAAATATCTTTTGGAATAGTTGGAATTGGAAAATGGATAAAATATATTCCTTATCCAGTAATTGCAGGTTTTATGTGTGGTATTGGTATTATTATAATAATTCTACAAATAAATCCTTTTTTAGGTGTTGAAGGTTATAGTTCAATTGTTTATACATTAACTCATCTTTTAGATACTATAAATAAACTAAATTATGAAGCAATTATTATTGCAACTATCACTTTATCAATAATGTTTTTAACTCCTAGAAAAATATCGAAAATCGTGCCTCCTGCATTAATTGCTTTGGTTTTTATGACTTATTTTTCAATTTTTATGGATTTCAAAATTACAACAATAGGAGCAATTCCTATGGGATTGCCTGAATTTATTTTCCCAATTTCTTTTGACATTTTAAAATTAAGCACCATTTTAACACTTGCAATTACTTTAGCTCTTTTAGGAACTATTGATTCATTGTTAACTTCAGTTGTTGCAGATTCTAAAACAAAAACAAAACATGATTCAAGAAAAGAGTTAATAGGTCAAGGTTTAGGAAATATGGTTTGTTCATTTTTTGGAGCAATTCCAGGAGCTGGGGCTACCATGAGAACAGTTATAAATATAAATAGTGGAGCAACTACAAAACTATCTGGAATAGTACATTCTATTACACTTTTGATAATTGTACTATTTTTAGCACCTCTTGCTTCAAAAATTCCACTTGCCGTTTTATCAGGAATTTTAATAAAAGTTGGTTTTGATATTTTAGATTATAAGTTTTTAAAAGTATTAAATAAAGTATCAAAACAAGATTTAATTATTATGTTAACTGTATTTTTACTTACAATATTTGTTGATTTAATTATGGCTGTTGGTGTTGGTATTACGATTTCTTCAATAATAGCTGTTTATCAAATTTCTAAAAATACTCAAATAAAAACAAGACGCTCAAGAGTATCTTTTGATATAGATATAGAAAACCATGATATTGAAATTATAAAAATAAATGGTTCTTTATTTTTCGGAACAGCATCGGCCTTGGATACTAGATTAGAAAAAGTAAAAAATAGTAAAAAGATAATAATAGATTGTTTAAATGTCTCTTTTTTAGATATTTCTGCAATTTTTACACTTGAAGAGATAATAGAAAAATTCAAAAGTAAAGATTTAGAAATAATATTAGTTTTAAAATATAGACATAAAAAAAAGATTTTAAATGTTGATACAACAAATTTATTCAAAAGGATTAAGATGTATTCAACTTTAGATGATGCAATAAATTATACTCAAAAATATGAATTGGTAACAAATGGCTAAAATATATCTTTTAAGTAATCAGAAATATCCAGATGTGGAAAATTTAGAAGTTTTTCAAATAGAATATATTAAATCAGATATTGATTTATCAAAATATGATGCATTGATTTTTACTTCAAAAAATGCTGTTTATTCTTTGGAAACATTTAATAAAGAATGGAAAAATAAAGATTGTTATGTAATAGCTCCTAAAACATCTCAAATAATAGAAGATTTAGGAGGAAAAGTTGTTTTTACAGGTATTACTTCACATGGAAATGAATTTGCTCAAGAATTAATATCTGTATTAAATAATAAAAAAGTTCTTTATATAAAAGCTTCAAAAACAGTATCAAATTTGGTAGGAATATTAAAAGAAAATGGGATTATTTTAGATGAATTAGTAGCGTATAAAACATCTTGTAAAAAATCTACAAAAGTTTTAGAAGATAATTCTATATTTATTTTTACATCACCCTCAAGCGTAGAATGTTTTTTTAATCAATACTCTTGGAAAGATTCTTATAAAGCAATTGTTATTGGAAAAACTACTGCTATATATTTACCAAAAGAAGTTGAATATACAATCTGTTCTATAACATCAGTAGATGAGTGTGTAAATCTAGCTAAGCAATCTTTTTTTTAAACTCAAATTTAAACATCTTTAGATAAAATAAGATAATCTAAGTAGTTCGGGATTTCCATTGTTGTGGGTCCGATAATTTATTTTCGTACATGATGGCAGTTGTATGGTGTGTAGCTTTTCATTATGTTTTAGCTCCTAAAATATACGCTCATGTGCTATTCTTGGCTTTTAGGGCCATTTTGATGGTTAACGGCTACTCGGATTTTTTAAATTTTAAACAAGGAATTATCGTGAATATATTGATACTTGGTAATGGTGGTAGAGAATACTCTATTGGGTTAGCAATATACAAAGAAAATGCTCATAATCTATTTTTTATGCCAGGAAATGGTGCAACAGACAGATTGGGAATAAATATAAATATTAAAGATTATAATCAATTAGCTCTTTGGGCAAAAGATAATTCTATTGATTTAACGATTGTAGGACCAGAAGCTCCATTAGTAGATGGTGTTGTTGATATATTTAAAGCAAATGGCTTAACTATTTTTGGACCAAGTGCCGCAGCAGCAGCTCTTGAGGGTTCAAAAGTTTATATGAAAAATATATTAAAAAAATATAACATACCAACAGCAGCGTTTATAGAGACTTCAAATGAAAAAGAAGCTTATGATTTTATAGATACAATGAATTTACCAATAGTTGTAAAAGCAGATGGTTTATGTGGTGGGAAAGGTGTAATTATTGCCCAATCTAAACAAGAAGCAAAAGAAGCAGCATCTGATATGTTATCAGGTACTTCTTTTGGTGATGCTGGAACTTCAATAGTAGTTGAAGAGTATTTAGATGGTTATGAATTATCAGTTTTTGCTATTTGTGATGGTGAAAATTATAAAGTATTACCAGCAGCTCAAGACCACAAAAGAATAGGGGATGGTGATACTGGACCAAATACGGGTGGAATGGGTGCTTATGCTCCAACACCACTTGTAAATGATGATATTTATAAAAAAATTGAAGAGAGAGTTATAATTCCAACACTGGCAGGTATGAAACAAGAGGGTGCTCCATTTGAGGGTGTTCTTTTTATTGGTGTAATGGTTGTTAATGGTGAGCCAATTATTTTAGAATACAATGTAAGATTTGGTGATCCTGAGTGTGAAATTTTGATGCCTTTATTAGAAACTCCAGTTTCTGAACTATTTTACAAGGGTGCAACTAAACAACTTGATAAATTAGATATTAAAATTAAAAATGAGTTTAGTGTTGGTGTTGTAATGGCAAGTGGAAATTATCCATATAGTTCAACTACTCCTGCTGAAATTATTGTTGATAAAATTGTTGATGAGGATTTATTAAATAACTCTCATATTTCTTATGCTGGCGTTGAAAAGATTGATGGTAAATTAATGGCAACAGGTGGAAGAGTTTTAGTTTGTGTTGGATTTGGCAAAAGCATAAAAGAGGCTAGAGATAGAGCTTATGCCTTATGTGGACAAGTTCATTTTGCTGGTAAAAAATGTAGATCTGATATTGCATATCAAGCTTTAAAGTAGAAATTAATGCAAAATAATAGCGATAATCTTCAGTTAGCTTCAATGCGTTCTCGAGCATTGGGTTATGTAATTGATGATTTTTTAGTAACTATAATTATTATGATGATTTTTTGGGAAGATATAATTTCGGTAAGTCATGATATGGATGCTTTAATGTATTTATTAAAAGCAGAATTAGCATTTCCTTTGATTATGTTGAAAGTTATATATCAAACTTTTTTTGTTTGGTATTATGGTGCAACAATTGGAAAAATAGTTGTAAAAATAAGAGTTATAGATGCAAATGAATGGGGAAGAGTTTCTATATTTTCATCTTTTTTAAGAGCAGTTGGAAGAATCTTCTCTGAAATGTTTTTCTATATTGGTTTTCTAATAGGATTTTTTAATGATGGAAGAAAAACTTTTCATGATATTACGGGTAGAACGTTGGTTGTAAATGCATAGAAAAATAATATCTTCATTACTTATTACTTCAAGTTTAATATATGCCCAAGAATTAAAAAACGAAAAATTTCAGTTAGTTGCAAAAACTGTTAATGCTATTGAAAATATAATTACTGCAAGTGGTGATGTCGTTATTTATTCACCAACTTATTATTTGAGTGCAAATAAGGTTATTTATAATAAAGAAAATGAAACTTTTGAACTATTTGATAATGTTTTAGTAATTAAAGATAATAATATTCAAACACAAAGTGATTATGCTTTTGTTGATTTAAAAAAAGATTCTTCTACTCAAAATCCAATGTTTTTACAAGAACAAAGTAGTAAAATTTGGATAAATTCAAAAACTTCAAATAAAGAAAAAGAAGAAATAGATCTTGACAGTTCAATTATTTCATCATGTGATTGTTTAGATCCTATTTGGAGTATTAGAGCCTCAAGCGCAAATTATGATACAGAAGCAAAATGGATAAATGCTTATAATACAAGAATTTATGTAAAAGATGTTCCTGTATTTTATAGCCCTTATTTAGGATTTCCAACGGATACAACAAGAAGAACAGGTCTTTTACTTCCTACTATTGGTTATTCAGGTGGAGAAGGATTATTTTATTCTCAACCTATTTATTTTGCTCCTGCATATAATTATGATATAGAATTAATACCTCAAGTTCGAACAAATAGAGGATATGGAGCATATACATATTATAGATATGCTGATTCTCCTAATTCTTTATTAGAGATGAAAGTAGGTACCTTTAGAGAAAATGAAGATTATTTTGTAAAAAATAATTTAGAAAACCAACAGCATTATGGTTTTGATTTAGATTATAAAAGAAGAGATATTTTCTCAGATAACAATTCTCAAGATGGATTATATACATCACTTACTTATTTTAATGATATAGAGTATATTACTATAGAAGATAATGATGAGTTAACTTCTACGGATAAAAAAGTTGAATCTAAAATTAATTATTTCTATGATAATTCTGAATATTATAGTGGTGTTTATGGTAGATATTATATTGATGGTTCAAAAAAATCAAATGATGAAACTTTACAAGAGTTACCTCAATTACAATTTCACTCTTACAATAAAGAATTATTTATTGATAAATTAATTTATTCATTAGATACAAAAGTTATGAATTATACGAGAAAAGAAGGACTAACTGCAAATATATATGAAATAAGTTTGCCTTTAAGTTATAGTGAACACTTAATTGATGATTATATATATGCTTTTATAGAAAATAAAACCATTATAGATAAATATGATTATGATAACTTTAATAGTCCAAGATATAAAGATGGAACTTTGGTTCAAAATAGAACTTCCGTAGGAATTGGAAGTGATTTAATAAAACCTTATGAAAATTATTTACATACACTTAATTTAAAAGCAGAATATATTGTTCCAAAAAACCTTGAAGAAGATGGTGATTTATATAAAATCACGACACAAACAGGTTCATTAAAAGAGCAAGAACTTAAAGCTTTTCCTATTGCACAAGAAGAAAAGAATATCAAATTATCAGCAAATCAATCTTTATATGATAATCATACTTTAAAACAATGGATTAATCACAAGATTTCACAATCAATTTTATATGATTCATTAAATGAACCAAAATTAGAAGATTTAGAGAATTATATTAGACTTAATCATGATTATGGAAGTATTAGTGGAAAAGTTATTTATAATGTTGAAGACCAAGAATTTGTTGAAAATAATGCAGATTCAAATTTTATTTATAACGATTTATCTTTAACTCTTGGATATTATAAAACGAAAAAAACAGAAAATATTTTTAATGATAGAGAAGATCTAGAATCATATAGAATTGTAACTTCATATAAAATTGCTAAAGATTATAAAGTTTCATATTATGAAAATTATAATTTACTTGATAATATTAGAAGTAAACAAGGTATTAGTTTTAATATAAATGATAGTTGTTGGAATATGGATATAAGATATGAAAATGAAGTTGTACCTTCTTCTCGACTAAATTATGAAGCAATAGATCAAAAAATTATATTTGTAAATGTTTTATTAAAACCACTAGGTGGAATTAAGCAAAAATATAAAATGGAAGATAATAATTAATGAATCCAGATAGAATATATTTTAAAAATAGAGAAGTTGCTGCTTATAGATTATTAGATGTTTTACCAATTGACAGTATGCGATTGGAAGATTGGACCGTAATATCAAGTTCATATGGTGGATTTGAAATAGCAAAAATCATAGCAAATGCACTTAATAGTAAATATGATATGATGTTTTCAGGAAAAATTTATGCTCCAAATAATGAAGATTGTGAAATAGCCGTTGTAACGGAGCATGAAGAGGTTTTAATTCACGAAGAATTAATAAAAGCCTTCGATATTAGTTTAGATTATGTTTATTCAAAATCTAAGCAAGTGTATGAAGAATCTATTGTTAAAACTGTAAATAAGTTTAGACATGGTGAAAAGATTCAAAAGTTTGAAAATAAAAATGTATTAATTGTTGATGAGGGAATTAATACAGGATTAACAATGATGGCTTGTATAAAAACAGCTATTAATTTAAAAGCTAAGTCTATTTCAGTAGCAACTCCAATTTTACCAACAGCTAGTATTCCTACCATAGAATCAATTGCAGATGATTTATATTTTATTAAAAAATTAGATCATTTCGTAGAAATTGATTTTTATTATGATAGTTTAGATGATGTTAGTTTTGAAGATTTAGAGAAAATAATTAAAGGATAAAAAGTATGTCAACAGTTTGTGAATTTGAATTAAATGGGAAACAAGAGGTTTTTGAATTTGGAAAAGTAGCTAAACAAGCTAATGGTTCAGTATTAGCTAAAATAGGAAATGCAGTTGTATTAGCTACGGTTGTAAGTGAATTTGATAATCCTGTAAGTGAAGATTTCACTCCATTAACAGTTCAATATATAGAAAAAACTTATGCAGCAGCAAAATTACCTGGTGGATTTATCAAAAGAGAAGGAAAACCAAGTGATTTTGAAACATTAACATCAAGGGTGATTGATAGAAGTTTAAGACCACTTTTTCCTAAAGGATATGTTTATCCAACAACAATTACTGTAATGGTTTTAAGTGCAGATAAAAATGTTGATTTACAGGCTTTAGCATTAAATGCTGCAAATGCTGCTTTATATACTTCAAATATCCCTATTAAAAAATCAGTTTGTGGTGTAAGAGTTGGAAGAATTGAAAATAATTATGTTATTAATCCAACACCTGAAGAGATGTCAAATTCTACTTTAGATTTATATGTAGCTGGTTCAAAAGATGAATTATTAATGATTGAAATGAAAACTATTTCTTCAAGTGAAATGGTTGAAGTTGATATTGAAGCATTTACAAAAATTCATAATGCAAATGAGATGAATGAAGATACTTTAGTTGAAGCTATTGCTTTTGCTCAAGATGCGTTAAAAGAAGCAAATATTACATATGAAAAAGGCTTTGAAACTTCTTGTAAAGAAAAAGCAGAAGTTGAATTAGTTCAATTTACAATTGAAGAATCAGTTATAAATTATGTAAGAGATACTTTCTCAATTGAAATCAAAGAAGCTATTAAAAAATTAGCAAAAAGTGAAAGAGCAACTCAACTAAAAGATGTTGCAAAAATGATTTCTAAAAATGATTATTGCACTACAAATGAATTAGCATACTCAACAATATATGAAGCAGTTTCAGTTGTAAAAAGAGAAATCGTTAGAAATATGATAGTTAATGATAAAATCAGAGCTGATGGAAGAGGACTTAAAGATGTAAGACCAATTGATATTGAAATCAATATTTTACCATCTGCTCACTCTTCTTGTTTATTTACAAGAGGTGAAACACAAGCTTTAGTTATAGGAACAATTGCAGGTCCAAAAGATGGACAAATGTACGAAATTTTAGCTGATAAAGGAACTTCTGTAGATAGATTTATGGTTCATTATAATTTTCCAGGTTTCTCAGTTGGTGAAGCAAAACCAATGTTTGGAGTAGGAAGACGTGAATTAGGTCATGGAAATTTAGGTAAAAAAGCATTAGAACCTACAATAGATGATGATTATAGTGATACAGTAAGATTGGTTTCTGAAATTCTTGAATCAAATGGTTCTTCATCAATGGCAACTGTTTGTGGTGGTTCTTTAGCACTAAAAGCAGCAGGTGTTCCTATTTCTGATTTAGTAGCAGGTGTTGCTATGGGAATGGTTGTTGAGGGAAATAATTATTCAGTTTTAACTGATATTATGGGATTAGAAGACCATGATGGTGATATGGATTTTAAAGTTGCAGGTACTAAAAAAGGAATCACTGCTTTACAAATGGATATTAAATTAGGTGGAATTGAGTTATCTGTTTTAAAAGAAGCATTACTTCAAGCAAAAGATGGAAGAGTTCATATTTTAGCTTTAATGGAAGAAGCAGCACTTGATATTGTTCCAAGTAGTGCATTACCTTTGGTTGAGCAATTTGCAATTGATCCTAGTAAAATAATGGTAATTATTGGAAAAGCAGGGGCAACTATAAAAGAGATTATTGAGAAATTCACAGTTTCAATTGATTTAGATAGAGATAGTGGAACAGTAAAAGTAAGCGGTGGAAATAAACAAAATGTTATAGATGCTTGTGAACATATTAAAACAATTTCAAATAATGCACCAGCAAGAAAAGAGTTTGTTAAAAATATAGATTTTGAAAAATTATATGCAATTGATGAAGTTGTACTTGGAAAAGTTGAAAGAGTTGTTGATTTTGGTGCATTTATTTTGTTACCAAAAGGCGGTGAGGGACTTTTACATATTTCTAAAATTTCAAAAGAAAGAGTAACTAATGTATCTGATATTCTATCAGTTGGTCAAGAAATTGAAGTAAAAGTTTTAAAAGTTACAAAAGATAGAATAGAACTATCTTCAAATTAATACTACAATTTTTCTAATGTAAAGAAATTTATCTTTACATTAGAACTTTCTTTTAAATAACAAATTAACCACTATTTACCTTTATAACCCATAAACTTGCGAACTTTTTATCTACTCTAATCCTAAATTAATATTTTTTTAGTTAGTATAGTAAAAATAATTTTTTAAGAAAACTAAGGGGTTTTAATATGGCTAAGCTTTTAATAGTAGATGATTCTACAATGCTAAGAGATATGCTAAACTATGCACTAAACGAGGGTGGTTACACAGATGTAACTGAAGCCGTTGATGGTGTTGATGGTTTAGCAAAAGCTAAGGCTGCAGATTTTGATTTAATAATTACTGATGTTAACATGCCAAATATGGATGGATTAACGCTAATTGGTGAACTAAGAAAAATATCACAATATTCAAAAAAGCCGATTTTAGTATTAACTACTGAAAGAAGTGATGAAATGAAAGCAAGAGGAAAAGCAGCCGGTGCTACTGGTTGGATTGTAAAACCATTTGTACCAGATCAATTGTTAAAAGCAGTAAATATAGTTTTAAGTAGATAAAATAAGGAGTTTTCATGTCGTTTGATATTTCAAAATATAGAGAAATGTTTCTTGAAGAGGCTGAAGAGCTCTTTGAATCAGCAGATAATGTTTTATTAGTAGCTGAAAATAACGGTTCATTAACAGATGAAGAGATGGGACAACTTTTTAGAGATGTTCATACTTTAAAAGGAAGTGGTGCATCTGTTGAGTTGGCATTATTTGCTGAGTTTACCCATGATGTTGAAAATCTAATGGATAAATTAAGAAATCATAAAATTGAGTTTATCCCTGAAATGGCTGAAACACTTATTGATGGACTTGATGTTATGAAAGAGCTTTTAGATCTTGAAGTAGCAAATAAATTAGATAGAGAAACTTTTACAAAAATGACTACTTCATTATTAGAAGAACTTCGAGCTTATTCAAATGGAGCTGTAGTTAAAAATGTCGAAACTAAAGTTGAAGTTGTAAAACCAGCTGAAACTCCAAAAGTTGAAGTTAAAAAAGAAGCACCCGTAGTTTTAGATAGTGATAATTTTGGTTTTTTTGATGATGATTTAAATGAACAAAGAGACAGTAAAAATAAAGCTTATGGAATATTCGCTGATGATGAAATCGATGAAGTTCATAAAAACTATGGTTTTTATGATGATGAATTAGAAACTATTTCTAATAATACAAAAGATAGCGATTTTAAAATTGAAGAAAAAGAAAATTTTGGTTTTTTTGATGAAATGCCAGAAATCAATGCAAATTCAGTAATGGAAAGTAATGATATTAAAGAAGAAAAAGCTATATCTAAAATAGAAGTAGAAAATGCTGTTAGTGAAGAAAAAGCAATAGTTAGAAAACCTAGACAAAAAGAAGAAGATGAAGTAGGTGATCCTTCTAAAAAATCTATTCCAAATAATAATAATAGTATTAGAGTAAATCTTGATAAAATTGATTTATTAATGAATAATGTTGGTGATTTAGTAATTACTAATGCCATGTTAACTCAATTTTCATCTACTATTGAAGAAACAAAAACTAGAAATTCAGTACTTGAAAGATTAGAATTACTAGAAAGACATATTAGAGATATGCAAGATTCAATTATGAGTATTAGAATGGTTCCTATGGATTCTATTTATTCTAAATTTCCAAAAGTTGTAAGAGATATATCAAAAAAACTTGGAAAAAAAGTTGAATTTAAACATTATGGAGATAATGTTGAAATTGATAAAGCAATGATTGAAGGATTAACAGATCCATTAATGCATATTATTAGAAATTCACTTGACCATGGAATTGAAACAGCAGCTGAAAGAGAGCTTACAAAAAAACCTGAAGTTGGTTCTATTAGTATCTCAGCTGAACAAGCAAATGGTCAAATGATTATTACAATTGAAGATGATGGAAAAGGTATTAATTTTGAAAAAGTAGCACAAAAAGCTCTTGAACAAGGTCAAATTGATGAAAATCAATATAATACAATGACTGATAATGAAAAAGCTTTATTGATTTTTGGAGCAGGAGTTTCAACAGCAGACCAAATTACTGATATTTCAGGACGAGGTGTTGGAATGGATGTTGTTAAAACAAATATTCATAAATTAGGTGGAGCTATTAAATTAGATACTCATGAAGGAATTGGAACAACAATAACAATTATGTTACCTTTAACCCTTGCTATTTTAGATGGATTAGATATTAAAGTTGGAAATCAAAAATATATTTTGCCTCTAAGTTCAATTGTTGAATCATTACAACCAACTTCTGAAATGATTAAAAAAATTGGAGATGGAACTCAAGATTTATTAATGTTAAGAGAAGAGTTTATTCCTGTTGTTAAATTACATCAATTATTTGGTCTTGAAAAAAGTTTTGCAAAACTTGAAGATGGTATGTTGATTGTTGTAAAATCAGGTAACACAAAAGTTGCATTATCAATTGATGAATTTTTAAATCAACATCAAGTTGTGGTAAAACCTTTAGATAAAAACTTTAGAAGTGTTCAAGGAATTGGAGCTGCAACGGTAAGAGGTGATGGAAGCATTGGTCTGATTTTAGATGTTGTTGGTATTATTAATGCTCAATTAAAAGTTGAGAGAGATATGAGTATAGCTAAAAAAGCATCTTAACATATGAAATATACGACTCAAGATGTACATAATAAAGTAAAAAAACTTCTTTATTCTCTAACAGGAATTACCCTTTCAGAGAATAAAGACATTATGATTTCAAATAGAATTGATAAGTTAAAAAGAAATTGTGGTTTTTCTGGTGATATTATGGAGCTTTTGAACTCTGTAGAACAAGGGAATAATGTAACAGAATTTATAAATTCTTTTACAACTAATAAAACACATTTTTTTAGAGAAGATTTCCATTTTATTGATTTAAAAGATAGAGTTTTACCTATGTTTGCTGCTAGTGGAGAAAAGATAAATATGTATTGTTCTGCTTCTTCAACGGGAGAAGAACCTTATTCTATGGCAATGACGGTACTAAGGGCAAAAGAAGATTTAAATAAAAATATTAATGCTTCTATAATAGCAACAGATATTGATACAAATGTTTTACAGTACGCAGCAAATGGCATTTATAGATATTCTAAATCTTCAAAAGAATTTCCTGATTGGATTAGACCTCAAAATTTCTTTAAACGAAGAGTTCAAAAAAATCTTGCTGGAGAAGAAGTATTAATAAAAGTAAATGATGATTTGAAAAAGATGATTAATTTTCAAGTAATGAATTTAAATGATAGTTCATATCCATTTTCAAAAAATCAGTTTGATGTAATTTTTTGTAGAAATGTATTAATATATTTTTCAGTTGAAGATCAAAATGAAATTCTAAAAAAGTTATTTAGGTATCTTAAAATTGGAGGAACACTTTATCTTGGACATTCAGAAAATCCACAAGATTTAGTTAATTATGTTAAAAGAGTGGGGCAAAATATTTTTCTAAAAGAAAAGGAAATCATATGATTGTAATAGGTCATAAGGATGGAAGCATAGAAAAAACTTCAGCTGTAAGATTTACTCAAAAAACAAAAGGTTTTCCAACTCATACTATAATAGGTGGCGAATTCGCAGTTGGTAATGATGTTGAGCAAATTGCTTTTAAAACATTATTAGGTTCATGTGTAGCTATTATGTTTTATGACAAAGTTACAAAAATAAAAGGAATGAATCATTTCTTATTACCAAAAACAAACAATACAAATGATGATATGAAATATGGATTATATTCAGTTGAAGCTATGCTTAATGAAATGTATAAATTAGGTTGTAGTAAAGGCAATATGGTAGCTAAAATATCAGGTGGCGCTGATATTATGCAAATAAATTTATCTTCTCAATCTATTGGGTTTAGAAATGTTGAATTTGCAAAAGATTTTTGTAAATCAGAAGGATTTAAATTAATTAGTGAACATACTCGTGGAGAACATGGAAGATTGATTTTATTAGCTAATGAATTTGAAACATTTATTAAAGTTACACAAAAATCTGAAACTGATAGTAAAATTTTAACAGATGAGAAATTTTTACAACAAGAAATTACAAAAGCA
>Ga0172377_10000153_pt1 | contig 59107 bp, 56 predicted proteins | sample Pumphouse3metaG_FD_119749 | JGI IMG/M metagenome (GOLD analysis project Ga0172377, IMG submission 119749) | Leachate microbial communities from a municipal landfill in Southern Ontario, Canada - Pumphouse #3 metaG | ecosystem: Engineered > Solid waste > Landfill > Unclassified | place: Canada...
AGATACTCTGTCGCCAACTGACTGTGAATGCCTACGACGAACTTTGTCGGGAAGCCGTGTGCGGGAAAACCGCATGCACGGTTTGATGAGGGGGGCAGGCTAACCCCTGCCTCTACTCGACTGGACAGACATAAAGTGGACAGACACATAAATGCTGGATCTTTTTAAAGGATACAAGGGACGTGCGCTGGATGTGCTGAAGCATTTTCAGGCCAGGGTTTGGGGCGACACCACGGTGGAGACCACCCGCGGCGATTTCCAGGGCATCATCCTGCCCCGCAGCGAGAATGACGACGATCAGCATATCGTGCTGAAACTCTCCACCGGCTACAACGTCGGCATAGATGTGGCAACTATCCTGGGCATGAAGGAGACCGGCTACAAGGAAGCGCACTACAAGATCCCGGAAAAGGAATTCCCCTTCACGCCGGGATTGCCCAAAGTGAAGCTGCTCGGTACCGGCGGCACCATCGCCTCGCGGCTGGATTACCGCACCGGAGCCGTGATCCCGGCTTTTTCACCCGGCGAACTTTACGGCGCGGTGCCGGAACTGGCGGATATCTGCAACCTGGACACCGCCAAGCTCTTCGCCGTCTTTTCCGAAAACATGGGCCCGGAGCAGTACAAGAAGCTGGCCGTCTCCATAGGCAAAGAGGTGGAACGTGGCACCCAGGGCATCATCATTGGCCACGGCACCGACACCATGCACCACACAGCCGCGGCGCTTTCCTACATGCTGCGGGACCTGCCCATCCCCGTGGTGATGGTGGGTTCGCAGCGCTCCAGCGACCGCCCTTCCTCAGACGCGGCACTGAATCTGATGCACGCGGCCTTCACCGCCGGGAATTCCGACATCGCCGAGGTGATGGTCTGCATGTTCGGCCCCACCAGCGATGAATACGGCCTGCTGCACCAGGGCACCCGGGTGCGCAAGATGCACTCCTCATACCGCAGCACCTTCCGCACCATCGGCGACGTGCCCATTGCCCGCGTGACCCGGGACGCCGTGATCCCCATCAAGACGGATTACAACAGGCGCCGCGCGGATAAAAAGGTGAAAGTGCTGCCCTTCTTCGAAGAGCGGGTGGCCATCGTTTATTACTATCCCAACATGCATCCGGACATCATCAATTCCCTTACGGAAAACGGCTACAAGGGCATCGTGATCGCCGGCACCGGGCTGGGCCACGTGAACAAGCCCCTGTACCCCGCCATCCAACGCGCCGTGGCCAAAGGCGTGCAGATCTACATGACGGTGCAGACCCTCTGGGGCTTTGTGCACATGTTCGTTTACGACACCGGCCGCGACCTGATGAGCATGGGCGTTGTGCCGGGCGAAAATCTGCTGCCGGAAGTCGCCTACATCAAGCTGGGCTGGGCTTTGGGACAGCACTCTGAACCCGACCAAGTGCGCGAACTGATGCTGACCCCCATCGCCGGAGACATCACTCCGGGCGAACCCTACAACGGCTATCTCGTCTTCCAGGGTGGGCTGCCGGAGGTGGAGGAGTTCATCAGGAAGCATCATAAGTGATGGCTGCTGTAATTCACTGTTAGTATATCAATGAGGTTAGAATGAAGTTTGCGTCATATCTTCCCGAGAAAGTTCTCACCAACCAGGATCTGGCGGAGAGGTTCCCTGAGTGGTCAGCCGGTAAGATCGAGAAAAAGATCGGCATCCGCTCTAGGCATGTAGCAGCAGACAATGAAACCGCACTTGACCTGGCTTATGAGGCCTGCCTGAAACTACTGCAGGGGGGGGGCAAAAACGAAGTTGATTTTCTGCTTTTATGCACCCAAAGCCCGGATTATTATCTGCCCACCTCAGCCTGCATCCTTCAGGACCGGCTGGGACTTAAAAACGAGATCGGCGCCCTGGATTTCAACCTTGGCTGTTCCGGTTTCGTTTACGGCTTGTCCCTGGCCAAGGGCCTGCTGGTCAGCGGGGCGGCATCCAAGCTGATCCTGGTGATGGCGGAAACTTATTCCAAGCACCTGCATCCCTTGGACAAGGGCAACCGCAGCATATTTGGCGACGCGGCCGCGGCGGTGCTGATCACAACAGAGGACACGGACAAGATCCATGCCTTTGCGCTGGGCACGGACGGAACTGGATGGAACAACCTGATCGTACCCAATGGCGGACTCAGAAAAGCGTATGATCCCAACGCACAGGATTGGACGGACGAGAATGGGGCGATCCGGAATGACAACAATCTCTACATGAACGGGCCGGAGATCTTCAATTTTACTATTGAAGCTGTTCCAAAAATGATCAGCCAGGTTTTAAGCAAAAATAACTGCAATATTGAAGACATCGACTATGTGATCTTCCATCAGGCGAACCAATACATGCTGCAATATCTCAGGGAACTGGTCTCGGTGCCGGAAGACAAATTTTACATCAATATGCTTGAGACGGGCAACACAGTTTCGGCAACCATTCCCCTGGCCCTGGAAGACTGCCTGGGCAAAGGAATAATCAAAACGGGGGACAGGGTGTTGCTGGCGGGATTTGGCGTGGGTTATTCATACGGCGCAACCATAATCACCATTTGAGGAGAAGTAATGACACTGCAGACATTTATGCAGGAACTGGTTGAATTGATCGAGATCGAAGCTGATCTCAGCCTGGATAGCAATCTGAAAGACTACGAGGAATACGATTCCATGGCCATCATGAGTCTGGTGGCCTATATCCACAAGAATTTCGGGAAGCAGTTCAACGCTAGGCAACTCAATAACATTGACACTGTCCAGTCCCTGGTTGACCTGATCGGCGAGGATGGTTTCAACTGACAATGCTTTGGTCGGACAAGGTCCTTACAGGCAAACGCGTTCTGATCTCCGGAGCTTCCTCCGGGATCGGCAGGGCTTGTGCAGTTGTATGCAGCAGCCTGGGTGCCCGGATCGTGGCCATGGGGCGCAACAGGGAGCGCCTGGCTGAAACAATGGTTTTGCTACAGGGTTTCGGACATCAAAGCCTGCTCTGCGACATCGTCAACAGTGATGAGCTCCAGGCCGGGCTGGCAACCCTATCGGCGGATGGGTCTTTTTCTGGATTCATCCACAGTGCTGGTTTGGAAAGGACCAACCCCCTGAAAACTATTGACGTGGATGAGTTCACGGAGATGTTCCAGGTTAACGTGGCCGCGGGAATAGAGATTTCAAGACTGATTTCCCGGCCAGGTTCATACGACAAGAGCGGCAGTTGCCACATCTTCATCTCTTCCGTCAGCGGAATATTTGGTGAGAAAGGCAAGATCGAATATTCCAGTACCAAGGCGGCCCTGATCGGAGCCGTCAAAGCGATGGCCAGGGAGCTTGGCCCCAAAGGGATCAGGGTGAACTGCGTCTCTCCCGGCATGGTGGAAACCCCCATGCTGCAAAATATGTTCTCAACCTTGCCTGAAGAATCGGTGGAGGCCATTGAAACAAGGCACTTGCTGGGTATCCCCATACCGGAGGACATCGCAGATCTCTGTGTCTTTCTTCTATCGGATCTGGGGAAGCGCATAACTGGAGAGAACATCATCATCGACAGCGGTTATTCACTGGCCTGACATGCAGTTCAATTCAATACCCTTCTTCATTTTTCTGTTCGTGGTGGTGGTCCTGTACTACCTTTTACCGCACAAATACAGGAACTGGCTGCTGTTGGCCGCGAGCTACTATTTTTACTTCAGTTTCAAAGCCGAATATTTGGTCATCCTGCTGGGTTCCACCGCCTTCAACTACTTCACTGCCAAAGCCATGGACAATAGTCCCCAGCGCAAGAAGCTGCTCCTGGGCCTGGCGCTGGTGTTTAACATCGGGTTGCTGTTCCTCTTCAAGTACTTCAATTTCTTCAGCGACCAGCTAAACGCGATGTTCCAAAGCGCAAGCTTGGACATTTCCATCCCCAAACATAGCCTGATCCTGCCCATAGGGATTTCCTTCTACACCTTCATGGCTCTGGGTTACATCCTGGACGTGTATTGGGGCGACATCAAGCACCAGAGGAATTACCTCACTCTTTCCCTATACCTTGCCTTTTTCCCCCAGATCCTCTGCGGTCCCATCGGCAGGGCCAAAAACCTGTTCAAACAATTCACAACCGAACACCTGATGGCTTACGACAACTTCGCCAACGGCTTCAGACTCATTCTCTGGGGTCTGTTCATGAAAATGGTGGTCGCGGATAACATTGCCTTGTATGTTGACGCAATTTATGGCAATATTCCCATGCATTCAAGCCTGACTCTGATCGTTGCCGCTATGCTATATCCTTTTCAGTTGTACACAGATTTTGGCGGCTACACGAATATCGCCAGAGGCGTGGCGAAACTCCTCGGCTATAACCTGATGGTCAATTTCCGGACGCCGTATGTTAACTCCACCTCGGTTACCGAATATTGGAGGAGGAACCACATATCTCTTACATCATGGGTAAGGGAGTATGTATTCTATCCCTTTATGGGCTGCAGCACTTCGAAGCTTAAAGTGTATTTGGGTATCCTGGTAATGTTTCTGCTGATGGGCTTCTGGCATGGGGCAGGCTGGATGTTCCTTATCTGGGGTGTGATCCAGACAGTGTACCTTATCTTCGAGGACGCATCTGGTTTGAGCCGGAAAAAGGGCACCGCAAAAGCAATTGGCGTGATAAGAAGGCTTGCAACATACGCGGCTCTATCATGTGGCTTAGTATTTTTCAGACTACCCTCAGTGAAGGGGGTACAGGAATTTGCAGACTCTCTCTTGAAGTTCAAGTGGGATCTTTTCACCGGGGGCGCAAGCACCATGGCCTTTATACTGGTTGGACTGGCGATGCTTGTTCTGATCGAGCTGCGATTGAATAAGCAACAGGTCGATGAATGGATCCAAACCAGGAAAACGGCTGTGAGGTGGTTTGTGTATATGGTATTGGCCCTTACCACAATCCTGATTGGTAACATTGACAGCAATGCGTTCATATACTTCAAGTTCTGAGCTTTTCAGAATAATTATCAAGCTAGTGTTGGCCCTGGCTTTGTTCTTCGGGCTGAATTTGCTGATCTATCAACTCCTGGACCATATGTATTTCCAGTCTTTTGGAGGTAATTCAGGGGCTCAGATCAATCATGTTCTAAGGCAAACCAGCGATATCTTCATCTTTGGCGCTTCCAGGGCATCCCACCATTACGATCCATTAACCATAGAAAAAGCAACCGGCATGAGTGTTTTTAACGCCGGCGATGACGGCAAGAACGCTGTATACCAACTGGGGTTGCTTAAAATGTTGCTCAAGAAGCACACTCCCCAAGCGATCATCTATGAAGTCGGTGACGTTGGTTACGGCTTGGCTGGTGGCACGGTTGACCTTTACCCCTATTATCATCATGACCCTGAAGTGAGGCAGCTTCTTCGGGGAAATGAGGATTTGGCCTCACTAAAGTTCCTTGTTCCCCTATACTCCTACAATAGAAAGATATTTAACGTGAGCAAGGGCTATCTACTGAAAACAAAGCCGCGTGCCAACGGGTTTAGACCAATTGACGGAAGCATGCATCCCGCGGAAGCCAAACGGATAAGTGAAGGTTTTAACGCAAGTATCACAGAAACACCTTTTCCAAGCGCTGATCCATATGCTTTAGACTGTTTCCGTGATTTCGCAGCGACATGTTCTGATTTGGGCATTGCTCTTTTTTTTGTCTACTCACCTGTATATGCCCCGAGTGAGTTATGGTTTGAGCATTACGTGCAAAGGTTAGCCATTGAACATCAAATACGCTATATTAGTTACGCGGAAGATAAAGTGTTTAACTGGAGCGACTCTTTGTTTAAGGACGGGGGACATCTCAACAGGGATGGCGCAATCCTTTTTACCAGTGACCTTATGAGGAGAATTCACATAGGGAAAAGAATGGCTTCGGTCAAATGAATTCTGACATGAGTCGTTTCTAATCATAGTGGGACATCATTGAACAAATTTTATTTACTCGTCAAAATCAACAATGAACAATCTCCTCTAGCCAAAAAGCTTAGGCAGAAGTTCAGGATCGCCGGCAACCATCATTTTGAATGCAGTATTGGCGAGTCATTTTATTTGTGCTACAATGACCTGTTTGAACTGGATGGAGAATATACCGCCTATGCCAGGATCGAACGCGGAACTGGCAGATTTGAATTCAAATCCGACTGCTGGAACGTGCTCGCGCATTACATGTACAAAAAGAACGGTGTCCTGCTGATCAGCAATGATCCTTTGCTCCTGGCAGGGTTGGTTGGCGCAGGGATCAGCAAGGCAGCGCTTTGGGACAGCTTGATCTTTGGACGTCCTTACAAATCCGGTTCTTTTTTTGAAGACATAGAGAAAATCCCACCTTTCGTGCACGGATGGGTTGACTTGGAGACAGAAGACCTGGCTACGCATTTGTCCTGGTATCCCAAATGGGATAATATGTTTGCGGTTAATCCGGTCGATGACTTGCATGATAGGATGAAAAAGGATTTTCTTAAGGCCCGCGCGGCCATTGGTGATCAGGATGTAGCCCTGCAGTTTTCAGGGGGCAGTGACAGCGTGACTATATTCAACCTGCTGAGGCACTATGGCATAAAGGTTCGCTGTGAAAGTTACAGCACTACCCCCCCAACGAATAAAAGAATAGGTCTGTTTTACAAGAAATTTGGTGCTCAGGGAGTAATTCGTGAAGTGGAGGAAGATGCAAACCTGGATCTGTCAGTTTTACTTTCAGGAGGCCTTTCTCCCACTCCTAGATTCGCCACCTTCTACTCACAAATAGCTCCAACGATCCTATTTGATGGATTTTGCATTTTCAAAGGAGATTTTTCCGACGCGTTTCTGCATCCAGCCTTTAAGAGCCTCTTGCTTATGAATACAAGGAAGGGCATCAAGGACCAGTATCCTGAGATGGATGAGGAGCTGCTGGACGAGCTTTGGAACCACTGGAATGAACATTACGAAAATGATTACTGCGACATTAACACTGGGGAGGGATTAAAGCGTTTTCAGGATTACGCCATGGAATATACTAATCCTAACATCCATGGTGCCTTGCAGCACACAGCCTTGCAGTTGGGTCACAGACCCCAGTCGTATCTGCTGGGCATTCCTTTCATGTCTTACTGCCATTCCATAGGGTTCGGTCTTTTTTCGTCCCTGAGCATTAGAAAAGACTTTCCAGGTTACAGGCAATGCACCAGTCTGCTGGCTGGAGTAAACCGGAATCTGGGCGGGGACATTTTCCGGCATCCGCTTGATAAGCATATGTCGTTCAGAGGCATATTGGAGTGGAGGCTTAGCGACAGGATATACTATCAAAGCCATATGTTGTCCGGCAAGATATCCAAGAGGCTGTTCCGAAAGATCCAGATCCAGAATGAACAATCTTATTCTCTCAGCTTTCTTAGAGATTTCGGGCTTGCAAGCACCAAATCAAGGCGGCTGGCCGCTCTTGATGCCAGCCTGGGGGCAATTGCCAGGTTAACCCGGTCATAAGGGAGGAATCAATGCGATTAGTTACTTCCGGTAAACTTGATCAAGAGGAGAATATCATGCATCCTGAGGCAAGCACAGAATCTCACGGAGACAAAATGAGAGGATATTGCCTTTTGTTCCTGCTGCTCACATTCCTGCTGATGGCCCTGACGGGTTGCGTCAAACCCGAGCACGGAACTCTGGCCGGGAAAGTGATCCTGGTGAACGACAGTGCCAGCCCGGCCAATGACCCAAGCGACTTTTCGGGGGTTACCGTCGCCCTGTATGAGCTGGCTGTCCTGGATACGACCCTGGCCAGGATCAACCGGGACCATCCCCAGACAGGCATGCAAAACACCCAGGCAACCCAGTTTGACCACCGCCTGGTGGCCCCGCTGGTGACCACCGGCAGCGACGCGTCTGGATCTTTCACCTTCACGGAGCTGGACCCCGGCAGATACAACCTTGCTCTGTGGAAGGAAGGCTGGGGGGTGAGATACCGGTTTGAGCTGGAGATCAGCAAGGGTGGCACCCTGGACCTGGGCAGCCTGGAGCTTTATCCCGCCCTCAGCCTGGCAGGATATGTAACTCAACCGCAGACCTTCAGGTCGGACCACAGCTATTTTATCACGAGTGACGCGAGCTTTGTGCAGCCGGTAACCATCGAAGCCCGGGCCCTGATCTTCATCGAGCCGGGCTCCCAGCTCAAGTTTTACGGCAGCGTCTCGACCCCGGCCTTTACGGATGAAAGCAACCTGTGGGTAATGACTTCCGCCAGCCAGGCGTACTCAGCCACGCCCCAAATCATGGACGTGGGGTCCTGGTTTTCCGCCATAGCCCTTTACGGGCAACAGGTCTCACTGGGAGCGGGACTGATGAGATTTGCCGCCAACCCTCTGTCCACGATGGAGGCAGCCCAGAGTGAGATCAGCCATATGGTCCTGCGTGACTGCAACACGGCCGTGGCCATCGTGGGTGGAAACACCAGCCTGAACCACCTGTTGATCTCGGATTGCGGCAATCGTGGCATCACCTACAACTCCAACAGCGGCGAGGTTGGCGTGAGCATCCTCATCAGCCATAGCATCCTGAACGACATCCACGACCGCGGCATATCGCTGGTGGCCGAGGGCAGCTACGACATCAACAACTGTTATTTCAACAACATCTACATGGCCATCACGCCAACTTTTTGCGGCGGCACCATATCCCACAACTGCTTCAACCTGGGAGCCTACCACATTGGCTACAACGGGCCTTGGATCCAGAACAACGTCTTCTACAACAATTTCTATCAGGTCGTCAACTGTATAGTGCCTTCCGGCAGGGACAACCACATCAACAACAACAATTTCTATCAGGCGGTGGATTGGTTCATCTACATCCGCAACCCCAACCCCCCCTACTCTATGGTTTATGCCGACGTGGACGCGACTAACAATTACTGGGCGGTGGCAGATGTCAGCGCTTATCTGGCAGACGCGGCAGACAATCCGCAATATACTGATCCACCCTGTCCCTATTACATCAACTACCTGCCCAAGCGTAACCATCCGGTAACCGGGGCGGGAATACAGTAGAATTTTACGTTTAAAGGGTTTAGAGGGTTTAGAGGGTTTAGAGGGCGAGCGCTTCGCTGCTGAGAAAGTAATTGAACTGAGCAAGTCCCGGGAATGTAACATTCTGAACCTTATCAACTCTCTCAACTTTTTCAACGCTTAAAACACTATGTAACAGAAGGAGTTTAATTGAAAGGCATCATCCTGGCCGGCGGGGCCGGTTCCCGCATGTACCCAACCTCGCTTTGTTACAGCAAGCAACTGGTGATGATCTACGACAAGCCCATGATCTATTATCCGCTTTCCACCCTGATGCTGGCCGGGATCCGGGATATCCTGATCATCTCCAACGCGGAGACCATCCCTTTTTACCAAAAGCTGTTTGGAGATGGCTCTAACTTGGGCCTGAGGATTGACTACAAGCTGCAGCCAGCTCCCACGGGCATAGCCGAGGCTTTCATCCTGGGCAGGGAGTTCATCGGTGATGATGCCGTAACGCTGATCCTGGGCGACAACATCTTCTACGGCAACTTGGACTTTCTGCGCAAAGCCATTAGATCCAATCGGGGCGCCACGGTCTTCGGCTATTATGTGCACGATCCCCAGCGCTACGGGGTGGTGGAATTCGATCCAGAGGGGAAGGCGATATCTTTGGAGGAAAAACCCGCGCTGCCCAGATCCAACTATGCCGTGGTGGGGCTGTACCTTTACAACAATGCAGTATCCGCGCTCGCCGGGCAACTTGAGCCTTCCGCCCGGGGGGAACTGGAGATCACCGACCTGAACAGGGTATATCTGGAGCGGGGGGAGCTGGATGTGCAGATCATGGGCCGCGGCATGGCCTGGCTGGACACCGGCACCCCGCAGGCTCTGCTGGAAGTCTCCCAGTTCATCGGAGCGATCGAGAAGCGCCAGGGCCTGAAGGTGGGTTGCGTGGAGGAAGCGGCCTATTTGATGGGTTATATTGGCCGGGAGGAATTCGGTCAGCTGATCGCCTCACTTCCAGCCTGCGACTACCGTTCCTATCTGGAGAAGATCCTGGCCAGTCCGGACCTGGTCTCGCAGTACAATAAATGACGGCTGCGGTATTGAAACGATATCAGAACTGGATCCCGGCTTTCGCCGGGATCCAGGGAAAAACAATAAGGTAAAGCCTCAATGACAAAAAGGATGCTTTTTGCAAGTACAAGAGCTTGAGATTACCGGACTGAAGCTAATAACTTCCCGGATATACCAAGATCAGCGAGGTTTTTTTCTGGAAACATACCGGGCAAACACCTACAGGGATATCCTGGGTGTGGAATTCGTGCAGGACAACATGTCTTTTTCCACATACGGCACGATACGGGGTTTGCACTATCAAAAAGATCCTTACGCCCAGGCCAAGCTGGTTCGCTGTGTGGCGGGAAGGATCCTGGACGTGGCGGTGGACCTGCGACCAGGATCTGTGAGCATTGGCAGGCACGTCTGCGTGGAATTGGACGGCCGGGAGCAGCTTCAGTTGTTTCTGCCGGTCGGTTTCGCGCACGGATTCGCGGTTTTGAGCGCTGAAGCAATTGTGGAGTACAAGTGTGACTCCTACTATGAGCCAAAGGCTGACGGAGGCTTGCGCTACGACGATCCGCATCTGTCCATCGACTGGCGGGTTCCGCCGAACAAGGCGATCGTATCAGCCAAAGACGCCGGATTGCCATATTGGGAACAGATATTCAACTCAAAGGAATGACCATGATACCAGTTTACCGGCCTTATCACAACGAACTTGAGATGAAGTACTTGCAAGAGGTAATAGACTCCGGCTGGTGGGGCATGGGTCCCAAAACATCCGAGTTCGAACGCAGGTTTTCAGAGTACATAGGAACAGGACACGCCCTGGGTTTAAACTCAGCCACCGCCGCACTGCATCTGGCACTGATGTGCGTAGGTGTAAAAGACGCTGAGGTGATCACGCCCGCCATGACTTTTGTATCCACCAACCATGCCATTCTCTATAACGGTGGCATACCGGTTTTTTGCGATGTGGAACCGGGCAACCTGAACGTTACCGCGGAGGAGATCGCCAAACTCATCACCCCGCGGACCAAAGCCATCATTGTGGTTCATTACGGAGGCTACGCCTGCGACATGGATCCCATCATGGAGCTGGCCACAGAGAACAAACTGGCCTTGATCGAAGATTGTGCCCATGCCTGCGGGGGAAAATACAAGGGCAGGATGCTGGGATCGATCGGGGATTTTGGCTCTTTCAGCTTCCAGGCCGTGAAAAACCTGGCCACCGGTGACGGCGGGATGCTCACCACCGACAATGATGAGTGGGCGGCACGGGTCAAAAAGCTGCGCTGGGTGGGCATTTCCAAGGATACTTTTGATCGCGGTGCCGGCAACAGCTATAACTGGTTTTACGACGTCACCGAAGCCGGTTTCAAGTACCACATGAACGACATCATAGCCGCCATTGGCCTGGCCCAGCTGGAAAAACTGGAATGGATGAACGATAGGCGCAGGTACTGGTCGGATAGATACCGAGAGGCATTTGGCGATATTCCGGAGATCCAGGTGCCCCCAGTTAAGGACTATATGTTTTCAGCCTGCCACAACTTTGTGATCAAGGCTACTCGGCGGGATGAGCTGCGAGCCAGCCTGATGGAACAAGGGATCACAACCGGGGTGCACTATTATCCCAACCATCTGTTTGACATGTACAGGCCTTGGTACAGGAAGCTGCCGGTAACCGAAAAGATCTGGCAGGAGCTGGTCACTCTGCCTCTTTTCCCGGATCTTGCGGAAGCGGATTTCACGCTCATCACTACTTCAATCAGGGATTTCTACGCTTGAGCGCACTACCTCTGGTGGCGGTGGTCACGCTTAATTGGAACGGCGCGGCATTTCTGCGGGAGTGCGTGGATTCGGTCCTGGCCTCGGATTACGCCAGTTTCTACGTGATCGTGGTGGACAACGGATCGACCGACAATTCCTGCGCATTGCTGGATGATTTATATGCCGGGAATCCAGCGGTGAAGGTGCTCAAGAACAAGGCCAATCTTGGCTATTCACGGGGCATGAACGTTGGTCTGGATTACGGCTTCAAGAACCTGGGAGCGGATCATTGCCTGGTGATGAACAACGACACCAGGCTGGACAGGCAGGCCATCGCTGCCTTGGTGAGGGTTGCCGAAGTTCAGCCCCAAACCGGTTTTGTTACGGGCAAGGTCTATTATTACGACCAACCGGGTACCTTCCAAACCGTGGGCAAGAATTCCCATCCGGTTTTGGTTAACGGGGGGCATATCGGCAAGGGCGAAAAAGATGAAGGCCAATACGATAAGGACAGGGAACTGGCTTTCTGTGACGATATTTTCTGGCTGGTGTCCCGCAAGGTGTATGAAGCGACAGGGGGATATGACCCTGAGTTTTTTTTACAGGCTGAGGATTTCGACTGGCAGCTGAGGGCGAAAAACGCTGGTTTTAAGATCATGTATGCCCACAAAGCCAAACTATGGCATAAGGAGAGTATGGCGATAGGGAAAAAATCTCCCCAAAAAGCCTATTATGACGCCAGAAATCCTACAATAGCGGTGATAAACAACTGTGATCCAGAGGTGGTTAGAAAATACATCAAAACCAAGGTTGTCCAGATACAGCTCCCAGCGATCATAAAACGGGCGTGCAAGGGCCACCTCATGATTGCTTTCGCCATGCTTAGAGGATTATGCAGCGCCATGGCTTGGAAGCAAAAGCATTCTTGATTTGTGTTTCACAGCAATAGGACACCAGTGAGCAAGATATCGGTCAGGAGGGTACTTAATTCCAGTTTGACCGGTATGCAACTGGATGAAATACTGCGCCTCAACGAAAGGCATGGCGGAACAATCTTTCATGAGCCGGCATTCAACAAGATAGCCTCTGAAGTTTTTCATACCCGGTTGAGTTACTTCCTTGCCATGCAGGATGGTCTGATGATAGGATTTTGCCCTTGCCACTCTTTCAAAGACCGCTTGCTCACCCATAGCTTTTCGAACCTTTCTTCATATGAGATCCCGTATGGGGGATGGGTTTTTGACGATTCACGAGCAAGCTACTCTGAATTACTCAGATTAACTCCTTTGGAATTTACAGAAGGATTACATATCTCTACTTCCATTGACTTTGATCCAGAGAGGCAAGTGTTCCCAATAGATAATGCCTGCAGTACTTTGCGCACGCTAGTCCTCAAAATCTGCGACATGGGTGCTGAGAGTATTTTCGATCAGTTTTCCAGCAAGCAAAAAAACAAGATCAGGAGGGCATACAAAGTTGGGGTCCGAGCTGAGAACATTAGTCCAGACAATTTTGACGTTTTTTGGGATTTGAGCAGCGAACTGAAGCGAAGGACAGGACTGAAAATCAGGGACAAAACCTATTATAAAAGGGTGTTTAGCCATTATCACAATCTAGGTATGGCTCAATGCATCGCAGCCAAGCATCATGATGAGTTTATATCCACGATGATCCTGATGGCCAATCCCAATTACGCGATAGCTTGGGTGGCGGGGAGAAAATCCGACCTGCCCAATAATCTTTATCAAAACGAGATGTTGTTTTGGGAAGCTATTAAATGGGGAATTTCACGCGAGAGTAAATACTTCGATTTTTGCGGACTGGATGAAGAAAAACTTCCCCAATTGGCCAGGATCAAACTTAGTTTCTCCGATGACGTAAAAAACTTCTATACCTTTACCAAAAAACGTATGGGGTACAGAGTACTGAATCGTTTACATGTGATGATACCATGAACATCATACCAGCAAGAGTGCAGCACAGTGGTTCAATGTGGATAAGCCAATTCATTAACTTGTATAAAACTCAACATAACGATTCTGGACCCTGGCTACTTTCTTGGGAAGCGTATCGACAACATTATCGAGGCCAATTTGAAGCGATTGTTTAAACACATCTACAATGCATGCGCAAGCTACTTGGCACTGCATCAACTCAGGAGATCGAACAAGATCGGGAGGCACGTCCTGATACATAAAAACGCAGTAGTCGGCACAGGCTGCATTTTGGGAAACAATGTGATCGTCGGTAGAGGCACTAAGCTCGGGAATAATGTTCAAATTGGTAATGGCGTGAGATTGGAACGCATCACCATAGGAGATAACTCTGTAATTGAGGGACGGGTGCTGATAACCGGATTTGGTGACGGATCCATACACATAGGCCGCGATTCGTATGTCGGTCCCGATACAGCTCTGGACTTTAGCGCCAGCATCACCATTGGTAACTTTGTACACATCGCTGGTCTATCCACAGGCTTGTGGACGCATTCTTCAGCCCTGATGTGCATAAACGGAATTCCTTTAAAGGACAAATCAGTATCACACCGCCCCACTGCCAGGATCGTAATTGAAGACAATTCTTACATAGGAGGAAATTGTACGATCTTCCCGGGGATTCTCATTGGCAATCACTCTGTGGTTGCGCCCAACTCAGCTGTCACCAAAGATGTCGCTCCATTTTCATTGGTGGGTGGGGTACCCGCAAAATTCATCAAATCGACGGAACCCATGATCGAAAATAAGCCATTCTCTGATAAAGCAAATGAGTAATTCAAGCAGACTATATCCCATCTGGTCTGCCTTGAACATGGCCGTAAGTAGAGGAAACGGTCTGGATTCGTCGCTCCCGGTGAAACCAGATATCCCGGAAACACAAACGGGTTCGGACCTGGCAAAATGAGCTCTAAAGTTCTCCCGCAAGGAAGGTCATTTCCCATCTGGTCGGCGGGAAACACCAGATTACTGCTGGTTTTCATCATATCAGTGGCTTTGGTGTACCTTGCCCCAACTGCCGGAGTGCCGCCGATCATCATCAGGGCCTTGTTTTTGGGTTTGCTGTTGGTGGTGTTCAGATCACGCGATGACGTGCTCTGGCTGTGTTGGTTTCTGGTGGTGATGAACGCGCCGGGCAGGCTGTTCTTTTCCACTTCCAGCTCCACCCTCTACAGGCTGCCCTACTACAGTTTGGGGGCGGGGGTGTCCCTGGGCTTTCAGGAGCTGTTCCTCGGGGTCTATCTGCTGAAGTACCTTCTTCGGAGGCGCAGAAACACCTTTCTGTTCGGCAGTTATTTTCAGCTGCTGCTGATCTACGGGGCTGTGACTTTCTTATATTCCCTTTCGCTGGGAATGAACGCCTCCAATATGATCTCGGCCATGCGGATCGTCACGCCCTGGCTCTGGGTGCTGATCCTGCCGGCGTTCATATCCGATCCGGATAAGCTGGGGAGGGCATTTTCACTGCTGGCACCCTTTGTCTTTCTTACCATGATGCTAACAATTCAGGGCCAGCTCACGGGCACCTATCTGCACGACCTGCTCAGCGGCGAATTCAAATTCGGATTTTTGGGCGAGGCGGAGGCAGAACTGGTGCGGATATCCCATGCCGCGAACCTCAATTTCATCTGCATGATGCTGGCCTTGTATTACATAAGCCGGGAGGACAAGCGTTTTAAAGGGAATTATCTGAACGCGGTCCTGGTAACGGCGGGGGTTTTCTTTTTCCTGTCCGCCTCCAGGGGCTGGATCATCGGAATGTTGGTGCTGCTGGCCTCGGTGTTTTTCATGGGCGGTTTCAACTTCATCAAACAAACGGCCCGGGTAATAGTGATCCTGGGCTTGCTAACCATCTTGCTGCTTACTGTATATCCAAATATTGTGGCTCAATCCTCCCGGGCTTTGGGCAGGCTGCTCACTCTGGAACAACTGGCCGAAGGCGACATCACAGCCGGCGGCACCTTGTCCAGGCTGTCTGAGCGCGGACCAAGGGTGATGGCGCTGTTCAGGGAAAACCCTGTGCTCGGTTGGGGGTTTTCCGGCAGGTTTTTTGAAAATATGGACGGGCATGTGGGCAACCAGAACATGCTTATGCAGGGGGGCGTGGTGGGCTATCTGATCTGGATGCTGGTATTCATCATCATCTGCGTGAGGATCCTGTTCATCAGTAGAAACAACCGCTCCCGAGTTGCCCCGGTCGGCGGGGGCATGGTTTTCCTGCTGGGGATGTTGGCCAGCTTCGCCATCCACAGCAGTTCCGGCCAGCTTTGGGGTTTTTATTCATCGTTTCATGCCAGCCATTTGCACTGGGCCTGGCTGTTGGCGGCTGCCAACGTGCACCTTCTCGCCGCGGAGAGGATTTCCCCAACTGCCATGTCTTTTCCGGAACGGGGATAGGATGCTAAAGCAGCGATTCCTGCTCCAGTTTGGATCTTCGGTGATCGTGCAGGCGGTGGGCATGCTGGCCGGGATCATAGTGGCCAGGCTGGCCGGTCCCGGCGTGGTTGGGGTGGTTGCCTACGGCACGGCCTATGTATCCATTCTTGGCTTTATCCTGGGCCTGTTTGGGCCCGCTCACATCAAGCTGGTCTCAGAAGGCAGGGACCATGCCGATTGCCGGGCCGTGTTCGCTCGCCTCCAGGGAATCAGCGCCCTGGTTTATCTGGCAGCCATATCAGGCTGGTTCCTGGCGCAAAAGTACATGCTGGGTCATTCCTTTGAAAGCCGGGAAGTTCAGGTCGTTATAGTAATATCTCTCTTCGCGCATTTTTTCAGCATCTACGAAACTTATTCCAGCATTATTTTCACAGCCAAGCTAAAACAGGCCAAAGCGAACATTCCCCATTTGTTCAAAACCCTGGCTTGGCATTTGGGCAGGATCGTGATCGTCCTGATCGGGTGGAAAGCCCTGGCGATACAACTGACTGCCTGGAACTTGCTGCTATCCCTCATGTTTATCCCGATCATCTTCCGGCTGCTGAGGGAATATCCTCTGGGTAAATACAATCCCCAACTGGCCAAAGAATACTTCCGCTATGCCCTGCCCATTCTGATCGGAGCTATTGTGGGCTCTGTAACCCGCTACGCGGACAAGCTGCTGCTGGCCTATTTCGCGGACACAACCCAACTGGGTTATTATTCAGCCGCCTACGCTATCGGAGGGATGTTCCTGCTGATCTCCGTGCCAGTGGGCAACATCTTTTTCCCCTTGTTCTCAACCCTGATCGCCAAAGGCAACTGGGCGGGGGTGAATGCCAACATCCGCAAGTATCAGGAATTCATAATTCTCTTTGTTTTGCCGCTGATCTGCGCCCTGGCGGTGGCCGGAGGTCCAGGCCTGACCCTGGTACTGGGCAAACGTTACGAGCCCAGCGTGATGCCATTTGTGATCCTCATTATCTCCACCTACGTGGTTTTGATGGGCTTGCCTTACGGCAACATCCTTTCCGGGATGGGCAGATTTGGTCTGGCGGCCTGGATCGATGGCATCCTGCTGGTGGTCTTCATCATATCCGTGAGCGTTTTCCTTTCTCCCAAGCTTCTGGGGCTGGGGGCAACCGGCCTGGCCCTGAACCAGCTTACACTTAATCTGGCCAGGAACGCGATGTTCCTCCTGCTGGCAAAAAAACTGGGCAAGGTTATCCTGGACCGGCGCAATGCCATCCGCCAGATCGTGATCATCGCGATCGCCTTGCTGGCCTACTGGATCTCGGGATACGCCAGGGAGTGGTCGAACCATTGGTGGCTGTTGTTCCTGCCCGGACTGCTGTTGAGCACATATCTTGTCCTGGCCGCTACCAGACTGCTGGGTAAAGAACACTGGGTCATGTTGCAGGAAGCGCTTAACGTAAAAAAGACTCTCAAGTACGCCAATGATGAAATCAGAGGGAAGGATCAGGACCACCAGCCCCAAGACTGAACTGAAAGTAGTGGAAGGAAGCAAACACCCTCAGATGAAGAAAATAGTGATGATCATGACTTTCTCTCCCGCCTATCAGGAATGGGCGAACAAACCTTGTCCCACAACCAATTGCTGGACCACCAGCAGGGGGGAAACTGTCGCGATACCTGGGGAAGACTGGCAGGACCTTCTGCTCAAGGCGTTGGTGGAGAATTATTCAGAATACGAATGCGAGGTCTGGCAGCCTGATTTCCATGCCGACAGGGTCTATTCCGCCCAGTTGCAGGATAGGCTGGTCCACAGGAACTTCCCCGGACTCAGGATCAAGCGCTGGAAACGCGGGAAGCCAGTGGGCGAAAATTTCTCCCGACCGATGCTGCGATGGCTTAGGAAGCAAGACAGCCCGGACACGGTGTTTCTCGTCCCCGTGAATCTTTATGATGTCTGGGTAAAAAAAATGATCCTCTCTGTCCGGTTTTCCCACATCCTCTACTACAATTTTCTGAACACCAGCCTGATGCTGCCCAGGCCCTTGGACCCATGCCAGCCCCTCAAGGCGGCCAACCGCTGGCTGATCAACCGCGAGCAAAAGCGTTGGCTGGGCAGGGTGGAGCATTTGCTGGTGGCAAACGACAACCCCGGGGCATTGTCACGCTTACTGGAAATCTATCCCGGCATCAGACCGCATTACTTTGGGTGGGGTCTGGACCTGGATTTCTGGAAGCCGGTGCGCAGCAAAGCTGAAGCCCGGGAAAGACTGGGCGTGGCGCCTGACAAATTCATGATCGTCCTTGCCCAGCGTTTGGTGCCCCCCTACCAGGTGGACAGGTTCATCGAGGCATTGGCCAGGGTAAGGTCTGGACGCGAGTCGGTTTGCTATGTGGCCGGGCACGGAACCAGGGAATATGAGGCCTGGCTGAGAGACCTTGCGGACAGTTTGGGGATGAAGGGCCGGGTTTTATTCGTGGGCAGGGTGCCGGACGAGGACCTGCGGGATTACTTCCTTGCCGCGGACCTCTTTGCCGATGTCCCCATCACCACCGGGGGTTCAGGGAGCGCTGTTAAATGCATGGCTCTGGGTACACCGATCCTTCACATCACAGCGGGATACTCATACGAGTTTCTGAAAGAACAGGGCGCCGGTATCTTTGTTTCCCCCACCGATTATGAAGGCTGGACAAGAACTCTGAAGGAAGTGATGGGCGGAAAAGAGGTGAAAAGAGTCAGCAGGCGTGCCGTTGAGGAATGCTTCAGCTGGGCAGCCACGGGCAGGAGCCTGCATCAGGCCATCCGGCAAGTTCTTTCCGATATGCCATGAAAGAACTCAGGATCATCGACATCGAAGCACCCATCAGGAACGGGACAAGCTTCGGTGAATCAATGCAGGACGACAATCCCTGCCTGGGGTCTTGGGGCGGATTGTTTGCCCGCAGACTGCTCAAACGTTATCCGGATATGGATCTGGAAGTTTGGACCTCAAGCGGGGATGTAAAGCAGGTCCAAACTCTCAGGATCCAGGGTGTAAATTGCCGTGTTTTTCCAAACCAGCGCCATCTGTACTCAGTTGTTACCTGGGCTATGATCAGGGAACTCAGGCGAATTGGGAAAAAGCACAGGATCTGTCTCTATCGCAGTTCCATATTTGACTGGCAGTTCATTCTAGGATCCGCTTTGATCTTTCCCAAAGCCAGGATTGTTGCCTCTCATCACGGAGGCCGGGTGCCGCTGGGGGAGTCGGTCAGAAAACGGGTGACCAAAAAACTTCAGGAGCGGTCTTTCCATAAGCTGTCAGCGGCCACCTACCTGCGCAGGGAGATCAGGGACTGGATCCACCAAGCCAGCCCACGCACGAAACTGAGTTTCCTGCCGGTGGGGGCCAGCTTCAGCGTTTACCATCCCCTCGATAAAACGCCATGCAGGCAAGAACTGGGCTTGGATGTTGACAAGAGATACGCGGTGTATGTAGGCAGCTTTTACCGCTTGAAGGGGGTTGACCTGATATTGGAATTGTATAATGAGTTCCAGGACAAGGGGTTCGAAGTCCTTTTTGTGGGCGGTGCGGAGAGGGATGAGTTGTTTGATCAAGTGAAAAAGTCTGGTTGCAGATATTGGGCTTATGTCAACTGGGACCTGCTGCAAAAAATATACTCAGCGGCTGATTTTTATATCCATCCCGCCTTCCATCCCAAGTTTGGGGGCCTGGACGTGACGCTCATGGAATCCTTGGCCTGCGGAACCCCGGTGCTTAGCCCTCAATTGCTCGAATACGACTTTGACACATCTGAACTGGGCATGGCGGTATCCCGCCAGGAGGAGTTCAGAGAAAGATTTATCGACATGATGGATCAGTCAGGCGCTTTCACAAGATGCCGTGAAGTGGCAATGCGTTATCTGGACGGTGAGAGCTCCATCATTGACAGATTGTATGAGGTATTGAACCATCAATTCTGAGACCAGGCCCCAAAACCAAGTCTTGCCAATGCAGAAGACTAAATTGATGATTGAGGCAACATAATGAAAACAAAGGCGTCTGGCAGCGCAATTGGAAAGATATGAAAGCGATAATCCTGTCCGGTGGGCTGGGATCTCGGCTTAAACCCTTTACCGAGGTCATTCCCAAACCACTCCTGCCCATTGGGGAGAAAGCCGTTTTGGAAGTTCAGATCGAAAGGCTGAAACAGAGCGGTTTTGACACTGTGATCCTGGCCACCAATTACAAATCCGAGTATATCGAAAGTTTTTTTGGCGATGGCTCCCGCTACGGGGTGACCCTTAAGATCAGCAAGGAGGACAAGCCACTGGGTACAGCCGGTCCCCTGTCTTTATTGAAAGACGAGTTGACAGAGCCTTTTCTGGTGATGAACGGCGACATCCTCACTCTGTTAAATTTCCGAGCGATGTATGAATTCGCTTTGCTCAAGTCAGCCCCGCTCACGATCGGAGTTAAAAAAGAGATCCTGCCCTTTGCTTTTGGGAATATATTCTTTGATGGAGATTACGTAACCGATATCCAGGAAAAACCCAATTTCGAGCTTTTTATCCTGGCTGGGATTTACATCATGACGCCTGAGATATTCAACTTCATCCCATACAATCATAAGTATGATATGGACAAGCTGATCAAAAGACTGCTGGCAGAAAAAGTACCCATTCCCAAGTACAATATCGCCGAATATTGGCTGGATATCGGCAGGATAGGCGATTATGAAAAAGCGCAGGAAGTTTACAAAGACAAATTCCAAGGCAAACCCACGAATGATCACAAATGAAAAACACGAAGGCCACGAATGGCTAGGGGAAAAGGTTGAGAAAGTCACGATGGTTGATAAGGGTTTAGAGGATTGCCCACTTCTACTCTCAACCTTCCAAACAGCGTATTTCTCAACCTTCTCGACTTTACTATAATTCGTGCATATTAGTGCTTTTCATTCGTGCTCATTAGTGGTAAGGGAAGAAAAATGAAAGTTCTGGTTACCGGAGCCGACGGATTCATCGGCTCGCATCTCGCTGAAGCCCTGCTGGCAGCTGGCTATCAGGTGCGGGCCTTGGCGCAGTACAACTCTTTCAATAACTGGGGTTGGTTGGAAGATGTTCCAGCTTCGGACAATTTGGAAGTGGTTTGCGGAGACGTGAGGGATCCACATTTCTGCAAATGGCTGTGCCGGGATATGGAGATGGTATTTCACCTGGCTGCCCTGATCGCCATACCATATTCCTACGTAGCTCCTGACAGCTATGTGGATACGAACGTCAAGGGCACCCTCAACATCTGCCAGGCGGCTCTTGAACACAAGGTGGCCAGAATGATCTGCACTTCCACCAGTGAGGTGTACGGGACCGCGCAATATGTTCCCATCGACGAGAAACATCCCCTGCAGCCGCAATCGCCCTATAGCGCCAGCAAGATAGGGGCGGACGCCATTGCCATGAGTTTTTACCACGCGTTCAACCTGCCTGTGACCATAGCCAGACCCTTCAATACCTATGGACCGCGCCAGTCCGCGCGCGCGGTGATTCCCACCATCATCACCCAGATCGCCTCCGGAGCGAAAGAGATCAAGCTGGGTGACCTGAGCCCCACCCGCGATTTCAACTATGTGGAGGACATCTGCCAGGGCTTTCTGCAACTGGCTCTCTGCGAACAGGCGCGTGGCGAAGTGGTAAACATAGGCTCCAATACTGAGATTTCCATCCTGGACACCCTGAACCTGATCAATGAGATCATGGGCGGCGATGTGCAATTTCTCACAGAAGAACAACGTCTCCGTCCCCAGACTTCGGAAGTGTTCAGGCTTTGGTGCGACAATGGCAAGATCAAGTCTCTAACCGGCTATGAGCCGCAATATACTATGAGGAAGGGATTGAAAAAGACAGTGGATTGGTTTTCAGACCCACGTAACCTGGCAAAATACAAACCAGGAATGTATAACACTTGACCTACCACGAATGAGCACGAATGAAAGATCACGAATGAGCACGAATGCTAGTAAACATGAACTAATCCTCAAGGAGGAGTGTTTCAAGATTGTGGGGGCGTGCATGGCTGTGCACAATGAGTTGGGCTCTGCTTTTCTGGAACCTGTATATCAAGAAGCCTTGGCACTCGAATTTAGAAAAAGGGGCATTCCTTACAGTCAAGAGCATCGACTGGAAATTTTTTATAAGGAAGCCCTGCTCGAGAAGAAATACTATGCGGATTTTCTCTGCTACGATCAGATCGTGATTGAACTCAAAGCCTGTGCAAGGCTCACCGATCAACATGTGGCACAAGCTTTAAACTATCTTTCAGCTCTCAAACTCAACCTCGCACTACTGGTCAACTTTGGTACTTCCCGCTTACAATGGAAACGGGTGATTATATGAAACATGCATTTGTGTCCATTCGTGACCTTATATTCGTGACTATTCGTGGGAGCTAAACATGTCGTACAAAATACCCTTGTTTGATCTTAACTTTGACGAAGCTGAAGCCCAGGCCGCCTATGATGTGATCAAGAGCGGCTGGATCTCCACCGGCCCCAAATGCCAGGAGTTTGAAGATAAATTCGCCGGTATGCTGGGCGTTGACCACGCTGTCAGTTTGGCCAATTGCACCGTAGCCCTGCATCTGGCCATGGTGATCCTGGGTATCCAAGCCGGCGATGAGGTGATCGTCCCCTCTCTTACTTTTGTCGCCACCGCCAACGCGGTCCGCTATGCCGGGGCCACCCCGGTTTTCGCTGACATTATCTCCCTGGAGGAGCCCACTCTGGATTCTGAAGATATAAGATCCAAAATAACTCCCAGGACCAAGGCGATCATCGTGATGCATTATGCCGGTTTTCCCTGCCGCATGGACGAGATCATGCTTCTTGCCCGGGAGCATGGTTTGAAAGTGGTGGAGGACGCCTGCCATGGGCCTTTGTCCGAATACAAAGGAAAGAAGCTCGGCACGATCGGCGACATCGGCTGCTTCAGTTTCTTCTCCAATAAAAACATCAGCACCGGCGAAGGGGGGATGCTGGTTACCAACAATGCGGATTACGACCGGCAGGCCAGGCTGCTCCGTTCCCATGGCATGACCACGATGTCCTATCAGAGGGCGACAGGGCATGCCACGGAGTATGACGTGGTAAGCCTGGGCTACAATTACCGCATGGATGATATCCACGCCGCGATCGGCTTGGCCCAGTTGGATAAACTGCGGCCCGACCTGGAACAACGGGCGATAGTCCGTTCCTGGTACATCGAAGCATTGCAGAGGTGCGGCCAAGTGATGATTCCTTTCGTGAATCACGCTGGCTTCGTTTCCAACTACATTTTTCCCATTGTGATCAATAACTCGAACAGAGAAACCAGGGACATCATCCGTGGTAAGATCCACGCGGCGGGCATTCAAACCAGCGTGCATTATCCCGCGGTTCATAAGTTTTCAATATACAAATCGCCACAATTCATGCTCGAGCTTACAGAAGAGGCGGCCGGATCGTTGATATCGCTGCCGATGTACAGCAGGCTAAAGCGTCAGCAAGTTGAATACATTAAAAGCGTAATCCGGGAAGCGTTATGAAGGTGATACTTACCGGAGGTTTTTCCGAAATATTTGAATTGTGCGAAGAATGTGGACATGAGATCATAGGCTTTATAGACAAACTCAATACCAAGCATAAATTCACCAATTATCCCTATGCGCATCTTGGCAGTGACGACGATTTTCCCTATTGGGAGTATGCGGACATAGCACATTTCATAATATGCCCAGATAATCCAAGAATAAGGAAAGCGATCTATTTGAGGCAAGAAAAACATCATCTAACTTATGCCAATCTCATTTCTCCAGAAAGCAAGATATCAAGGACAGTCTCGATCGGAAGGGGGAATGTCATCCAATTTGGCTGCCATGTGTCTTCATCTGTTGTAATCGGGGACTTTGTGAAGCTGAACGCGTATGCCAATTTAATGCACGATGTCAAGGTGGGCAGTTTTACGACCATCGCTCCCAACGCAGCATTGATGGGCCGTGTCAATATCGGACGCGGTTGCTATATCGGGGCGAATTCAACCATAATTCAAGAAATTACTGTTTGCGATGATGTTGTGGTGGGAGCGGGAGCTGTTGTAACAAAAGACATATCACATCCTGGCACCTATGTGGGTATACCAGCCAGGAGGATCGGATAGGATGCTCAAACCTTCCTTGTTTACCCTTGGTTGCGATGTGGTTGCGATCGCCAGCGTATTGCTGGGAGACGCAACGGTATTACAACCACATATAACCAAGGAAGAACTGTCAACGAAGTACACAGATCACACGAATATTTCGAAAACAAAAAAGTGCGACAAGATGAGGTATAGCGGGCAAGAGATGCTGTCTTACAAGGGTTTTTTTGTTTGGAGGAATGGACGGAAGTATCACAGTCACTGACTGCAACTGCTGTTCATGCCCTCATTTTATTGAAGAGCTTTTTAATCTGTGTAAATTAGCGTAATTTGTGGACAATCCAAGATGAAAGCCAAGCTTAAGGTACTGCTTCCCGGTTTCACCGGCAACATGGACGATGTGGTGATCTATTACAACGCGAAACTGAACAAATACATCGCCCGCAAGAAAGTGATGCCCAAGTTCACGCCGGACAATTCCATCGTGAAGGAGATCCACGCTTTCCGCCGCCGCATCAAGGTTACGGAAGCTTATCTGAACGACTGCCGGGAGTACATCCGCCTCTTTAACCAGAAATTCCGTCGGCAGGGCAGGGCGCTGAGCACCTGGCCCAACGTTTACATGAAAGTGATGAGAACCCTGAAAAAGAACTATCCTGATCTTGATTTCAAAACCTTAACCCGGGATGAAGTCATCAACCTGGACCTACCCTGCAAAACCATCGCCAGTGCCGTGATGGCCGGGTATTTGGAACAGGTGCCGGGTTTTGAGGAACTGAATCATCTTTTATAGTGCAATAGGTCCGGAGAAATAACAGTGCGGAACCAAGACAGATACCTCTATGGCGATTTTATCCTGGCAAACTACGCTGGACTGCTGAAGCTGGCTCTTGGGCAAGGATACGCGTTTGGGGACTACTCTTTGGAAAGAGGATCGAACCAGAGGGAGATCGTTTGGCGGCATGATGTGGAGTTCAGCGTGCATAGAGCGCTCAAAATGGCACGTATCGAGCAGGCGTCAGGTGTTCGGGCCCACTATTTTGTGCAACTGCATTCGGAGTTCTACAATGCTTTCGAGAAAGAGATATTCATGTTGCTAGCGGACATAGTTGGTCTGGGACACCGGGTAGGATTGCATTTTGACGCCCACTTCTGGGAGGTGCGGGATCAGCGGCAGATGGAAGAGTGCCTGGCCAAGGACGCCAAGACGCTGGAGGACCTTCTGGGGGTCAGGATCACAAGTTTTTCCTTTCATAACACCACCCCGGCCCTGCTGGCCATGAATGAAACGCATTATGCCGGCTTGCTCAACGTTTATGCCGGTGAGATCAGAAAAAAGTATCGCTATTGCACAGACTCAACCGGAATCTGGCGTTACGAGAGATTGCGGGATGTGCTAAACGACCCCAGCATTCAATATCTGCAGGTGCTCACCCATGACGGGATGTGGCAGGACGAACCCATGGCGCCCCGGCAACGGGTACTCAGATGCATCAGTGGAAGGGCAGATCGAACGGTCGCTTGGTATGATCGCTGTTTGAAAGACTTGGGCCAACTGAACATCGATGAATGCAATTATAAGGAAGAATCCTGATGAGTGGAAAAGTCAAGTTCTTTTGGGAAGAGCCCATTGAAGTCAAGCAAATTCTTGAACCTGCCATCCGCGCGTATGACAATAAACCTGATCTTGGTGTCATGCAGAAGTTGTGGTCTTGGAGGTTTGCAAATTGCCCGTTAAATGACAGAGTATATGCTGCCTATATCATGGAAAACAGCCAGGTGGCAAGTTTTTATGCTGTCTCTCCAATTGGCATAAGAGCAAAAGGTCAAACCCTCAAAGCCGGACTGGCTGTCTGGGGCTTCACCAACCCGGATTTTATGGGAAAGGGATACTACAGCCAGCTTTATAACGAAGCGCAGGAAAGATTGAAAGCCGAGGGCTTCGGCTGCTTACTGGCCTTTGACAACCACAATTCCCACTACCCCGAGGTCAAGTATCTGGGCTGGAGAGACATAGGGGTGTTGAGCCAGTTCAGCTTGAATCTGAGTTCAGATTTCAAAGAGCGGGCTGATGGCCGCAGCCACAAGATCGAACATCTGCCCCTGAGCGACGCCAATTTGCAGGCAGTCTGTGATTGCTTTGCCGCGAGTGAACGGGTGCAGGTGGAGAGGAGCCTGCCTTTTCTGAGCTGGCGTTTGCGGGACAACCCTCTTCACAATTATAAACTAATGGGGATCAGTTCAGGTCAGGGGGCTCTGTATGTGATTTACAAAGAATACTCCGGCAATGAGATAGACATCATGGAGATGGTCCACACAGATCTGGGATTGGAGGCAGCCTCACGCCTGCGTCCTGCTTTGGCTTATTGGCGGGACCTTGGCTGCCGGAAAGTGAACCTGTGGTCAAATTTGTTCAGCGAAGAACATTTGCAACTGGAAAAGCTTGGCTTCCAGGAAGCAGGCTTCAGCGCGTATTTTGTCCACCGCAATTTGTCCGGGGATTTTGATCTATCCTCCTTCAGGGACTGGCATGTAAGATTTCTGGATTCGGATGTGTATTAGGGTGCAAGGCCGATGTTCAAAGCTTTGGAATCATACCTGTACCAACAATATCTATGTACAAAGATGTTGGGCGACACTCAGAAGACATATCTCACCAAGAGTAGCAAAAGAGCGGCGGAAAGGTATCTGGATGCTCAACGCTGGCTGCTCAGGGAGGGAGTTTTTTGCAGCTTCTATTTCGCTTGGGGGTTGAACGCAAAGCACGCGGATTTGTCTGGCTACATTGGGAGACGGGAATTTTTAAAGCTTAAAGCTTTGGCGGAAAAGGAAATATTGAGACAAAACCAGCTTGAGGGTTTCAATTACGAAGTTTTAACCAAAGACAAGTTTGTCGCGGGATCCTATCTTGAAGCAAACGGGATACCCTGTGTGCCACAGCATGGCATCATGGTCAGAGGCGAATACCAGTCTATCGAAAAAGACCAACGCGGTCTGGTCGATTTGTTTGAGCATGAGCGGGAGCTGTTTTTCAAAAGTGTTTCCTTGGAAGCTGGGGACGGAGTGATCAATGCCCGGCTCTCTGGCCCGGAAGTGATCGTTGAGGAACGGCATCATGCCTGGCATGAGTTTTTATCCAGATTGAGGGATGGGGTGTGGAGTGTGCAAAGCAAAGTGGTTTCTCATGAGGCGATCCGCACCGTGAACTCATCCGCTCTAAACACAACCAGAATAGTAACTATCAGGAGGGGGCTCGGGCCAGCGTACCTGACTGGATTCCAAGCTTTTGCCACGGGTAACGCGACCATGGATTCCTGGGGCAAGGGCTCCGTGTACGTGGGGATCGACATAGCCTCGGGCTGCTTGAAAGAACACGGTTTTCACAACCTTGCCGAGCCGGTGCAAAGTGTATCCACGTGTCACCCTGATTCCGGGATCGTGTTCAAGGGATACCGGATACCGTATCTGCTTGAAGCCGTGGAACTTTGCCTGCGTGCCCACCGGCTCTATTACAACAATTTTGTGATCGGTTGGGATGTGGCGATCACAGATTCCGGCCCCGTGATCGTTGAGGCGAATGAAAAGCCGGGTATGAACGCGGTGCAATGTGTGGACGGGGGTCTCAGGAAAAAGATACTGGAATGCTACGAAAAATTGATAGCAACAACAAAGGAAGATAGATGAACATTTCCATTTTTGGCTTGGGCTATGTGGGTTGTGTGAGTCTGGGCTGCCTGGCCCAGAATGGGTTTACCGTGATCGGTATCGACGTCAACCAAACCAAGGTGGACCTGATCAACCGGGGCCTGCCCACGATCATTGAAAAAGACATCGACCGGATCATTAAGGATCAGCATGAGGCGGGAAGAATTTCTGCCACACAGGACTATCTTCAGGCTGTTCTGAAAAGCGACGTGTCCATAATTTGCGTTGGCACTCCCTCCAAGCCTGCCGGGAACCTGAATTTGGATTATATATACCAAACCGCAATCCAAGTCGGCGAAGCTATACGTGTTAAGCAAACTTTTCACACAGTGGTGATTCGCAGTACAGTATTACCAGGAACAAACCACAAAGTGGGCATGTTGATAGAACAATCCTCAGGAAAAAGTAGAAATATGGATTTTGCGGTGGTCTCCAATCCGGAATTTCTTAGGGAGGGTTCGGCTGTGGCAGACTATTACAATCCTCCTTTTACTTTGATAGGAACAGACAACAGCATTGCCGCCAGCATAATGAGGGACATCTATGCCAAGGTCAGAGGGGACTTTGTGGAGGCTGATATCCACGTGGCGGAGATAATAAAATACGTCAACAACAGCTATCATGCCCTCAAAGTTACCTTTGCCAATGAGGTGGGCGATATCTGCAAGAAGCTTGGTATAGACTCTCATGAGGTGATGAAATTATTCTGCCTGGATCGACAGCTGAACATATCCACCTATTATTTCAAGCCGGGTTTTGCTTATGGCGGCTCCTGCCTGCCCAAGGACTTGAAAGCTCTGAAAACCATAGCCGGTGAACACAGCCTCCTTTCGCCTGTCCTGAATTCCATTGAGAGCAGCAATCAGGAGCATATAAAAGTGGTCAGCAACCTGATCAAGACCAAGAGTAAAAGCAAAATAGGGATTCTGGGGGTGGCCTTCAAGGAAGGAACGGATGATCTGCGTTACAGCCCGATCCTGCCGGTGATAGAGGATTTGATAAGCTGCGGCGCAGAGATCAAGGCGTATGACCCTTATGTGAACGCAGCGCTTTTGATAGGAGCGAACAAAGACTTCATCCAAGGATCCATCCCCTACCTGTCTGATCTATTAGTAGATTCGGAATCAAAGATCCTGGCATGGGCGGAAATAGTGGTTATAAACCGCAGATCAAGCGATTGTTCAGATATGGTGGCCAGCCATCCCGATATCCAGTTCATAGATTTGGTGAGAGCCACTCAAGAACTGGATCAGCCAAACTATGAGGGTGTTTGCTGGTAATGAAGCTGTTGATCCTGTTCGCGGCCAATCTGTTCCCAGTAAAGGGTATGTATCAGGTTAGGGTCTATAACCAGATAAAATATCTCGCCGGGCGGCATAAGGTGGATTTTGCCAATGTTGTAAAAGGCCACGATTCGATTGAAACAACCAAGAATAAGCTTATAGGATTGGTAGAAGACTATTATCCCCTTAAACCAAAGCTCCTTACGAATTCCAGATGGTACAGGGGGCTGTGTAAACTTAAGCACCTTGCTGCCTACTACTGCTCTCAACAAACCAAAGAAGAGATCGCGATCAATACTCCCAGTTTGAACAGGCAGATCAGAAGCATTCTAACGGCCAAGGATTATGAAGCGGTCATTATACACTACTGGTATTGGGGATATTTGTTCAAGTCAATTGGAGACAAAGCCCTCAAGATAATAGATACGCATTACGTGGTTGAGGAAAACCTGGAGTTGTTTGAGCAGGGTCATTATCAAGCTGCCAACCGCAAGAGGCTACATAAGGAACTTCTGTACAGTCTGCGCAAACAACAAGAGTATTTTGATCTCAGCGACCTGATCGTGGTTAACTCCAGGAAGCAGGCAGCCCTGATTTCAGACAAGGTTAAATCAGACAAAATTGTCGTGGCGGAAAACGGCCAGGACCTACGAGAGTACCTCAATTACAATTCTGAAGTCGATCCGCATTCGGTTCTCTTCTACGGGGCCTTGTCCAGCCAGTTCAACAGGCTGGCTCTACAGCGGATCCTGAAAACAATATACCCGGGCATACTGTCCAAAGATCCCCAGGCCAGGCTGGTGCTTGTGGGTTCCAATCCTCCCCTGGAATTGATCGGTCAATACAGTTATCCAAACATGGTGGTGACAGGATTTGTGGATGACATCAAACCCCATTTGGCACGATGCGCGGTGATGCTTCTGCCTTTGGAAACCGGATCGGGTTTCCGGGGCAGGGCTATAGAAGTGCTGGCGCTGGGGGTTCCGATCGTAGGAACGGAAAATGGTTTGCAAAGTGTTGGGATATCACACGGAATTCAGGGATTCATAACTCAGACGGATGAAGGCACTATCTCGCATGCTCTACAATTGATGACAGATGCTGATTTGAGGCAACAAGTTTCAGCAAATGCCAGAGAATTTGTGGCCAAAAATTACTCCCTGGAGGCGACTTTTGGTAAATTGGACCAGGCCATGACCATGGCCTACCCGGAGTTTTGAGGATGAATACCGCCATTGCAGATGGAACCAGGCAATACTATGATCTGGTTTTCCTGGGCGATTTTTGTCCCTGTGACGAAGCCAGGTCAGACGCTCTGACAATTGGTCCCAAACTCAAGGAAATACTGGCAAATTGTGGGTGCGCAGCAGTTAATCTGGAGTGTCCGCTAACAACGGCTGAGACAAGGATTTCCAAGACCGGCCCTCATCTAAAGGCGCATCCCGGTGCTATCCGGCTTTTGGGCAGGCTGGGGGTCAAGGTCTGCAATATGGCCAACAACCATATCAGGGATTACGGTAAGGCCGGAATCATTGAAACCTGTGCCATTTTAGACGGTAACAATATCAAGCATTTTGGCCTGTGGGGAGAGTGCGGGAATGAAAGCACCATAATCAAGGTCCGGGACTTGAACGTGGGATTGATCGCTTTTGCTGAGAACGAGTTTTCCACAGACAAAAGTGATGGCTGCGCTGCCGTTGGCTTGGATCATTCCTGGCAATTCAAGCAGATCGCCGCTCTGAAGCCAGGCACAGATTACATTATTGCCCAATACCACGGAGGCGTCGAGTTCTATCCCTATCCGCCACCAAACCAGCAGAAATACTGCCGCTGGTTGATCGATGCCGGGGCCGACCTGGTTATCTGCCATCATTCTCACACTGTCTCCGGACACGAAACATACTCGGGTAAGAAGATATACTACGGCCTGGGTAATTTTTTCTTTCCTGAAGCGGGAAACGAAACAGATTGGTTCTTTGGCCTGGGTGTTGGCTTGCGGTTTGACGATCCAGTGACAGCTACAATTATGCCCGTCTTCTATGATATGCCAAACAACCTGCTGGACCTGGGCGATGAGACGCGATCGAGCAGCTTGTTGGCCGGGATAAACCAGGTTATAGACGACGAGCAATTGATAAACAAAGCTTGGGATGATTACTGCGTGGCCAACCAGAATCGTACCCTGATGTCAGTTCTGAGACCTGGCAGGTTCGCACGTTTGTTGATCAAACTGGGATTGATGAAGTTATCCTTGGAGAAACAGGCCGGTTTGTCTCTGCTGAATCTGCTCAGATGCGAATCTCACTATGATAGAATAAAACACACACTGGAATTGCTTAATGAAAAACGTGAAAACCGTAGGCATTCTTAAACCGTTCCGTGGCACTGTGCGTCCGATGCTGGAAGTTTATAAACAGATTTTGGACCATAACAATATCTCGTATATCGAACTGGACATAAATAACGCTTCATTCTGGGATGACGTTTCCAAGATCGATCTTTTTTTGGCTAAGATATCCCAGACCGATGATGATCTGGCTCTTGCCGCCCAGATAATCCCTGTCCTGAATGTCTTTAGCAAGCTGTGTTGTTTTCCGGATTATCAAACCGTATGGCATTATGACGATAAAGTAAAACAATACTATTTGCTCAAACGTTGCGGATTTCCCGTTATTGACACATACATTTTTTGGGATAAATTGAAAGCTCTGGATTGGGCTACAAAAACCCAATACCCTGTTGTCTTCAAATTAAAGGGAGGGGCGGGATCAAGCAATGTAAAACTGGTGACCAAAAAGCATCAGGCGGTCTCACTGATAAAAAAAGCCTTTGGCAGAGGGATCCACCCCTACTATTTTGACCTGCCAGGCAAGCTAAAGGCTTCAAATTATGACATGGTAAAGATATCCAAGTACTTCCTAAAACCCCTGTACAGAAAACTGGTCACAGGCGCGACGCCGCTTTCCAATTATACGCGGCAAAAGAATTATGTTTATTTCCAAAAATTCTTGCCCGGTAATGAGTATGATACCAGAGTTTGTATTTTGGGTTCCCGGGCTTTTGCCTTCAAGCGTTTTGTTCGTAAAAACGATTTTCGCGCGAGTGGGAGCAATAATTATGATATGAACAGGGATACGATCGATAAAGACTTTGTAAGGCTCGCGTTCAGTATTTCCAAAAAGCTGGGTTTTAAATCCATGGCCTATGATTTTGTTTATGACGAGCGCCATGATCCTGCCCTGATCGAGATCAGCTACACCTATGGGGATTATCCGGAGTTTTCCACAGGATACTGGGATGAGGATCTGGTATGGCATGACGGAAACTATGTCCCGGAGTATTTTGAACTGGTTGATTCGCTTCAAATGCCTGACCTTAAACTTCCGAATATTGAGCTTGATTCACCTTACAAGAAAGCCAGGATGACAAAGAAAGCATAATGGAATGGCCTGTTTCTGCTTTGGGCTTTCAAATCATTGAGCGCAGCATACTGATTGAGCCCTGTTAAATGGCAAACCCGGAAATGCTCAGAGTAATCCACTTCATCCCTTCGATGCAACGAGGTGGGGCTGAGCGGCAAGCGGCTTGCATTGTTCAGAATTGTCTCGAGGTTGAGCATTGGCTGGTGACTTTGCATTGCGACGCGGATAATTATTTGCTCGACGGTAGCAAGTTGTTGATGATCGGCAGTAGAAAGTTTGTTTCCAGGCTACGGGAATTCAAATCCGTTGTTAAAGACAAAAATCCTGACGTAATCTATGCTTGGGGTGTTTTGCCCTATCTGCTGGCCTGTGTAGTGTCTCTGGGCAAAAGAAGTAAAGTGATCAACGGCAGCATCCGGCACGGAGTTTTTAAAGGCTCTTTTTCCGGTTATCTTCGGTTGATCCTGCTTCATTTGTCAAAATATGTTGTAGCTAATTCCCAGGCCGGTATAAGGGCCAATAAGCTAAACAAAGGCCTGGTGCTTTACAATGGCATCGATGAGAGATTTAACCGGACCAAGACCAAATCACTTACCGAGAAAAATCCGCGGCCAGACAAGTTGGTCATGATCTCGGTGGCCAATTTGGTGCCCTACAAGGACTATGAGACAGTGTTCAAGGCATTATCCAAGCTGCTTGGTGAGGGGCTGGGTTTTTCCTATGTGATAATTGGTGACGGAAGCAAAAGGAAAACTTACGAGGATATGGCACGGACCATGGGTTTGGGGGATCATGTTGTTTTCTTGGGCAGGCTAGCCAATCCCGAAGACCATCTGGCTAAGTCTGATATATTCATCCATTCTTCAAAAGGGGAAGGTTGTTCCAATGCGATTTTGGAGGCAATGTACATGGGGCTTCCGATAATAGCCACAAATACTGGCGGAACGGTGGAGATCACGGGATCTAACGCTATTCTTTTCACTTATCAGGATACCGAAGCTTTATATCATGCCCTGTCTGAACTGATGCGGGATGAGAGGAGAAGAAGAAGCATGGGAGAGGAATCCTACCACCTTGCCAGCCAAAGGTTCACCATCAATAGAATGACCTCCGACTACAGCAGGATGATCAAGGCTGTTGCCGGTAACAATATGACTGAGGTGGCTGATCTAATGTATATCGTAAAGGGATGATATGATAAGAATCGCCTTGCTCTGCGCGGGTTTGCACTATCTGGAACCTTGGACAATAACTTTGGGAAAACACCCGGATATTGAATACGATGTCATTGACATATTGCAGCCAGACTGGCTGGGAAAATGCCAAGCTTATGATTATCCACTGTACTTGGCCCGTTCTCCAGGGACTACTAATCTGATCAAGCAGGTCTTTGACGAAAGGATACAGATATTGGCAGAAGAATTGGGCAAACAAGTGTATCCGTCCTTAACAGAGATCAGATTGCATGAGAATAAAAAATACCTGGCCGAGTGGTTAAAGGCGCATGAACTGCCCCACCCCCCCACCACTGTGCTCATGTCCAAAGACAGAGCCAGGAAGTATTTGGAGACGGCGGAGTATCCAATGGTATCCAAGCAAAATATAGGTTCTTCGGGGAAGGGTGTGACGATACTAAGGTCTTCCCAGGAAGCTGAAAGATTGCTCAGGCGGGCTTTCAAAAGAGGGATACGGCCAAGGATAGGTCCGAATCTTAGAACGGCCTCATTGTTCCAGAAGCTCAAAAATGCCTGTAAGAAAAAAGGACTGCTGAACAAACGATTATCATATTACAAGGCCGTTTATAACGAACCGCAGAAATATCTTATTTTTCAGGATTTTATTCAGCATGATCATGAATGGCGCGCTGTGATAATAGGAGACTCGTTTTTTGCCCACAAAAAGATGGTAAGCGGATCAATGGCCAGCGGGTCCCTGCTGAAAAACTACGACGACCCTCCCTTGGAATTGCTGGATATGTTGAGAGCCATTAGCGTATCGCATGGCATCAGCAGCGCGGCAATTGACCTGTTCGAAACCCCCTCAGGTTTTCTGGTCAATGAGATCCAAACCTATTTTGGGCAATCTGACCCATATCAGATGAAAGTGGGAGGAGTTCCCGGCCGCTACCGATATCTAAATGGCCAATGGGTCTTCGAGCCGGGGGATTGGGCCTCCAACCAGTGTTATGACCTGCGCCTGGAGCATGCTTTGGGCTTGCTGGGCACCAAATGATCAAGATGCTGTCCCAAATTTTGTCCCGCAACACAAAAAACCGTATCAAGAGAAGCTTCAGAGCGGTCCTGCCCAAGCCCTACGTGCTGCCGGACAGGCTGCCTGCCGAGAAAAAATTTCCCGAAGCCCGCAGGGGGGGAGTGATCTTCACCGCGGATTTCGAACTTGCCTGGGCTGTGCGTTATTCAAAGCGCAAGCCTGATCCTTTGGAATACGCCAGAGGGGAAAGGACAAACGTTCCAGAAATTCTGGCAGTTGCCGAACGCTTCAATCTGCCGATCACTTGGGCCACAGTAGGCCATCTGTTTCTGGAAAGCTGCCAACAGGGAGATCATGACTGGATGGCCAGATTGCCCTACATGGACGATCACTGGAGATTTACCTCGGGTGACTGGTTTGACCATGATCCATATTCAAATGTACATAAGGACCCAGAATGGTACGCGCCTGACCTGATCAGAAAGATATTGGCCAGTCCGGTTGATCATGAGATCGCCTGCCATACTTTTTCCCATATTGATTGCTCGGATAAGAATTGCCCGCCGCGGGTATTGGATAACGAGTTGAAGGCTTGTACAGCGGAAGCGGCAAAATGGGGCTTGGAATTGAGATCAATGGCCTTTCCTGGCGGGACAGCCGGAAACTTTCCTGTTTTGCGCGGGCACGGGATCAGGATCTATCGACGCAGGATAGGTAAATATGAACTTGCTTACCCTTTCCGGGATGAACTGGGCTTGTTGGTTAGCCCGACAGGACCGATGATCGGCCGGGCTCATCCTGATTGGTCTTTGGAGGATGAGTTCTATTTCTACAGAAAAGCGATAGACAAGGCAATCAAGCACAATACCCTGGCTCATATGTGGTTTCATCCCTCAGCCAACCCGGAAACCTTTGAACTCCTTTTGCCCAGGATAATGGAATACTGCGCCAGCAAAAGGGACTCCGGAGATCTTTGGGTGGGAACTATGAACGAGTTGCAGGAACATATCAATAACTGCGGTGTGATTTGAACCTGACTTCCTTTGTTCTGAAATGCGTTCCCCAAAGCACTGAGGACGTTAAATTTAGGCCGAACATCGCTGAAAAGTGCCGGCATGTATCGATATCCCTAAAGGGAGATTCAGCCAATCCGCCCCTGCGGGTGGAGGTGTGGTTTTCTGCCCAAGCGTACAAAAGGAAGGAGTCTAGCTGCCACTACACTCTGGAAGACCTGGGCGTGCATATATTTCTTTTGGGCATGGTGTATCTAAACCAGGATCAACGCGGAAGATTAGCTGGCAAGTTTTCGGCTGATAGCATCGATGAAGATCTGATACCTGTTTTGTTCAGACAGGGTGGAATGGCAGAGTTACAGAGATTACACGGTGAATTCAACCTGGTAATAATTGATGCCCTGGCCAAAGATATCCGTTGCCTGAGTTCCAGGTTTGGTCTGTTGCCCCTGTATTACTCTGTGAACAATGGGTCGCTGTTTGTGAGTGACAGTCTGAAAATGCTGGGTGAGGTTACTAGCTGCTGCGAACTTGATCTGGCTGTGGTCGCCCAATTATGTCTGTATAACTACAGCCTGACGAACAACTCGTTGCTAAAGGATTGTTACTGCCTGCCGGCAGGTTCCTGCCTGAGCTATATTCAGGGGAAAACTGAGTTGAAGAGATACTGGACGCCCGAATTCTTATTGGACAAGGAGTTGATTGCCGGCGAGGCTGCGGTTGATCTGATAGACGAGGCATTTGCCGGAGCCATAGATCTTTATGCCAGTCAGGTTGATAACACAGCTTTGTCGCTAACAGGAGGTTGGGACGGCCGGCTGGTTTTGGCTTACATGCTGGAAAAAATGGTGCCGGACCAGATCCAACTTTATTCCTTTGGCACACTTGACTCACCGGATGTGGTGATCCCGCGGAAGATAGCCACTGCCATGTCTTTGAAATACCAGCCCTACATCCTTGACCAAAGATATCTTGACGAATCCTTTGTTTCGGCAGCAAGCGATACAGCCCTTTGTTCCGATGGCTACCGATCAGTCCAGCGCGCCCACTATCTGCATGCCATGCGGGATTTGAGCAAAACCCACTCATCACTGATTAGCGGCATCTGCGGAAGCAATGTTATGAAGGCTGCCGCCACGTCCCCCAGCGTGGTCATAAATTCCAGGATCCTGCAGATCTTGTCTTCTGAGGAGCCGGAACGCCTGCTACAGAAACATTTGGATGAGCTGAAACAGTTATTTTCCTATGAATTTGAAGCAGTCGATCCCGATGCATGGGCGGAATCAGTCCTGGGCTCCGAATTGAGAAACTCACTTTGTCAAAAGACCTATTCTCACAAAGTCAGTTGCTTCGTTTTTGGTGTTCTGGAAAGAAAATACTTTGGGCCGGAACTGGCGTCATACAAGAACCTGATGGGAAATTACTCTCCCTTCATTGATATCGGGTTTATCGATGCCTTGTCCCGGACGGAATACTTCAACGCTTACCGGGCATCAGGGGGCATTTTTGGCAACAGGAGCAACGCTGTTCTCTACGCGAAACTTATCTGGAGGCACAACAGCAGGCTGGCCGGTTTTCCATCGGACAAGTATGTCAAACTGACTGATCTGCTGCATCCGGCAAAATATCCGCTGGTTGCTGCCAAGCAGGTCTATCGCAGATTGATCAGACGGTACATGAAGCCAGATAATCCCTACAACACAGATGACACACTGCAGAGATTTATGGCTGTGAATCCGGGTTTGTGGGGTCGGGAGATCACGGCCGTAAAGGACAAGAACATGCTGGGAGCATTTGTGACAGCCACATATTGGCACTACCAATCATTTTCCAAAACTCAAAACTCAAGGCATCTCGCTTGAATCCGATCGAATACTTTCTGGCCAGATTCTACTCATATCGCAGCTACAGGAACCATGATAAAAACCTGCGGCGGAAGATCGCAAAGCTTAGATCTGAGAACAAGTTCAGGGAACATCCCGCGAAACCAGCACTGGAGTCCAGGGAAACTGAGCTTTTTACCAAGAACGACCTGCTCTGGTTTGATTATTTCTATTCCATTAACGGCATTGCCAGCAATACCTACATTCCCCTTAGGCCATATTATCTGATCATTGAACCCACGCTTAATCACAGGCTGATGGTATCCACCCTGAAAGACAAAAACTTCTATGAGCTGTTTTATGCAAATGTGGACTATCCCAAGGTGTTGCTGCGGCGTATCAATGGATTCTACTACGATTGCAATTATGAGCGGATAGCCAGCAGGGATCGCTTGATAGACCAGCTAAAAACTCATGACAGCTTTATGATCAAGGCGTCTCTGGACTCCGGCAGCGGGCAGTCGATTTTCCTGTTCAGGAGAGAAGGCGAGAGCTTTACCTGCGGAGAAAATGAGTTTAATGAGAAGTTTTTAAAACACTTTGCGCACGACTTTGTGATACAGGAAGTAGTGGTCCAGCACCAGTATTTCCAAAAGTTCAACCCCAGCTCCAACAATACGGTAAGAGTATTAACATACCGGTCGGTCCAGGATGACTCCATCAACATATTGCACACTTTGCTGAGGATCGGGGCCAAAGGCTCGTATCTTGATCACGATAATCTGGGCGGTGTATCTCTTGCCATAAGCCGGGATGGTAAACTGGCCGACAGGGCATTTGACGGAAAGGGCAACGTGCTTGACAGCTTCAATGGTATTTCCTTTGCCGGGCAGGATCCAGTGCCATATATTGACTCGATTAGAAACGCGGCCTTGAAGGTCGCCCAAAAGACTTTTTACGGACGCTTGTTGGCGCTGGACTTCACCGTTTCAGAATCCGGTCAGGTAATGCTGCTGGATATCAATTGCTGGAGGAATGGGATCTCGCATTATCAACTCAGTAGCGGCTCCCTGTTCAACGAATTCACCCAAGAGATCATTGACCATTGTCTGGAAAACCCAGCTTTTAACATTATCCGGATACCTCTGGCCCATAAGGCTTTCAGATGAAGATCCTGTTCATTAGCAGCGGGAATGCGCGGCATGTCGATGTATCCCCTTTCATAACAGCTCAGGGTAAATCCCTGATCAATTTGGGTCATCAGGTGGATTTTTATCCGCTCAGGGGAAAGGGATTGTTCGGCTATCTGAAAAATGTAGTTCCCTTGCGCGAAGTAATTGGTAAAAAAGGCTATGATGTTTTACACGCGCATTACTCCCTGAGCGGGATCATTGCCGCTATTGCCGGAAGGCAGGCAAAATGCCAGCCAGAGCAAAGCAGAGGAGCGAAAAAGCCTGCCCCAGGACCGAAGATCGTGGTATCTCTGCTTGGAAGTGACATAAACGGTAAAGGCTACAGACGTTTTGTGCTTCGCAGACTATCGTTTATGTGGGATGCCATTATTGTCAAATCTCAGGAGATGAAGACAAAGCTGGGGCTTGAAAACGTTGATCTGATCCCCAACGGAGTTGATCTGGATGATTTCATTGAACTGAACAGAGCGAACTGTAGAGCTGATCTGCACTTGAAACAAGAGAAGAAATACATACTCTTTGCCGCGGACCCCCAGCGCCAGGTCAAGAACTTTCCCCTGGCCTGTGCCGCTTATCAGGAGTTGATTGCTGGGAACCAAGACCTATCAACTGACAACTGTGAACTGCTTACGCTGGGCGCCACCAGGCATGAACTCATACCCAAGTATATCAATGCCTGCGATGTACTGCTCTTGACCTCATTATGGGAAGGTTCGCCCAACATTATCAAGGAAGCCATGGCCTGTAATTGCCCCATAGTATCAACTAAGGTGGGGGACGTGGAGTGGCTTTTTGGCGATCTGGAAGGCTGTTATCTGGCTGAAGCGGACCCAACTGACGTTGCGCAGAAACTTCATGAAGCGCTGCTAGATCAGACTAGGACCGCAGGCAGGGACAGGATCTTTGAGCTGGGGCTGGATTCACACACAGTGGCAGAGAAGCTTGTGCATTTGTATCAAAGAATTGGCCATGACAGAGAGACTTAGGGATGGGGAGACGGGGAGATACTGATTAAATGATGGAGAATAAGAGGATACGCTCTCATACAGATCTGGATGTTTATACCTTGGCGTTCCGAATGGCATCTGAAATCTATGACCTCACAAAGAAATTTCCCAAAGATGAGTTGTACTCATTGACTGACCAGATTAGAAGATCATCCCGTTCTGTCTGTGCAAACATTGCGGAGGCATTTCGAAAAAGAAAGTATCCCAAGTCTTTTGTATCCAAGCTCTCAGACTCAGAGAGTGAAGCAGCAGAAACACAAGTTTGGCTTCAGTTTTCGTATCATTGTGGATATATTGAAAAAGCTATCTATGAAAACCTGTATAAATCTTACAACGGTATTATTGGAAAATTGGTCAATATGTCAATCAAACCTGAAAATTGGTCTATATGAAGCTACTCTTGTCTCCCCCTCTCTCCCTCTCTCCATCTCTCTGTCTCTCCATCTCTCTGTCCCTCCCTCTCTCCTTCTGACAGTGAATAAAACACATGAGCGATACTAAAAAACCCGGCGTCATCGTCATCGAAGGCCACGTCCAGGGCCTTGCCAACACCCGCTTGCTGGGCAGAGCCGGCATACCAGTGATCGTGGTCGATAAAGATAACTGCCTCGCGCGTTACTCCAAATACTGCAAGAAGTATTTCCGCTGCCCAGATTATCAGACCGATGAGTTTGCTGATTACCTGATCCGGCTCCACAAAGCTGAAGGACTGCAGGATTGGCTGTTGCTGCCTTCCAATGACCACGCGGTTTACACGATCGCAAAGCACAAGGCCAGGCTTGCCAAGTGCTACCAGGTGATCACGGAAGACATCGAAGTGGTCGAGAGGATCTACAACAAGCGGAAGTTGCTGAAACTGGCTTTGCGGGTAGGCATTCCCATCCCCAGTACGTATTTTCCGCTTGAGGTAAACACCGAAAAAGTGGATCTGCGCTACCCGGTTCTGATCAAGGGAAACAACGGGCTTAGTTTTTACAAGCGCTGGCATCACAAGGCCATTGCCGCAGAAAGTGACTCAGAACTGCGGGGATTATTGCGCAATCAGCTTGCGGGGGTCAAACCAGATGAGTACTTCATTCAAGAATTGATACCGGATAAGCACAAAACTGTATCAGTCACTGTTTTTGCGGTTAAGGGCAAAGTCTGGTCCCACTGGGCAGGGGTCAAGCTCAGATCGCATCCCATTAATTTTGGCACCGCCACCTGTTGCCAGAGTGTTTACGATAAAGAAATGCTGGAATTGAGCAAGACACTTATTCATGAGCTGAACTACACGGGCGTTTGTGAAATTGAATGGCTGAGAGACCCGCGCGACAACGAGCCCAAACTTATAGAGATCAATGCCCGCACCTGGCTTTGGGTGGGGCTGGCGGCTAAGTGCGGGGTGAACTACCCCCTGCAGATCTGGAGTTACCTGGTCAAGGGGAAACTTCCTTCAGATGTGAAGTATGCCACGGGAAAGGTCTGGCTCAATCTCTATACCGATCTTTTCTATTCGCTCAGGTTGATGCTAAAAAGGCTGGTCAGCCCAAGCAAAATTCTTGCCAGCTACCGCGGTTTTCATGAAGCCTGCTGGGATTGGCGTGATCCCCTGCCATTTATTATGTATGGCGCTCTCCTCCTATCTTTCCTCAAAAGAAGATGATACCTTACTATTCACCCAATTTCTGTATCGGTGACCTGATCCTGACAACCATCTGCAGGAATTCTGAGCAAAGGCTTATCGATTATTTCAGGCGATTTACTCAAAAAGATCACATTCTCATCACTTCATCCTGTCGCAGCGCTCTCTATCTGGCTTACAAGAGCCTGGAGAAAAACGGTGTGGTGCATGTTTCACCGCTCACCTGCCAGGTTGCCCTGATCCCGATTATTGCTGCGGGCAATACTATCTGTTTTCATGACGTACAAGATAGTGACTGGACCCTGGATCCGGCCTGCGTGGCAGGGGGAATTCAGGACAGATCGATCGCCATTCAGGCCATCCATCTGGGTGGCTTTCCCTGTGACATGCCGGAGCTGGAAAAAATAGCCTTGGAACATGATCTGGCGTTGATCGAAGATTGCGCCCAGGGATTTGGGTCGAGATTTCAAGGCCGGCCGGTTGGCACCGTGGGGGATATCAGCTGTTTCACGCTTACCAAGAACGTCTTCGGCCTGGGAGGCGGGGTTCTGGCCACAAACAACAGAGAATACTATGTCCGGGCAAAAGCCATTCAGGAAGGCTTCGGCCCCGAAGCATCCGTGAAGCTTGTAAACAGGGTCTTAGCCGGCCTTGTTGCCAGTGGCAGAAATGACCCTTGCCGTGAATACTTGTTTCAGATGCTGGTCCAAGCAAGGCAGGAATATCAGGAAGCTCATAGACAATCGGATGAGGATGTTCTGCTCAGGCAATTGAAACAACCACCCGGATTGTACTCCATGTCCGTTGCCAGCCGCATATCTTGCATCAGCAGGTTGAATCAGATCCGGCAACAAAAAGCCCGGCAGATGATCAGGATGCTCGTGCCTCTGGGCTTCAAATTCCAGATTAACGCTCAATCACAATCGGGGTACACCAAACTTTTCTGTCACCATCCGGACATCAGCTCAGAGGAATTCGTCCGGGACCTAAATGCTGCCGGATTGGAGGCCATGCATCTGGAACACCGGCACAAAATCTTCTACCAGGCTAAACAGACTATGGTAAGGCAGAAGTCTTCTGTCATTTGCGGGCAATTATTAAAGAATTATGATGAGCTTCACGACCACCTGATCAGCCTGCCGTTACATGAAAGGCTGAGCCAAAAAGATATGAATAGAATCCATGACACTCTCAAAAAGGCCTTAACTTGAAAGGCAAGCGGATACTGATCGAGATAGGGCATCCAGCCCATGTGCATCACTTCAAGCACATGTATTGGGAACTTGAAAAACGGGGCTGGACAGGCCTTTTTGTAACCAAGGACAAGGAATGCGCGATCGACCTGCTCAAGGCCTATGATTTGCCCTTTCAGGTGCTGGGGGTCAATAAAAAGGGAATTGCGAGGAAAATACTTTCGCTGCCCCAATTCTCCCTGAAAATGATCGGCATCGCCCGCGGCTTCAAGCCGGATATATTTGTCAGCAGAGTTTCACCACTGTCCGGTTATGCCAGCTTTGTCTTGCGCAAACCCCACATCACTTTCACGGACACTGAGAATGTCAGGCTGCTCGATTCCATTTCACAGCCTTTTGCCACTGTTATTCTTACCTCCACATCCTATTACCGTGAACACGGCAGAAAACAACTCCGCTATCCTGGCTATCACGAGCTGGCTTACCTGCATCCCAGTAGATTCACTCCCGATCCTGCTGTGTTGCGGTTGTTTGGGGTAACCCAGGAAACAAAGTACGCCTTGGTAAGATTTGTCAACTGGGATGCCCATCATGACATCGGCCACAAAGGTTTTTCCTATGACAATAAGATCAAACTGATCAGGGAACTGGAGCGTTCCATGCGAGTTTTTGTTTCATCGGAAAGCGTATTGCCCGATTCTCTCGGATCATACAGTATAAACATTCCAGCCGAGAGAATGCATGACGTTCTTAATTACGCTCAGCTTTTCGTGGGTGAAAGTGCCACGATGGCCTCAGAAAGCGCTGTTTTGGGAACGCCGGCTGTTTATGTTAATAGCAGTCAACTGGGCTATACCAACGACTTGGCTCGCTATGGCTTGTTGTTTTCTTATACAGACAGGATCGAAGATCAAAGGAGGGCCATGGACAAGCTTAAACAATTGCTTGATACACCCTGTCTCGAAGACACATTCCATAGAAATCATGCAGAAATGTTAAGTCAGAGAATAGATGTGACTTCATTTATGGTCTGGTTTGTAATCAACTATCCAAAATCTGCTCAAGAAATGAAAAGTGATGGGTTCTCATTTACTCGTTGAGCGTAAGGTTTCATTAGAAGTCATGAAACAGGGCTGAAAAAGGATTTCAATCCAACTGAGAGGATACATATGCAGAGATGCAACCGCTGCCTGCTTCCAGCGAGTTTGGAGGGGATCACCTTCGATAGCGAGGGAATATGCAACCACTGACGAAACTACGAACGCAATTTTGCGGATTGGGATCAGATCAGTGAACGCAAAAGCAAGGAATTCAGGGAGTTGCTGGACAAGGCTAGAAGCTTGAAAAGGCCTTATGATTGTCTGGTGCCCTTATCAGGAGGCAAGGACAGCACCTACGCCCTATATCTGGCCACCAGGTTTACCACTTAAGGACTCTGGCAGTGACTTTGGACAACGGATACCTGTCCAGTCCTGCCAGAGAGAACATCAAAAACGCTTTGGCCAACTGCGATGCCGATCATATCTTCTATCACATTAACAAGGCAAATTCATCCGTATTGTTCAAGGCCTTTGTTGAACGCTCGGGAGATTTCTGCAATGCCTGCATGCGGGGAATCAATTATGCGATAGAAGTATCCCTCAAGAGTTTCAAGACCCCACTTGTGATCAAAGGAAGTGGACGCAGGGTGCAGTACATATCCCAACTCAAGGGGATCTCAACTCTGAATACTCCCGCTTACTTTGAAAATGTGATCAAGGGTACAGGCGTTCACGCCAGATTCAAACATCTGGCCCAGTATAAAAGCAAGCTGGAAAGGCAAAAGATAGCCGGGGGGATATATGACATTCTTGGCATCCCTCGTAAACACCTGATGAGGTTCGTTCCCCAACATATTGGAATGTATGATTATATATATCTTCCCTATCCAGAGATCATTGGAATAATTAAAAAAGAAATGGGTTGGAGCGATTTTGGGGCCGCAGCAGAGCATCTTGACTGTGAATTGCATGATGTGCCGCTTTTCAAGAATACCCTGTTGGTGTCTGGTATCACCAAAAGCACCCTACACAATAGCGGTCTGCTCCGGCAAGGGATCATTACCAGAGAAGAGGCGCAGCAAAAAGAGCAGATCGATGTGGCCAACGATCCCAGACCGCCGGAGTTGCTGAAGTTCCTGGATGACAATGGTATAAGCTATGATGAGTATGTGGCTTATGTGAAACAGGCCAACCGGGAGAAATTCGCGCCTAAGATCCAGAAGCTGGCTCGGGAAATATATCACCGGTTCCGGAAATACTGATTTATATCACACAGATCTCGCAGAATATACGGATTGGTTATGGAATCGACCCACTCAAATGCTTTGGCCTATACCAATCTCAATAACAATATATAGGTATGGCTAAAACTTTATTTTGGTTGTGGCTATTTTTTCTTCTCTTGCTAAATGTGGTCCCCATTGGTAATGAAACGAGTAAAGCTTTGACAGACAACAGGTTTGTCTTTCGTTTGGACTATCTGTTCCATTTTGCCACAACGCTGGTTTTTGCCATTATCTGGGTAGTTGGCAAGAGCAGGAATGTTGTCTGGTTTGCCAAACATGAAACGCTGAAATACATCATTGTTGTTGTAGCTGCAGGAATCGGCTTGGAACTTATCCAACTGGCGCTGCCTTGGAGGGCTTTCAATCCCATGGACATGCTTTCCAATCTAATTGGGGCAGGATTGGCAACGTTGATAATACTGATCCTGAATTTTTGTAACTCAAAGAAAACCCACGGCAGTTAACCTTTATGAGAGACTTCAGTCACCAGATGTATCTTCAGCTGCTCAGACAACTGCAGAAAGCAGGTTATGATTTTCAAACCCTGGCCGGCTTTATCGACGCGCCCTTACCCAGATCAGTTATCCTGCGCCATGACATAGATATCACGGCGGTGCCTGCTCTGAGATTAGCCAGGCTGGAAAAACAAACTGGCGTGTCAGGCTCATACTACTTTCGTACCACCAAATACAGTTTTCAGCCCCGGATCATCAGTGACATAGCCGCCCTGGGCCACGAGATCGGCTACCATTATGAAGATTTGACCAGAAACGATGGCAATATGGACTTGGCCATCAGGGATTTTCGCGAGAACCTGGCCCGCTTCAGAGAGATTGCCCCGGTCAAAACTGTCTGCATGCACGGCAGATCCGGCTCTCCCTACGATAACCGGGATATTTGGAAACAGCACGAGCTGGCGGAGTTTGATCTGATCGGCGAGCCCTACATCAGCCTGGACTTCGACAGAGTTCTCTATATGAGCGACACCACCCAGAAATGGGATGGCGATAAGATCGCACTCCGGGACAAGGTCAAGTCCTCTTTGAATCTTTCTTTCAGAACTACAAGGGACATCCTGGACAACATAAACAAGCTGCCGGACCACATCATGATCACCATCCACCCTGAGTTGTGGACAAAATCTATCCCCGGCTGGCTGTTCATAAAAATCTATGTGTTCGCCCACAGTAATTACAAAAAATACTACCGCAACCGCAAGGTGATGAGGCAAATGTCGGCACGCCAACCCTGAGGCAAGAAGGTCGCTTTGAAAGAGAAATACGCCCTGCTAACCAACGACGTGGAGACCACCTCCATCTGGTTCAACGACCTGCGCGACCAAACCGGAGAGAAGGTCCTGAACGAGGGGATGCCCGCGCTTCTGGGCCTCTACCGGAAATACGGGATCAGATCGACTTTTTTCTTCACCGCTCACATAGCCCGGCTCTTTCCTGAGATCGTGCGCATGGCCATGGATGACGGACATGAGGTTGGTTCGCACGGTAAATCCCACACCAAGGAAGACGGTTTTGACACGCTGCCCTTTGCCAGGCAAAAGGAACATCTGGACTATTCCAAAAAGTTGCTGGAAGATATCTCCGGAAGCGAAGTTCTGTCCTTCCGCTCACCAGCGCTGCGGGTGGTGTCCCTCACCGCCAGGGCTTTGATCGAAACAGGTTTCCTCTGCGACAGCTCCATCGCTTCCCAGCGTTTCGACTTTTTCCTCTCTTTTGGAGGCAGGCAGAAACTCAGCTTTCTGAGCGCGCCTCGCCTGCCTTACCGCACAAAAAAGAACAACATCTATGCCAGGGGTGACAGCGACCTTGTGGAAGTGCCTCTTTCTGCCACCCTGCTGCCCTTTGCCGGAACCACCATGCGCATGCTGCCCAAACTGACCGGCTTGCAGCAGAAGTTTCTGGACTTGGAAACCCGCCTCAACGGCAAGCCAGTGGTCTTCGTGATCCATCCCAACGAATTCATCGACGAAAGCTCAGAACCGCGCACCATCAAGCGCCGTTCCCAGAATCCAGTGGCTTATGTGCTTAGCGATCAACTCCGGGCGCGCCTGAAGGTGAGGAACCTTGGTCCGCGCGCTCTGCCGCTCTATGAAGAGCTGATCAGCTTTTACGTCAACAAAGGTTATAAGTTTAGCACAATCAGGGATTATGTGGAGGCCAGCGGAATATGAAAGCGTATTTAAAGATCGAAAAGCAGTCCTTGCCCTATCATGTGGAAAGATCTTTCCTGAAGGCGCTGGCTCACACCAGCAAAGAGCATGGTTTTACAGGACCGTTAGCCAGAACGAGGTTTCTCTGGTCCCGCACCAAAGACCACTGGCTGCAGGTTTTCTCCCGGATCATGCCCTTCAATGGGGTTCGGGTGAAAATGCAGAGAATGCGGGGTGTGCGGATAGCCAGGGACGTGCACATCGGGCCCATGGTGACCATCGACGACGTTTATCCCTACTTCGTTTCCATCGGCAGGGGAACTTCCATCGCCGGCAACAACTTCATCCTCACGCACACCAAACCGTTGGAATACCACTCTGAGGTCAGCCCGGCTTTTGTGGCTCCGGTGGTGATCGCTAAAAACGTCTGGGTGGCGATCAACGTTACTGTACTGCCTGGCGTGACCATCGGTGAGGGATCGATAATTGCCTCAGGCAGCGTGGTTACCAAATCCATACCGCCCTTCGTCTTTGCCGCCGGTATTCCGGCCGAGGTGAAGAAAGACATTTCACATAAATTGAAGAAAAACTACACGGAAATTGAATTCCAAGCCATCCTGGCCAAACGCAGGGATGAGTTCGGGTTTTGATAAACTGGCTCAAACACACTCATATTTGCATAAGGGATATCAATGAAACAACTTACACGTAATGTTAGAATTGTCGGTACAGGTTCATATGCCCCTGAGACTGTCTATACGAACGAATATTTGGAAAGCATCAGCCCAACCTCAGCACTGTGGGTATTGGAAAATCTGGGCATCAGGGAACGTCGCGTCGCGGCTGAAGGGCAGACCACCAGCGATCTGGCCGCGCAAGCTGCCCTGAAGGCCATCGACGGTGCGGGTTTGTCCCCCGACGATATCGATCTGATCATCGTTGCCACCGCCACACCCGACCGGCTGGCCCCCTCCACGGCAGCCATAGTTCAAGACAAAATAAAAGCCTACAACTCGGTTGCCTTTGACCTGGCCGCTGTTTGCTCGGGATTTCTGTTCAGCATGTCCACCGCAGCACAGTTCATTGCCACAGGAATCTACAATAACGCCCTGGTGATTGGGGCTGACACCTTCTCAAAAATAATCGACTGGTCGCGTCGGGACTGCGTATTCTTTGGGGATGGCGCTGGCGCGGCAGTTTTGACCCACACGGATTCTGACTCTGGTTTTTTAGCCTTTAGGCTTTATACCGACGGCCGGGGTAAGTGGAATTTCACCATTCCCGGCGGCGGTTCGGAATTTCCGATCAGCCAGGAGAATCTGGATTCGGGGAAACGATATTTCCAAATGTACGGAAAGGCTGTTTATGAAACTGCTGTGCAGGTATTACCGAAATCGATCAATCAAGTATTGAAAGACACAGGATTAACGATTGATGACGTGGACTACATGATCCCCCATCAGCCCAGCATCAGGATCCTGAAAGACACCGCAGACATAATCGGCTTGCCTTTTGAAAAGGTACTCACCAATATGGACCGCTATGCCAACACTTCGGGTGGGACGATCCCCATTCTGCTGGATGAAGCCAACCAGGCAGGCAAGCTAAAGCCGGGGAATCTGATTCTCTTTGCAGCGGTTGGAGCTGGTTGGACCTACGGCGCGTCCCTGATCAGATGGAGCTGATAAGAAAATGCAAATCCTGATCGCTGGAGCTTCCCGCGGAATCGGCAAATACCTGGCCGAACGCCTTACCTCTGTAAGGCACAAAGTTTCTGGTACCTATAACGGTACTGAGACAGAGGGGAATACGGCATATTCTCTGAACAAGGTTGACATCAGGGACGAGGAACAGGTTTTCCGCTGGATAGCTTCCGCCGCGAAGGAAGCTGACAAACTAGTGTTGATCAACTGCGCGGGAATCAACTACAACTCCATGCTACACAAGTCCGATACCGAAGCCTGGACGAAGGTGATCGACACCAATCTCAAAGCGGCCTACATACTTATGAAGCACATTCTGCCCCTGATGCGGGACAAGCAGTTTGGCCGAGTGATCCACTTTTCCTCTGTCGTTCCCCAGATCGGGGTGCCCGGTACCAGCGCCTATTCAGCCTCCAAGGCCGCTCTGTGGGGCCTGGCGCGGGCCACGGCCATGGAAAACGCGAAGTATGGCATCACCGTAAATACCGTCAACCTCGGCTATTTTGACATCGGCATGATCCAGGAAGTCCCGTCAGAAGTACTGGCAGAGATCATCGACCGCATCCCCATGGCCAGGCTGGGCGATCCTTCCAACATCCTCAACGCGGTCAAATTCCTGATCGATTCTGATTATATCACCGGAAGCCAGATCAATTTGAATGGGGGACTTTATTAATGTGGTGGCGTGGTGACGTGATGTCGTGATGTCGTGATGTCGTGTTTGAGTTTTTGATGCTTACTGATACCGTGGAGGAGTAATGATTTATAAAGATCTGGCGGTTTGGAAGCTGGGGATGGATCTTGTGATTGAGATCTATAAGGTTACGATGAAATTCCCCAAAGAGGAACTGTTTGGTTTGGTTTCACAGATGCGCCGGGCGGCTGTATCGATTCCATCGAACATAGCTGAAGGTTCCGGTCGCAGGAATACCAAGGAGTACATTCAGTTTCTTTACATAGCCAAGGGATCCTTGCTGGAGTTGGAAACTCAAATGGAAATTGCCAGCAGACTGAATTATATCGAAAACACAGATCAATTCACGGAGTGGATAAAGAGATTGCGTAACATGTTGGTGAAATTGATCGCCAGTCTTGAAAGCAAGTGATTACGCCACCACGTCACCCCGTCAACACGTCACCACCAATCATTTCGAAGGAAAAGGACAATGAAATATCTTGTCACCGGCGGGGCCGGCTTCATCGGCTCCAATATCGTTAAAGAGCTTCTGAACCAAGGTCAAGAAGTGCGGGTACTGGACAACTTCGCCACGGGCAAACGGGAAAATATCCTGCCCTTGATGAAGGACGACCAGCTCACGATGATCGAGGGGGACCTCAGAAGCTTTCATATCGTGCGCGCTGCGGTCAAAGGGGTGGATTACATCCTGCACCAGGGTGCTTTGCCCTCCGTCCCGCGCTCCATCAACGATCCCATCACCTCCAACGATGTGAACATCCTGGGCACGCTCAACCTGCTGGAAGCAGCCAAGGAATTTGGCGTCAAAAGGATCGTCTGTGCTTCGTCATCCTCGATCTACGGCAACAGCGAAACCTTGCCCAAGGTGGAGACGATGCCGGTGAATCCGATGTCGCCCTACGCCCTCACCAAATATGCCCAAGAGCGCTACTGCCAGGTGTTTTACAGCCTATATGGCTTGGAAACTGTGTCCCTGCGCTACTTCAACGTCTTCGGCCCTAACCAGGACCCCACCTCGCAGTACAGTGCCGTGATCCCCAAGTTCATCAAACTGATCCAGCAAGACCGGGAGCCGATCATCTATGGCGATGGCAGCCAGAGCAGGGATTTCACCTTCGTGGAAAACAACGTCTGGGCCAATATCCAGGCCTGCACAGCGCCCCAGGCGGCCGGCGAGGTGATCAACATCGCCTGCGGGGAACGCTACACCCTGCTGGACCTGGTGCGGATGATCAATGAGATTCTGGGCAAGAACGTCGAGCCGCGCTTCGAACCCGAGAGGCCAGGGGATGTGAAACATTCCTTGGCGGGGATCGATAAAGCGAAGGAACTGCTGGGGTATGAGGTCCGGGTGGACTTCCGTGAAGGCCTCCAGCGCACGATTGATTTTTTTAAATAGATCAGGGATGAACAGGATGTTGAGGATTTATGGGATTTTGTTGCAAGATGAGTGATTTATGATGGACAGCCCCGTAGATTCCATGCTTCTTGGTGAGCTTACTGACAGGATAATTGCCTGCTTCTATACAGTTTACAATTCCCTGGGTTTTGGTTTCCTGGAGAAGGTCTATGAGAACGCCTTTGTGCATGAGTTGAATAAACAGGGTCTTAAAGCATCGGCGCAGTATCCGATTAAGGTTTACTACGGCGGGATTCCTGTTGGAGAATACTTTGCGGATGTTGTTGTTGAAGGCTTGGTCATTGTTGAACTGAAAGCGGCTTCAACCCTTGCGAATGATCATATTCTGCAGCTTCAAAACTATTTGAGGGCCACCAATATTGAAGTGGGATTGCTGTTGAATTTTGGGATCAAGCCTGAAATCAGACGCAAGACCTATCTCAATACCGACAAGAAAGTAATTGTTACAGAATTATAGACTAGGGATGAACAGGATGAAGTGGATTTATGGGAGTTATTACATTACAATGGACTACGGATTTCTTGAGCTAAGAAACAGTCCCAAGCGAAACTGGGGTAATGGCAAGTTTCCACGCAAGATTGAAGCGGTTCTCATCCAAATCCAGAAAGTTTCTTTCAAAATCGCATCGATCCTTTTCATCCTGTTCATCCCTAATCTATTAACAAAATGAAATACAAATCATCCAAGTATCTGCTCCTCCTTCTGGATATCCTGATCGTCGTCTTTGCCTTCCTTTTCGTGGCCAAGCTGCGAGACGGCACGCGGCGCATCCTGGCGGATTTCGTCTGGTGGCGCTCTCTGGTGGCATTCACGCTCATCTGGATTCTCAGCAGCATCCTGGGTGGCAAATACTTGCTGCAAAAGGTCTCCAGCGGCGCCAAAATGGTGAGGCAGATCATCCAGTGCGATGCCTTCGCCGCGGCCATCGTCTTTGGCATCATGTATATTTTCGACCAGTTCCACTATTCCCGGATGATTGTCCTGGGCACGATGCTGGGCAGTGTGGGCCTGGAAATTTTCCTCTTCGTCGGCCTGTTCTACGCTTTCAGGTTCAACCGGGAAAACCGGAACTATGCCGCCACGCCCCTGGTCACCAGGTCCCAGGCCTTGGAAGAGGCGCAGAGCCCGGCACACTTCCTCCAAAAACCGCTGGGCATACCCGCCATCAACCACGGTTGCTACGCGCCCCCATATTCTGAATGCTCCCCGGAGGATAGTATCCTGCTGCCCCTTTGGCAGAATTACCTGGACAAGCAGTCAGAGCTGTTTTCCTTTATCAACGACTATCTGGAGCTCAGTCGCTTCTGCCGCTCCCAGACCCTGGTGCTGAATTCTGAGACCTATTTCAACATTGCCAACGAAGCCCCCAACTCCCGCCAGATCTTCATCAACCTCCACCGCGTTAACGACTTCCGCCGCCTCAACCTCTATTTGATCAAGGTCAATGAACTGCTGCAGGATGGCGGCGTCTTCATCTGCCACGGCCAGACCATCATCCAGCGGCGCAAGCGCTTCTATAAAAAATACACCCCCGTCCTCGGCGCGCCCCTCTATTTCCTGGATTTCCTGCTGCGCCGCGTGATGCCCAAACTCCCGGTCCTGCAGGGCTGGTATTTTGCCCTCACCAAAGGCAGGAACCGCGCCCTCTCCGAGACCGAGATGCTTGGCCGCTTCTATTTCTGCGGCTTCGAGCTCATCCACAAGCGCGAGATCACGGGCACCATGCACTTCATCCTCAAAAAATCAAAACCCCCACGCACCGATCCCAACCCCACTTACGGTCCGCTGATCCGCCTCAAGCGCCTGGGCCAGGACGGAAAAACCATCTACGTGAAAAAACTCCGCACCATGCATCCCTACAGCGAGTACTTGCAGGATTATGTGTATCAGACCAACGCCCTGCAGGAAGGCGGAAAGTTTAAGAACGATTTTCGCGTGACCTCCTGGGGCCGGGTGCTACGAGCCCTTTGGATCGACGAACTGCCCCAATTGCTCAACTGGCTCCATGGTGACCTTGCTCTGGTGGGCGTCCGCGCTCTCAGCGAACACTATTTTTCCCTCTACCCGCCGGACATGCAGGAACTGCGGCTGCAACTCAAGCCCGGCCTCATGCCGCCTTTTTACACGGACCTGCCCCAGACCTTCGACGAGATCGTGGAATCCGAACGCCGCTACCTCCTGGCCAAGCAGCAAAAGCCCTTCTCCACGGACTGGAGATACCTCTGGCACGGGGTGTGGAACATACTCTTCAACCGCGCTCGCAGCAATTGATTTTTTCCCCTACGGATTCAACGGATTTAACGGATTATACGGATTTAAATCATGCAAACAGAGGAACAGAGCGATAGAGACCATGATACTGGAAGCCACAACAGGCTTGACGAGAGTTCATTCATTTCCTACGGATTCAACGGATTCTACTGACTTCTTTAGATGAGCCTGATTTACGAAGATTTGACCGAGCAGATCCTGGCTGCCTGCATGGAAGTTCATAGCCACTTGGGTTGCGGCTTGCTGGAGGCCGTGTATGCTGAAGCTTTGGAGCACGAGCTGCGGGAAAGATCGATACCATACATCCGGGAGAAGGAGTTTTCTGTGCTCTACAAGGGTTTGCTTCTGAACAAGAAGTATAAGGTGGATTTTGTCTGTTTTGATAAAATCATCCTGGAACTGAAAGCGACCGATAAAATCCTGCCGGTACACGCTAGTCAGGTTCTGAACTATCTTAAGCTTGCAAACCTGAAACTTGGTTATGTGGTCAATTTTGGCGAACGCAGCCTGCGTTGGGAACGTATCGCCAATCTCTATTAACAAATAAATCCGTATAATCCATTATATCAGTTGAATCCGTAGGAAAAGGAGAGGATTTCCATGAAACACAATTTCGCCCTTGTTTTCATCATGTTGCTGGTGTCCCTGGCTTTTGCCCAAACCAATCCCACTCCCCAGGCTTTGCCTTATCTGCAGGGCTTTTCCAACCTGCTTTGGAATAGTTCTGATTACCCAGTGGGGACACAAGGTTGGAGGATAGCCTCATACATGAGTGACCAGTTTAATCTATCTGCACCCGTGGCAGACCGGATAATGAACAGCAAGAGTTATGCCTCGACTACACAGGGCAATTTGCAAAACTATGACGGCAAAATCGGTTTTCTCAGCTACGGGCTAGCAGATCTCAGTTTTGTGTTTGCGATCGATACCCGCAATAAAGAGGATATTCAGTTGGAGTATGACATCATGACCATCAGGAATCCATATTTAGCTCCCAATTACACTTTGATCAATGAAGTTACGATGTTGTACAGGATAGGCACTGCGAGTGAATTCACTCAGCTGACAGGACTTGAGTATATAAACAACTCTACCAACCAAACAGGGGACGTAACCACTCCCCAGAAGCTTGAACACAGAGCCATTATCCTGCCTGCTGAATGCGAGGATAAACCGGTGGTTCAGCTGCGACTAGCTTCTAGGCACTATAGCGGCGTTGGGAGTCGTTATCCCAGCTTCGCCATCGACAACATATCCGTGACCGGAGAGGACATCCCCACCCTGCCGGTGGAGCTTTCCTCCTTCATCGCCACCATCTCGGCCAATAACCACATCAGCCTCACCTGGGTTACCCAGACCGAGACCGCCATGCAGGGCTATTATGTTCTGCGCGCTTCCGACGATCAACTGTCCACGGCGCGGATCGTCAGCCCTATGATCGCGGCGACGAACCACTCCCAGCAGCAAAGCTATGTGTTCCTCGACACAGAGGTTTACGACTCCGGCACTTACTACTATTGGCTGCAGGCCAACGACTTGGATGGCACCACTAACTTCCATGGCCCCGTGAGCCTTATCTACAACCCTCTGGTTGACAATCCCGCCCCGGAAATTCCCCGGTTCACCGAACTGCGAGCAGTTTTCCCCAATCCCTTCAATCCCCGCGCCTGCATCGATTTTTATCTGGAAACGCCTGCCCCTGTGGTCTTTCGCGTATTTGATGCCCACGGCAGGCTGGTGCGCGAACTGGAGCCTGGTTTCTGCCCGGCTGGACAGCAGCGCGTGGAGTGGGATAGCCGCGACGCCGCTGGAACGCTCTGCGGCAGCGGGATTTACCATATCCGGATGGATGTGGGCGCGCGCAGCTTCACGGGAAGGCCGTGCTGCTGAAGTAGTTATTCTTTTGTCCTCCTTATAAAAAACCCGGTGTTCGCGCCGGGTTTTTTGTATTCACCCCGCCAAAACGCTACGCTGGCGTAGAGCGAGGAACGAGCATCGACGCCAGCATTCACTCACCCAGCCCTGGCGTGTCATTCCGGAACGGAGTGCCCCTGGCACGAAGTGACGGAATCCAGGCCTGGCGGGAATAGCCAATCTCAGATCCAGACAGAGGCGGGGGTGATGCAGACTGCGTCTGGATCGTCCCCTGATAAGGGCATTACCCCAACGGTCTGGATTCCGGGCGCGACTTCGTCGTCCCGGAATGACGGAGCGGAGATGGCATCCACCCCGCCAAAACTCCAGAAGGCGAGGTTCCGGCTGCTCGCCTGGGTGGAAAACACGTGGCGCAGGATGCCGATCCTGCGGAATGCATTACCGCCCGGATAAGCTTTTCGCAGCATCGGAATGCTGCGCCACGAACGTCACCCCGCCACCGCTGGCGTCGAGCGAGGAACGAGCATCGACGCCAGCATTTATTTCGCCACCCGGATTAGCTTTTCGCAGCATCGGCATGCTGCGCCACGAACGCCACCCCGCCACCACGTCACCCCGCCCCCGCCTATAGTCCTGCACCCCTCTGGCGAGGGGTTTTGGCGGCGACAGAGCATGGAGTTCAATGCTTCCGAATGGAGCTTATGTCTGAAGTTCGGCTCTCATTCAAACCGAGTGGGTGGACTTGATCAACCAAAAAGCAGCCCGGAGGGCGACAGATCATAGCGAGGGCGCGTAAGCCCCTCGTAGCGGGACAGAACGATGATTCTAAAAAATTGCCACCACCCCACCCCCGAATCGCAGCGCGTTTCGGGGGTGGGGTGGTGGCCTTGAAAATAAGGTCTGATCTGCACGGTGTACGAGGGGTTCCGCCGCGGCTGAAGCCGCGCCTCCACTCCCTCGCTATCATTCTGCTGCCCTCCGGGCTAAGCCACTTGGTTTGAATGAGAGCTTGATTTTGTTACTCTACCCACTCAGTTTGAAAGAGAGCCTAAAAAAAAGCTTGCCAAATATCACAGGCCTCACAGAGTGGTATCTGAGAGATAGAATCTTTAAAAACCAATATAAAACTCGTAATTTCAGGGAGGAATTATGAAAAGGACATTTCTTTTGTTTACCCTGCTGATCGCTTTGATTGGCGCTAGCTACGCACTCACGGCTGGAGATATTGCCGTCATATCAGTTCACACTGATACTAACAAGTACATGGCTTTTGTGGCGCTGGATGATATCCCTGCCAATACCAATATCAGTTTTACCGATAACGGCTGGGACGCCACAAACGAAACATGGAGAGCTTCTGAAGGGATTATAGTCTGGTCAAACACGGCTATTACCACCAAGGGTACAGTGGTTGTTCTATCAGTCAACGCGTCACCGTATTCTACCTCTGTTGGATCGGTTACGACCAACACAAACTTTAATCTGTCCGCAAGCGGTGATCAGGTGTTGGCATATGAGGGCACTACTGCTCCAACCACCAACAGTGATGCTGCCTGGCTATTCGCGTACTCAACAGAGAGCTTTACTTACGGAGGCAACTCTAATACTTCTGATTATCCAACAGCCCTAGCCAACGCATCCGTGGCGATGACAACAAGCACAACTGATGTCGATAACTCCTATTTTGCCAACGGATCCACCGCACAAACAACTGTAACGTTAACAGGAGACAAAGCTACTTTGTTGGCCTTGTTCACTGACAGTAGTTTATACTATACAAGCATATCTGCAATCACCCTGCCAACATATTCGATAACAGTGACCACAGGTTCAACCAATCAACCCCCATCAATATCCAATATAGTTCAGACCCCATCCACAGATATAATCAACACCTCAACCGTTTCCGTCTCTGCCACCATCACAGATTCCGATGGTACTATCGCGAGCGCGCAAGTGCGTTGGGGCACCACCTCCGGCACCTACGGAAACACGATTGGCATGACAGCCTCCGGTTCAACCTATACCACCAATTCAAATATCCCCGCGCAGACCACCGGAACCACTGTCTATTATGTGATCGATGCCACGGATGATGATTCCGCCACCACCACCTCCAGCGAACAAAGCTATGAAGTGGTGGCTCCAGCCACAACAACCATTCCCTACACCCAGGCATTTACCGGTTCCTTTGGGGACACCTACACCTACGCTGTCTCAGGCACCAAACCTTGGTATCTGTATTATGATAACGCTACATGCAACGGTTATCAAAGCACTTTGGAAGAACACTGGCTGGTGCTGCCCGGGATCAACTTCGACAACTATTCCAACGAAAGGATGACCTTCAATACCATCGCAACCTATGGCACCATCGACGAGAACAACTATCTGAAGCTTTTTTACTCCAGCGATTACATTGGACTTGGGGATCCCACATCCAGCACCTGGACCCCGATCACCTTTGCCAATGGCGGTGTCGGCGGCGGGGAGACATCCTCCGGCGTGCTTGACCTCTCCGGCATCAGCGGCAACAACGTGTTTTTGGCCTTCAAGTACTATTCCACCAACAGCGCCACTCGCTGGGAACTTGATGATATAAATATTTACCTGTCCCAGGCCGTGCTGATCGTTTCCGGTGAGACCCTGAGCGGTTTCACCTATACATATGAGAACGGTCCTTCTGCCGAGCAGAGCTTCACCATCAGCGGGGCCGATCTGGAAAATGACATCAGCATTGATGCTCCCGCCAACTACGAGATATCCACAGGTACAGGCGCCTCCTTTGTCGCCACCGACCCGATCACGCTCACTCAGAGCGGCGGCAGCGTGGCCACCACCACCATCTACGTGCGCCTCAAAGCAGGACTTGCCATCGGCACCTACAACGGAGAATCGATCTCCATTACATCCAGCCCCGCCACCAGTAAGACAGTGGTCTGCAGCGGAGAAGTTACAAGCCCTCCCCCGCCAGACGAACCAATTGCCGGTGAAGGTTCCGGAGTTACCGAAACCGGTTTCACCGCCACCTGGAACGACGTTACCGGTGCCACAGGCTATTACCTGGATGTTTACACAGTAACTGGTGGAGGAACTGCGACTGATTTAATGATCACAGAATATATAGAAGGCGGAAGTTACAATAAAGCTATTGAAATCTTTAACGGTACTGGGTCTGCTGTAGATTTGACGCCGTATGTTGTGAATCTTTACAGCAATGGTAGCGCTTCTGTATTTGACTACTACGATCTAACTGGATCATTGGCTGATGGAGATGTATTCGTGATTGCTCATCCTACAGCAACTGAACCCTTCACGTCTGTATCAGATGTGACAGATGATGTTGTAAACTTTAACGGTAATGATGCCATAGCTCTGTACTACGATGACGGCACGAAGGCAGCCTATTACGTTGACATATTTGGCGTGATAGGTAACGACCCCGGTTCTGCCTGGACAGGAGATGGCGATTATACCACAGTCAACAAGACCTTGGTCCGTAAATCTTCTGTTTCCTCCGGAATCAACGTTAATCCCTCCGGCACCGGAGCAACTGCTTTCACGACCTTAGTCAGCGAGTGGGATATGTACGATCAGGATACAGCCTCGTATTTGGGTTCGCATACCATGGAGGCTGGCATATTGACCTACGTAACCGGATATGAAAACCTGAACGTTGGCAATGTCACTTCATACAGCGTCACCGGCCTCGAGCCCAACACCACCTATTACTATGTGGTGAGGGCTTACAACGATTATGGCACCAGCGGAAACTCCGAGCCCATAGACGTGATCACTGACGAAGAG
>Ga0172377_10000157_pt1 | contig 58738 bp, 52 predicted proteins | sample Pumphouse3metaG_FD_119749 | JGI IMG/M metagenome (GOLD analysis project Ga0172377, IMG submission 119749) | Leachate microbial communities from a municipal landfill in Southern Ontario, Canada - Pumphouse #3 metaG | ecosystem: Engineered > Solid waste > Landfill > Unclassified | place: Canada...
ATGCCATCATTTGAACTGTAGTTGTTTTTGTCAGTAGTTTCCATTTGGCCATCCATATCTGAATTCTTTTTCAAACATTGACACTCATTATATATAAAGCTGATTTGTTTGAAAAGCATATTCCTTAGTATTCATGTGCCCTTATCATGGTATAATCTTGAAAGTGATGTTGGCACAGGATATAGGCTGCATCTGACTTGGTCATCGATAGGAATCAACCAGAAAGGACAAAGTAAAAGGCTTGAGCGAAATACTGACAGTTCTGAATAATTACCGTGGAACCGGCGCTCTTCTCATACTTTATGCGGCAGCGCTGGTCTATCTTTTTGTTCGCGAAAAAGATCGTACCATGCGTGCTCTGTTTGTCTTTATGCCGCTCACAATTCTTGTCCTTTTCATACTGCCGCCTGTATACAGAATATATTCCAGATTTGAGACGGAAACTTATTATCGCATGCTATGGCTCATACCTATGAGCATTACCATATTTTATGCCGGACTCAGGATATCAGTCTGCAGACTGAAGAAATTCTGGCCGGCAGGTGCCGCAATAGTCGCCGCTGCAGTAATTCTCTGCGGAAACTATGTGTATGATAACCAGAACATTCTCGCGGCGGAGAACAGTCAGCATCTGCCGCATCAGGTCATAGATGTCAGTGATTTCCTTCTTGATGACAGCGGCAATATCCAGCTCAAGGCCGCAATTCCTGCGGATCTTGTTCAGTTTATCAGACAATACACTTCTAAAATTGACATGCCTTACGGCAGGGAAATGGTGGTCTCCCAGTGGGATTACTGGAATCCTGTTTATGAAGCTATGGAAAAGACAGACACAGTAGATGTGGTAACGCTTGTGCAGGCAACACGCGACGCCAAGTGTAATTACATTGTCCTTAATGCTTCAAAAGCCATAGAAGGGGATTTCTCGGACTATGGAATAGAAGATATCGGGAATGTCGACGGATACGAAATATATAAAGATCCGGAAGTCCCTGTTATTGATTATTCGGTGTATTACGACGAGAAGTGATTGTGAGTGCCGAAGCTGTTTATAATATGCCTGAAGAGGCTGAAAAAGTAAGGTAGCGATTTATGAATTTCAATTCTTATATTTTCATTTTTGCTTTTCTGCCGCTGTGTCTTGCCTGCTACAGAATTGTGGCGTCGCTGCATATTGGCAATGATAAAAACAAAAAAGGGACACTCTTAAAGCTGCTTCTCACAGCTTTTTCTGTGGCTTTTTATGCATACGCATCGGTGAGATCATTGGTGCTTATAGCTGTCAGTCTTGCTGTCAATTACTGTTTTATTTCTGTTTCTTCCGGAAGGCAGCTCAGCGCAAAACAAGTTAAGGCGTTGAAGGCAGTCTGTGTTATTTTCAATCTCGCAGTCCTCGGGTATTTCAAATACTACAATTTCTTCATGGGCTCCGTATCGTGGTTCATGGGGCACGATTACACGCTGAAGAGCATTCTGCTGCCACTCGGTATCAGCTACGTAACATTCCAGCAGATATCAGTTGTCATAGATACGGCAAATGGAGAGATAAGAAAAGCCCCGCTTCTTGATTATGTACTTTATATCATGTATTTCCCAAAAGTGCTGTCTGGTCCCATTGCGAATTTTGAGGAAATGGAAGAACAATTCGCGGATATAGCTGAGCGCAGCAAATGGAATGCTGAAAGGTTTTACAGGGGAGCTGCGTTACTTATACTCGGCATGGGGGAAAAATGTATTTTTGCTGCATGGATGTCGAACGCGGTGAACTTTGCTTATGACAATGTAGCAACTCTTTCATTTGGGGAGGGGTTGCTGTGCATGTTTTGCATGCCGCTGTCGATGTTCTTCGATTTCTGCGGATACTGCGATATGGGCATGGGACTCAGCCGGATGTTCGGAATAGAACTTCCCGTTAACTTCAGAAATCCATTCAAAACACTCACGATCGTCGCTTACTGGCGCAACTGGCATATAACGCTCACGAGATTCATGGGCAAGTATGTTTATATTCCGCTGGGCGGCAACCGCAAGGGGAGAGCCCGAATGTGCGCGAACATGATGCTTGTTTACATTCTGAGCGGACTCTGGCATGGTGCCAACGCGACTTACATATTATGGGGCGCACTTAACGGCCTTATCTATGTCCCGGTAAAGCTCGCTGAGGATGCCAGGAAACGAAAGGCAAAACAAGCTGGCCGGACATACATACGCGATGATTTTGGCCTGAGGCTGCCTCCCGTAAAAAGGTTTGCGGCGCGCCTTGGCAACTACATCGTCAACTCTATGATGTTCATTCCATTCATGGCTTCATCGCTCGCAGAGGCGGGTGTTTACATAAAGTCCATGTGGAGCAGCCTTGTAACAGCAATCAGCTCGGGCAATGCGCTATCTGCTTTTGCAATAAGGGAAGATTATCTTAAGGTATTCGAGACTGATGAACTATGGTATGTTCTTAAAGGCCTGCACATAGCTGCGCATTCATTTGCACCGGCATTGTGTATGGTGGTTATTTTCGGCATAACGTTCGCAGCTGCAATGCTCTCAAAGTCGGCGCAGGATATAGCTGCGAAAATGAAAATAAATGTAAAGAATGCCGTACTTCTTGGGGCGCTGCTCTCGTGGTGCATCCTTACATATTCTCAGGTAACGACATTCATTTATGTGAATTTCTAAGCATTCAGAGAAAGCTTAAGGTTCCGGCATCAGAATAATGAAAACGAACAATAATAAGATCGATAAGACCAATAAGAAAACTAAACATCCTGTAAGAAAAGCAGCGGTCGCACTTGTTTTGACGGCGGGGCTGTTGCTGGGAGCGACGGTGGGAGCGGTCATCTATGTTGATCCGTTCTTTCATTACCATGCGCCTCTCAGTGATTTTCCGTATATAGTGGACAATCAGCTCTCACAGAACCCGGGAATGGCAGAGAACATGGAGTATGACAGCGTGCTGTTGGGAAGCTCGATGACGTTCAATTATGACATGAGCTGGTTTCGGGACGAGTACGGGCTGGACACGATAAAACTAAGTTACAGTGGGGCTTATCCGCGGGATATTTACAATATTTCCTCAATTATTTTTGATGGAAAACATGATGTCAAGCAGGTGTTCCTGGGGGTGGATGTTTTCTCATATATGGCGGAAACGGATGACGTGAAGTTCCCCATTCCGGAGTATCTTTATGATGATAACGTGCTCAACGACGTGAATTATTGTCTGAACAAAGACGTGCTTTTGCAGTACATTGTAAGGCCGGTATTTAATCCGTCTCCAACCAATCTGGACACGGTGTATTCGATGTCGTGGCTCACTGAAGATGATTACAGCAAGGAGAGTGTCCTGTCTTCTTATGTTCCGTCTGACAGGGTGGAAGAGGAGACGCCTGCAGATGCTTATCTGGAGAATACAGCCGCCAATATGGATGAGAATATCTGCCCGTTCATAGAGGAAAATCCTGACACCGTATTCACGGTTTTCTTCCCGCCGTACAGTATCCTGTTCTGGAATGATGTTCAGCTGGAAAATCACCTGGAAGCGACGCTGGCGGAATACAGACTCATAGCGGAAAAGTTTTTGCAGTACGATAATGTGCGGCTTTACTGTTTTCCGGTCGAGGATGTAATAACGACGAATCTCGACAATTACACTGATTACACGCATCACAGCCCGGAGATAGCACACAGGCTGCTGGAATACATGGAAACAGGTCATGATGAGATAAAGACACTGGACGACATGGACAGTGCGATCACAAAGATAAAGAGCATAGCTGTGAATTACGACTACGATGCATTGTTAACATCATATTCGGAATAATCCTTATCGATTATCTTTGTTACAAAGTGATGAGCAACAAGGGCTCTGCCCGCTTCGTTGAGATGGACGTTGTCAGTGAGATATTTTTTGTAATTGGTCTCATTGATCGATCCGTAGTAGTTGTCAATAAAGGATGAACCGGTGGCTGTACAGATATCGATGCCCTTTGCCCAGTACGTCGGGAGAGAGCCGTTTCCGAGATCATATGTGTCGCCGCTGTGATAATTGCCGTCATCATCTACATATTCGGCATATGTCGGTGACAGGAATACAAGGCGTATATATGGATACTTTTCATTGATGAGCTCAAGAGAACGCTTCATTGAACCTGTGTAGGTCTGAATATCATCATCATTGTTGTTGTTCATGACAGGCGACTCTGTAAAATAATCACTGGCGTCATACATGAAAGCAATGATATCGACTTTGTCGAAATCGACATTTTCAAGTGTGCTCACGGAGTCTGACCAGGCTGAACTGTCAGTGTGAAGAGCAGCAGCATTTTCAAGAGCCGTATAATCGTCAAGGTTTATTGCATTGGCAACATAATACATATTGAAAACATCATCGACATCGGAAACATCATAAAGAGCATTTATGCAGGCAACTCTCGATGAGGGGAAACCTGCGCTAATGACATCGACTGAGCCGGTTGAGCCTGCGGCAGCAGAATCAGACGTGTCTGATTCTGAGGCACCTGAAGTCGAGGACTCCGCATATGTTTTGACCTGACCGGCAATTCCATTTTCACCTGTGTCATCTGATATGGGGTCATCTCCAAGAAAAAGGATCGTCGTCACACCATCATCTTCGCGCCCTGCAAGGTCGGCAGGATCCTGTGCGACGATGACATCCTGAACTTCAACATCGAATGCTGTTGCGGACTGCGTAGTATCAACTTCCTGTTTTGTCCCGGCATTCCAGATGAGAAGACGCACAACTGCAAAAACACCTATCGCCACGATCATGATAAGTATTATTATATGTAGATTGAGACCTATGGCAGGGAATGACTTGGCCTGTCTCCTGTGGGAGCGTATTGGTGCGCGGCCGCGTTCCGTGCGGCGCTTTTCAGTGGAATCTTCATATTTCTTTGAAGAGTCATTATCATTAAGATCGAATTCGATATCAAGATCGTCATTATCATCATTGTTATTATTCATTTATTCTTTCATCCCTTCGAACATGCCGGAAGAAGTCCGGTATCGTTCCGAGTATCTACATCATTGTAGCAGATATTATTGAAAGGTGTGTGCTATGGAAAGTAAAACCAGTGACAGAAAATCAACGGATAAAAAAATAAACTGGAAAGATATTGTTTTGCTCCAGATTATCGTCATGATCTTTTCACTCACGAGCGTAACGGCAAAATTTGCTTCGATGCAGGATGCATTCACTTCATCGTTCTTCCTGTTCTACGGAGCGGAACTTGCTATTCTGGCTGTATATGCGCTGCTCTGGCAGCAGGCGATAAAGAAATTTGATATTTCAGTTGCATATGCAAATAAAGCGATGGTCCTTCTCTGGGGGCTGCTTTGGGGCACAGTAATATTCCGCGATGCAGTAAATGCAAAAGAAATCGCAGGGGTAGCGCTTGTCATCGTCGGTGTTATTGTGATCAACAGTGGTGATAATACCGGAATGGAGCGGACAGATGAGTAATCTTACTTTATGTGTGCTCCTCATGATCTGCTCGGAGCTGATAGCGTCATCCTCTCAGATGTTCCTTAAGAAGAGTGCGGGAATATCATACGATAACAGAATTAAGGAATACGTGAACCGGTATGTTATCACCGGATACATTATGCTGTTCGTCTCTATGCTCATAACGATCCGGGCGTATAGTTTTGCCGATTCATACATGAATGTCCCTGTGCTTGAGACGATGGGTTATGTGTTTGTCATGGTGCTCGGACGTATTTTCTTCGGGGAGAAGATAACACGCAGCAAGATAATCGGAATGCTGTTTATTTTTGCCGGAATAATCATATACTATCTGCCGTAATAAGAAGTCTCTGTTTGTGCTATAATTCTTTTAACTGTAGCCGGACGAAGACGGATCGGCGGATTTGGGAGGAATTTAATGAAAACATACCTTGTTACCGGAGGCTGCGGCTTCATTGGATCTAATTTCATTCATCATCTTTTTAATACTTACGGTGAGGATATCAGAGTCGTCAATATAGACGCTCTGACATATGCAGGAAACCCGGAGAATCTTAAGGATATTGAGACGAGACCCGGGTATCGTTTTGTAAAGGCAGACATCTGTGACAAAGACGCTGTAAGGAAGGTCTTCAGTGAAGAGGACGTAGACGTTGTGGTTCATTTTGCAGCTGAATCTCATGTCGACCGTTCTATCCTGCATCCTGAACTTTTTGTCAAAACAAATGTCCTCGGAACAGCTAATATGCTGAATTGCGCCAAGGAAGCATGGCAGCTCGAAGAAGGGCCTGATCCGCTCGGCAATTTCAAGGAAGGCAAGCGCTTCCTTCATGTTTCGACAGATGAAGTTTATGGCTCTCTGCCCGAGGATGGCGGATTTTTCTATGAAACCACACCATATGCGCCGCACAGTCCGTACAGCGCTTCAAAAGCGAGCTCTGATTTCCTGGTGAAAGCTTATATGGACACATATCACTTCCCGGCGAATATCACGAACTGCTCCAATAATTACGGCCCTTATCAATTCCCTGAGAAGCTCATTCCCCTCATGATCAACAATGCGCTGAAGGGCGAGAAACTCCCGGTATACGGTGATGGCCTGAATGTCCGCGACTGGCTCTATGTAGAGGATCACTGCCGCGCGATCGACCTTGTAATAAATAAGGCAAAACTATATGAGACATACAATGTCGGCGGACATAACGAGAAGCAGAATATAGAAATAGTGAGGACCATAATCGATGTCCTTCGCGAGGAACTGGATGATTCAGATCCCAGGAAGGCCGGACTTTCATATGATCTTATAACATACGTCGAGGATCGCAAGGGACATGACAGAAGGTATGCAATAGCACCGGATAAGATCCACAAAGATCTCGGATGGCTTCCGGAGACCGCGTTCAAAGAAGGAATCCGCAAGACAGTCCAGTGGTATTTTGACCATCAGGACTGGATGGATCACATCACCAGCGGAAACTATATGAATTACTACAAAGATATGTACGGTAACAGAAAGGAAATCTAATCATGAAGGGTATCATTCTCGCCGGAGGATCCGGCACAAGACTATATCCACTGACAAAAGCAGTGTCCAAGCAGATCATGCCGGTCTATGATAAACCGATGATATATTATCCGCTGTCAACGCTGATGCTGGCCGGAATACGCGATGTCCTTATTATTTCGACGCCGCGTGATCTGCCGGTATTTGAACAGCTCCTCGGAGACGGATCACAGCTGGGAATGAGTTTTGTTTATCGCGTACAGGAAAAGCCGAGAGGGCTTGCAGATGCCTTCATAATAGGAGCTGATTTTATAGGTGGTGATTCGTGCGCGCTTGTCCTCGGCGATAATATCTTCTATGGACAGAGCTTCACGAAGGTTTTGATGAGGGCGGCAGGACGAGACAAGGGCGCGACGATCTTCGGCTATTATGTCAAGGATCCAAGAGAGTACGGCGTAGTCGAGATAGACGGGGACGGCATGGCCATATCGATAGAGGAGAAGCCTGAGTATCCCAAGAGTAATTATGCTGTTCCGGGACTGTATTTCTATGACAGAGATGTCGTTGATATAGCAGCTGATGTAAAGCCGTCTGTTCGAGGCGAGATAGAGATTACCAGCATTAATAATGAATATCTGAGACGCGGGACACTTCATGTGGAAACATTAGGCCGCGGATTTGCATGGCTTGACACCGGAAACCCGGATGCGCTGCTTGATGCGGCAGATTTTGTTTCGGCTTTTCAGAAACGACAGGGACTTTATATTTCCTGCATAGAAGAGATCGCATACAAACGGGGATTCATTGATGCGGATGAGCTCATGAAGCTTGCTGACCCGCTCAAGAAGACAGCGTACGGGCAGTACCTCATAGAAGTAGCGAACGGACTTTAAGATAATAAAACATAACCCGGGGCGTCATTGTGGCATGAGTGCCGCGCATTGGCGCCCCGCAAGGAAAGGTAACAATCATAAATGGGAAAGATTACAGTCGAAACATGTGATATCGAAGGCCTGAAAGTCATAACTCCAAAAGTATTTCCTGATGAACGTGGTTACTTTGTGGAGACATACAACTACAATGATTTCAAAGCAGCCGGGATCGATCAGGTCTTTGTTCAGGACAACCAGTCGGCCAGCAGGAGAGGCGTTCTGCGCGGTCTTCATTTCCAGATAAATTACCCTCAGGATAAACTTGTGCGTGTAGTGAGGGGAGCAGTTTATGATGTGGCGGTAGATCTGAGAAAAGATTCAGATACATTCGGAAAATGGTTTGGAGTTACACTGACCGAGGATAATAAGAAGCAGTTTTTTATTCCAAAGAATTTTGCACATGGTTTTCTGGTGCTTTCTGATGAAGCTGAGTTCTGCTACAAGGTCACAGATTTCTATCATCCGAACGATGAGGGCGGTCTGATGTGGAACGACCCCGAAATAGGTGTCGAGTGGCCGGTAGAAGATGGGATGGAGCTGATCCTTTCTGATAAAGACAAGGTACATCCCGGCTTTGAAGAATATTGCAGAACAAGGGGATGCAGTAAGTGAAAAAGATTTCATTAAGGGCGGCGCGGACAAAGCTGCACAAGAAAACGGTCCTTGCAATAGCCTGGGTCATAGCAGTGGCAGTCGCTGCTCTGATAATATTCCACTTTAATCCGTTGGATGATCCTGACACCCAGAGGCTCAAGAAGATCTGCGGTATTTGTCTGGTTCTTGCGGGGATCCTCGTTTTTACGATATTTTATGACAAGATCACTGTGCTTCCGAAAGAACTGTTTCAGAACAGGCGGCTTATCTGGCGCCTTTCCAAGAATGATTTCAAAAAGAGATATGCGGGATCTATATTCGGTGGTGTGTGGGCTATGGTCCAGCCCGTCATAACTGTAATAATGTACTGGTTTGTTTTCGACAGGATATTCCATCAGACACAGGTCTCACAGACGACAGGTGAGCCTATTCCATACGTTTTATTCCTTATGGGCGGCATGGTGCCCTGGTTCTTCTTCTCTGATGCTCTGACGTCAGGTACAAGTTCTCTTCTCGAATACAATTATCTGGTCAAAAAGGTAGTATTCAAGATAAGTGTTCTCCCGATCATAAAGATAATAGCGGCTCTCTTCACACATGTTTTCTTCACGTTTGTAGTGATGATCATAGCGTGGATATATGGATATACGCCATCAATCTATTGGCTGCAGCTTCCGTATTACACATTTGCGTGTTTTATCATGGTGCTTGGTCTGTGTTATGCCACATGCGCGATAACAGTGTATTTCCGTGATCTTCAGCAGATAATCAGTATATTTCTGCAGGTCGGGATGTGGACGACTCCTATACTCTGGAACATAATGATGCTGGAACACAGCAAATTTATTATTCTGATAAAAATGAATCCGATGACGTACATTGTCAATGGCTTCAGAGGGGCGCTTTACGAACAGCAGTGGTTCTTTGAGCACTTCTATTCTTCGACATACTTCTGGATCGTAACTGTCCTGATGTTCTGCATCGGATCAGTGATATTCAAGAAGCTTAAAGTCGGATTTGCTGACGTGCTGTAGAAGAGGTCACCTAATGAGTGAAAAAGAAATAGCCATTCAGGTCACACAACTGAATAAAAGATATAAGCTTTATCCGCATAACCGTGACAGGCTGGCTGATACGCTGGGCTTTAAGAATGCCCACTATACAGAACACATGGCGCTTGAGAATGTCGATATGACAGTCTATAAAGGCGAAACAGTCGGCATCATCGGGACGAACGGATCCGGTAAATCAACGATACTCAAGATCATCACAGGTGTTCTGAACCCCACTTCCGGAGACGTAAGAGTTGCAGGCAGAATATCGGCGCTCCTCGAGCTCGGAGCAGGTTTCAACATGGAGTACAACGGGATAGAGAACATCTATCTCAACGGTACGATGATAGGCTTTTCAGAGCGTGAAATTGCAGAAAAACTTGACGCGATACTTGATTTTGCCGATATCGGAGAATACGTTTATCAGCCGGTCAAAACATATTCATCAGGTATGTTCATGCGACTGGCTTTTGCTGTGGCAATAAATATAGAACCTGAGATCCTTATTGTTGACGAGGCTCTGTCGGTGGGAGATGTTTTCTTTCAGGCAAAGTGTTATCACAAATTTGAGGAGTTCAAAAAGGAAGGCAAGACCGTACTCTTTGTCAGTCATGATCTCAGCAATATCAGTAAATACTGTGACCGTGTCGTGCTGCTCAACAAAGGGCACAAGCTCGGAGAGGGCAGCCCGAAGGAAATGATAGATATCTACAAGCAGGTGCTTGTGGGACAGTATGATCCCAATGGGAGAAATGACCATCTGGATTCATTGCCGCCCGGGATGAGCGCCGATGACGCGATCTATGCAGCTGCGTCTAAGAAAGCAGATGAGGCAGATGCCAAGATAAAGGGTGATTCTGCTGAGAGAGCAAGAGCTGCCGCTGAGCGGCTGATGGTAAATGCAGAGGGAGCCGAGACTGAGGGAAATTCAGCAAACCGTCCTCACTCAAGGAAGGAAACGACCCCGCTCAAAACACCTGAGGAGCTGTCAGAAGCCGAGAAAAAAGCCGCAGAGAATGCGGCGAAAAGTACGGATCAGTCCCAGATCCGCAATGAGCAGACGCTCGAATACGGATCACATAAAGCAGAGATCACAGAATACTGGGTCACAGATGATAAGGGCAATCGTTCATCTGCAATACTTAAGGGTTCAGTATGTTCGATACACATGAAGGTGAAGATGCTGACTGATATATCAGCGCCGATCTTTGCTTTCACGATAAAAAATGTTTACGGTGTCGAGATATGCGGCACAAATACAATGTTTGAAAAAGCCTTTCTTGAGCCGGTGAAGGCAGGAGAAGAGAAGAGTATTACATTCACCCAACGCATAGATCTGCAGGGCGGTGAATACCTGTTGAGTTTTGGCGTGACGGGTTTTGAAAAGGAAGATTTTACCGTATATCACAGGTTATATGATGCCTGCAATCTGACGGTGGTGTCAAACAAGAATACGGTCGGATATTACGATATGAATTCCAGGGTCACAGTGGAGTAGACCGCGCTGCGGCGTGAGTGTCCATTTTTGAAATATATGGAGATCAGATGAACGGTCCAAATGGCGAAAAAACAAAAAAAATCGGCGGCGTTACGCTGGATTATTCCAAGTATCCGGGAGAGGATTATTACTGCGACGGCAATGCCGAAGATGAGATTCTTGACATAGTCAGGAATAATGACAGGGAGAAATTCCCTGAAATAATCAGCAGCAGGAAAGACTGGGCAACGCTGTATCATCTCTCTCCGGCAAGAGGAAACATAGTAAGATGGATCCCGATGAACGGGACAGAAAAGGTGCTGGAAATAGGCGCCGGCCCCGGAGCAATAACTGAAACACTTTCTTCAATGGCAGGGGAAGTCGAGTGCGTGGATCTGTCTGCAAAACGTTCTGAAATCAATGCTACGAGGAACAAAGACCGGGACAACATCACAATACACGTTGGTAACTTTGTGGATGTAGAGCCGACACTGGCTGATGATTTTGATTATATTTTTCTTATTGGAGTGTTTGAGTACGCGGGAAGCTATATGGATTCTGCGGCTCCTTTTCATGATGAACTCCTGCGGATCCTCCCGCATTTGAAAAAGGGAGGAAGAATAGTTATAGCGATAGAGAACAGGCTGGGACTCAAATACTTTGCCGGTGCGAGAGAGGATCATACGGGAAGGTATTTCGACGGAATAGAGAGTTATGAGAACAGCGGAATGAGTGTCCGCACATTTTCAAGAGCTGGGCTGGAGAGAATTTTCGTTGACTGTGGGATCACAGATTATTCTTTTTATTATCCATACCCGGACTATAAATTCACATCTGAAGTATACTCTGACGGACGCCTTCCGAAGGCATCGGAGCTGACTGACAATATTCGCAATTTTGATCGTGACAGACTGCTCCTTTTTGATGAGAAAGCTGCGTACAGCGGAATCGTGGGGGACGGACTGTTCCCACAGTTCTCAAATTCATACGAAGTGGTCATAGGACCGCCTTTGCCGGTGGAGTACACAAAGTTTTCCACTGAAAGGTCACCTGAATACAGAATCATGACCGGGGTAATTAAGGACAGCGACGGAAAACGCAGGGTGGTAAAGACTCCGTTGACAGCGCAAGCAGAGCATCACACAGCAAGAATGGAAGACTCATACCGCAAACTCAGTGACAGATATGGGAGTAGAACGAACGCTCTGAAGATATGTCCCTGCAGGATAGACAGCAGGAAGAGAGCAGTCTTTGACTATATAGAAGGCAGGACCCTCGAGACTATGCTCGATAAATGTCTTGCCGGAAATGATATGGAGAATTTCCTGAAACTTACAGATAAATATCTTGAGCTTGTTGGTACGAACAGCGGCTCATCTGCATCTGACGGTGACATGACATTCGCAAATATCATGATTAATGGGCTCAACTGGACGGCAATAGACTACGAATGGGAAGAGGACAGATCAATACCGGCCAGAGATATGCTGGCGCGTGCACTGACTGTCTATGTGCGCGAGGATCCGAAGCGTTCAAAACAAATCATACCGGCCATTAAGCAACACTACGGTATTTCTGATGATGATATTGCAGCTGCGGCCGAAGAAGAGAAGGCACTGCAGATTAAGGTGTCAGGTAATTCCATACCGCTTTCAGCACAGAGAAATGATTATGGCACAAAAGTCATAGTGCCGGGTGAAATCATCGCGGAGGATCCTGCTCTCAGGGAAACAGCGGCCAAAGAGGATGAGGCAAGAAGAAATGAAGAGACAAAAGAGGTCAGCCTCACTTCTGTCCAGGTCTATTATGATTCGGGCAAAGGATTCAGTGAAGAAGAATCCTTTTTTCTGAAGGAAAGATATGCTGATGAGGGTTGCATTTCGTTTGAAATAAATGTGCCTGAGAACGTTAAAACACTGAGAATTGACCCTGCGCTGTGCCCTTGTTTTGCCATGGTAAGGGAAGCCGCATTCGGAAGAGCTGATACAAGTGCGATCACAAAGCTTATGAGGTTCAACGGAAGTATGGATCGAAGCGGGGTGGTTGTTTTTACTACTGATGATCCATGTTTCACCTGGGACATGAAGAGAATGAGAAGAGCAGCAATGGTTCATGGCGATGCAAAAATCAAAATGACGCTGCAGATGTGTGGAATGCCGTCGACAATGGCAAGAAGAGCAGAAAAGGGAGAATGTAGATGATCAAGGAACGGATCAGACAGACACTTGTTGCAAAAGCTGATCAGGAATATGAACAGGAACTCAGGGACAAAACGCCTTCATATAATGCATGGTTCAGATCCCATGAGGAGAGGCTTGAGAAGAAATATGCAGAGATAGATCACACACCGGGGAACAAACTGACCACGACTGTTGTGAGATATTCGCATCTTCGCAATTATCTGCTTTCGGGAAAGGATAAGCCTGATATCATCATCGCGGCTGATGATGAGGGACAGCTGACTCCGTATGCAGTCGGTATGATATGCGATTGTTTTGCATATAATCAGGATCTGGGACTCTTGTACGGCGACGAGGACAGGATAGACTCAGACGGGGCATATAAGGATCCGTGGCTCAAGTCTGACTGGGCACCGGATACATTTCTGTCTACTTTTTATTTTGGCAGTATTTTTGCTTTCAGATCATCGGAACTTCTTCTCATAAATCCCGGCAGCAGAAGAGCTGAAGATTATGAATCAAGAGCTGCTCTTGAGGCTGACAACAAGGAAGAGATAGAAGCCAGAAGAAGTGACCTCGACGAGCAGATGAGCTCATGGATCTACGGGCAGTTATGCATGAAACTGGCGCAGGCTGAGGGAGGCTTCACAAAGAGACAGGGTGATGGCTGTGGTACGTTTCCAATCGGTCATATTTCAGAAGTGCTCTTTCACAGGACGAACAAGCCTGTTCTGTGGAACAGTCCGCTCATAAGAGACTCGCTGACCAGCAGATACAGCAGTGAATCGGCATCCACGAGACTCATAAGCATAATAATTCCAAGCAGGGATAATCCGGAGATACTGGACAGGTGCATCAGAACTATTGAAGCATATACAGATTCATCTCCCTATGAACTTATAATTGTCGACAACGGCAGTACTGAAGAAAATCGCAGGAAGGTCCAGAAGATCCTGGAGCGCCATGATGAGACCGGCGCTTCGATGTATCTGTGCGAGAATTCGGAATTTAATTTCTCAAAAATGTGTAATCGCGGAGCATCAGTCGCTAACGGAGAGCTTTTGCTGTTCCTGAACGATGATATAGAGATAAGGAAACCGGGCTGGCTCTCATACCTTTCCGAGAAGGCAAAACTCCCTTATGTCGGGGCAGTAGGGATGAAGCTGCTATACCCTGATTCAGATATCATTCAGCATGCAGGGATAGTAAATCTTCGTGTAGGACCTGTGCATAAACTGCAATATCTCAAGAATACCGATGAACTATATTTTGGGTATAACAAGGGCGTGCGCAATGTAATAGCAGTCACGGGGGCATGCCTTATGGTCAGGGCTGACCTGTTTGGCGAGGTCGGAGGTTTTGACGAAGAACGCTTCGCTGTGGCATTCAATGACGTGGATCTTTGTTACCGTATCTATGAAAAGGGCTATTACAATGTTGTCCGCAACAACATGTATCTTTATCATCATGAATCTTTCAGCAGAGGTGATGACAGAAAGGATGAAGTAAAGTCGCTGCGTCTTTCAAATGAGTTGGAAACACTACTGAAAGCGCACCCGGCACTGTATGGAGTAGATCCGTTCTATTCAAAGTACATGACGCAGAATCCGGCTGAGACAAGGTTCGTGATCGATGTTGACGAGGAGATGATAAGACAGATGTCCTCGCATATAGTCAAAGTAAAGGAGCTGGCAGTGCCGCTCAGAGATTCATGGACTGATCCGGTATTAAGGCTGGGTGTAGAGTACGCAAACAGCCTTGATGAGTGGTACCTCGGACCGTTTGCCAGAGGGAGTAATAAAGGATATTATGTTAAGGGATATTCATTTGTCATAAATGCGGACAATGCTGTATATGAGCGCATATTGCTGCTTAGGGATGACGCGGGCAAAACATGGAGCGTCCCTGTTCAGGCGATGTACCGCAGTGATATAGCGGACAACCTCACTGACCAGAAGAATGATATGCTTACAGGCTTCTTTACGGTATTTGAAGAGGATACGCTGCCTGAGGGTGAATATCTTGTAGGGATGCTTGCAAAAGACCGGACATCACGCCAGCGCCTTGTCAATTGGAGCGATGTGAAACTTAGAATACACAGAAAGAATGACATCACGGACGGTGAAAAAACTGACGCAGAATGATGAGAACAACATAGAAAAGAATGAGAACTCCACAGAAAATTTCAGGGAGGAGTATGAGCGCGAAAGGGTGAAGAGCGCTTATCTTGCTGATCGTGTAGCACAGCTTGAGGATGAGAATGATGACCTGAAATTCAAGCTTGACAGGATAAAATCAAATCCTGCATGGAAGGCGAGTAAGCCAGCGAGGGATTGCTATCACTTCGTGCAGCGCCAGGTGGACAGACTTAAGAATCAGGGCTCTGTCTCAGGAGTCATTGACAAAGTAAAGTATAAAAAGAGGGAGAAACAGGCGCAGCAAGGCTATGGTACTGCGAGTTTTCCTGATGAGACAGAAAGAAAGAAGCAATCTGATGAGGCTGCAGCACTGACACGGCAGGTGCTTTTCAGCATTCTTGTTCCACTTTACAACACACCGGAAAAACTTCTCCGTGATATGATTGATTCTGTTGAGAATCAGACATACGGAAACTGGGAATTATGTCTTGCCGATGGCTCTGACGGCGATCATGCCTATGTGGAAAAAATTGTGGAGGAATATCAGTCAAAAGATTCGAAACGCGCAGATGACTGTTTCCCCAGGAACAGGATAAAATACAGGAAGCTCGAAAAGAATGGTGGAATATCAGCGAATACAAATGCATGTCTGACCCTGGCAACAGGAGATTTCTATGCGCCTTTCGATCATGATGATTATCTTCATCCGTCGGTACTCTATTGGTATGTCAGAACGATAAATGAAAAGAATGCAGATTATCTGTACTGCGATGAGGCCACTTTCAAAGAGAACGACCTCAATCATTTTGTTACAATGCATTTCAAGCCGGACTATGCGATAGATACGCTGAGGGCTAATAATTATATCTGCCATCTGTCCGCTTTCGATAAACGCCTTCTGGAGGGTGAAGAGCTTTACCGCTCAGAGTATGACGGAAGCCAGGATCACGACATGATCCTGAGACTGACAGACAAGGCGAAGAATATAGTACATGTGCCGAAACTTTTATATTACTGGAGACAGCACGCGGGATCGACAGCTGGAAATATCAGCGCCAAGTCATATGCTATCGATGCTGCCAGAGGAGCTGTTGCCGATCACTTAAGGCGGCATGGATTTAAGAATTTCAAGATCACCAGCACGAGAGCTTTTGAGACAATATTCAAGATAACATATGAGATCGAAGGAAACCCGCTGATTTCCATCGTGATAGCAAATCGCGATCATGAAGAAGATTTAAGAAGATGTCTGACTTCAGTTTTCGATAAGTCAACATACGAAAACTATGAGATAATCATAGTTGATAACGGAAGCAGTGAACCTTCAATAAAGAAATACTACAGCGAGCTGACAAGCGGTCCGTACAGGGATCGCATTACTGTTGTCGATGGAAATCCTGTTATAGAGAAGGCAGGCGGTTTCAATTATTCGGCCCTGAACAATGCCGGAGTTGCAGCGTCAGGAGGCAAATATGTTTTGCTTCTGAACAATGATACTCAGGTCATCTCGGTAAACTGGATGGAGGAGTTGCTGATGTACGCTCAGCGCGATGACGTGGCGTGCGTCGGAGGCAAGCTCTATTATCCGGATAAAACGATCCAGCATGCAGGAGTGGTACTGGGGCTCGGAGCTCATCGCACAGCGGGACACCCGTTTTACGGGCAGCGCAGAGAGAACCTCGGATATATGGGAAGATTGTGTTACGCACAGGATCTGTCAGCAGTGACAGGAGCGTGTCTCATGGTGAAGCGGAGCCTTTACGATGAAGTCGGAGGATTATCTGAGGATTTTGCAATATCGCTGAATGATGTAGACCTTTGTCTGAAGCTCAGAGCAAAAGGCTTTTTGAATGTTTTTACTCCTTTCTGTGAACTTTACCATTTTGAATCGGCATCAAGAGGTTCTGATGTAGATGGGAAAGACAGTGCCAGGGCGCAGCGTTACAACACTGAGGCCGAACATTTCAGGGGAAAGTGGAAAGAAGTACTTGATAAGGGTGACCCATATTACAATCCGAATTTTACGCTTGATCGTTCGGATTTTTCTTTGAAGGTGCAAAGTTAACTACAAAATTTTTTTCAGGAGGCCGGGCATGGAAGCACGTGTGATGGAACAATTCAATTACTGGTTAAGTGATCCGTATTTTGATGAGAAGACAAAGGAAGAACTTCTGGCCATAAGAAATGACAGCAAAGAAGTCGAGGACAGATTTTATAAGGATCTTGCTTTCGGAACAGGCGGACTCCGCGGAATAATAGGAGCGGGCACGAACCGCATGAATCTTTATACAGTCCGTAAAGCGACACAGGGACTTGCCAATTACATAATTGCAAACGGTGATCCAAAGAAGGGCGTTACGATTTCTTATGATTCACGCCGCATGAGTCCAGAATTTGCGAAGGAAACCGCGCTCTGCCTTGCCGCAAACGGCATAAAAGCATATCTTTCTGATACGCTCCGCCCTGTGCCTGAAGAATCATTTGCGATCCGTTACTTTGGCTGCCAGGCAGGTGTGGAGATAACAGCATCCCATAATCCGCCACAGTACAACGGGTATAAAGCATACTGGGAAGATGGTGCACAGGTGACGCCGCCTAATGATACAGGTATCATAGATGATGTAAATGCGGTCACTGACTACAATAACGTTAAGACCATGACTGAGGCGGATGCCACAGCTGCGGGTCTTCTCGTCTATTTTGGCAAAGAGATCGATGATGCGTATATGGAAGCTCTCAAGAAACAGATCATTCATCCTGAAGTTATAAAGGAAATGGCTGATGATATCAGGATAGTGTATACGCCATTCCATGGCGCCGGACTTGTTCCTGTCACAAGAGTACTTTCTGAACTTGGCTTCAAGCATGTTTATGTTGTTCCTGAGCAGAGAGATCCCGATCCGGAATTCACGACACTTGAATATCCCAATCCTGAGGATCCCAAGGCTTTCAAACTGGCACTTGAGCTTGCAAAGAAGGAAGACGCAGATATCGTTCTTGCTACAGATCCTGATGCAGACAGACTCGGTGTTTATGCCAGGGATGCAAAGACAGGTGAGTATATCGGATTTACCGGGAATATGTCAGGTATGCTTATCGCTGAGTATATACTCCGCGAGCGCACACTGACACATACGATGCCGGAGAATCCTGCATTTGTTACGACGATAGTGACCACGAATCTTGCAAGGGCGATCGCGCAGAAATATGGTCTGCATTATGTCGAGACACTGACAGGTTTCAAGTATATAGGTGAGCAGATCAAGATATTTGAACAGGAACATTCATACAATTATGTTTTCGGACTTGAGGAGTCATATGGCTGTCTTGCCGGCACGCACGCGCGCGATAAGGATGCGCCTGTGGCTGTCATGATGCTCTGCGAAGCGGCAGCATTCTATAAGAAAAAAGGTCTGACACTTTGGGATCAGATGATGAATATCTACAGGGAGTACGGTTTCTATAAAGAGACACAGATCGCTATTACAATGCCCGGAATAGAAGGCGCTGGCAAAATAGCGGCTCTTATGGATAATCTGAGAAAGAATCCGCCGGCAGAGCTCGACAGATGGAAGGTCATGGAGTTCCGTGATTATGAGACGGGAACAGTCAGAGATATTGCAACAGGCAAGGAACATCCGACCGGACTGCCGGAATCAAATGTGCTCTATTTTGAACTTGATGATGACGCATGGGTATGTGCCCGCCCGTCCGGGACAGAGCCAAAGATCAAATTCTATATCGGTGTGAGAGGAAAGAGCCTCGAAGATGCTGATAAACAGAATAAGACACTTTCCGATGCTCTTCGCAAACTTATTGGCGACTGAAAGATAACAAGAATATGTCAGTTATTACAGACCTGAAAAAAACAATAAATTATGCCGGAAGAAACGGCGTTGTCGAAACATTTTACGCCGCGCGTGAGAGATTGCGCGAAAAGTCAGATGACAGGCACTATCATTACAGCGACCCTGGAGATGAGATACTGGCTTCGCAGAGGGCAATTTATGAATGCCTTCGCGAAGGAGCTTCCCCGGCAGAGGTGTTCGGTCCTGAGTTCAATGACCGTGAGATGCCTTGCATATCGTTACTTGTTCCGGCCTGTGAGACAGAGCCGGAATATATGTATGCGCTCATTGAATCTGTAATAGATCAGACATATGGAAAGTGGGAACTTATCATAGCGGATGGCAGTCTCAGCGATGTTGTAGGTGATGTGGCATCGACATATGATGATCCAAGGATCAGATATCAAAGGCTTCCTGAGAACGGTGGTATTTCGCGAAACACAAACGCTGCAGCAGTCCTTGCACAGGGGGATTATGTGGCTTTCCTTGATCATGATGATTTTCTTGCGCCGGATGCACTTTTTGAAGTGGCACTGGGAATACTGAAGACAAACTGTGAAATATTGTATTCTGATGAAGATAAGTGTTCGGATGACGGAAAGAGGTTCTTCGAACCTAATCACAAACCTGATTACAATTATGATTACTTCCTGAGCAATAACTATATCTGTCATCTTCTTGTGATGAAAAGGGGACTTTTTCTTGCACTGAGACTTCGCAGTGAGTATGACGGTGCACAGGATTATGATCTGTTGCTAAGGGCTCCGCATACTGAGGTCTGTCATGTTGCCAAAGTACTCTATCATTGGCGCACACATTCGGGATCTACAGCCGGGGATCCATCAGGGAAAAGCTACGCGGCGGATGCAGGAAAGGCGGCGCTTGAGGACTATTTCAAAGCTGCTCATATAAGTGCTGATGTCACACATTCAAGGCACAGAGGTTTTTACGATATCAACTACAGACCGGATATATTCGCGGCACGCAGTGATGTGGGAATTATCGGCGGGAAGGTCGTAGATGGACGGCACAGGATCGTCAGTGGTATGTTCGATGAGAACGGTGAGGTAGTCTTTGAAGGCCTGCATGAAAAAGAAAGCGGACCGATGCACAGGGCGGATACGAGACAGGATGCCTTTGCAGTAGATGTGAGATGCATGAAGATACGATCAGAACTCTTCGGATTGTATGAAGAGGTGTTTGGAAGCCAGTATTATTCGCATGTTATGCTTCCGGAGGCGGATTATCATGATCAGTGCATTGAGTTTTGCCAGAGAGCGCTTAAGCTCGGGTATATGACAGTGTGGGAGCCTTCTATGGTGACAGTCATATGACACGAAAGGTAATATGAATTCTGAGGTTACAGTAGTAATACCAAATTACAATGGCATTAAGTATATAAAAAAATGCCTCGATTCTTTACTTTCCGGAACGATGGTCCCTGAGATCATTGTAGTTGACAATGCTTCAGACGACGGCAGTTTTGAACTTGTAAGGGATGCTTATCCTGAAGAGGTCACACTGCTGCATCTTAAGGCCAATACAGGCTTTTGTCACGCAGTGAACAGTGGAATCAGGATAACAAGAACGCCGTATGTGATACTTCTCAATAATGATACCGAGGTGCTGAAAGACTGTGTGGAGCAGCTTTACACTTCCATCATTCAATCCAGGCATGCATTTTCGGTACAGGCAAGAATGCTGTCAATGAAGGATCCTGATGTTATTGACGATGCAGGTGATTTCTACTGTGCGTTAGGGTGGGGATTTGCGCGCGGCAAAGCGGAATGCTCTGACAAATATATGAAGCTGGGTGAGATTTTTTCGGCGTGTGCCGGTGCGGCGATATACAGAATGAAGGCTTTCGAACGAATCGGGTATTTCGATGAAAGGCACTATTGTTATCTTGAGGATGTAGATATAGGATACAGAGCAAAAGTCTACGGATACACGAATCTGTATGAGCCGAAGGCAACTGTTTTACATGCAGGCAGCGCAACGAGCGGTTCCACTTACAATGAATTCAAGGAACTCATGACTGCAGGCAATAACAGATATTTGCTCTGGAAGAATATGCCTGCGGTGCAGTATTATTTTAACATGCCGCTCATCGCAATCGGCACAGCCATAAAGAAAAGATATTTTCGCGGGAAAGGTCTTGGCGAAGCATATGAAGAGGGTCTGGACAGGGGAAAATATCTGATCGAAAGGGCAAAATACGAGGACCAGATGAGAAAGGCTGAATCACCGGAAAAGGGTACTATCTGGGAAGAGGCCGGAATCGAATTTGATGAAGCTGGCTCCGGTGACGACATACCGATAATCCATCCGTTGTACCTTGGCGGAAAGGTCGATTTTTCGATACTCAATTTTTTCAATTACTTTGCCATACAGTTTGAATTATGGCGCGGAATTGGAAGAAGGTTAGGCAATTAGCGGGCGGAAAGGTCCGAATCCACGATGATCAAAGATAATCAGACCTATTTCAACAGGCTTCATGTTGTGTTGGATGGTGCAATTGTCATCGTGAGCTACGTGCTCTCATGGCTGATCAAATTTAATTCGCCGCTTGCAACTACAACGCCAGGCGTTACGGCCTACACGGCCGGAACATATTTTTCGGCGCTTTATTTTATTGTACCCTTATACCTGATCCTCTATTCAATATGTAATCTTTATAATTCACGCCGTATCACAAGGATACGCAATGAATTTCTTGAAATCTTAAAAGCCAATACCATAGGCGTCATCGGAGTCATAGTGGTATTCTTCATGGCCGAGATGAACGACTTCTCCAAAACATTCCTCGCACTGTTCTATGTGTTCAATGTTGTTTTCACCTGTGCTGTCCATTATGCATTCCGTTCGATACTGTACAAGATAAGACACAATGGCAAGAATCTTAAACATGTGCTCTGTATAGGCTATTCACGTGCCGCTGAACAGTATATAGACCGAATAATGATGAACGGGCAGTGGGGCTATTATGTGCACGGGATCCTGGATGATCATGTGCCGCGCGGAACAGTATACAAGGGAGTTAAGGTCCTTGGGACGATAGAAAATCTCCAGTATATTCTGCCGGAAGATAAGCTCGACGAGATTGCAATAACTCTTTCACTTAACGATTACGATAACCTTGAAAAGATCGTTGATGAATGTGAGAAATCAGGTGTGCATACCAAATTCATACCGGACTACAGCTCGCTTTTCCCAAGTCATCCTTATACGGAAGACCTCATGGGGCTGCCTGTCATAAATATCAGATATGTGCCGCTCACAAATACATGGAACATTCTGGTGAAGAGAGCGATGGATATAGTGGGATCGTTGCTCTGTATTATTATTTTTGCAATTCCAATGCTGATCGCAGCTATAGGAACGAAGCTTACAAGCAAGGGCCCGATCATATATAAACAGGAAAGGGTCGGACTGCACAGCAGGACATTTCTCATGTATAAATTCAGGACCATGGAGGTTCAGACACGTGAAGATGAGGAAAAGTGCTGGACTAAAAAGGATGATCCGAGAGTGACAAAGTTCGGCGCCTTTCTCAGGCGCACAAGCATTGATGAGATGCCGCAGTTCTTTAATGTCCTGGGCGGATCCATGAGCCTGGTGGGACCCAGACCTGAGCGACCTCAGTTTGTGCAGAAATTCAGAGAAGAAATACCGCGCTATATGGTAAAACATCAGGTCCGCCCCGGAATCACCGGCTGGGCACAGATAAACGGTTATCGCGGGGATACTTCCATTCGCAAACGAATAGAATATGACCTTTTCTATATAGAGAACTGGACCATAAGTTTTGACTTTAAGATCCTGTTCCTTACAGTGTTCAAAGGATTCATAAACAAGAATGCGTATTGAAATCGCGGTTATGTTATGAGACAATAACTTTCATTCGGGGCAAAACAAAAGTAAAGCCGAATATCTGGAGGAAAAATGGCCGGCAGATACAGCAGGAACAGCAAAGACAACGGAGATGATGGATATCAGGATTATGACGATTATGAAGAATACGCCAGAAGCCGTGATGACAGATCCTCATATAATGACAGAGCTGAAGATGATAACGACAGAAGATACAGGGATAATTATCGGGATGACGGATATGATGATGTGACAGATGATTACGGCGGCAACAGCCGCTATAACAAAAACGAAGACGAATATGGCAGCGACGGATACGAGAATGACAGTTATGATCGTGACGGCGGTTACGATGATGATTGTTATGATGATAACGGATATGATCATGATGCTTATGATGATGACTATGATGATCCAAAGCCCAAGCCGTCACGCCGGAACAACAAAAAACAACAATCATCGAAAAAGAGCAGAGACAGAAGACCAGATACGGGACGCGGAAACGGTGGCAGGAAAAAGGGCGGCAAGGGTAAGGCAATCCTCATAGTTGTTGAGCTTGTCATTCTGGTTGCAATTGCGGTATTTGCATATTTAACTTTTCGTGTTGAAAAAGTCGGTAAGATCGCCATCGACGAAGAAACAATTTCAGAGAACATGAATGACAACGTCCAGGAAGAAACGACTGAGGGCACAATGAAGGGGTATAAGAACATAGCACTCTTCGGCGTTGACTCCACGGAAGGTGAACTGACAAAGAACACCAGAAGCGACACGATAATAATAGCATCTATCAATCAGGACACTAAGGAAATCAAACTTTGCTCGATCTATCGTGATACATACCTGAACCTGGGCAATGATTCATACAATAAATGCAACGCAGCATATGCAAAGGGCGGTCCTGAGCAGGCTATAAACATGATTAACATGAATATGGATATGAATATATCCAATTTCGTAACGGTCGGGTTCAGCGGTCTTACAACAGCAATAGATGATCTTGGCGGTATAGATATAGATGTGGATGAGGCTGAGATGCCGCATCTTAACAGCTATCAGCTGACGATGTCAGAGGAACTTGGTTATAAATATCAGGAGGTTACCCAGACAGGACTTATTCATCTCAACGGTCTGCAGGCAACTGCTTACTGCCGCATAAGATATACGGCCGGCGATGATTATAAGAGAGCCGAGAGACAAAGAGAAGTCCTTATGACAACGCTTGAGAAAGCCAAAACAGCTGATGCCGCTACACTCAGCAAGGTCGTGGATGATGTTTCGGAGAAGATAGTCACGAATTTCGATATCACCAATGATATACTGCCGATGGTACTTGATGTCGCTGACTATAAGATCGCCGATCAGAACGGGTTCCCGCAGGAGGATATGCGTACAGCCGGAAATGTTGGCTCAAAGGGAAGCTGTGTTATTCCCCGCGATCTTGACAGCAATGTAGTCTGGCTTCATAAGTTCCTTTTTGACGATGATTCATACACAGTTTCAACTGAGGTCGATGAGTACAGTCAGCATATAGCAAGCGATACAGCAGGTGTAAGTTGATATGCCTGGCGAAAGCATAGTATGATCTTATGAGCGAAGGAGCCCCTGTCAAGGGCTCTTTCGCTTTAATGGGGTGAAAATGAAAAGCATCGATGTTGTAATACCGACATACAGACCCGATGGAAAACTGGTGGAAGCGCTCAGCATGCTTTCCGGTCAGAATTATCCCGTGCGTCGCATTTACATACTGGATACGCTCCTTGATGATGGAAGCTCAGGCTTCGGACTTATCGCGGATAAAGTGGAGCTGCCTGATGAACGTTTATCTGTGATGACTATAGATAAAGATGAATTTGATCACGGCGGAACGAGGAACATGGGGGCAAAACTTGCGAAGGATGCTGACTACATTCTGTTTATGACCCAGGACGCGGTGCCGGCGGATGATAATCTGACAGCGGAACTCATCGCCGGATTTGCACATGAAAGGGTGGCCGTGACGTATGCCAGGCAGATGCCACGCACTGATGCGCTGAAATCAGAGCAGCTCTCACGCACCATTAATTACCCTGATAAATCCAGACTTAAGACGCAGGCAGATGTAAAAGAACTTGGGATAAAAACATATTTCTGTTCGAATGTGTGCGCCATGTATGACACGCGGATATTTGCGGAAATCGGCGGTTTTATTCCGCATGCGATATTTAATGAGGACATGATCTACGCGGGAAATGCGCTGAAGAAGGGTTATGCTGTATACTATTGCTCAGGGGCGAAAGTGATCCACTCCCATAATTACACAGCAGATCAACAGTTCCACAGAAATTTTGACATAGGTGTCTCACAGACAGATCATCCGGAAATATTTGCATCATTATCCTCGGAAGGTGAGGGCGTAAAGTATGTGAAAAAGATGGTGTCTGCACTGAAAAAAGAGGGCGCGGCCAGGGAAATACCGGGTTTTATAGCCGGGTGTTTTGCAAGATTCACAGGGTATCGTCTTGGCCGAAGATATAAAAAGCTTTCAAAGTCATCAATTATGAAATACACTATGAATCCGGGATATTGGAAGTCAAACGATACAAAGATCCATTGATACGGGGAGGAGTTCAGCATATGTGCGGAATAGTAGGATATACAGGTAAGCTTCAGGCAGGTCCGGTCATAATTGATGGTCTGGCAAAACTTGAGTACAGAGGATATGATTCGACAGGAATGGCGATAAATGACGGCGCAAAGCTTCAGATAGAGAAAGCCGTAGGCAGACTCAATGTCCTTGAGAATCTTACACATGATGGTTCGACAATGCCTGGAACAGCAGGGATTGGACATACACGCTGGGCGACACATGGAACCCCGAGCGATGTCAATGCGCATCCGCAGTTCAACACGGCGCGGACAATTGCTGTCGTACAGAATGGAATAATAGAGAATTACATACAGCTCAAGGAGAAACTCGAGAACAGCGGATACCAGTTCGTATCTGAGACAGATACCGAAGTGATAGCGCATCTCCTGGATCATTATTATAAAAAGTATGAGAAAGACCCGATGCGTGCCATTGTTCATTCTCTTCAGAGGATGGAAGGATCGTATGCCATTGCAGTGATGTTCGAGGATCAGCCTGATGAAGTGTATGCAGTGAGAAAAGACTGCCCGCTTATCTGCGGAATATCGGATAAAGGTAGTTTTGCCGCGTCTGATGCAACAGCACTTCTCAAGTACACAAGGAATGTATATTATCTCGACAATAAAGTAATAGCAAAACTCACGAAGACGGATGGTATACATTTTTACAATCTTGATCAGGAAGAAATCGAAGTTCCCATGTCTCATGTCGAATGGGATACTGCCGCCGCAGAAAAGGGCGGATATGATCACTTCATGCTCAAGGAGATATATGAACAGCCGAAGACTGTACGCGACACTGTTTCACCCCGCGTGAAGAAGGGCGAGATAGTAATTGATGAGCTTGGTCTTACCGATGATGAAATCAGGAAGATAGAGAAGATATTTATTGTGGCCTGCGGCTCAGCTTACCATACGGGGGTTACGGGAAAATATGTTATAGAGGGACTTGCAAGGATCCCGGTCGAGACTGATCTGGCATCAGAATTCCGGTACAGAGATCCGATATTCACGCCAAATTCAGTTCTGATAGTAGTGAGCCAGTCGGGGGAGACAGCTGATACGCTGGCGGCTCTCAGACTTGCAAAGAAGAACGGCGTCAGAGTCCTGGCAATCGTCAATGTGGTAGGTAGCAGTATAGCGAGGGAAGCCGATCATGTTTTCTATACATGGGCAGGACCTGAGATAGCCGTTGCAACAACAAAGGCATACAGTGCTCAGCTTTGCGCTATGTATCTTCTCGGAATAAAGTTCGCAAGAGTCCGCGGACATCTGGATGACCAGCATTATGCTTCGATGCTGGAGGATCTGAAGAGACTTCCTGATCAGATAGAACTGCTCCTCAATAATCACGAGCCGATACAGCGCTTCGCCAATAGATACATAGCTGCAAGAGACATTTTCTTCATCGGAAGAGGAATAGACTACGCGATCTCACTGGAGGGGTCCCTTAAGCTCAAGGAGATCAGTTATATACATTCCGAGGCTTATGCTGCCGGAGAACTCAAGCATGGAACGATATCTCTGATGGAAGAGGGAACACTCGTGGCGGCGGTCTCAACACAGCCTGATCTGTATGAAAAGATGATAAGCAATATGGAACAGGTCAAGAGCCGCGGAGCATTTGTACTTGCAGTGACAAATGTCGGAAACACTGCTATTGAGAAGGCAGCAGATTATATAATACATATCCCGAACACAAACAAGTACTTTACAAATTCACTTGCAATAATTCCGCTGCAGCTCTTTGCTTATTACATTGCATGCAGCAGAGGCTGTGATGTTGATAAGCCGAGGAACCTTGCAAAGAGCGTGACAGTCGAATAGCAATACATCGGGCGCATACGCGCCACGCCCGATGTATAGCAGCGCGCTCCGCGGCTGCGACATTTAGCGCATACACACGCCACGCCCGATGTATAGCAGCGCGCTCCGCGGCTGCGACATTTAGCGCATACACACGACACGCTCGAACAATAGCAGCGCGCTCCGCGGCTGCGGGAAACGGGGGTATTATGGAGTTACAGGTAAGTGATAACGGTGCAGAAAGCTGGGAAGAAGTAATGCTGATCTACAATGCGGCATTGAAACAGATAAGCACCAAGTTGGAGATCCTGAATGATGAATTCCAGCATGTACATAAATATAATCCGATAGAGCATATTAAGTACCGCGTGAAGACTCCGAAGAGCATTGTCAAGAAGCTTAAGAGACACGGTTATGAATCAACGCTGGAAAATATGGTCAAGTATTGTAACGATATCGCGGGTATACGCCTGATATGCGATTACACTTCCGATATATACAGTATTGCAGATATGATCAGTAACCAGAGTGACATTAAGATAGTGGCGATCAAAGATTATATTGCCCATCCCAAGGACAGCGGATATATGAGCTATCATATGATAGTTCTTATACCGGTATACCTTTCGGACAGAATAGTGGATACAAAAGTTGAGATCCAGATACGAACCATAGCAATGGACTTCTGGGCAAGTCTTGAACATAAGATCCAGTACAAATTCCCGGGAGAGGTGCCTGAACATATTCAGGCTGCTCTTCTTCAGAACGCAAAAATGGTGTCAGAACTCGATGCAAGAATGATGGAGTTGAACAACGAAATACAGAAGCTGGCGGGAGAAGAGGGCGAACCGGAGCAGTAAATAAAGCCGGGATTTTCTGAAAAACACCCCATAAAACGAGGAGTGCCCAGGTACCTTTCGGCACCCGGGCTATTATGAAAAATTATCTTTATCTCTTAGGTTTTTACATATTTAGAATAGCAATAATATGTGAATAAAGTGTGAACAAAATGTTAATCCGTGGTTAATTACCACAAAAAAAGATACAAAACATGAAAATATTAAGACATAATTACCAAAAGGTGCCTGTTTGTCAAATAGCGATGTCAATGCTATCATATTTACAATTGCTTTTGGCACACAGAGATCTTGGAGGATTTCATGAGTACCGATAAATATCTGGATATGGATACAGAAAACGCTGATGAAATGATACGTGCTAACGGAGAGGCAGAAGCCGCCGAACAGGAAAGGCTGCGCCGCGATGTGAGTTATTATCAGGAAATGCTCGGCGAGATGAAGGAGCTGTATCTGAAAAATAATGAACTGATAAGTCAGATGCAGGGACTCTGTGACAAGTACAGGAATAATTCAGGGAAGACCGGAACGGAGACAACATCGCCACCGACTGTTCATAACAATATTTTGGAACACACTGATGCAGAAGATAATAAAGGAGTCGATGCAATGAGCGACAATGCAGAAAATAAAGAGAATGAAGAGAATATGATCGCGGCGGTAAGCGCTTCGCAGAAGGCTCTTGAAGAACTTATTCACAGCTCTGACGAGCAGATACACAAAGACAACGTGAGGGTATATCGCAATGTTCAGGCTTCCATGATAGAGGAGCTTGAAAAGCAGACAAAGACACTGGAGACCTCTCTGTATGCGCTCCGCGAGGGCCAGAGTTCACTTGAAGAGCAGTTAAATGCGGCAGCGGCAGCTAATGAGAGCGAAAAGGACAAGCCTGAGAAAGGCAGAAACACGGGGCTGGGAATCTTTACGTTCATAATAGTGCTTCTCGTGTTTGTGCTTCAGGTATCAAATGCGTTTGGCCTTACAGATATGATCATGAAAATGTTGGGACTTTGAATATGGCAAGACAATACTGGAAACCTGGAAATATGCTGTGTCCGGTTCCTGCGGTGCTTGTCAGCTGCAGGGATAGGGCAGGCAAAACAAATGTAATGACAGCGGCCTGGACCGGGAACCTTTGTTCCGATCCTGTCATGGTGTCGGTGTCAATAAGACCGGAACGCTATTCGTTCCATATGATCGAAGAGACAGGCGAATTTGTTTTGAACCTGACTAATCGATCTTTGTGTCGTGCAACGGATTACTGCGGAGTGGTTTCAGGCCGTGATGAGGATAAATTCCAGAAGATGGGACTGACAGAGGCAAAATCACGGATGATAAAAGCACCCGGGATCGAGCAGAGTCCGGTGAGTCTCGAGTGCGTGGTGAAGCAAAGACTTGATCTGGGCACACACGTTTGTTTCGTTGCAGAAGTAGTGAGCGTTGATGTTGACGATAAATATCTTGATGAGGAAGGGCGCCTTGATCTTGAGAAGGCTGATCTGATAGCGTATTCTCACGGCCAGTATTATGCACTTGGTGAGAAGCTCGGCAAGTTTGGATTTTCGGTGAAGAAAACGAAATGAGAAAAGTCTCCGCACACCAAAGAAAAATTCATCTCTGGGCAGTGGCAGCTTCTCTTACCGCACTTGTCGTAAGTCTTTTCTTTCTACCCAGTTATTCGTCCTTTCAAAGTACCGGCAATAATATGTACACGGTCACGCTTAACGGCGAGGTCGTCGGTACAGTGGCATCTGAGTCAGATGCAAAGTCGTATCTGATAGATGCGAGAAGGCAGCTTGCTTCTGAATATGCGCAGTCTGCGGAACAGCAGTCAGATAATGCGGAATCAGGCGGCGAGCCGAGCGTTGATTCAGAGAGCCTTTATTATGCGGAAGCACACCTTTCTGTGGAAGGACGTGAAGTCCTTTGGGGAAAAGTCGACAGTCATTCTACAGTCGTGAGCCGTATGAAAGAGGTACTTGAGTCCGGACATGAGAGCGAGAGCACTCTTCAGCGCTGCTATACCGTAAAGATAGGCAACAACATACTTCATCTGGGAACCAGGGATGATGTAGTGGAATTGCTGACAAGTGCGCTTGAACAGTATGATCCGGACAGGGAATATGTAGTAAATCTTGTGCTTGATACATCTAAAGAAATCAACGTTCTCACAACTGATGTCCTTTCAACAAAGGAGCAGCAGAAGATAGAGGAGAAAGAGGCGAGTCTCCCGACAGCCGGTGTCATAGCACAGCTGACAGATATCCTGAATTCCACAGAACCTGCTGTAGGCAAGAACTTTGAAGATTATACACTGGGGCTTACGGCTATTGGTTTCAAGGAGAAGATAGAGGTAGCTGAATCATATATGCCCGGGAACGAGATCATGGATCTCGAATCAGCTAAAGAACAGATACTGCAGAGCAAGGCCAAAAAGCAGATATATGAAGTCAGATCAGGGGACAGCCTTTCGGTGATTGCAGAGGATTACGGACTGACAGTCGATGATCTGCTGGCAATGAATCCAAACTACGAAGATGAAAATGCAACTATAAGAGTCGGCGATGAAATCACGGTCACTGTTCCTGAACCGCAGCTTTCCGTTGATTATACAATGCAGGAGTATTACGAAGAAGACTACGAAGAAGATCCGATCTATGAAGATAATGATGAATGGTATACTACGAAGACAGAGGTAATACAGCAACCGTCTTCAGGGCACAGAAAAGTTATAGCACTCGTTGATTATGAAAACGGAGAGAAAGAGAGCAGCGATATTGTAAAGGAAGAAGTGGTATCAGCTGCAGTGCCGATCATAATAATGAGGGGCACCAAGGTCCCGCCTACATATATCTGGCCGGTATCCGGCGGATATGTGTCTTCAGGATTCGGTGGAAGATCAGCACCTAAGGCAGGAGCCAGCACCTATCATAAAGGCATAGACATTGCTGTTTCTGTGGGAACCGCAGTCATGGCATCAAGTGCGGGCACAGTGACATCGGCCGGCTGGCAGAGCGGATACGGATACGTTGTTTATATACAGCATTCTGATGGACGTGAGACCAGGTATGGGCATCTCTCGAAGATACTTGTGAGTACAGGAGAAACAGTATCACAGGGCGAGAAGATAGCGCTTTCAGGAAACACAGGCAACAGCACAGGACCGCACCTTCATTTTGAAATTCGAATTGACGGAACAGCGGTGAACCCGCTGAACTATATAAACTGAACACACAGAACACTTGTTTTGGCAATGATGCCATTTGACACACAGGCAATATCAGTTTATTCTGATTAAGTTGTTCAGACTACAACTATGAAATTGCTTTAACAATCTTCAGATATGGTGGTATGAGGCTGGATATGGATTTTTACTCGATCAGGGGAGGCAACCCTCTGAGCGGCGAAGTGGAGATCGCTGGAGCCAAAAACGCGGCATTGCCGATATTGGCGGCTTCTATAATGACAAACGAGACGGTCACGGTAGAAAATGTACCGGACGTCAGCGATATCCGTGCCATATTGAGTGCAATTGAACACATAGGAGCTATTGTTGAGCGTGTCGACAGACACACTTACAGGATAAACGGCTCTCAGATAAAGGACGAACCGGTCGACGACGAAGCGGTCAAGAAGATCCGCGGGTCGTATTACCTGATTGGTTCTCTTTTGGGTAAGTATAAAAGAGCTGAGGTCACTCTCCCGAAGGGCTGTGATATAGGCCTTCGCCCTATCGATCAGCATGTAAAGGGTTTCCGAGCGCTGGGCGCGCAGATTCGCATTGAGCATGGGATGATAGTAGCTCAGGCTAAGGATCTGTCAGGCTCTCATGTTTATCTCGACGTCGTGTCAGTAGGCGCTACCATAAATATTATGATGGCGGCTTCGATGGCAAGGGGCATGACCATAATTGAGAACGCAGCAAAGGAACCTCATGTCGTCGATCTTGCGAACTTCCTCAACAGTATGGGCGCGCAGATAAAGGGCGCCGGAACTGATATAATCCGTGTCAGAGGTGTACAGAGACTGCACAGTACAGAGTATTCAATAATTCCGGATCAGATCGAAGCCGGTACATATATGTTCGCTGCAGCCGCAACACACGGAGATGTCACTATTCACAACGTGATTCCCAAGCATCTTGAGTCGCTGACGGCAAAACTTGAGGAGATAGGATGCGAGGTCGAGACATCTGATGATGCAGTAAGAGTCGTGGCAAACCGTCGCCTTCAGAGTACACATGTCAAAACACTTCCTTACCCGGGTTTTCCGACTGATATGCAGCCGCAGATAACCGTGGTCCTGGGACTTTCCGAAGGCACCAGCATAATTACCGAGAGTATTTTCGAGAGCAGATTCAAGTACGTTGATGAGCTGATCCGCATGGGAGCACAGATAAAAGTCGAAGGCAACACGGCAATCGTGAGCGGTGTCAGAGAGTATACGGGAACCAGTATTGTGGCACCGGATCTGAGAGCAGGCGCGGCACTTGTCATAGCCTCACTTGCGGCAGAAGGCTACAGTGAAGTCCACGACATCAAGTATATCCAGAGAGGTTATGAAGACTTCCCGGAAAAACTCCGCGCATTGGGTGCGGATATCAGGATCCTGGATTCAGATGATCCTGAGGTAAAGTCCAGATCACAGATACATCTTGTGAGTTAACAGCAAAATGTAATAGTCATAATAACTGAATATCTTCAGGGCAGGGTGCGATTCCCTACTGGCGGTACAGTCCGCGACCCGGTTGCTGTGATGAATGAACATTCTCACATGATCGGTTGATTCGGTGAAACTCCGGGACCAACAGTAAAGGCTGGATGAAAGAAGAGGAAAAAATGAAAAACGGTATTGGTTCACAGGTAATACAGAATGCGATGTTTGTAGTGGTATGTCTTGTCACGGTCGCGGCATTGATATTGGTGGCATGGCTCTTCGAACGCATAATGAGAAAGAAGAACGGCGATAAAAGCCGGATACTCTCCACAAAAAAAATCGCCATGATTGGAATGTTCTCAGCAATATCAGGAATCCTGTATTGCTTCGATTTCGCACTTCCTATAGCTCCCACATTTTACAAACTGGATTTTTCTGAACTGCCGGCTCTTATATGTGGCTTCGCATTTGGCCCTGTAGCGGGCGTACTCGTCGAGTTTCTAAAAGTCGTAATAAAGCTTTTGTTCAAATCCACTTCAACAGCATTTGTCGGAGATCTTGCAAACTTCCTAATTGGATGCATGCTGGTACTGCCGGCATCTGTTATTTACGGATTCAAAAAGACGAAAAAGATGTCAAGAATAGCTCTTCTGACAGGAGTCATTGTCATGACGGTGTTCGGGACATGGTTCAACGCGGTTTACCTTCTGCCTACATTTTCGACATTATACGGTCTGCCACTCGATTCGATAATCGCAATGGGAACTGCAATAAACGGCAGTGTCAATAATATATATTCATTTGTGATAATAATGGTCGCACCGATGAACATTATCAAGGGCACTGTGGTATCAGTGCTTACACTGCTGGTCTATAAAAAGCTGAGCAGAATAATCAAGTGATCAACTATTCTTCTATGTGTTCCTGCCCCTGTGCGATGATGGTCCTGACATGATCATCTGCCAGGGAATAGAATATTGACTTACCTGCACGGCGGGCCTTGACGAGCTTGCTCTGCTTGAGGATCTGGAGCTGGTGTGATATTGCTGACTGCGTCATGTTAAGTGCGTCAGCTATATCGCAGACGCAGACCTCAGATTCAAAGAGGACGAAGAGAATACGAATCCTGGTCGAGTCACCAAAGACCTTGAAGAGCTCGGCAAGGTCGCACAATTCATTTTCATCAGGCATTTTTATTTACTCCTTTTATATGCAGTGCTCGAATAGAATTGATCACCGCGATTACCATGACACCTACATCGGCGAAGATCGCAGCCCACATGTTCGCAATACCCAGAGCGCCGAGCACAAGACATATCATTTTCACTCCGATGGCAAAGACAATATTCTCATAGACTATCCTGAGGCATTTGCGGGATATCATTATCGCAAGCGGGATTTTGACCGGGTCGTCGTCCATGAGGACAATATCAGCAGCTTCTATTGCGGCGTCGGAGCCGAGCGCTCCCATAGCTATTCCGATGTCTGCTCTTGAAAGTACAGGAGCGTCGTTAATGCCATCTCCGACAAAAGCAAGTTTATCTTTACTCTTATCAGTAACATCAAGAAGCTCTTCGACTTTTGCTACTTTTTCATCGGGCAACAGCTCGCTGCACACATCTGTTATTCCGAGTTCCCCGGCTATTTCGTCAGCTACATTTTTCCTGTCACCTGTGAGCATCACAAGCTTTGAAACTCCAATACCATGAAGTTCTCTTACGGCTTCTGCCGCAGTGGGCTTTATACAATCGGCTATCAGAATATGGCCGGCGTATTCGCCGCCTATTGCGACATGAATTACAGTGCCGGTCTTGTGGCAGTCGATACTGGCGATACCTGACTGTTCCATGAGCTTAGAGTTGCCGACCGCTACACTTGTTTTGTCGACATTCGCTATGACACCACAGCCACTGACTTCCTTTACATCACTTATACGGTCAGGATCTATAGCCTTGCCATAAGCTTTCTTGATGCTGGCGGCTATGGGATGCGATGAAAAACATTCGGCGAGCGCAGCGTATTCAAGTACTGCGGCCTTTTCGCGAGTGTTGTGATGGACACCTACAACTTCGAAGACACCCTTTGTCATAGTGCCTGTCTTGTCGAATACTATTGTTTTGGTCTGGGCAAGGGCTTCAAGATAATTTGATCCTTTTACCAGAATGCCATAGCGGCTTGCCCCACCTATACCGGCGAAGAAAGTGAGAGGTATGCTGATGACGAGCGCGCAGGGGCAGCTGATAACAAGGAATGTCAGCGCACGGTAGATCCAGGTGCTCCAGTCAGGAGACAGAGACATGAACAGCATTCTTATAAGTGGAGGGACAACAGCCAGAGCAAGTGCACTGTAACAGACAGCCGGAGTATAGTATCTTGCAAATTTTGTTATGAAGTTTTCGGATTTCGACTTGCGGGAGCTGGCATTCTCTACAAGGTCGAGGATCTTCGATACCGTGGATTCACCGAATTCTTTTGTTGTACAGACATGCAATACGCCTTGGAGGTTAACACAGCCGCTTATAATGTTGTCACCGATTGTTGCACTGCGCGGCATGCTCTCTCCTGTCAGGGCACTGGTATCGAGCGATGACGAGCCTTCAGTTACAACACCGTCGAGAGGAACCTTTTCGCCGGGTGCGATTATAATGGTTGAGCCGATTGCTACCTTATCAGGGGCTGTTTTTACTATTTTTCCATTATCTTCAACATTAGCATAATCAGGTCTGATATCCATGAGCTCGCTGATGTTCCTGCGGCTTTTCCCTACAGCATAATCCTGAAAAAGTTCACCAATCTGATAGAAGAGCATGACTGCAACGCTCTCAGAATGCTCGCCGAGAGCCATGGCGCCGATAGTGGCGATTGCCATAAGGAAGTTCTCGTCGAATACCTCATGCCCAAGAATTCCCTTTATTGCGCGGAACAGAACATCGTAGCCAATGAGGAAATACGGGATGAGGTAAAGGATTGACCTGATTGTTGTTGAAAGTGGGAGGAACTCAATAAGAATTACAAGAATAGCTGTTATTATAATTCTTGTCAGATTTTGTTTCTGTTCTTTATCCATCTTACAGACTTGTCCTTTCATAGTGAAAACATATGAATATTCAAACGAATGTTCATATGTTCATTATAAAGAACAATATAGGATTGTCAATAGGATATTTGATATAAGACTCTTATTCACCAATATGGTCTATAACAGTCCGATTGACCTTTCTGAAAAAGAACATAGTAAGAATAAACGATAGAATATCTGAAATCGGGATGGCAAACCAGACAATATTAACATTGCCGGTGCGTGAAAGGAGATATGCAACAGGAATCAGCACGATCAGTTGCCTCGCAATAGACACACTTAGTCCGGCTACAACAAAACTAAGGCTGATTGTTCTCATGGCCGGAACACCGATCTCAAGCATGGCAGGAGAGAAAGTGTGGCCTGCGTGTACTCACATTTACCGACGGTGACGAGATCGCGGAAAAATATACCGGAGAGTACGACATAATCCTTATGGACATTCAGATGCGCTTCATGGATGGAATGACAGCGGCTGAGAAGATAAGGAAAGTCGACAGTGATGTGATAATAATGTTCCTGACGAACAGGACTGATTATGCCATTCGGGGCTATCAGGTCGATGCGCTCGATTATGTTGTGAAGCCTGTGAGCTATTTCTCGTTTGCGCAGAAGCTGGACAGAGCGCTGGAAAGAGTCAGTAACAGGCAGAAGAGCGTCGTGGTCCTGCAGACGAGATCAGGTGTCGTGAAACTTGACCCGGCGGATATTTACTACGTGGAAAGCGACAGACATAATGAACAACGCGAAAGCTGTCGCTTATGCAAGCCTTTGCGGACAGGCAGGAGCCGGCGCGGTCGTGGATGTTTTGACAGGCAACGTCGATGGTACAGAGATAGTACAGCTTTATATTTCCAGGAAGAAAGGTCCTGAAGGCGTTTTCAGACCTGTAAGGGAGCTTAAAGGTTTTGCCAGAGTCGCTCTGAAGAAGGGCGAGAGCCAGAGCATTACAATACCGTTTGATGCTTACACATTCAGATACTATGATGTGAAGAACAACAAGTGGCAGATCGAGGGCGGGGACTGGAACATCTGTATAGGTGCTTCAGTCGAAGACATCAGACTTCAGGGCAAGTGGCACACGGAAGGCATCATAGAAGATCCGTACGAAGGGAAGGGAATTTCTGATTATATCACCGGCAAGGTGGAAAATGTTCCAGATAACGAGTTCAGTGCCCTGCTGGGACACCCGATACCTGACAGAAAAGTTAAGATAGACAGGAACATAACATTCAATCAGCTCAATCACGGGCGCAGCCCACTGTTCTGGCTCATCTGGTTCGTCATGACCATGATGAAGAAGGCATCGGACCGCTCAGGAAAACCCAATCTGAATCTGTTGTTCATTTACAACATGCCACTGCGGGGGCTGGCAAAAATGACAGGCGGTTTCGTCAGTATGGGAATGGTAGATGCGCTGGTCATGGAGATCCAGGGCTTCTGGGTAATCGGGATTGTGAGATTCCTGATAGAACTGATACTCAACCTCGTGCGGAGCGCTTCGCTCAGTGCAAAGATCGCGGAGTAATAAAGGAATATAGTCATCACCACTTATTGCAAAGGAGCAGCGCCGGAAGGTACTGCTTCTTTTGCAGTATGAGCAATGCAAGACTACAGATCGCAGGGTAAGACAGGCCGTTGCGTTATACTGCGGGCAAGTATATTATATGTATATACAGTTTATACATAAGCCTATGATGTATAGATGTAAGTTGTGCACAGGGAGATGAGGCAATGGAGGTCAATATGGATCAGGTAGTAATCAGGTCATGGGGAAACAGCCAGGGAATCAGAATTCCAAAAGCCATCCTTAAGAAAATGGACATAAATGTTTCGGATACCCTGCAAATAGAAGTAGAAAATGATGCCATTGTTTTGAAAAAGGCGTTTAAGCACCGGAGTTTTGAGGATCGGGTCGCAGAATACAATGGCGAGATATCAATCTGTGAATATGATTGGGGTAAGCCGGCAGGAAGAGAAATGTTGTAGATATATTGTTCGTGTCGTGAGAGATAGAAAATGAATTGTCTTGTAAAATGCCTGAAGGCGGGGAATGTACATGATGGATTTTTATCAGGGAGATATTATCAGGATTGCCGGACTGAATAGCACATTTATGATTGTGAGTAAAAACGCATTCATCAGGGCTGCGGAAGTGTTTCATGTGTGTCCGGTGTTGGAGAATTATCCTCAGGGACCGATACACATTGCCGTGGAAGGCAAGAACAAGACAAAAGGATGTGTGATCTGCGAGCAGATAAAACTTATAGATCCGGCTGTGAGGACATGCAGAAGAACAGATCGGGTGTCATACGATATGATTATGAATGTCTCAGATGTTTTGCAGGGATTGTTTGAGTACGATTGAAATAATCATGGCGATATATCGATATACTCGCGCTCAGTCAGCGGAGACGCTGAAATTTTCTCGTACGGTGGAAACAATATAATGTTATTATTTACAAAGACTGCATCTGTGGATGCAAGCGTATTGAATTCAGGAGGTACTTGATGATTCTTGATACATTTTACGGCATACTGATCCCGTTCCTTGGTACGGCTCTCGGGTCAGCCTGCGTCTTTTTTATGAGAAAGTCGCTGAGCGATCATGTGATGAGGGCACTCACCGGTTTTGCCGCAGGAGTCATGGTCGCAGCATCAATATGGAGCCTGCTCATTCCGGCACTTGAGGATTCGGAATTCATGGGCAGCCTTTCGTTTATTCCGGCGGCCGTCGGCTTCTGGATCGGAATACTGTTCCTGCTCGCGCTCGATCACATCATCCCGCATCTTCACAGAGGGAGCGAGACATGCGAGGGGCCGAACTGCAAGCTGAAGCGCTCGACTATGCTGGTACTCGCTGTCACCCTTCACAACATTCCTGAGGGAATGGCGGTCGGCGTTGTCTACGCAGGTTACATGACAGGCAATTCAGGAATCACCGCAATGGGCGCGCTTGCGCTCTCGCTCGGAATCGCCATACAGAACTTCCCGGAAGGCGCAATTATTTCGATGCCTATGAGGGCAGATGGAACAGGCAAAACAAAAGCTTTTACCTACGGTGTTCTTTCCGGAATAGTTGAACCAATCGGCGCGATCCTCACCGTGCTCGCGGCGGGTCTTATTGTGCCGCTCCTGCCATATCTCCTGAGTTTTGCAGCTGGCGCAATGCTGTATGTTGTGGTAGAGGAACTCATACCGGAGATGTCACAGGGCGAGCATTCAAATATAGGAATTCTGTTCTTCGCTGTAGGATTCAGCATGATGATGATCCTCGACGTGGCGTTGGGGTGAAGGAGAAAGAGATAATGGGATTATTCACAAAGAAGTATCTTAGCAATACACGCAAGCCAAAGGGATTCATGGGCAAAAAGATGGTGAGTGTAATGAATGAAGGCACACACCAGAGGCTCTCAGATTGGGGAATGCAGTATGTGAGTTTTGATGCAGGGGCACATGTCCTCGATATGGGTTGCGGTGGCGGAGCGAACATACAGAAAATGCTCGGAAAGGTTTCTGACGGGCATGTGTCAGGCGCTGACTACTCCGACATAAGTGTGGCAAAATCGAGAGAAGTCAATAAGGATGCCATAAGTGAGGGACGCTGCGATGTGGTAAGAGCGGACGTGACAAAACTGCCTTTTGAGGAAGGAACTTTTGATCTGATAACCGCATTTGAAACGGTCTATTTCTGGCCTGATCTGAACGTATCATTCAGGGAGATCGCGCGCGTCCTGAAAAAGGGCGGCGTCTTCATGATAACTAATGAGTCGACAGGAACTGATGAGACATCGGTCCATTTTCATAATATAATTGACGGGATGAATCTTTATACTCCGGAAGAGCTGCGCAAGTACATGGAAAATGCCGGACTCGAAGCAGTGGATATCCATCAGGATGAGAAAGAACCGTGGATCTGCGTTACCGGCAGGAGACCTTTATAATGCAAACATATGAAACAAACAGCGCGGATGAGACTTTCGCACTCGGAGAAAAGATGGGCAGGGCCGCCGTAAAGGGCGAGACATATGCGCTCCTCGGAGACCTTGGAGTCGGCAAAACAGTTTTCACGCAGGGATTTGCGCATGGCCTTGGGATAACTGAACCCGTCAATTCCCCCACATTTACAATACTGCAGGTCTATGATAAGGGAAGAATACCGCTGTACCATTTTGACGTGTATCGCATCGCCGATCCTGAGGAAATGTTCGAGATAGGTTTTGACGATTATATCAGCGGTGACGGTGTCTGCCTCATTGAGTGGGCGAATCTTATTGAGGAAATTCTACCGAAGAACACGAGGACGATAAAGATCGGGAAAGACAGAGATCGCGGTTTTGATTATCGCAGGATAACACTGACAGATGCGGAGGTGTGATGATGAAAAAAAGAAATTACAGAAGTAATTCCGTAATCACGGATTTGTTGGAACAATATGTTATAAAGATTCAGGCAATATATGGTCAACACTTAAGAATGGTCATTATGTACGGATCGTATGCCAGGGGAGACTATAGGGAAGATTCCGATATTGATATTATGATCCTTGTAGATGAAGATGATCTTTCCGTGAAGAAGTATCAGAATAACTTGTTTGATATGACTTATGATTTCAACCTGGATCATGATATTGAGATTAGCCCGATTGCTATAGGGGAACAAGGTTTTTACAAGTGGGTAGATGTTTATCCGTTTTACACAAATGTAAGTAGAGAAGGGGTAAGGCTATATGATGCAGCCTGAAGAGAAAGGCAGGAAAAGCGATCTTGTGAAATATCGTCTGGATTCAGCAGAGACCGATCTCCGTTCTTCAAGAATTCTACTGGATGCGGATGATTATAAAGGTGCAAACAACCGCGCATATTACTCAATTTATCATTCAATATCTGCCGTTTTGGCGATGGATGGGGAAACATACAAAAGACACAAAGATGCCATCGGGAATTTTAACAGGAAGTATGTTAAAAGCGAGATCTTCTCGAGGGAACTTGGCCGAAGGATTGGTCATGCTTTTGAAATACGGAATGCCAGTGATTACAATGATTTCTATATTGCTGTCCGTTCTGAAACGGAGGAACAAATAGCAACAGATGAAGCGCTGCTGGCGACGGTGAGAGAATATTGCCAATTGCGAAACTATGGTGACGAGAATTGAAGCCACAATATCTGCATTTGCAGCGAAGGGTGTGACAATAAGATATCACAGCGCTTCCAGGCTGTGGGACTTGGAGATGATTACAAAAATATGTTATAGTATTCGAGAAGTTCTCATAAATATGAGACGTATAAAACAATATGGAGCATAGAGTCTTTCCATGTGCTCTGTGCTTTTTTATTTAGCCAAAGCTTATGCAACCCGCCCCATATCGTGAATACTATTAGGGGTGCATTTCCATAATAAACGTAAATACTGTATCAATTCAGGAGTACATATGAAAATTCTTGCTATTGAAACTTCCGGAAAAGTCTGCGGCACGGCGCTCCTTGATGGGGACACGCTTGTCGCGGAGTATAATGTTCAGTATAAAAAGACGCATTCGCAGAGTCTTGTGCCTATGATGGACGAGATAAAGCAGATGGTCGGGCTTGAGCTTGGAACCGTTGATGCCATAGCGCTCACGAAAGGCCCGGGGTCGTTTACTGGTATAAGGATAGGAGCCGCAACAGCCAAGGGGCTTGGACTTGCTCTTGACAGACCGCTCATACCGGTCCCGACAGTCGATGCCATCGCGTATAATCTATACGGAACAGGGGGCCTTGTCTGTCCGATAATGGACGCCAGGCGTTCACAGGTCTACACGGGAACATATGAGTTCACGGAAGCGGAATCCGGCAAAACAAGTGTTATGCGGACAATCCGCCCCCAGTGCGTTATCTCAATAGAAGAAACAGTTGATGCCCTTAATGAACTTAACAGAGATGTGATCTTCCCTGGCGACGGCGTGCCTGTCTACAGGGACAGGATTGCTGAAATGGCTGAATTCGGGTATTCATTTGCGCCATCTCATCTGGCACTTCAAAGAGCTGCTGCGACAGCGGAACTTGCAATGCAATACTGGAAAGAAAGCGGGGACAAATGTTTTGTCGACGCTGACTCTTTCAGACCGGAATATCTCCGGGTGTCGCAGGCGGAGCGCGAGCGCGCCGAAGGAATTGATACTTCAAAAGTCGTTAAGCGTGGAAAAACAAATCAATGAATTTATCAGTAAGAAGAATGACAAAAGCAGATATTGCACAGGCTGTAGAGATCGAGAGGATATGTTTCTCTGAGCCCTGGTCTGAGGCGGATTATAATGAATCATTGCTCCTTGATTATGCAAAATACTATGTGGCTTTGCTCGGGGATGATGTGATCATAGGAATATGCGGAGTCAGGAATCTGGCAGGTGAAGGAGAAATCACAAATGTTGCCGTGAGACCTGATTACAGGGGACAGGGCATAGCACGAATGATGCTGGAAGAACTCCTTGGAAACGCCAGACGCGAGGGTATTCGTGCTTTCACGCTCGAAGTCAGAGCCGGGAATGCGCCTGCAATAGCTCTTTATGAAAGATTGGGATTCAGAACAGAAGGAGTGAGACCGGGCTTCTATTCAAAACCGAAAGAGGACGCACTTATACAGTGGCTTAGAGTGGAGGATTATGCTTGATATTTGTTTATTGGGGACCGGCGGGATGATGCCGCTGCCGTACAGGTGGCTGACATCGCTGATGGTCAGATACAACGGAATGAATATTCTTATTGATGCCGGAGAGGGCACACAGATCGCGATGAAGAAAAAGGGTTGGAGCCCGAAACCCATCGATGTAATTTGTTTTACCCATTTCCATGCTGATCACATAAGCGGTCTTCCGGGACTCCTTTTATATATGGGGAATTCGGACAGAACCGAGCCGCTTCTCATGGTAGGACCGAAAGGACTGGAAAGAGTCGTGGCAGGACTCAGAGCGATCGTGCCTGAACTGCCGTTTGAAATTGTATACAGAGAACTTACGGGCACTGAGGAGGAAATTGATTTCCCGAAGGACAGCGATTACCGTGATCTTCATATTCACGCTTTCAGAGTGAATCACAATATGCTCTGCTACGGCTACTCAATAATGCTTGACCGTATTGGTCAATTTGACGTAGAAAAGGCCATTTCACTGGGAATTCCGAAACAAAGCTGGAGCCATCTTCAAAAAGGTGAGCAGATAACAGGAGATAGCGGAACAGTTTTCACGCCCGATATGGTGCTGGGCGCGCCGAGAAAAGGGCTCAAGGTGACATATACGACGGACACCAGACCGTGCGAGGCAATCGTCAGGAACGCTGAAGGTTCAGATCTCTTCATATGTGAAGGAATGTACGGTGAGCCTGACAAGATAGAGAAGGCCAAAGAACACAAGCATATGACATTCACAGAGGCGGCGGAACTTGCGAGGAAGGCTGATGTGAAGGAACTCTGGCTCACACATTTCAGCCCGTCACTCATTCGCCCTGAGGATTTCATGGACGGTGTCAGGAAAATATTCCCGAGATCTTCAGCAGGGAAAGATGGAAAATCCGTCGATCTAAAGTTCGCGGACTGAATTAATGTAGAATGGAGAAGAATGCTTACAAAGAAAGACGTAACAATACTTGCTATAGAATCATCCTGCGATGAAACGGCAGCCGCAGTCGTCGTGAACGGCCGTGATGTCCTGTCAGATGAAATTTCATCGCAGATCGACATACACACGCTATACGGCGGGGTTGTCCCTGAGATAGCATCGAGAAAACACACGGAACGTATCAACCAGGTCGTCCGCAAATCGATGGAGACGGCCGGGAAAAGTTTTGACGATATAGACGCGATAGCGGTGACATGCGGACCCGGGCTTGTGGGCGCGCTCCTCATCGGTGTTTCGGCCGCCAAAGCGCTCGCTTTCGGGACCGGCAAGCCGCTCATAGGCGTGCATCACATCGAGGGCCACATCAGCGCCAATTTCATAGCGGACAAAACACTTGAGCCTCCCTTTGTCTGCCTCGTTGTTTCGGGCGGACACACGAATCTTGTGGCGGTAAAGGGCTACGGCGAATATGAGATCCTCGGCACTACAAGGGACGACGCGGCGGGAGAAGCTTTTGACAAGGTCGCACGCGCGATAGGGCTAGGATATCCGGGCGGCCCGAAGATAGATAAGGCGGCAAAACAAGGTAATCCCCACGCTATCGAATTCCCCCGCGGGAAGGTAGCGGATTCTGTTTACGATTTCACATTCAGCGGGATCAAATCTTCTGTTCTCAATTATCTGAACGAGAGGGACATGAAGCACGAGAGCGTAAATGTATACGACGTTGCGGCTTCGTTCCAGCAGGCAGTGGTCGATGTACTTGTATCGCACACGGTCGCGGCCGCGGATGAATATCATTTTACGAAACTTGCGCTCGCCGGAGGCGTTGCATCAAACAGCGCACTTAGAGCGCAGATGAAGGAAGCCTGCGAGGCAAAAGGCATCACATTCTACTGCCCGCCCCCGATACTCTGCACTGATAATGCCGCAATGATAGGGTGTGCGGCATATTACGAGTACCTTAAGGGCCACGAGAGCAGTTTTGACCTGAATGCCATTCCGAATCTGCAGCTCGGGGATAAAATATATGAGTGATAAGAGAGTTACAGCAATTCTCCTTGCTGCCGGCAAAGGTACACGAATGGGCGGATCGGTCCGCAAACAATATATGGAATTAGACGGCAGACCGCTTCTGTCATATTCGCTTGAGACTCTCGAGAAAAGCCATGTAATAACGGACATTGTGGTCGTAGTTCCGGATGGCGAAGCGGATTATGTGGCGGAGAATATAGTGAAGCCGGTGGAAGAAGCAGGTGGCAGGGTAAGGAAATTTGTGTCTGGCGGCGCCGAGCGCTGTGATTCCGTGAGATGCGGAATAGAGGCAATTGACTGGCCGTGTGATTATGTTTTTATTCATGACGGTGCTAGACCCTTCATATCGGAAGAAACGCTGCAGCATCTTTACGATGATGTCATGAAAAACGGCGCCTGTGTGGCGGCCGTGCCGAGCAAGGATACAGTGAAGATTTCAGACGATTCGGGTTTTGTAAAGGCAACGCCGGAGAGGCGTAATGTCTGGATCATACAGACGCCGCAATGTTTTGAATTCGAGCTTGCAAAGGACGCTTACGAAAAAGTGACTGCCGGACCTGGAATTACTGATGATGCGATGGTAATAGAGAAAATGACAGGGCACAAAGTAAAGCTCACATTATCGGATTACCGGAATATCAAAGTCACGACACCGGAAGACATAGAAGTCGCAAGATCATTTGTTTTATCGGGTGGTTCTGAATAACATTTGGGAGGGAAAAGGCTATGTTTGTACATCTTCACACGCATACGGAATGGTCTCTTCTCGACGGATCCAACAAAGTAAGTGAATATGTGAAACGGGTGAAAGAGCTCGGGATGAACGCCGCCGCCATAACGGATCACGGCGTTATGTACGGTGTCATCGACTTCTATCAGGCCTGTCTTGACGCGGACATAAAGCCGATTCTCGGGTGCGAGGTATATGTCGCGCCGGGGTCACGTTTTGACCGCGAGACAGGGACAAACGACAGCCGTTATTATCATCTGATCCTTCTTGCCGAGAACAATACCGGATATTCCAATCTGATGAAAATAGTCAGCAGATCATTTACTGAAGGTTATTATTATCGCCCGAGAGTAGATATGGAGCTGCTAAGGGAATTCCACGAGGGGATCATTGCATCTTCTGCCTGCCTTGCCGGCGAGGTGGCACATTACCTTGCGCGCGATGACATGGATGGCGCAGAAAAGGCAGCCCAGCGCTATATTGACTGCTTTGGTCAAAACAATTTCTTCCTTGAACTTCAGGATCACCAGGATGGGAGCGAGGATCAGCAGAGGGTGAATGCAGGCCTTCTCAGGATGAGCGAAAAGCTTGGAATTCCGCTGATTGCGACAAATGATTGTCATTACACATACGCTGATGATGCAGAGGCTCATGACATACTTCTGTGCATACAGACGGGCAAGAAGCTCGCTGATGAAGACAGAATGCGCTATCCGGGCGGACAGTTCTACGTTAAGAGCGAAGAGGAGATGCAGACGCTTTTTCCATACGCCAGGCAGGCGCTGGAGAATACGCAGAAGATCGCTGACAGATGCAATGTGACAATAGAGTTCGGCAAAACAAAACTGCCGCAGTTTGATGTGCCTGAAGGTTATGATTCCTGGACATATCTCAGGAAGCTGGCCGATGACGGAATGAAAGAAAGATATCCGTCTGATGAGGCTGATGGCGGGAAAGTACGCGAGCGTCTTGAATATGAACTTAATGTCATAAAGACTATGGGCTATGTGGATTATTTCCTCATAGTCTGGGATTATATAAATTTTGCCAGGGAACACGGCATAGGCGTCGGCCCGGGAAGAGGGTCGGCCGCAGGCTCTGTCGTTTCATATTGTCTTCATATAACTGATCTCGATCCGCTGCGCTACAACCTGATCTTCGAGCGTTTCCTCAATCCGGAACGTGTATCAATGCCTGATATTGATGTGGATTTTGCTTTTGAAAGACGTCAGGAAGTAATAGATTATGTCACGGAAAAATATGGCCGTGATAAGGTGGTCCAGATCATAACCTTCGGTACGATGGCGGCAAAGGGCGTCATCCGCGACGTCGGCAGAGTCATGGATCTGCCATACAGTTTCTGCGACTCTATATCAAAGATGGTACCGAATGAGCTTGGAATAACGCTTACAAGAGCTCTGGAAATGAACCCTGAATTCAAAAAATCCTACGATGAGGATCCAAAGGTCAAAACACTCATAGACATGAGTCTTCGTCTTGAGGGTCTTCCGCGGCACACGTCAGTTCATGCTGCGGGTGTTGTCATCTGCTCACAGAAGGCCGAGGATCTTGTGCCTCTTGCAAGAGCTCAGGACGGCTCCCCTACTACGCAGTTCACGATGACTACGATAGAACATCTGGGACTTCTGAAGATGGACTTCCTCGGACTCCGCACACTCACTGTTATTCAGAACGCAGTGAATTATGCGGATCGCACACTCGAAAGGACAACCGGCACTGCGGCTGATCAGGAGTCTGACAAAACAAATAAGGGGTCAGATCGTCTTGCCGAGTTCAGACGCAGATACCCTGATATGAAACAGATCGATATAGAGAAGATCGGTGATGACGATCCACTGGTTTATGCATCTGTAGCAACCGGGCGTACGGATGGTGTCTTCCAGCTTGAGAGCGCCGGCATGCAGAACTTCATGAAGGAACTCCACCCTGAACACTTTGAGGACATCATAGCCGGTATAGCGCTGTATCGACCGGGTCCTATGGACTTTATTCCAAAATATATCGAGGGCAAGAAGAATCAGGACAGCATAACATATGAGACACCTGAGCTTGAGCCTATACTGAAGCCTACATACGGCTGTATTGTCTATCAGGAACAGGTCATGCAGATAGTGCGTGATCTCGGCGGCTATTCACTCGGCAGAAGTGACCTCGTTCGCCGCGCGATGAGCAAGAAGAAACAGGCTGTGATGGAAGAAGAGCGTCACAACTTCATATACGGCAATGAGAAGCAGAATGTACCGGGATGTATTTCAAACGGAATTTCGGAGCAGGCGGCAAATAATATTTATGACACTATGGTCGATTTTGCCAAATACGCATTCAACAAGAGCCATGCGGCGTGCTATGCGGTGGTAACTTACGAGACTGCATTCCTGAAATACTATTTTCCCAGCGAATACATGGCGGCACTGATGACTTCTGTCGTGGATTTCCCGGCAAAACTTGCGGGATACATTCTGACATCAAGATCGATGGGAATTCCGATCCTTCCGCCTGATATAAACGAGGGAGAAGCTGGCTTTTCAGTCTCATACACAGTCACGGATAAAGATGGGAAAGAGGACGGCACCAGGGTCTATCTGCCTGTCCGCTACGCACTCACGGCAATAAAAGGGATAGGACGCCAGGTCATAGATAACATTGTCGCAGAAAGATCTGCAAACGGGCAGTTTCGGGACCTTCAGGATTTTCTTGAAAGGATGACGAGCGCGGACTGTGATATAAACAAGCGCGTCATAGAGAACTTTATAAAGGCAGGAGCGTTCGACAGTTTCGGGCAGAGCCGCAAACAGATGATGTGCGTTTACGCACAGATCCTTGACAGCCTTCAGGCGTCAAAGAAAAATGGATATGCGGGACAGATGAGCCTGTTCGACTTTGCGCCGGAGGAAGCCAGATCAAGTTTCAGAATTGAAATGCCTGATGTGGGCGAATACAACAAGGAAATGAAGCTGGCTTTCGAGAAAGAAGTGCTGGGAGTCTATGTCAGCGGTCATCCGCTCGAGGATTATTACAGCCTCTGGAAGGCTCATACGACAAAACATGCGTCGGAATTTCTGATCGATGAAGAAACGGGTGTGCCTTCTGTCAGGGATGGCGACACTGTCACCATAGGCGGGCTCATTGCCGAAAGAAAAGTTAAATACACAAAGAACGATAAAGTGATGTGTTATCTCACTCTGGAGGATCTGACAGGGAATGTCGAAGTGGTAGTTTTCCCTGCAGACTACAGCAGGTATTCATCAATACTTGCCGAGGACGGAAAAGTCTTCATAAGGGGCAAGGTCCAGGCTGATGATGAGAAGGATGCAAAACTCATCTGTCAGCAGATATTTACTTTCGACGAAGTCCCGAGGAAACTCTGGGTGAGGTTCGGAACAATGGATGAATATCAGAGCGCGGAGAAAGCGCTGATGAAAGTCATCGATGATCATGGAGGCCGTGATCAGGTCGCTATCTTTGTCGCGGATCCCAAATCCATGAGGACACTTCCTCCCGGCTGCGGAGTTAAGGCTGACAAAGAGCTTATTGACGAACTCGCATCGTTGTTTGGAAAGGAAAATGTGATACTGAACTGAGTTTTGAGTTATAGTAATTAAGAGCTCGGGAACAACATGAGAGAATAGCATGATATCGAAAACTTAATTCACGGAAAAATCCGTATTTTTCTGGAAAAGAGGTACAGATTATGGCAAAAGAAGTCAAAACAATCGGAATTCTTACAAGTGGCGGTGACGCGCCCGGAATGAATGCAGCAATAAGGGCTGTCGTGAGACGTGCTATCGGTAACGGACTCACGGTAAAAGGAATACAGCGCGGTTATATGGGCCTCCTCAACGAGGAGATAGTCGACATGGATAAACACAGTGTGTCAGACATCATCCAGAGGGGCGGCACGATACTCGGAACCGCAAGGTGTGCTGAGTTCCGCACACCGGAAGGACAGGAGAAAGGCGCAGAGGTCTGCCGCAAGCATGGCGTTGACGGAATCATAGTTATTGGTGGCGACGGCTCATACCGCGGCGCACAGGCACTTTCGAGACACGGGATCAACACCATAGGCCTTCCCGGAACAATCGACCTGGACATTGCATGCACTGACTACACCATAGGTTTTGACACGGCTATCAACACCGCCATGCAGGCTATAGACAAGGTCCGCGACACATCGTCATCACATGAACGCTGCTCCATAATAGAGGTCATGGGCCGCAATGCCGGCTACATCGCTCTCTGGTGCGGCATTGCAAACGGCGCAGAAGATATTCTGCTCCCTGAAAAATATGATTATAACGAGCAGCGCATCATCGACAACATCATCAACAACCGCAAACGCGGCAAGAAGCATCACATCATAATCAACGCTGAGGGCATCGGCCACTCGACTTCAATGGCACGCCGCATAGAGGCAGCGACAGGCATAGAGACCAGAGCCACCATCCTAGGCTACATGCAGCGCGGCGGTTCGCCTACCTGCAAGGACCGCTATTACGCGTCGATCATGGGAGCATATGCGGCCGATATAATCGCAGCAGGCAAAACAAATCGCGTCGTAGGTTACAGAGAGGGCAAATTCCAGGATTACGACATCGAGGAAGCACTGGCGATGACAAAGGAAATACCGGAGTACCAGTTTGAGATCAGCCAGGCGCTGAGCCGCTAGACCCAAGCACCTGTGGATTATTATATGTATACAAGTTCACAGGTACATAATTATAGTGTGCGAGAGCTGCGCAATGTCCGGCTTCGGGTGCTTTGTTGTCGTCGGCGCTTTGCGAAGTTTATGCGAAATATTCATATTTCGCATTGAGCATATAGCGTCCGCTACGTACAACAACGCAGTGAGAACGTGCCCGAAACGGACATGCGAAATCGAGTACTATATGTACCTGTGAACTGTGATAGATAAGGATCACTATGGAGATTATTACATCCGTGTCGAACCCGCGCATGAAGCGGGTCACGGCGCTGCAGATAAGAGCTAATACAAGAAGAGAGGAACATGCCTTCATCGTGGAAGGAATGCGCCTCTTTCTTGATACTCCGGACAACAGTATAGAAGAAGTGTACGCTACAGAGGAATTTGCATCGCGCGCTGACGTTCAGATGGCGGCAAAGCTGCAGAAGACCGGGTATACACTTGTTTCGCCTGAGGTATTCGGAAAGATCTGCGATACGGGCAATCCTCAGGGAATCCTGGCTGTTGCAAAGAGCCCGGAGTACAAAACGGATGACCTTTACGGAAACGGAGAAGCTCCGTTATTGCTTGTTTTGGAGAACATACAGGATCCGGGAAATCTGGGAACGATCTTCAGGACAGCTGAGGCTGCTGGGGTGACAGGAATTCTCATGAGCCGCGGAACGGTTGACGTGACAAATCCCAAGACGGTGCGCTCCACAATGAGTTCTGTTTTCAGAATGCCTTATGTGTATTCTGATGACCTCATGAATGACATTGTAAGTCTCAAAGAAAAGGGAATCATGGTATACGCGGCGCATCTTGACGGAACCGGAGATTATGACAGCTTTTCATATAACGGTGGTACGGCTTTCCTTATAGGCAATGAAGGAAATGGTCTTAGCGATGAGATCACTGCAATGGCAGATCAGCTGCTTAAAATTCCCATGGCGGGCAGGATCGAGTCATTGAATGCGGCGATGGCGGCAGGTATACTTGTTTATGAAGCATCAAGACAACGCAGACATAATTGATCACTGGAGGTGATTTTATGACAATAGGTTTCATAGGTCTTGGAAACATGGCAAAGGCTCTCATCAGCGGCATCCTTAAGAACGGAATATGCACTCCTGATGAGATCACGGGTTCAGCGGCTACGGCTGAGACAAGGCAGAAAGTTGCTGCTCAATATGGAATCAGGACTGACGAATCAAACGCTCAGGTCGCACGCGATTCGGACATCCTGGTCCTTGCGGTAAAGCCGCAGTATCTGGCAGTTGTGCTGGAGGAAATCATAGATGCTGTAGATGAACACGAAATTATAGTATCTGTTGCCGCCGGCAAAACAACAAAATGGATAGGGGAGTATTTCAGCCGCCCGGTAAAGATCATTCGTGTAATGCCCAATACGCCTGCACTTGTCGGGGCAGGATGCTCAGCAGTATGCAGGAACGAGCATGTCACAGATGAGGATCTTACAACTACACTCCATATTCTTCAGGGCTGTGGCATGGCTGAAGTAGTGAGCGAGGCTCTTATGGATACAGTGGGCGGTGTCAGCGGTTCTTCTCCTGCTTTCGTGTTCATGTTCATTGAAGCGCTGGCAGATGCCGGAGTAAAGGGAGGCATGCCGAGGCAGCAGGCATACAGGTTCGCTGCGCAGACCGTGATGGGCTCGGCAAAACTTATGCTTGAGTCGGGAAAGACCCCCGGAGAGCTTAAGGACATGGTGTGTTCACCGGCCGGAACAACGATAGAAGGCGTTGAAATGCTGGAGAAAAACGCATTCAGAGGGACAGTAATGGGAGCAGTCGATGCGACTATTGAAAAGTCAAAGAGACTTTAGCCTTCTGCCAAATGGCTGCAAAGCCAGTAAATATGCGTGCTGCGGCTGATTTGACCGGCATGGCACAAAACACGATTGTATGCGATTAAGTACAATATGGAAAGGAGCAGACTTATTGTCTGCTCCTTTTTTGCGCGGCTTGTAATTGTCGATGAAAGTCAGTGTTTATGCGGCTTTGTGGTATTTTGACCGGGGCATGATCCGGAACTTGTTACCAATGTTTACAAAACTATTATAAAATTTGACAAAATTGTTACACGGTCATAGAATCCACGAGTACGGAGCGAAACAATTCCGTAACAATTTGCGGAAACAGTGATCCGCTGCAACAGCGGCACACTGAGAAACAACAAACAGGCAAATCAAACATGAAAGGGATTTTATGAGTTTTGGAATGAGCAAAGCGAAAAGAACAGGAGCTGCTTTAGTTGCAACGGTGGTGTTCTTCAGTTTTTCATTTTCAAGTGTACTTGCAGCAAATGCAACCGAAGCGGCTGCAACAACAGCAGCAACAGCAGCAACAACGACAGTTACGGCGGTATCGTCGACCGCATCAACAGTAATAACGACAGTTACGACAGAACCGGCAACAGCACAGACAGTAACAGCAGTTGAGGGTGTTGTACAGGCAACAACAGTACCGGCGGGCACAATACAGCAGACAAATCTGACGCAGGTCAGTGCTTCTCAGATGAGCGCAGATGTTTCCAGTGCTGTAGAAGTAAGCACAGCCGAGGCGGCAGTAGAAAAGATGAGTGCGGATGCTGATGCAGCGCAGGCACAGGCGGCGGCAGAAGCACAGGCAGCAGCCGAGGCACAGGCAGCAGCGCAGGCTGCGGCGGAAAAGGCAGCAGCAATCGACCCCAGACTTTCATCAATGACAGATGATGACTTACAGCTCATGGGAGCAATCATCTATTACGAAGCAGGAAATCAGACATACGAAGGCAAGGTTGCAGTAGGAAATGTAGTAGTAAACAGAATGCTCAGCAGCAGGTTCCCTGATACACTTCAGGGCGTTCTCTATCAGTCAGGACAGTTCCAGCCGGCAGGCCTTTGCAGATCTCTTGTGACGAGAGGCGGCGTCCCCGCAGACTGTCTTCAGGCAGCCAAAGATGCCATCGCAGGCAGCAAGCCTGTTGGGAATGCAGTGTTTTTCTGCAGAGCAAGCGTAAAGGGTGGTACAAGACTCGGTGCACACTGCTTCTACGGAACACTGTGATAAGTCATTTTTACATGATAATGGGTAAAGAGCTCCGGATAATTCTGAGAATGAATGACCGGAGCTTTTTTATTGCCGTGGAATTGTGGAGTGTTTACAGTCACGCTATCTTTGTTAACAACCCTGGAGCTTCTGTGTAACAGAAGCTCTCACACTTCCTGTCTTACAGGAAGTGTTGCGCTTTGACCGCATATTGTCTTTGTGCTAACATGATTCAGTCGACTTATTGATACTAATGAATGCGATGGAAAAACAATCGCATAAGCGATGTGAAAACAATCGCATAAGCGATGGGAAAACAATCGCATAAGCAAGGAGAATAGAGATGAGTGATATTCTGAAGTCCCTGAAGGGACGTGACTTTCTTAAGCTGCTCGATTACAGTCCGGAGGAAATCACAGCACTTCTTGATTTGGCAGCCGACCTCAAGACCAGAAAGAAAAACGGAGCTCTCACCGAATGGTTCCGCGGCAACAATGTGGCTCTGATATTTGAGAAAACAAGCACGAGGACCAGATGTGCTTTTGAAGTTGCGGCGCATGACCTTGGTATGGGAACTACTTATCTTGATCCATCAGGATCACAGATAGGAAAGAAGGAAAATGCTGCGGATACAGCGAGAGTCCTCTCGAGGATGTACGAAGGAATAGAGTATCGCGGATTCGGACAGGATATTGTTGAAGAGCTTGCGAAGAATTCGGATGTGCCTGTATGGAACGGACTTACAAATGAATTTCATCCCACACAGATGCTGGCGGATCTTCTGACTATACGCGAACATTTTGGAAAGCTGGGAGGTATAAAGCTCTCATTCTATGGGGACTGCCGCTATAACATGGCAAACTCATGGATGGTAGCCGGGGCAAAGATGGGCATGAACATCACCCTCTGCTCGTCAAAGGATTATTTCCCTGATGAAGAGCTTACGGAGCAGTGCAGAATAATAGCAGAGACCACAGGCGGAAGTATTTGTTTTGAGACAGATCCCATGAAGGGCGCAGAAAATTCAGACGTAATATACACTGATGTCTGGGTCTCAATGGGCGAGCCGGAGGAGGCATGGGAGGAGCGCATAGCATCTCTCAGACCCTACAGTGTGACGGCTGGGCTGATGGCGAATGCTTCGCCTGATGCCGTATTCATGCATTGTCTGCCCGCTTTTCATGATCAGGGCACTGTGATCGGGCGCAAGATATTTGAGAAGTTTGGATTAAGAGAAATGGAAGTCACTGACGAAGTGTTTGAGAGCGGTCAGTCTGTGGTCTTTGATGAAGCTGAGAACCGCATGCACACGATAAAAGCTGTGATGGCGGCAACGCTCGGGGTTCCGGAAGAATGAAAGAGAGAATACTCGAAATACTCCGCGGAGCGAACGGAGAATATGTTTCGGGACAGCGCATATCGGACAAACTGGGTGTGTCCAGGACAGCGGTCTGGAAGGCAATAGGAAAGCTGAGGGAGGATGGGTATCCGATCGGGTCTGTCTCGAATCTGGGATACAGACTTGGTGATACTGATTCTTCTGATATTCTGAATCAGGCTGAGCTTGACAGGCTTTTTGCCGTGACGGAGTGGGCCGGACATCCAGTAGTCTATAAGGATGAGACCACATCGACGCAGGATGAGATCATGAGACTTTCTGACACAGGTGCGCCGGAAGGCACGCTCGCTGTGACAGTAAGGCAGACCAAAGGCAAGGGAAGGCGGGGACGCACATGGATCTCGCCTGATAACGGGAATGTTTACATGAGCATTCTGCTGAAACCCGATCTTCCTACGGATATTGTGCCGATGGTCACAATTGTTATGGCTCTTGCTGTCTGTGAGGCGGCGGAGGAAGCCGCCGGTGGCATGAATGGCAGCTCATACAGGATAAAGTGGCCTAATGACATCGTTGTCAGCTCTGACAGTGACAGCGCATGGAAGAAGATATGCGGCATACTCACAGAGATGAGGCTTGAGGAAAAGACAATTAAAGACGTCGTCATAGGTGATGGACTTAATATTAATATGACCGGTTTTCCACCTGAGATAACGGAAAACGCAACGTCTATGATGCTGGCTTCTGGGCAGCACATCAACAGGGCAAAACTGGTGGTATCGGTCTGGAAACATTTCGAGCAGGATTACAGAGCTTTTGAAAAGGCGGGGTCACTAGCACCGCTTAAAGATAAATATGAATCGCTTCTTGTAAACAAAGGCCGCAGGGTACGAGTGCTGGATCCTCAGGATCCTTATGAGGGAATGGCTGATGGAATAGACCAGACAGGGGCTCTGCTTGTTAATGTAAAGACCCCGGATGGTGATACAGAAATCCGCAAGGTAGCGTGGGGAGAGGTTTCAGTGAGAGGCGTAGAGGGATATGTCTGAAAATATGAATGATAAAGATGAGCATCTCAACGTTCGCGTTGTTCTCTGTGCCGCGAGTTCTTATGACAAAAAATACTACTTTAACAGGACTTTCGCGGGGCTGCCTGAAAGTGTCAAAGATGAGCTCCATATCCTCTGTGTGCTCTTTACTGAAGACATCGGTGGAATCTTCACTATTGTTTTCACTCCTGAAGGAGATGTCGAGATAGAGACGCAGTGTGAAGAGGGCGATCTCATGTATGACGATATAGGCTGCGGACTCATGATAAAGGAAGTGCGAAAGAAGAAGCAGGAGCTGTTTTCGTCACTGTCTATCTACTACAAAGTAAAGATCCTTCATCAGGATCCCGGGAGTCTCCTGGATCAGGAAGATGAAGATGGGGTCAATAAATGACGTCTGTTCTGGAACCGCTCGTAATAAAGGGGCGCGTGAAAAATGTGACCATTCCGGGAAGACTCATACTGGCGCCAATGGCGGGGGTGAGTGATCTTCCGTTCCGCATTCTGTGCAAAGAGCAGGGCGCGGATCTTGTCTGCATGGAAATGATAAGCGCAAAAGCCATAACATATGGCAATCGCAACACTATGGAGCTCATGCGGACAGTCCCGGAGGAAGCGCCTGTTTCTCTCCAGCTTTTCGGGCACGAACCCGGAGTCATGGCAGAGGCGATAGATATTCTCGAACATGACGACAGAATTTGTTTTGACTTACTTGATATAAATATGGGCTGCCCCGTGCAGAAGATTGTAAATAACGGCGAAGGATCGGCGCTCATGAAGGATCCACAGCTTATAGAAAAGATAGTGAGCGCAGCGGTGGAGCATAGTTCACGCCCTGTGACAGTCAAGATGCGCACCGGTTTCACGTCAGATAAACTGAACGTCCTTGATTGCGCGATTGCGGCAGAGGCGGGCGGCGCATCAGCAGTTGCTGTACATGGAAGGACGAGGCCGCAGATGTACAGCGGTGCGGCTGACCTTGCAAAGATCGCTGAGGTCAGGGCAAAACTCGGCATTCCCGTGTTTGGAAACGGGGATGTAAGGGATGGCAAGTCGGCGCTGCGGATGTTCAATGAGACAGGGTGTGATGCAGTCATGATAGGACGTGCCGCAGAGGGTGACCCATGGGTTTTTGCGAGGATCAGGGAATACCTTTGCAAGAGCGAAAACTCAGCGCAACAGGCATGTACAGTCAGTGTTATGCCTGATTTTGTAAGCGAAGCGCCCTCACCTTCATCGCGGGAAGTCCGTGAAATGATACTGCGGCATGCGGCGCTTCAGGAGAAGTATAAGGCGCCGGCAATCGCCATGCAGGAAATGAGGAAGCACGTTGCGTGGTATATCAAAGGCTTCCCGGGAGCTTCGAAGATCCGCGGCGAGGTCAACAGCATAGAAACTATGGAAGACCTCAGAAACTTGCTGGATAAGTACTTTAAGAGGTGAGAATAATATGGATCGCAGGAAAAAAGCCTTTTACATATTATCGCTGAGCGCATGCATCATTTTCTATCTGATTTTTGCGCTTGTCGATGGTCCTGTGATCTGTGTGGATTCACAGAGCTACATTTCAATGGATATCACAAGGGAACCGCTATATCCAGCATTTCTGGCGCTTCTTCGCATGGTGCCCGGAGCCACTGCGGATTTTGCCGGGATCCCTGCATATCTATATTTAGCTGTCTATATTCAGAGCATAGTATGGGGCTTTGCCACATGGCTTCTCGGCAAAACCGCCGGAGAGATCTATGCGGGAATTGCCTTCAGGTCTGACAAAAATACAGAATCATTTATGGGCTTCGGAAAGCATGATTTCAGGGGCGCTCTTATTTCATGCGCAGCCATGCTGATCCAGGCATCTGTTTCGCTTCTGAATCGTTTTGCCGCATCGCGCGGATCTATGTATTCAGAGTGTATCATGACTGAAAGCCTTGCGATGCCGGTCTTTATTATCTTCTCATTGGAGTTGTACAAATATTATTCATTGGTCGCAAGTGAGCGCTGTACCGGTCGATCGGGAAACTGTGACCATGACCCATCGGGCAACTGTGACCATGGATCATCAGGCAACTGTAATCATGGCTTATCGGGCAACTGTAATCATGACCCATCGGGCAACTGTAATCATGGCTCACAGCGATTGAAGACAAGGGAAGGAAAGTGTTTTGCCGCGCTTATTATCCTTGCGATAATCATGATAGACCTGCGCAAGCAGATGATGGTCGTCGTGGTGATCTGGGCTGCGATGTCGGTTTTGTATGATCTATTCATGAAAGGCAGGAGTCCCCGTAGGTTCCTGAAGACAATTATCGCGATAGCCGCGGTAATGCTGATTTCGAGCGGTGTGGACCGCACATATAATTATATTGTCCGCGGCGCCTTTATCGAGCATGCAGGAAATTATATGGGGCAGTTATGTACACTTGTTTATTCTTCTGACAGCGGCGATGCAGAGTTGTTTGACAAGTACGGAGATGAAGAGACAAAGGCTCTTTACGTTGAAATCATTTCAGAGAGCGAGTCGCAGGGGCTCACGATTGGCAGTGCTCCGACTGATGGCAGCTGGATCGATCTCGAGGATCACTTCGCAGAAAGCTATGACGTCATAGGTTACGACATTATCAATCCTGTTGTTCAGGAATACATCATGGACACGTACGGTTACGGCGAAGTGGACGAATTCCTCTGCTATGACAGGCTCATGAGCAGGATGTGCTCTGTTCTCCGTCATCAGGATAAGGGGGATATCCTGCGTGTGTATGGGGTGAACTTCCTGACAGCAATCACGGATTCAAATGCCCGTGTCATGACTCTTGGACTTCAGATATCAGTTGCCATGTACGCGCTGTTCCTGGCATTGTATGTGGTCTGCAGGGTGCGGGGCAATTTGCTTATGCGCCGGGGCATGACTGATGGGAACTTTGACAATGGCAATTACTGCAAACCGGACTATAGTGCACAGATGTCAGAGGATGCGGCAGATCCTGATGGAACCTTTGTTGACATCAGGCCAACTGCTGTCTTTGTCTTTGCAGAGGTGTCTCTCGGAGGCATCATTATCAATTCGCTGGTCGTGTCAGCTGTGATCTTCCCGCAGGCAAGATACATGATATATGGCATGGGACTCTTCTACACAGC
>Ga0172377_10000163_pt1 | contig 57613 bp, 37 predicted proteins | sample Pumphouse3metaG_FD_119749 | JGI IMG/M metagenome (GOLD analysis project Ga0172377, IMG submission 119749) | Leachate microbial communities from a municipal landfill in Southern Ontario, Canada - Pumphouse #3 metaG | ecosystem: Engineered > Solid waste > Landfill > Unclassified | place: Canada...
TGAATTGAAATTAATTATTGATGCAAAACCAAAGATAATGTCTGACGAAGTCATGGCCATCAAGAATGATGCCATTTTCTTCTTAGAGAAAATATTAGCACATCCCGGTACACATAAACCGTAAACCCGCATCAATACTCAACTTTACGGCGCATTAAGCGTTTTTTTACAAACCTGGCACTTTTTGGGCACCGTTTTGCCGCAAACCCGCATGGATAAAGGCTAAAAAAGGGACTTAAAATCCCTCGGCTCATAGAGCTGTACCGGTTCAAGTCCGGTCTTCGGTACCAAACAAAAAGCCTTGAAAAAATTCAAGGCTTTTTTGTATAGAGTTGAAAATTAGTCCCTTGTGTCAAATATGAATGTTTATACTTAAAATCTCTCGTCCGCCAGCTGGCGGACGTGCCGGTTCCCCCAGAGGGGTCCCTTTGGGAAAGTCCGGTCTTCGGTACCAAACAAAAAGCCTTGAAGAAATTCAAGGCTTTTTTGTTTGTAAGTAAAAAAGATTAAAGGCAAAATTAAGACGTAAATTTTGTTATCAGAGAATTAAGTCCCTGGCTGAAGTAGAGACAGAGCATCGCTCTGTCTTTTTCAATTTAGGACGAAGATCCTATCTTTTGGTCTTTCCTGCAAAATAATGTTTAAAGAATAGAGGGGAACCGAGACGCGAAACATCGCGTCTGTACATTTTAGAAGGGTTAAGCTTCTATTCTTCCAGCTTAATTGCCCTGTGCCGAATCTAAGTAGCGCTAAAAAACAAATTCCTTGATAATAAGAAAATTTAAATCGAAATTATCCATGATATTGTTTTTAATCTAAATGAGTAGTTAATTCAAGACTTTAAAAAAAGCTCATTACAAAAACCAAAAGGGTATTTTTTATGAAACGCTTTATGTTATTGATTTTTATTTTGTCTTTTTCCTTTGTGAATGCACAAGAAAGCCTGACCTACCAAAAACCATCGAAGGAAATTTTGGAGCTGGTAGATATTGAACGCGCTCCGTCTGTCTTGATTGATGAAGCCCGGAATTATATGATCTTGGTGTCCCGAAATGCCTATCAATCTATCGATGAGCTTTCGAAAGAAGAACTTCGTTTGGGTGGTTTGCGTATTGACCCTAAAACCAATATCGGTTCCCGGGTTAGTTATTATACCAATCTGAAGGTGAAGAATTTAAAAGAAGCTAATGCTGAAGCTTTAAGCGTTAAAGGACTTCCCAAAAATCCCAAGCTGACATATTTCACCTGGTCACCGCAACAAGAAAAATTAGCGTTTACTCATACAACAACAGATGGCGTTGAGCTTTGGGTTTTGGATGTTGCCAAAGCTACAGCTCGTAAAATTACAAAAGCTACTGTTAATGCAAACCTGGGTAGTGTTTTTACATGGTTTGCCGATGGTGAAGCGCTTTTGGTTCAAATGGTAGCGAAAGACAGAGAAGCGTTGATCGATACGAAAACATCTATACCAAGCGGTCCTACCGTGTCAGTTAACGAGGGGAAAAAAGCTCAGAATCCAACGTATCAAGATTTGCTAAAAAACCCGAACGATGAACATAATTTTGAGCAATTGGCATTATCGGAACTTTATAAAGTATCTCTTAAGGGGAAAGCTAAAAAATGGTTGGGTAAGGATATTTATACTTCAACACGTTTTTCTCCCGATGGAAATTATATTCTTGTAAAAACGGTAGAAAAACCTTTTTCTTATTTGGTTTCCTATAATCAATTTCCTTCAAAAACAAAAATCTATACAAAAGCAGGCAAGCTAGTTGAAACTCTTGTAGAAGTACCTTTGATCGAAGATCTACCTCAGGGATTTATGTCTGTGAGAACCGGTAAAAGGGCTTTTTCATGGCGTAGTGACAAAGCGGCCACTATATTTTATACTCAAGCTTTAGATGGTGGTGATCCTGCTGTTGAAGTACCTTACAGAGATGAAGTTTTTGAAATGGAATATCCTTTTAAAGATAATGAAAAGAGTATTTTAAAAACTATCAACCGTTTCAGTGGTATAGATTGGGGAAATAACACCACCGCCATTGCTTACGATTATTGGTGGAATACCCGAAATGTTAAAACCTATGTTTTTAATCCATCAGATGCTTCTGTTGAGCCTACAATATTGTCCGACAGAAATTATCAGGATATTTACAGCAATCCCGGTTCTTTTGTAAGTAAACAAAATACTATGGGTCGTTCTGTTTTGGCTTTGAACGGCGATGATGCTTATTTGATAGGTGATGGATATACCAAGGACGGGCAATTTCCATTTCTTGATAAAATAAATTTAAAGACCAACGAAATAGAACGCATTTATCGTTCCGAATATACCGATAGAGTTGAAAGTCTTTCTTCCTATTATCCAAGCAAGAATGAATTACTCGTGCGCATTGAGTCTCCTACAGATTACCCCAATTATTTCTTTAGGCATCTAGAAAGTGAGAGCTTAAAGCAGATCACTCATTTTGAAAATCCTTTTGTTAGCATCCAGAATGTTCATAAAGAAGTCATCAATTACAAACGTGACGATGGCTTGGATCTTTCAGGTACCTTGTATCTGCCGGTGGGTTACGATATGGAAAAGAAAGAAAAAATGCCCTTGATCATTTGGGCTTATCCCACTGAATTTAAAGATAAATCATCTGCAGGTCAAAGCGCACAAAATCCCAATGAATTTACCTATCCTTACTATGGATCAATGGTCTATTGGGTAACCAGAGGCTATGTGGTCTTGGATAATGCATCTTTTCCCATTGTGGGTGAAGGAGACGAAGAGCCCAATGATTCTTTTAGAAAACAACTGGTTGCCAATGCAAAAGCCGCGATAGATGCCCTTGATGATCTGGGCTATATTGATAGAAATAGAGTTGCCGTTGCTGGACATTCTTATGGTGCCTTTATGGTTGCCAATTTGCTGTCACACTCGGATCTTTTTGCGGCGGGTATTGCAAGAAGTGGTGCATACAACAGGACCTTGACTCCTTTCGGTTTTCAGAGCGAAGAGCGAAATTATTGGGATGATCCAAATATTTATAATTCAATGTCTCCCTTTATGCATGCGGATAAAATGGATTATCCCTTATTGTTAATTCACGGCGAAGCCGACAATAATGCCGGGACATATCCCATGCAAAGTGAACGCTATTTTAATGCCTTAAAAGGATTGGGAGCCACGGTACGATTGGTGATCTTACCCAAAGAAAGTCATAGCTACAGAGCTAAAGAAAGTATTCTCCACCTACTTTGGGAGCAAGATGAATGGCTGAAAAAATATGTCAAGAATAAATAAGCGAACGAAAGTATTATAATAAATTTTTAGAATGAGTTTAAAGTTTGCTCTCCTTCGCCCCGAAATTTCGGGGCGAAGGAGAGGTAATAGACCAAATTAATATATGTATTTTTCATCAGGAAGTTAACTTCCTGGCAGAAGTAGAGACAGAGCAATGCTCTGTCTTCTTCAAATCAGGACGAAGATCTTTTCTTTCGGTCTCTGATATAGATATATGATAATAGCTTGAATAATTTAGAAAACTTTAAGGTTGCAGAAATCCTGTCCGCCAGCTGGCGGACAGGATGACGAATTAATATTTTATTGTCAGTCTTTTGATCGAAAGAATTATTTTATTAATATCATTTTCTTTGAGGTACTTAAATTTCCGCTTACAAGTTGACTTATATAGATTCCTGAGCTGTACTTAGAAGCATCCCATGTCAATTCATAGAGACCTGCTTCAGAAAATCCATTGACAAGCGTCTCAATAAGATGTCCTGACATATCATAAATACTGAGTTTAATATCTGAGTCTTTTGATATTGCATAAGCAATTGTTGTTCTTGGATTAAAGGGATTTGGGTAGTTTTGCTTCAGTGAAAAATCTTTTGGTTCCGTAACAGATTCTACAGAGCTTTCGGGTTTCGTTTGAAGGGTAGAATTGCGATTAATTAAGGCAATCACATCATCGACTAATACAGGTTTAGCGTCTGAAGCATTGGAATGCACTTTTACGATCGATTGGACACCGTTTTCAAGATATTTCGTGGTCAACCTACGCCAGCCCGAGGATTCAGGATCTTTTTGGTTCATTAGGAAGGTGTCTTGTCCGACAATATAGGGTGCAAGTTGAGAGGCATTTGAAAATTTGGAATTATAAGCATAAATATTATAGTATCCTGCTTCAGTTATATCTTGTCTATACTCGATGGTATCATTTCCAGTGCTGTAAAATATATTATCACCACGATAAGTCATTTGGGAGAGATGCTGTGGGGCCGGACGAGTCCAACCGGGTGTTTTAATGACATTTAGCTTATCGTTTTCGGCAATAAAGTCAGTTTTGGGGCGCCAATTTATGTCACTCCGATGAGGGAGTTGTGCTTCTTGGGAATAAAAACTTGCTACAAGAGTATCACCCACTGTCGTAGATGAGGACTGATCAAATTCATCAAAGAAATGCCTAAATTGTTTTTGAAAGCCTTCATAGAAAAACCAGGCTTCTCCCATCACGCCATTATCTCTATTTAATTGCATGGAGTTTATGATATACTCCGGATCCATCAAATATTCTTTACCGGTAAAATCGGAGTATAATTGATATAAACACACACCAGAAAAAACTTTTGAATCATCATTGTAATTGGCAATGGATGAAAAGAAAGTTGGCCGGTATTCAGTCCATGTTTTTCGGTATAATTGAGGTATAACGTCATCACAAATCCCGGTGTTCATCCAGGTTTTAGGATCTTGTAGATAATTATAATAAGACCATGGATAGACCGAGGGACTTGAGGAAACATGTAGATTATTATCAATTGCTTTGATTGAATCTGAGACAATCCGATACCAATCCGTTAATTTATCAGCTCGCCATTTTGTCCAAGCTGCATTCTGGTGATTAGAGGGAGGAGACGCACCATCATGTTCTGCTTTGTATAAATCGACTGAGGCCTGTTCATATCCACCTTCTATGGGCATGGCGGGAATACGATCTGAATATTCAATACCATCAATATCATAATATTTGCAGGTCTCAAGTGTTAGTCTGCGAATAAAATCCTGTACATCCGGGTTAATGGCACTCATCCAATCGAAACCATTTTTAACAGCAAGTGATCCATCACTTTTCTTGCATGCCCAATCGGGGTATTTCTGCAAGATATGCCCACCTTGCTGCGACCATGACGTAGAAAAGCCCATTTCGTACCATGGCATCACCTCTATACCTCGCGCATGGGCTTCAACAATAATATTTTGTAAGGGATCTCGTCCTGAAAAAGCTGGATGAATTGCAGCTGATTCACCAAAATATCGCCACATAACATCAGAAGGATAAAGGGTATAATCACCATTTGCTGAATTTGAATTCCATACACAAACAAGAACTGTGTTGATATTAATCGAATCAAGATATGCCATAGCTTCTGCAATATTTCGATCAGAGAACATAATGTCCGAATCCACATTGGTAATCTTTGCGGCTCTCAACTCAATTGGAAGATCGGCCAATAATACATTAACACAAATTGTTAATATTAAGAACGATATTCGCTTTTTCATTCTTCTCCCTTATAAATAGGTGCGATAAGTTTAGCAGTTCTGTTCATTTTTTTTCTTAGACCTTCATAAAAGAAAAAGACCTCACCCTTGTAATTGTGATGACGATTCATCTTGATGGTTTCTAAGAGAAAGTCATCTTCCATGACATATTTACCGACATTTAATAAAACCCCGGGCAATATAGGTGTTTTGTAATCCTTGAGTTTTTCTTTTATGCTATCAAGTTCGTTTAAAGTTATTTCGTATGCGTCGATATTGTAACGGTAAACTTGCGGAATCACCACATCGGCATAGCCGCCACGGATCCACTCCGGCCAGTCTTGCAAATATTCTTCATAGCACCAAGGGTAAACTGAAGGCGCCCAAGTGACCAATACATTTTTATTCTCAGCTTTAACGGTATCGTAGAGGCGTTTGGCAAATGCATTCAGTTTATCTCCTCGCCATTTCATCCAATCTTTATCCCTAAAGTCTTCGGGAGGTAAAAGTCCGCCATTTTCCGATTGGTATAATTTTACGGTAAAGTCAGAATATCCGCCATGAGAAGGTTGAGCGGGTAATCGATCATCTCCCTGCACACCATCTACATCGTAATTTTTAACAACTTCCATAACCAAGGATATGATAAAATCCTGTACCTCCGGCATATAGGCATTCATCCACTCAAAATTATTTTTTTTAAGTAAATTGCCGTCAATATCTTTAGCTGCCCATTCGGGTTTTTTTTCGAGGAGGGCCCCCCCTTTTTTATTATAGGATGAAGCAAAACCGTATTCGAACCATGCTACGACCTGGAGTCCATGTTCATGAGCAGATATAATGAGTTCTTCAAGTGGATCACGATTCTTAAAACGTGGTGATATTTCACGATCGAACGTATCTTTCATAATTTTGCTTGGGTACAAAGTATAGGCATCATTCCATACAACCGGCATCACAACATTAAAACCATGATCGGCTAAAAACTTCATAGCTTCATCAATGGATTCTTTGCTGTCAAGCACCTTGCTATCAACATTCGTTATCCATACACCTCGCCAATCTGATGAATTAGTTTGTAATTTGCATCCTGATAGAATGAAAATAAAAATTAAGATTGAGAGAGATAGGCTATACTTTTTCATTTTTTCTCCTTTAGAATAAATCCGACTGGCAATTTAGCTAAGTATTGTCTGACTTTTATGACTGACCATAAAGTTAGCGAAAATTCCTATTAGTTAAGCTAAAAACTATAGAATTTTATTATTTTCAATATCTAAGCTATTATAAAGAGCTTCGGCTATCATAATATGCCCCGCTTTACTTGGATGGATACCATCTCTAGACCAAAGATCTGCTGAGCTGGTTTTTAATAAATCCTGAAAGACTTTCTGAATATTTATTAAAGGAATAGATAATTTATAACAAATATTCTCAATTATTTCGATGTACTGAAGAGTTAATTTAGAAAGTGGAGAAGTGCTATCATTATTAATATAAAAGGGAGTCATACAGGTAATTGAACTAATTTTATTTTCTATACAAAGTCTGAGTAAGTGCGAGTATGTCTTTTCAAAATCATTCAAAATCATGTCTAAATTCTGCTTTTTGTCGAGCTGAACGGCTGCATCGTTAATGCCAATCAAGATGAATATATGATCTGGTGATTCATTTAGGACGTCTTTTTCCCAACGCAATTCAAGACCCTTGAGGGTATTTCCACATATACCTTTATTAATAAAATTAAGTTTTAATTCTGGATTAATTGTGGTGAACATATTTTTAAACACATACATATACCCTCTACCATAAGGTGGATGGTCATTTGTTCGTCCCGCATCAGTTATACTGTCACCTATAAAAAGTAATTTATCATTTGGCTTAAAAGTTGAACTCACAATTCCTCCATAAAATTTATTAGAAATATATTGTATTATTATTTTAAACACAATAAATTAGTTAGTAAGTTGAAAGAACAAACTAATTGATTTTGGACGGGTAGTGAAAAATTATTGTAAACTAATCGTTATTATTGTCATCATTGTATCTTTTGTATCAATGCTATTTGCTCAAACCGGAAAGATAAGCGGGAGAGTCTATGATGCTAATACAGGGGAGGCACTTGCTGGAGCAAATATTATTTTAACTGATTTATCAATTGGTGCTGCTTCTGATGCAGATGGTAATTATGTAATTTTAAATATAGCCCCCGGAACTTATACACTTCGATATTCTTATATCGGTTATTCAAATATTTCAATGGAAGATGTTCAGGTTCAAATAAATCGATCTACTCGCATGGATGTTGCAATGAAAATTCAGGCCTATGCGGGCGAAGAAGTACTTGTAACGGCTGAAAGAGCCATTGTTGAACCCAATAAAACAAGCTCATCGACCTATTTTGAAAACAAAGATATTGCCGATATGCCTGTAGATGGCATTCGTGATGTTATGGAATTAACAGCGGGCGTTTCTATGAATGCCGATGGCTCTATCTCTATTCGCGGGGGAAGCGGGTACGATGTATCCTATTCTGTCAATGGAATGAAAAGTATGACATCCAATACGGGTGCAACAGCTTATGGTGGGTCGGGGATGACAGAAAAGTCGGAATCTTCATGGAAAATGGAAATGAATCCTCTTGCTGTAGCTCAAATGGAGGTCATTACCGGTGGATTTAATGCTGAGTACGGTAACGCTCAATCCGGTTTAGTGAATGTTGTCACTAAAGAAGGAGGTTCAAAGTTTTCAGGAGGATTTCGCTTTGAATATCGACCTCCCGGACAATATCATTGGGGTGATTATCTATATTCTAAAGATCAACCCGAATGGAAAGAATGGGGTAAACTTGACCCTTGGCTTGATGTCGCAACATTAACTGACAGTTCCGCTGTGACTAATTATAATATATGGGTAAAAAATCATAGTATAGAAGGTGATGACATATATTTGTATGATTATGATTCCCAAACAGGTGATACAAGTGGTTATTGGACGACTAACGATGCTAACATTTTAAGTGTTTATGATTATCGTGCCATGCCTAAAACCCGATATCTGTTTAGCTTAGGCGGTCCATTAGGCAAGAATGCAAACAAATTAAGTTTCTTTGTGTCTGGAGAGCTCAGTACAAAACCTACACGATTACCCACAGTAGAACAAAAGCAAGCTTTACAAAATATGACTATGACCCTTTCCTATAAACCCGGTGATAGGCACAGCTTTAAGTTTACACATATGTATCAGCACTTTGCTTCGGGAATGGGCTCAGGTTCAAGTGATATTCGTTGGGCCGGCTTAAGTGGGACTTACGGAGCTAAAAAGAAATATACTCTCGTTTATGATGCCTTAAGAGATGAAAAAGTCTCATCACAAAATTTAAACTATAAATTTATGATCAATCAAGAATCCTTTCTTGATCTTAGTATTACCCACCAAAATGAGGAGATGTCCTCAATCCAAACACCTACTCCCGGTATAGATAAAGATAAACAACTTCTCTCACAAGGCAGGCGAGATTATCGCCTATTGGAAGATGAAGGAGCTTGGTATCTTGATTATCGAAAATATTATACCTGGTCTAGTCTTTACAATCAAGCATCTTTGACTGATCTTTGGAGTGGTCGCATATCCTATGCCAATCAGATTGACAAAGCACATTATATTAAAGCAGGTATTGAAGCTTGGCAGATGGACCAAGATTATAATGCGTCTTCATCACTGACGGTCTCATCCTTTATATGGAGAACAGGTTTCTCTACAAATTATAAAGCTAAAACAAGATACGCAGCTGCGTATATTCAAGATCAAATTGAATTTTCGGGATTAATTGCAAATATTGGACTGCGCCTTGATGCCTTCAATTTTGGCGGAAAAGTCCCTGAATATCCTTTTGATGTTTTTTATCCGGCCGAAAATGAAGGTTTTACCGGAGGAATTGGTATTCCTGCCTGGGATGATTCTAAAACCTATCTTCGCTTATCTCCGCGCGCCGGATTGTCATTCCCCATATCAGATAAAACAGTTTTCAGAGTTCAGTATGGCCATTTTACATCCATGCCCCTTGTTGTACATGCTTTAGATAATCAGACCAATCACGGCTGGGGAATGATTGGGAATCCTAATTTAGAACCTCAACAGAGCGTTAATTACGAGATAGGTATACAACAAAATTTATGGAATACACATCAACTCGATGTTGTTACTTATTATAATGATCTTAAAAATCAAATTTCTGCTGTAAGTATGGAAACCAGTGCCGGTTCCATTAAAAAAAGTGGGAATTATTATGGAACTTATACCACGTATCTAAATAATGCCTATGGAAGTTCGCAGGGTGTTGAGATTTCTTTTTCAAATCGCCGGGTTGAGCGGTGGAGGTATCGTATGACCTATACTTTAAGCCAAGTCAAACGTGGATATCACGGATATTATATTATTCTTGAAGATATGACGCCCGAATTAGAACAAAAATATACTTATAGTGCCTCTGAATATACTTCTGGCGAAGATCGAACTCATCGTTTTAACGGATCTTTAAGCTATAGGATACCTGCGCGTTCGGGTCCTCAAGTCGCTGGAGTCTATCTTTTTGAGAATATGAGTTTTGGTCTTATTTATAGGGTCAGTAGTGGCCTAGCCTATTATTGGCAACCATCTTATGTTGCAGAACAAAATGTTGAAAGTAATCGACGTTATCCTCTGGAATCTAATACTGACTTACAGATAGAAAAAATCATAGGCTTTTCTAAAGGCTTAAATCTAGTGGCATCTGTAAGAATTTCTAACCTATTTAACAATAGACAACTTACGCCAATATATAGTGGTGAATTATCAAGATGGGTATTGCGCTCGGCAACTTATGCCGATCCGGATAATGATCCCGATAGAGATGTAAGGCTTTATAATAATTATCAGGTATTTAAAAATATACCCCGTGAAATTTTTATTAACTTTGGATTTAACTTTTAAAAAATGAAAAAAATACTCCACATAATTATCCTAGTTGTGATGATGAGCTTGGGCTTACAGGCACACGAACAAAATCGTTTGGTTGAATTAAATCGTGGTCGCTTATGGCACGCATTGCATTATACTCAAGAATGTGAACCCATTTCTGATTGGCGTACCATGTCGTACGGTTTAGATTGGCCTGGATACAATGTTTCAGAATTAAGCGTTAATTTTGGTGGAACTTATTCCCATATCGTATCAGCCGGTTTCTATGTGACAGCTATGCGCACTCAAGAACCTGATACAGTTCAGGGCTGGATGGATTTTGCACTTAATGGCGACAGAAATACATCCTGGGAGCAAGGCAAAATGCCGTTTGTGGCTCGTAAACATGAAAAGAAATGGAAAAATGGTGAAAACTACTATGGCTTAAGCTCACCTTATGAGGCTGAGGAAATTATTCTTTCCGAATGGGAAAAGGATCCGCAGTTTGTAGATGCTAATACTGAGAATAAAAAATTTAATCTTAATATAAAACGTAAGGTGATGCAATGGAATGGTTCCAAAGCTGATCAGGATTATATTATTACAAAATATGTTATATCCACACTTAAAACGGAGCGAAATGGTGTAGATAGTGCTTATTTTCTTTTTACCTATGCTTTAAGCCCTACAGCTAGAGCCTGGAATTATACCAATCCTAACCATCCCGCTGGCGCACGCAATACCATAGGTCGTTGGAATGAGACTAAAAGATCATTGACGGCTTGGGCCAGTAATTACAGTGAAACTGCTGAAGATGAAAGTTTTGGATACTATTCCTACCTTTCTTTTAATTCATTTACTGATGAATACGAAGATCATTACGAATACATGGCACCGGCCAAAATTGGGATTAAACTCTTGGATGATTTTTCGGCTTATGATACGTCCTCTCGTTTTAATGGCTTTGTTTGGGCTCAGGGGCCCTCTTCTTCAGATTATGAAGGACCATTTGCAGGTGTATCCGGTTTAGTTAACAAATACAATGCTATGGCGAATCCCATGCTTTTAAATGAAGCATTTGTAGATACAAATGATCTAAGAATGGGAAATGGAAGACTCTATGCAAATTACTCATTTGGACCATATGATCTCTTTGGAAGAGGCCTCGACTCAGTGGTCATTATCTTTGCCGAGTATGTAGGCGGGGCAGATTTTAAAACATCTCGGGATCTATCTTTACTTAATAAAGATAGTATCATTTTTCTCGCAGACTCCGCTATGGCTTATTTAGAAGATCGTGTAGATTTTAATTATAAACATAATTTTACAGTTCCCTTGCCTCCGGCAGCACCAGATTTTACTGTCAGTGCAATTGATTCTAGTGGAAAGGTAGGGAACAGGATTGCCTTTTCAGATTCTGTTGAATCGATAGCTGATCCTCAAGAGGGGTTAGTTGATATAGCCGGTTATCGAGTCTATAGAAGTGGCTCCTATCCAATGGGTCCATGGGAGTTAATTGCTGATATTTCTGTTAAAGATGTCAACTATTGGAATGCCCATGATGAACAATATGAGCTTGATGATTTTCTTGTTGCCATGGGTTATGGCTATTACTATGCAGTGACAGCCTATGATGCCGGAGATGATTCATGGTCAGTTGATCCTACTGTTGTCGTTCCTTCACTTGAAAGCTCATTGTACGCAAATCGCTCAAATCAAGCATTCTACACAACATTAAGACCCGCTTCAGCTGTTGACGGACTCTCAAGAGTCGCAGTCGTGCCAAATCCTTTTTATTTAAATTCAGGTCTTTCCTTTGCAGGAGATACTAAAAAGATCCAATTTGTAAATTTACCGGAAAAGTGTACGATACGAATTTTGACTTTACGGGGCGATCTTGTAAAAAAAATTGAACATGATGATAAGCAATCAGGAGCTGCTTCTTGGAATCAGATATCCGAATACGGCCAATACATTAAAAGCGGACTTTATTTTTATCATATTGAAACTCCCGAAGGTCAAGAGACACATGGGAAATTTTCTATTGTCAATTAGGAAATATATGTTTAAAAAGAACACACATAAGAAATTATTGATGTTGATCATACTTGCCATATCTCTTGTGGTGTCTTCATTTGCTGAAGAATTCCAAAAAACAGGGACAACCGGTTTTGTATTTTTGAATTTACCTGTTTCTGCACGTTATACAGCTATGGGTGAAACCGGTATATCTCTGCCAAATGGGCAGGCTGATGGTTTATTTATTAATCCGGCATTGATTGCTCATGTAAAAACCCCCAATGCTTTTTCTGCAACCTATGGACAGTGGTATCTGGATACACGACATCATGCTACGTCTTATGTGAAGACTATACCAAAGCTAGGATCTATAGGCGTTTTTATGAATGTCTTTAGTTTTGGTGAAATGGAAAGAACTCGGTTCTTTGCTCAAGATGAAGTGAATGCTTTTACCGGTAATGAAAACAACATCTATCTAACAAATGGAACCTTTAATGCAGGTGCCTTTGCCTTAGGATTCTCTTTTGCCCGCCAAATGACAGATAAATTTACATTTGGGGCAAGTATGAAATATGTTCGAGAATATATTGCGGAATACTATGCTCAGAATATACTCGTCGATATGGGTTTTTTCTACCAAACAAATTTCTCTTCACTTAGGATCGGTGCCTTTTTAAAGAATTTTGGCCTTGAAACACAATATGTAAATGAAAAATTTAAAATGCCACAGCAAATGACATTGGGCATTTCCTTTGAACCCTACGGAACTTTAAGCTCTCCAACTTACATTAGTGTAAATCTAGAAGCCGTTCATCCCAATGATATGAGCGAGCATATAAATCTTGGACTTGAATCTCGGATTGCCAATCTTATCATGCTTCGTGCCGGTTACAAATTCGGCTATGAATATGAAAATTTCACAATAGGCATGGGAGTACACTTCACATTTAAAGGAAATGATTTCAATTTCGATATGTCATTTATGCATCATGAATTCATGAATAATACTTTACGATACACTTTGAGTATGGAACTATAAAATGCGTTATATTAGACTACACATCTTACTAATTTTAATGGCAGGAATTGCCATAGCGGCAGCTCCCATAAAGTTATCTGTTCGCTTGGGTGCTCATACTCAAAATGCTGCATACCGTGCTTCACAAAGTACGGGCTTAGCAGTAGATAGTAAATTAAGCTACTCGCTCAACAATAATTTAGATCTTTCCTTTAATATGGCGTATGATCATACTCTTCTTAAAGAAGATTCAGTTTTTCTTGAGTGGGACTGGGCTTATTGGGATGAACGCTATATTGATTGGCTATTAACAGGTGCATCACAAGAAGAAGTAGATTCTATATCAACTATATTGGAATATTGGCTTCCGGATTCATCTTATCATGGCGTATTTAATCCTTATCAATGGATGAATGAAATACGATTAACTTTTTCTACAGATTATAACATTCCTTTTAATAATAAACTTAGCATGTTTGGCAGTCTTGGTGCCGGTATGTCAATTTATACAAGACGTCTAAAAGTTGTAGAAGATTGGATGAAAGTGTTTACCTGGGACTGGGATAGCACTGCTGTTGCGAATGCTAGTTTAAGTCAAGATGACATGGATAATTACCACATATTCTTGGGATTACATCAAGATAATCCTGAGATATATCAATTGGACACTTTAAACTCAATCTACAAATTAACTTATGAATATTATACTCAGATTACACATTTTGCTCCTGATAAAAAAGGATTAAAATTCTATTTAACGCCAAGTATTGGTCTACGCTATGCGATTAAAGATGATATCGATATAGAATGTGCATATCAGGGAATATTTTACTTAAATGTTCAAGATGCAATAGCAAGAGAAACATTCCCCCTTAGATCAAAAAGTATGATTTGGCTAGGTTTAAGGTTTAAATACTAATGGAACATATGAAAAAAATACTTTACATAATTATAATTGCCTTGATCAGCATCTTTCCGCTATCAGCTCAATATGTGGGGCAATGGGGAATGCATGTTGAAAGTAATGCCACTTTAGCTGTTGGAGAATTAAGAGAATGGTTTGTTGCTGGTTATCAAGTTGAATTAGGTATTGGACAACAACAGGATTCACCTTGGTTTATTGAAGCTTTGTTTGATTATTCATCATTCTCAAAAATGCACTATATCACAACTTCGGCTGCTGAAGTAGTTGAGGAAATTCCTCTTTCACTATCATATATTGGATTTATGGCTCAAGGAAAGTATACATTGAGTTCAAACAATTTTAAACCATATATAAGCATAGCTGGCGGACCTCATTTCTGGGTCGGTTCTCGGGGTGAAATAACTGAAAACACCGAATTAGCCATCCCAAACATTCCAGAAAGAGTATTGAGCGAATGGAATATGGGAATAAAGGCGGGAATAGGTGCAGAATTAATGATTGGTGATATGTTTTCCATTGATGCAGGATTGAGTTATCGTTTAGTTATTGGTTCGCTTTGGCCTACCATGCAAGAACATGTTGAGTTAGAAGCAGTGAATGGATTTTCAAGCATAGCATTAAGGATCAGAACGAATATTTATTTTTAAAGCGTCGATAAGGTGTAATATTGGGATAGATAGCCCATCGGCATGTAAATACATTTAAGTTGAGATTTATAGGAGTACAAGATGAAAAGAATGTTAATAATTTTAATGGTAGTTACACTGACTATAAGCAGTTTAATGGCCTATGAAAAGATTTGGGGTAGATACGATCTTATTGATGTTGGAAATGACGTAACCCGCAGTCTGGCATATAGTCCCCTAGCTGATGAAGTGTATGTTGCTACACGCCTTAATGATAATCCCTGTGTTTTAGTTTTAGATCCAGAAAGCGGGGTAACACTTGATACTCTGATACGGCCAGAAGGTGGATACAATGGAGGAATATACCCTTTAAACATGGTATCAGTTGATGATGATGGTGCTATTTATGTTGGTAATCTCTCTGTCCCTGCGATCATTGCCACAGACAAATATAAAATCTACAAATACGAAAATTCTAAAGCAGAACCACAGGTTGTTTTTCGAGGTGCATTAGACGGTGCACGTTTTGGTGATTCGATGGCAGCGATAGGTTCCGGGGACGATGTGTGCGTTTATATTTCAGGAATGGGTAATGATAAAATTGCCAAATTAACGCCTTCTGGTGATACCCTAGCTTTGTCAAAATCAATAGTCTTGCCCGGAGGAGGAGCTGCGCGTCATGGTATTTCACCCGTAGAAGCTCATGGGGATATTTGGATTAATGGCACAGATGCCACAACGTGGCAAGTACATCTTATCGATGATGATGGTAACATTATTACCGCTGTTTCTGATACATTAATCGCGACGGGTTCAAGTGCTATAACTCATTGGAATGTTGGAAATATTCATGCTATTACAGCTGTAAATCCCTTTACCAGCAATAATGTGCGATCAGCGCGTTATGATGTATTTTCTGATGCCTTAGGTGATTCTTACACCTTTGATTATCTTGGTGGTAATTCGGATTCCTTACTTTTTGCCTATGAAGGTATAAGCTTAAACAATAATATTAACGGATCAGCTGTATTGGCTTATGATACCACCCGTCATTGTATGTACTCAGTGATGGGAGTCAATAGTGTCTGTGCCGTAAGTATGAATCCTCTTGTAAAAGTGTCTTCACCACGGGACCATGGATATTTTTCTCTTCAAGTTGATGGCATGAATAATGAATGGACCCAATACGATTTTATGCAACAAGATGGAGAAAATAAATTGTATGCAACCTGGTCTGAACAAATGATGTTTTTAGGGCTGACAGGAAACAGTCTCTATGCAAATTTTCAGTCACAGCAACTCTATATTGCCTTTGATACAGATCCGGAAGGAACAAAGGGCTCAACAACACCGCCTACTTCAGATGGGGGTATAACAGCTTTACCATTTAACGCTGATATTATCATTCGATTTGATTCCGATACTTATCCCCTAATTGACCTTAATGCAGCGCCTGCTTCAAAATGGACGGGTGGATATGTATATAAATTTAATGGATCAACATGGGCAACAAGTGAAATTAGCGGTTTTGATATAAATTACGGTGCTATGTGCGTAGTAGGAGATAGAAATGATTCACTTATAAGTGAGATTGCTATCGCTAAAACAACTGCTGGGATTGGTGCTGATCTTGCTGCGATTAAGTTTACGGCTTATTTAGTTGAAAATGGCAGCTCAGGTAATATTTTAGCGGCATATCCTATTGAAAATGATGGAAAATTGCTGACGCATTATTTTTCTGTTGATAGTTTAGGAAATAATCAATTAGCTCGTAGGGTCGTAAAAATTAACGGCGGTCATGGCGTTTCAAATAAAAAACTTATTCCTCAGACGTCACTTCTGGAAGCGAATTATCCTAATCCATTTAATCCTATCACATCAATTCCTTATCATCTATCATCTCCCGGCCAGACATCAATAGAGGTTTATGATATGACAGGAAAAAAAATAAAAACTCTTATTAGCGGATATCATGATGCAGGTGCATACGAAATTGATATGTTTGCGGGAAATATGCCTAGTGGTATTTACTTTTATAGATTAATTCATAAGGGTTTAGCTATTCAAACTCAAAAAATGTTATTGCTTAAATAATGAAAAAAATCTTGAAATATTTAATTCTCCTTTGTTTATTGCTTTCTTCTTTGTCCATTGCGGCAGAGAAAGAATTGCGTGGTGCATGGATTGCCTGGGCTGGAACAAATGTTCCATCTCGGGCCCTCATCGCTCAATCGATGGATGCTTTAGCTGAGGCAAATTTTAACATAGTGTACGTTGATGTATGGCGTTATGGTTATCCATACTTTCGTTCACAAGTTTTTAAAGCGCATACAGGTTTATTAACAGACCCCAATGTAGAAACAAATCTTGCTCCGGAACGCGATATTTTGGCGGAAATGATCGTTGAAGCTCATCGTGTTGGCCTTGAGGTTGATGCATGGTTTGAAGCTGGGTTCAATGCCGGCACCTATACGTCTTCTCCAATTTATCAAGCTCATCCCGAGTGGTTAGCAAAAACAAAAAATGGTTCAGTAGCAAATTATGGACAAGCCGGTCCGTCCTGCATTCATGTATTACCTGAAGTAAAAAACTTTTTGATTGAATTAACACAAGAAGTAGTTCAAAACTACGATATTGATGGCGTTGAATTTGATCGAGTTCGTTACCCTCAATTGGATTGTGGTTATGATACATTTACAAAGGAGCTATATAAATCTGAAAAGGGAACTTATCCACCAACATCAGTATCGGATGCTACGTGGGTAAGGTGGCGAGCTGATAAGCTGACTGAATTCGTCGCAGAAATGTATGATAGTATTAAAATTTTAAATGCCGATGTTACGGTTAGCAATGCACCATTACCTTGGGGTTATGAACAGTTTTGCCAAGATTATGCTCCTTGGATAGATGAGGGATATCTTGATATTGTTAGCCCCCAAATGTATATGAATACGAACTCCAGCTTCGAATGGAGAATGAATACTGAACTAGCTAAAATTTCACGTGATTCTCTTATGTACCCCAGTATTTCTACAGTTTCCAATGGTAATTATACAACACCCTCTGAGCTTGTAGCTCAAATTCAAACCTCACGCAATGCGGGATTAAAAGGCAATGTAATATGGTATCATGCCGAATTAATGTATAATTCAAATAATTATTTAGACTACTTAAAAGCTAATGCTTATCAAAATAAAGCATATCTGCCATATCGAGATGAAAACTGGGAGCGTAAAGTCCTGATTGTTGATATCGATAGTTCAGCTGTTAATAAAACGGGTACTTGGACACAATATACCGGTACAAATGTATATGATTATTATAATGGGAGTCATTGTTACATAGCTGAAGCTCAAAGCGAGGCACACATTCGCTATTCCGCTGATATAGTGGAAAACACTTGGTATACAGTATACGCATTTCAGAATATCCCTAAAAGCATGGCATCAGCGAGTGATATGACTGCTTTTACAGTTCATTCTGACTCGGGTGATGTATCCGGCATCATAAACCAAAAAACCGCCGGTAATGCCGGGCGTTGGGAAGAGTTAGGTGTTTATTGGTTTGACATTGGAGTAAATAAAACCATCATGACTTTATCAACTCCCCAAAATGGTAGTGGGTATATATTTGCAGATGCTTTGATGTTGATCCCTTCACGAAATCCTTTCCATGGCGAAGAGTATGTATACACATCATTAGGTAATAATTCTAAAATTCCTGTGAGTTCAAAATTAGGTCAAAATTATCCCAACCCTTTTAATCCCATTACAACCATTGATTATAGCTTGTTTAAAGATTCTAAAATTAATATTTCAGTTTATGATCTAAAGGGTAGAAAAATTAAGACCTTAATCAACAAATATATAAGTGCTGGTGAATACAGTGTACAATTTAAAGCAAAAGATATTTCAAGCGGAATATATATTTACACTTTAAGTACTAACGGTATAATGACTGAAATGAAAAAAATGACAGTGGTAAAATAATATGCTATCAAGATTTACAGAAACTCCAAAACGCGACTGGCGATTTCTAAAAGAAGTGAATGAAACTCGCTTGTTAGATCTCATCCGCAAAGAGAATGGTATCTCTCGTTCAGATCTGGCTAAAAAGGCCAAAATGTCTAAAACAGCAGTATCTGAAATTATTGGACGACTCATGAACACCGGTTTGATCAAAGAAGAAGGAAAAGGAGAGTCAACGTCCCGTGGTGGCAAAAGACCGACATACTTGTTTATTGATCCTAATGGCGGTTTTGTTTTTGGAATTCAAATTAAACGTACAAGTACATCAATTTCTTTGGCTGATTCTTTAGGTAATGAGATATCACGATCAATTATTGAATATGCCCCCAATCCAAAACTAGATATTACTTTCAATCTATTTACTGAAACTATGGATCGTATGATTCATGAACAAAAGCGTGATATAGATAAGTTAATTGGAATTGGAATTGGTGTTCCGGGTATGGTGGACACAAAAAATGGTGAGTTGATTTTAGCAGAAACCCTCGAGGGTTGGGCCAATCAACCATTTGCTGACCTTTTTATAGATTATTTTGATGCTCCTGTTGTTGTTGATAATGATATTAATATACAAACATGGGGAGAATACCTTTTAGGAGCTGGAGAAAAGCAAAATGATATGGTTTTGGTTCATATCGGAGATGGTATAGGTGCAGGTATTATTGAAAATGAGGTTTTGGTTCGTGGCATTATGGGCGGTTCAGGAGAAATTGGCTATTTAAGTTTAAAACCCTATAAAGGCTTACTCAATGAGAATTTATTTTATCATCAAGACCAGAAATATGTCGGTCAACTTTTTTCACGGAAAAATATGATCAAAGCATTTGAAGATGCTTACATAAGAGCCAAAAATACACCACCGGCTCCTTTTGAAGTCAAAAATATAAAGACCTTCTTTTCTCAGGCCGATTTGGGTGATATGACAGCTCGAAAGGTCATTGATGATATGTCAATTATTTTGGGTGTTTTGTGTTCTAATTTAATTATCATGCTGAATTCCTCGATGCTCGTTATTTCAGGATCGGCGTTTAACGATTCTCAGTATTTCCTTCAACAATTACAAAAAGAAATTGGCGAGTATATTGCAGTAACACCCTTGCAACGATCAACTAAGATTGTCTACGGGCAATTATATAGTGAAGCGGCCTTAAAAGGTGCTATATCACTTGCCTTAGATATACTCTATAAACCTTTTATCAGGAAATAAAAAGTATGAAACGCTATTTGTTCTATTTTTTCATTTTTTCATTTTTCACTTTGAGTGCTGATGATATTATCTGGACCAATATTAGCGATGCTTATGAATTTCCCAGTTCTGTAAAATTGTTTAAAGGAACACGGGTTGCACCCGCTCTTGAATGTTTTTATTTGGATGTAGATTTAAATGATTCACTCATTGCTATTCGTCCTTATAGCTCTAGTTCTGCAAAGAATGTCAAGCTTTTTGCCCGGGATGTCAATTGTATTGCCGCTGTTAATGGCGGCTATTTTGGGGCAAATATCCCGTATTCAACGGTGATAACACCTACTGATGTAGAGGCTGTTAATGTTACAGCGGTTACACGTAATTCTCAATCTTATCCACTTATTCGAAGCATGTTCTCACTTAATACAAATTTTGAACCGACCATAGATTGGGTTTATCATTTTGGTGTTACAAGAGATGAGGTTTATCGCTTCGCTACGCCTTTAAATTACGCCTATAATGATGCAAGACCTCGTCCGGCTCCTAAACGAGCCGACGGCATTGCCATGGAAAATATATTATCAGCAATTGGGGGTGGTCCTATTTTGCTTAAAGATAGCAGTGTACACATAACTTACGATGAGGAAATAATGTGGGGGAGTGGGGTTGGTCTAAATAATAGCGATCCTAGAACCGCTGTAGCATATACTTCTGACAATCATGTCATAATTTTAACTGCCGATGGACGCCAAGCGCATAGTGCCGGTCTTAGTATGACCGAAATGGCTGAAATATTTTTAGAAAAAGGATGTATTGAGGCCATGAATCTTGATGGTGGAGGTTCCACTCAAATGGCGATTCCGGGTGGTTTTATAAACAGACCCTCTGAAGAAAGACCTGTACCGGCTATTCTTGCTATCACTTATCGTGATAGTTGTCGTATTCCTGTCGAAAGTGCTTACAGTTTAATAATTGATACCGAAGACCCTAATTATGTAAGTCGTGCAGGGAGTTGGTTTGCTTCTGCAAACTCCGGATATTGGGGTGATACCAAAGCGCTTCTTGGGGGAGTAGGTGATGGTAGCTCGATCTGTCGCTTTTATACAGCTTTAAATGAAACTAGCTCTTGTGATGTTTATGCCTGGTGGGTAGCAGATCCCAATAGAAGTTCTGATTCACCTTTCGTGATTATTCATCAGGATGGTCGTGATACTGTTCGTGTAAATCAACAGGAGAACCATGCAAAATGGAATTATCTCGGTAATTATACCTTTACTTCTGATCCTGAGATGGCAGTGATACTTAGCAATTTAACGTCAAAGGGCAATTATGTTGTAGCTGATGCCATAAAACTTAGTTCAAATTCTCCGATAACAATCGCAGAATCTACATCAGCCAAACCATGTGTCTCTTTAGATCCAGCACTACTATCTATTTATCCCAATCCCTTTAATCCCTATACAGTCATATCTTATGATCTACCAATAGAATCTGACATTTTACTCCGTCTTTTAGATTTAAATGGTAATACTTTGAATACCATAATAAATCAAAAACAAGTAGCCGGGCATTACAACATATTTTTAGATGGCTCAGATTATCCGAGTGGTTTGTATATATGTGCACTGAGCTATGAGGGAAAGCAAATTAACAAAAAGATCACTTTATTAAAGTGATATAATATATTAACTAAAGGAGTTAAACATGAAAAAGGCCTTATTGATTATTTTGGCTTTGCTGATGACCTTCTCCGCGTTCGGTCAAATGACAACGCTTTGGGAAAAATCGGCAGCAGGGTCAAGTATGCCGAGCTGGTTTGATACAGCTCACTTGACTCGTGGATTTGCCTATGGTCAAGTAGATGGACAAGACAGACTTTTGGTTGTTTCACGAAATGGTGGAAACAATCTTTATGTCTTGAACGCTACGACAGGAGATTCACTAAGTAAATTAGATGCTACCGGCATTAGCGGTGGTACCTACCACATCTCTGATGCAGCCATCTCTGAAGATGGTGACATCTATGTCTGTAATTTGGCTTTAAACACTACATTGAAAGTGTATAAATGGGATGATGTGGATTCTGCATCGACTCTAGCCATTTCCTTCCCATACACTGCAGGTCGTATTGGTGACAAAATGAGTGTTTACGGTTCAGCAGATGATAATTCATTAGAGTTTTTCTTTGCTGATGTAAATAATGCGCAGATTGTTCATTTTTCAACTATGGATAAGGGTGTAACATTTGTAGCGGACACTATAGCTGTAGAAGACAAGGGCGGCTCATCATCTGTTGCTCTTGCAGATGATGGAGTTATCTATCATAATTCGTCAGGCAATTATTTAAAGCGCTATGAAGGCGCATCATCTTCAGTGATCTCAGGTTCTGTTCTTGGAACAGGAAGCAATGCAAGTGAATTTATCTTTACAGATGCTGCTAATAATGAATATATCGCTGTTTATCAGTATGGTGGTAGCAATGAAAATTCTCGAATCATCAAAGTTCCGAACGGTGATCTTGCCGAAGCTTCAACTTATAAATTAACGCCAACTCTTGGTTCAAATAGTAATGCCAATGGTGCTGGTGATGTTGGTGTTAAAGATAATGGTGACGGTACTTACAATGTTTATGTTCTTTCATGTAATAATGGTATCGGCGCATATAAATTCGAATTTCCCGTTCCTCCCCTCGATCCTGTCAATATGACAAGCAATTGGGAAGTATGGGGAGATGCTTATTCGTTCTTCGCTTCCGGTGGTGACGCTGCACGCGGTATGGGTTATAATCCTGCTACAGGCAATGTTTTAATTGCTTCTCGCTCTGGTGGTGCATACGTTCATGTTCTTGATGGTGCAAGTGGAGCTGCTATTGATACACTTGATATGACAGGTGTTACGGGTGGTTTCTATGGTATTTCCCTCATGAAAGCAGATGCAGACGATGCCGGAGTTATTTATGCATGTAATCTTGCAAGCGGTGCTGACTTTAAAGTCTATCGTTGGGCCGATGAAGATGCTGTACCTACTGTTGCCTTGCAATTAGCTGTTACATCGCGTTTTGGGGATGTGTTTGAAGTATCAGGTTCAGGTGTGAATACTAAATTATATGCTTCTGCTCGCGGTGCTACAGAAATTAAAGTATTTGGTACAAGCGATGGCGTAAATTTTTCTGAAGTACAATCAATTCCGATTGCAGCGGCAGCTGCCGATGGTGGTATTTCTGTTGTTAATGAAGAAATGCTTTGGATCAATGCAGCATGGAAAAATGCAAGCTTGATCGATACAGCCGGAACCCTGATTGCCGCATTAGAACTTCCTGAAAGTTACTATGGCAATGTGCAGTACATCCAGGCCGCGAATGGTGCAAAACTTCTTGCAATGAATACAAATCATAATGCCGGAAATCGTAGAAAAGTTGAGGTCTTCAATGTTAGCGATCCAATGCTCCCTGAACTATGGGCAAGCGCTGAAATGGGTAATATTGAAAAATCTAACGGTAATGTTGCAGGTAACTTAAAATATGATCTAAATGTAGATGGTACGATTACATTATATCAAATGGCAACTAATAATGCTATTGCTTCATGGACGCTTGAGGTTCCTGAAGTAGTTGAAATTTTAGATATTGCTGATGTAAAAGCAGATAGCAATAATGATTTTGTACCAGATCTTCTTGATTCTACGGTAACTATTCGTGGTACTGTTTTTACACCAAATTATGTCGCTGGAAGTACAAGCATTTATATTCAAGATGCAACAGGTGGTATAAATGTTTTTAGATATGGTGTTGAAACATCTTTCAACAAAGGTGACATAATCCAAGTTACCGGTACAGTAGATCATTATAATGGACTTACCGAGCTTGTATTTGCATCTATTGATGATATTACTTTACTTTCTTCAGATGCCCCGGTTTTCCCAACGCTTGTCAGCCTTTCAGATCTTGGTGAGGACATCGAAGGGAATTATGTTAAAGTAGAGCGTGTTAAACTTGTTGATCCTTCGGCATGGCCTGCAGAGGGTAGCTCTGCTAACTTGGAAGTAACAGACGGTGTTGATACGGTTATATTCCGTATAGATAGTGATTCTGATCTCGATGGTCAAGTAGCTCCTACATGGGAATTTGATTTGGTCGGCGTGGCAACACAATATGACTTTAGCCCCCCTTATGATGATGGCTATCAATTTTTAGGTACTTTCTATAATGATCTAACCATATATTCACCCGTATTAACTGAATTAGATGAAAATTTTGAATCATGGACAGAACTCGATCCCGAATGGTATTTCGAGAATATACGGCTTGCAAACGATGCTTATGCATTAGAAGGTACCGGTAAATATCTGGGTCTTGCGACTCGTGATTCTGCCGGTTTAATTATGACACCATCTATAGAAGATCCTCAACAATTGACATTCTATATATCTGAACATACGGGTGGATCAGATGTTTGGGATCTTAAAGTTGTTCTTATTGGTTTTAATGGTATCCCCGGTGATACATTACTTACAGTCTCTGCGCCCGGTGACTTTGATTGGCATAAATATACAGTTAATATCGATAGAGCTGGCATCCATTCGATAGCCTTCTTTGCCAATCCGGTAAGTTCCGGTTCATTCTATATTGATCAAATTTCAGTTAAAGCTCCTGCGGCTGAAGCTGAACTAAGTAAAGAATCTGTTGATTTTGCTACAGTCGATGTGAATACAAATTCAGTTGTTTCATTGTATTTGAATAATGTAGCAGGAAGCGGTGCAGAAAATCTTATTGTTGATAGTCTGCTGGTTGCTCATAATGATTTTACTGCATTGATTGATACTTCTGAAATCGCAGCGGGTGATTCAGCTATGATTACTGTCGTATATACCCCCACAGATGAAACGGCTGACAATTGTACATTAATGGTATATACCTCGGCCGGTGTGGTTTCTGCTACGCTGAGCGGTAATGGAAAAATTGTTTGGCCTTTAGATTGGCGTGTAAGCGCGGATGTCGACTGGATGGGCGTAACGGCCAATGCACCTCGCAGTATGGCCTACAGTGCAAAATCCGGCAATCTATATTTTGTAGCACATCCCAATGGCTATGGCGATTATATAAAAGCCGTTTCTACAGTTGATGGTAGCGTAATAAAAGATCTTGCATTTTTAGATCCTATGCCTTCAGCGGGTTATATAAAAATCAATGCTGTTGCTGCAACGAGTGATGGACAGATCTTCTCATCTAACCTATCATCAGGTTCTACATTTAATTTATTCCGCAATGCGGATGAAAATGCAGATATGAATCTTGCTTATAGTGGTACTCAAATTCCTATTCGTGTTGGCGATGCACTGGCGGCTAGCGGTGAAGGAACAGACACTAAAGTTTATGTATCCGGAAGCGGTGCGCCTTTTGTTTACGTATTTAATACGGCAGACGGTGAGAACTTTACATTAGCTGATAGTATTGCTATTACAGCTGGAGCCGCTTCACGCGGTATTGCTCCGGTCCAAAATGGAGATTATCTCTTCATTAATGGTACGAGTACTGCTCCTATGTATGTAAAGTCGGATGGCACTGTTTTATATACTTTCGATACAGCTGTCGTACCTTCGGGAACAGCTATCAATTACTTTGAAGTTGAGAATTCAGACGGTATTCGCAGATTTGTGGGTATTACAAATGCTTGGAGCTCAGGAACCAAAGTTGTTGAATTGCTGGGAGCACTGGGCGATGATCTATGTTCTTCATTGAATATTATTGCGGCACCTACTGATAATTATAAAGTTAATTCAAATGCGAATGCAACCGGTATGGCAATTTATGATGTCTATGAAAATGCATTAGTTGAATTAATCACAAATAATGGTGTTTCAGCATATAGTTTTGAAAAAATTGAAGCTAATCCAGTTATTCCTGAACGCGATACCACAGCCATTGCTGATGGAGTTCCCGCGAAATTTGAATTGTATCAAAACTATCCAAACCCATTTAATCCAACCACTACCATACGTTTTGATCTTCCCATGGATGCTCAAGTACACTTAGCAATCTATGATATTAGTGGACGTAAGATCGTAACACTTGTAAACGGCAATATGTCTGCCGGTTACTCTCAGGTAGTTTGGAATGGTTCAGATTTTAATGGAAATCCTGTTTCTAGTGGTCTGTATATTTACAAACTTCAAGCTAACAATATGATTGACATTAAAAAGATGACTTTCTTGAAATAATAGTATTTTTGAACTTAAATAGAAAGATCCGGTAGGTACTTGTGCCTACCGGGTCTTTTCTTTAACTTTATGCAAGCTCACTAGTGAATAAATTTCACAACGATGTGAAGGGTATTATGGAAACACTACAAATTATATTTTTCATTCTCATCTTCTTTGGTATGGCCATAGCTATGTTTACACGTAAACTTCCTGCTTTGCTAGCCTTGCCTATAATGGCATTACTAATAGCCATGGTTGGAGGTGTTTCCTTCCAAAATACGCTTAACCTCGTTGTAGGAAAGGGCGTTCTTCGACTGCACTCGGCCTATGTGATCGCTATTTTTGGTTCTATGCTGTCAGTCTTAATGCAAAAGACAAAGGTGGCTGAAAATTTAATAAAGAAAGGGGCCGAACTTTCCGGGGATAATCCATGGATTATTGCCGTGGTTATTCTAGTGCTAATTGCCTTATTATTTACTTCATTAGGTGGTTTAGGTGCCATCATTATGGTTGCAACAATTGCTTTACCCATTATGATGTCTGTTGGTATGGGATCTATGACAGTGATTGGAATTTTCCTTTTTGGCCTTTCAATGGGAGGAATTTTAAATGCGGGAAATTGGGCGCTTTATATTACTGTATTGGATCTTGAAGTTGAGCAAATACGCACATTTGCTTTTATTATGTTCGCTATTCTATTTATCACGTCTTTATTCTATATTACCATCCAATTGTATCGTGATGGACATAATTTAAAACTTAAAAAAATTATTTTGATTAGTTTAAGCTTTCTGCTGACTATAGGAGGCTTGTTTTTACTTTGGAATATTTTACCATCCTCTTTTCGTGACGGGGCATCACATATAATCTCATATATTGCTCAAGGGGCAAAGATTCTTATTTTAGCTGCAATATTATTAGCTGTTTTTAACAATATTGTTAGGGCATTTAGAAAAAAAAACAGCCAAGACCATTTACATTTTTCAGCTTATTTCACCCCCTTAGTTCCATTGTTTTTAATACTTTTATTTAATCTCGATTTTGTTGCTGCATTTATCTGTGGCTTGATTTATGGCTTTTTGGCAACGTATAAAAAGGCGGCTTTAAATACTCTTGTGCGTTCAATTTTTGAGGGTGGAACGGTTGCTATGCCAGCAGTTGTACTTATGATGGGCATAGGTATGTTGCTCAATGCAATTATAGGACCGGGTGGCGATATGTCTGCTCTCTATCCTCAAGGATGGCCAGTTCTAAATTTACTTAAGCCGCTTATGGCTTCTTTGGTTCCCGCAAATGGTTTTATCTATGTTCTGGTTTTCACCTTAGCAGCTCCATTAGCTCTTTATAGAGGGCCTTTAAATCCGTGGGGAATGGGTTATGGTATTGCAGCTGTTTTTCTTGCAGCAGGTATGCCCGGTGCTGCAATTATGGGTTTACTTATGTCGGTTGGCATGGTTCAAGGCATTTCTGACCCAACTAATACTCATAATGTATGGCTTGCTAATGAAATGCAAGTTGATGTCCAAAAAGTACTTTGGAACACATTGCCTTATACAGTAGTGATTGCTTTTATTGGCTTAATTATTGCGTCTTTAATGTTTTATTAAATTGAGTGGGAAGATACATGAGAAAAATTAAAATTGGAATTGATGTAGGCGGAACTTTTACACATGCTGTAGCAATTGATATTGCAGATTATTCTTTGTGTGGAAAAACATGTGTCCCCACAACTCATAAAGCTAAAGAAGGTGTTGCTGCAGGCGTTGTTCAGTCCATGCAAGAATTAATCACAAATACCGGAATTAAACCAGATGAAGTTGTAATGATAGCACACTCCACCACACAGGCTACGAATGCACTGCTTGAAGGTGATGTTGCCTCAGTAGGTATTATACTGCTTGGGAAAGGGTTAGAGGGTTCTATTGCTTACAAACAAATTGCCAAAGATAAAATTGTTTTGGCTCCCGGGAAATATTTAACAAGTTATACTGAATATATCGATTTAAAAGATGAACTCAGTGAAGCAAAAATTATTAAAACAATTGAAGTCCTTAAAGATAAGGGTGCAGATGTGTTGGTTGCCTCTGAAGTTTTTGGAGTTGATGATCCAAAAAATGAGCGCTCTATACTTAAAGTAGCTGCAAAGATGGGGTTTACCGCTTCATCAGCTTCAGATATATCACAATTATATGGTTTGCGTGTACGGACACGTACCGCAGTGATAAATGCCGCTATGATGCCCAAAATGCTCGAGACAGCAAATATGACGGAGAAAGCTATTCGAGACAGCGGTATTAAAGCACCATTAATGATTATGCGTTCAGATGGTGGTATCATGGATATTACTGAAATGCGTAAGCGACCTATTTTAACAATGCTATCCGGACCGGCCGCTGGAGTAGCGGCGGCTTTAATGTACGCAAAAGTTTCAGATGGAATTTTTCTTGAGGTTGGAGGTACTTCAACTGATATATCAATTATTAAAAATGGAAAGCCACAGATCAAAAGTGCTCAAATTGGCGGAAATAGATTGTTTTTACGAGCACTAGATGTCCGAACATTGGGCCTTGCCGGAGGGTCTATTCCTAGAATACATGAAGGTAAAATTATTGATGTTGGACCGCGTTCAGCCCATATTGCCGACTTGCATTATCCTTCTTTTGATCAAGACCATGATTTTAAAAATATTGAATTAACTACAATTCAACCTCGTCCTGAGGATCCTAAGGATTATTTATCTATTCGACCCATCAAAGGTAAATATGATTTTACGTTGACTCCAACAGAAGCTTCTCACTTTTTGGAATTATCTGGTGAAGCCAATAAGGATACAATCAATAAAGTTGCAATATCTACATGCTTTCATTCTGTTGCTGAAAAATTAAAGCTTAAACCTAAACGCCTAGCTGAGAAAATTCTTGAAATCACCTCAAACAAGATAAAGCCTACGATTAAACAACTCAGCCGTGAATACAAATTAGATCCTGATATTATTCAATTCGTAGGCGGTGGAGGTGGCGCTCCGGCCATTGTGCCCGCAGCCGCCAAGAACATGAATTTCCCATTTATGATTGCAAATAATACAGACGTCATTTCTGCTATTGGTGCTGCCTTGGGGATTATTCGTGATACCCTTGAAAAAACAGTAATGAATCCAAGTACAGATGATATCATTGCCTTACGCCAAGAAGCAGTCAACTCGGTACAAGCTATGGGTGCTGATCCCGATACGATTGAAGCATCTGTAGAAGTTGATGCTAAAAATAATCGAATTATCGCGACGGCTACAGGTTCAAATGAAATGAGGACAAAAGACCCGAAGATTAAAAATGCCTCAAAAGAACATGTTTTCGACACTGCGGCAAAATCATTGAAAACCGATGCAAACAAGTGTGTAAGCCTTTTAGAAGCAGATGGACTGTATCTTATCGCTTTCACCGAATTTAAAAAGCGTTTATTTTTAAAATCTCCAAAAGAAAAGCTCAATATTAGAGTCTTAGATAAAGAAGCGGTTATTAAGCTCCAGCTCAGTGATGTATATGTGAAATCATGTACAGCACAAGAAGCTAAATCAACATTATTAGCTATCATTGAAGAACTTACTTCCTATGGTGATGCGGGCGCTTTATTGCCGGGTATTTTTATACTCATTGCCGGAAAGATTGTTGATATGACAGGTCTAATAGATGAAAATCAATTATTAGCATTATTAGATATTGAATTACAGCATACAAGAGAAGATCAACATCTTGCAATCATTGGAGTTAGAAAATGATTGAATCACAACGTGCCTATAGTTTGGATGCATTGCGCGGAACAGCTATATTATTAATGGTACTCTCCGGTATCCTTCCCTATACGCTTCCCCATTGGATGTTCCATGCGCAAGTACCTCCCGGTCAGGGATTTAATCCCCTTTTACCGGGTATTACTTGGGTTGATCTGGTTTTTCCATTCTTTCTATTTGTTTTGGGTGCCGCAATGCCTTTCGCTCTTGAAAGAAAATTTAAAGCTGCTAAACCAATTTTATCTGTTTCAAGTCATATCATAGAAAGAACTATACTATTAGTTTTTTTTGCAATTTTTGTTCAACATATTCGTCCATATAATTTGGGAGAAAACATCTGGGCTACCGGAAGTTCTTTAATTCCTTGGTTACTCGCCATTGTAGGTTTTGTTATATTATTTTTGATTTATCTCAGGGCACCTAAAGCCTGGCCCGTCTGGTTAAAAGTGTTTATAAAGGTTCTTGGTTGGGTGGGCGGATTAAGCTTTCTACTATTTATGAAATATCCGGATGGATCAGGGTTTAAATTTGAACGCATGGATATTATTATCATGTTATTGGCAAATATGGTTTTCTTTGGATCCATTATATATTGCTTATCTCGTAATAATCCAATGGCAAGATTAGCCGTAATGGCTGTGTTTATTGGTATGCGCTTAGTTCATATGCAATGGGATATTTCGCTTGCAATAGGTGGTCAAGAAGCCCTAAAAAGCATTCCTTATGTTCAGCATCTGTTTCATGGTGTTAATTATTCTTGGTTAGATAAAATATGGGATTATTCACCTGTAAAATGGCTGTATAATTTTTCATGGTTAAAGTATTTGCTGATTGTTTTACCGGGGACAATTGCCGGTGATAGCATTAAAGCATGGTTAAATACATCAAAAAATAATAAAAATACATCCAACTCAGGCAAATTAATAATTATATCAATACAGTCTATCGCTATTGTTATTGTCTCACTTGTAGGTTTATATACTCGACATCTTTTTATTAGCTCTATCATAATTATCCTTTTATGTGTTATGTCATGGTTATTATTACGAAAACCCGGTAATAAGGATGAAATACTTCTAAAAAACCTTATTGTTTGGGGCTCTATGTGGGTGATTCTTGGCTTAGTTTTTGAACCTTTTGGTGGTGGAATAAAAAAAGATAATTCAACGCTTTCTTATTACTTTCTTACATCTGGATTGGCCTACTATATGCTTGTTTTCTTTACAATTATGATTGATATTTTTAAGAAAAAAAACATATTCAAGATTTTAATACAAAATGGTCAAAATCCTATGATTGCCTATGTTGGAATGATGAATCTATTAGTTCCGCTACTTTATATATCCTTTATTTTCCCGTGGTTAAAAAATATTAGCATGCCATATCCTTGGCTTGGATTTCTACTTGCATGTGTACAAACCCTCGGATTAGCGTTTATTGTAGGGTTTTTTACACGTAATAAACTCTTCTGGAGAACATAATGACAAAAAATGCATTTTTTAAACAAATATATAAAGCTTTAATTGTATCAACACAAGCTGAGGGTAACGATCCTTTTAATACTCCGGATGGAGTTAGTTTGTTTGCCAGAGCAGCAGAAATGGGTGGAGCATCAGCTATTCGTTCTTGTGGAATTAAAAAAACCGAACATATTATTCAACATATTGCCCTACCTGTCATTGGTTTGACAAAAGCAGAATACGACGATGGATGTGTTAAAATTACCCGTTCAGCAGAAGATGTAGAAAAACTTTTTGAGATCGGGTGTTCCATGGTAGCTATTGACGGGACTTTACGTTTATGGGAGGGATTGAGCGGCCCGGAATTTATTGCAAGAATGAAAAACAAGACAAATAAGCTTATTATGGCAGATATTTCAACATTAGAGGATGCAATGGCCTGCGAGAAAGCCGGAGCAGATTGCGTGTCAACAACTTTGAGTGCTTATACGCCGGAAACCAAACATCGAAATAACGGGCAACCGGATTTTGAGCTGATCAAAGAACTATCATCTAAAATAAGCATTCCAATCATAGCTGAGGGCAGGATTTCACGACCTGAGCATGCCACTAAAGCCATACAATGTGGAGCCTATGCAGTTGTTGCGGGAACCGTTATAACTCGACCCAGGATTGTCACATCCTGGTATGTAAATGCTTTAAAGGAGTACGATGTATAAGCTTATTAAAACAGATGTAGCTATTGTGGGAGCCGGAATTTCGGGTATATGTGCGGCAATTGCTACGGCGCGCGAGGGTGTTGATGTGGTTTTGATTGAATCATTTCCCTATGTTGGTGGCATGGCAACCGGTGGCATGGTATCGCCATTTATGAAACACGATGTAAATGGAAACTATTTAGTTGAAGGCATATTTCTTGAATTAAAAGATAGAATGCGCAAACAAAAGGGTATGATAAATAATGGATTTTCTGCTGATATATTTAAAAACATAGCTTCTGATATGTTATCAGAAGCCGGAGTTAAAGTTCGTTTAAATTCAAGCTTAATAGATGTTCAAAGAGAGAGTAATTATATAACTAGCTTGGAAGTTAAAAAGGATAATACAAGCATCCATATTCATGCTAAACAATTTATTGATACCAGTGGTGATGCAATTTTAAGCTATTTAGCCAAAGCTCCTGTTGAACTTTCCAAAGAACAACAGGCCATGACCCTGTTTTTTAAAATGAAAAATATCAATCTTGAGAAAGCAATAAAATATGTTAAAAAGAATCCGGATGATTTCTTCCCCTGGTCAACTAAAGAATTCGATCCACAGCATATTGCATCTGTTGCGGGTTACTTTTCATTTATTAAAAGGGCGAAAGCACAAGATGCTATGTCAAAGGCAGTTCAATATATCTTTTTTTGTACCTTGCCAGAATTGGGAACAGCATCATTTAATTGCGTGAACTTGCTAGGCTATGATGGTACAAATAAAAAAGATATTGAAGCTGCGATGCGTGAAGCTAAGGTTCAAATAAATGATTTACTTAAAGTCTTAAAAACTATTCCAGGTTTCGAGAAAGCTGAGCTGGATAAAATAGCTGATCGAGTAGGCGTTCGTGAGACTCGTCGAGTGCTTGGGGATTATGTCATGAGTGCCGAGGATATCAGACTATGTCGAAAATTTGACGATGCAATTGCAAAAGCCTGTTACGGAATTGATATTCATGGACAAAAAGAAGATGAAAGCCTTATGGAAGAATTGCCGGAGGGTGAATATTATGAAATACCTAAACGCACACTTTTTGTAAAAGAAATAGATAATCTCCAAGCCGCAGGGCGCTGTATTTCCTCAACGCGCGAGGGACAGGCGGCACTAAGAATTATGCCAACATGTGCAGCAACAGGCGAAGCAGCCGGTATGATTGCTGCAAGAGCTATTAAAGATAATAAAACAATACGAAAAATATGAATCCATTAATTAAAGTTAATAATCCTCCAAAAATTATTTTTGGCACCGATGGTTGGAGAGGCATTATGGGTAAAGATTTTAATGAAGATACCGCCTGTCTTGTTGCTGATGCTTTTGGTCATTATTTATTGACTAAAGATAAAAAACCGAGCTGTATTATTGGCTATGATGGACGCAGGAAATCTGAGGATCATGCAATAGCATTCAGTTTGGTCTTAAAAGGATTGGGTATTGATTCGCAGGTATGTTCAAAAATTGTTGCAACACCTATGATATCTTATCTTTGTTCTTGGTTTAATTATACCGCCGGTGTGATGATCACCGCATCGCATAATCCACCTGAATATAATGGGGTAAAGTTTAAAGCCAATTATGGTGGTCCTTTTATGACTGAAGAAACAAAGAAAGTAGAAGACATGATATCGGATACTTATTTTTGTGCACGCATTTCTACGCAGAGCGATGAACTTTGGCCATATCACCAAGCGATAAAAAGTCAAATCGATTTCGAAGCAATATATGCAGCAGATATCATTCCATTGATAGATTCCATGGCTGGTGCCGGCCAAACTTTCATTAGTGATTATTTGCTTGATAAGGGTATTCCTGCTGAAACCATATTTGGAGAAGCCACAAGTGATTTTTCAGGCCGCGCTGCCGAGCCCATAGAAAAGAATTTGAAACCGCTGGCTGATGCTTTGAAAAAAAGAAGTGATTTTTGTTGTGGATTTGCCACTGATGGTGATGCTGACCGTTTGGGTGTAATGATGGAAAACGGTGAATGGTTAAGTGCTCAGGAAACGATTTTGTACCTTACAGATTATGTTATCAATGTCAGGAAAGAAAAAGGCTGTATCATTAAAACCTCATCTGTCACGGATAAAGTAAATTTATTAGCTTCAGATGAACATCCACTATTTGAAGTTCAAGTTGGTTTTAAATACATTTGTGAACAAATGCTTAAGACTTGGGCAGCTATAGCTTGTGAAGAAAGTGGTGGATTTGGGTATAGTTTGCATATTCCTGAAAGGGATGGAATTTTTTCAGCTTTACTTTTTCTTGAAATGTTAGCTAAGTCGGGACATAAAAAACTGTCGGATTTTGTCAACGAGAAGCGTGTGGAGTTCGGGGACATATACTATAAGCGAATTGATCATATCTTAGAAGGGGCTGATAGGGTAAGCATTTTACCCAAGCTTTACGAAAAGAAATTATCTACCTTTGCGGGTATAAAGATCCTTGATATCGAAGCTTTTAACAGCAGTCGGGGTATTATTAACGGATTAAAATTCAGATTAGACGGAACATGCAGGTGGCTGCTTTTAAGAGCATCAGAAACAGAACCTTTAATGCGTGTTTATGCAGAAGGCCAAAGTAATAAAGAAGTCGACCTTTTCCTTAAAGAAGGAATTAGCTTGATATCGGAGATTAGATGAAAAAGATCATGACGCAACAAGAACTTGTTAGAAAACTGCCCAAAGGGGAATTTGCCTGTATTAAAAACCCTGAAGGTGTTTTTCCTGAATATGAATACATTCCCATGGGAGTTAAACAAGCTACTTTAAAAGATATCAGAACGATTGTGTGTGATATGGATGGAACAACAACAAGTACCGAGAACCTATGTATTCATTCACTTGAATTTATGGTTCGAAAAATATCTGGAAAAATGACAACAAAAGAATGGGCGGGTCTTGATAAAGTAAAAGATTACCCACATATCATTGGAAATAGCACAACTCGTCATATAGAATATCTTATCGATACTTATCGTTTTAATATATCCGATAAACATCTTCAAGAAGCGTTTCTTGAAGGCGCCATTTGGTTTTTACGCTATGGTAAGGATCCTCAAAGAATAAATGAAGTCAAAAATTCCTGCAAGAATATGGGATGTGGGGCTTTAATTAATGACGTGCAATTATCTGATAAAAGTTTACTTAAAAAATATTTAACAGTCTGCCAAATTGATAATAAATCCAAGATAGTCAAAGCTGCAATAGATATTTATTATAAACGCTACCATGAAATCCTCATGGCCGTTGATAGAGGTGAAAAAATTCCAATGATTGAATCTATTGGAGATATAAACCCGAATGCATTAATAGAGCCTATGCCAGGCGTGGCGATATTTATATCTATGGTATTGGGACTTCTAAATGCTGAAAATGCAGTAAGTTTGAATCCCATTCTTGAACAAGCTTATGCACAAAAATGTGGTAAAAATATTGAGAGTGATGCAGGAAGCTTTGCAATACTTGCAGAGAGATTTAGAAAAAGTCCTGTTAAACTTGCTTTAGTAACTTCATCTATTTATTATGAAGCGAATATTGTCATAAAGCAAGTATTTCAAGCCATAATTGATGAAATCACGCACTGGCCAATTGATGAAGAAAGTCGTAATATTATTGCAGATCATTTTAGAGATTATCATCATATTTATGATGCATTTATTACTGCGAATGACTCACATGAGATCAGATTAAAACCTCATCGCGACCTTTATAGTATTGCTTTAAATACTATGAACATAAATTCAGAGGATTTTGATACGATCATGGGGTTCGAGGATAGTGAAAGTGGAACCATTGCAATACGTGCAGCCGGAATTCCTTGCGCTATTGCTCTTCCTTTTGCTGAAACATCGGGACACGATCTATCAGCAGCATCTCATATTGTTGAAGGTGGTTTACCGGAAGTAATTATTAAACATAAGTGTTTTATAAAATAGAGAGAATAATAATGCCAAAAAATTATAAAGATAAAGTATTTCACGTTATTTCAAACACTCATTGGGATAGAGAGTGGCGTTTCCCTTTTCAAAAGAATCGTCAGCATCTTGTCGATATGATGGATTCGGTTCTAGAAATTCTTGAAAATGACCCGGATTATCGAGCTTTTCACCTAGATAGTCAATCGATCGTTCTTCATGATTATTTGGATATTCGTCCGGAAAAAAAAGACCAAATAACAAAATTTGTAAAAAATGATCGCTTATTTATAGGACCTTGGTATATTTTACCCGATGAATTTATGATAAGCGGTGAAAATCTTATTCGTAATTTACTTCTTGGACATGAGACTTGTCAAGAATTTGGAAAAGTATCTAAAATTGGATATTCCCCATTTTCCTGGGGGCAAATTTCTCAGTTACCACAGCTTTATAATGGTTTTGATATCGACCTTATCATGTTTTATCGTGGTATGAATTCTTTGGATAGTAAAAAAGCAGAATTTTTGTGGACAGGAGCAGATGGTACAGAAGCATTGGCTTCTCGTTTCTCTACAATGCCTAGGTATAACTTTTACTTTTTTCTTTATAGACCGGTTATTTTTAATGAAACACCACAGGATATAGAATATGATTGGAAAAGAGGTGGCTTACCCTCACATTTTGCTGATAAAGAACAATATAAAGATGATTATTTATTGCTAAAGCCAAATGATACTTACTATGAAAAAAATATTACTACTTGGATAAAGAAATTAATAGATGAGCAAGTGAATGATTTTACGTCACCTCACGTGATTTGGATGGAGGGTCATGATAGTAGTGGTCCAAATCCCAAAACAACGCAAATTATTAAAGATATTAAGCGCTTAATGCCCGATATTGATGTTCGTCATTCAAGTTTAGAAGATTATGCAAAATTTCTCGCTCAGGATATTGATCGCTCTACCTTGAAGAAAGTTACAGGAGAACGCAGATCGGCTCAGTATGACCATCGCAGTGGCAATTTATACGGTTATATAACTTCGGCACGTATGTATTTAAAGCAAATGAATGCTGATGCAGAGCGATGGTTAGAACGCTATGCTGAACCTATGTACACCATTGCCGGTATGCAGGGTTTGAATATTTCTGATCAGTCTTTAAAAATAGCCTGGCGTCTTCTAATTGAAAATTCAGCACATGATTCTATAGGCGGTTGTAGTCTTGATGCCATTCATGATGATATGGTTAATCGCTACAAGCAGATCAAGGAAATTTGTGAAAGTATTTTCAGTAAAGCAGTAAAGCACCTTATTAAAAACCTTAATTGCCCGGGTAAAAAAGATAGCGATATTCATCTAAGCGTTATTAATACAACTCAATTTAAGCGTTCTGAAATTATTGAAGCTTATGTTGATGTTCCTTTTTCTATGGATAAAGGATCATTTGAAATAAGAAATTCTGAAAATAGTCTCATTCCCATTGAGATACTCTCAGTAAGCGATAATGAACCGGTGCTTGAACAATTGATCAATCGACCTATGCATTTTACAATGAAGAGGTATCATATCTTGCTTTCAGTGAAAGGACTTCCTGGATTAAGTATGAATACCTACCATGTAAAACCCCTTGAAGGCAAGGTTAATACTCTGCAAAAAGCTATTGTCCAAAAAGCAAAACTAGATAACAGTTATCTTTCTGTGAATGTTAATTTCGATGGTACTTTAACAATCTATGATAAAGTAAGTGCTAGAAAAATTGAGAATACTGCTTATTATGAAGACGAAGGGGAGGCCGGTCATGCTTGGACGCACGAAAGAGTAGAGCCGGTATTGACTACCAAGGGAGTGCCGGGCATTATTCATTTTATGAGAGATAACTCATTAATGCAGCAAGTCAAGATCATCCATCATCTTCCGATTTCTAAAGATCTAAAAGAACGGAAACTCGGGCTTGCCAGCTTCAATATGAAAATTGAAACATTGATTACGCTTAAGTATGATTCGAAAATTATTGAATTTGAAACATATATCGATAATCCATCCGTAGATCATCGCTTGAGAATGATCTTTAATACAGATGTGTTTGCCAACAATTCAAGAGCTCAGGGACAGTTTGATGTGGTCAAACGTTCTACTGAAAGACCTGACACCAAAGATTGGGTTGAACAGCCCCAATATGATCATCCGGTATATCATTTTATGAATATCCGTGATGATGAAAAAGGATATGCCTTATTTCTTGATGGTTTGAAAGAATACGAAGTCCTAGCTGATAAGAGCACCTTAGCCATTACTTTGTTTAGAGCCTTTCGTTATATCATTCAACCAAGCTCAAAGCAAGATTATAGTGAACAAAAAGGGTCACAGTGCCTGGGTAGGCAAAAGGCAAGATTTGCTTTTTATCCATTTGATATTACTGAAGTTAATTCACTTTATGAAAAAGCCTTAACATATAATACTTCATTGCGTATTGTTGAACATGGAAATACAATGGGTGATATTAAATCAGGTAAATCTTTCTTTGAATTGACTAATAATGCCATTGTTATTTCATGTATTAAACAAGCACAAAACAGAGACCCTAATACTTACATTTTGCGACTATATAATCCAACAACAGAGATTCAAGTCACTGCATTGAGTAGCAAGTTTAAGTTAAAGAAAGCGATAGAAAGTTCTTTGGAAGAAATTGATCTTAAAGAAATAAATCTCGATAAAATTGAATTAAAAGCTAAGAAGATCATTACGATCAAATTGTACATATAAGAGGATAGAATGTTAAAAAATAAATATGGCTATGTAGATAATGAAAATCGTGAATATGTTATTACAGATCCGCGCACGCCACGTCCATGGTTTAATTATATATGGAATGACAATTATGCCGGTTTATTATCACATACAGGAGGTGGTTTTTCATATTATCAATCTGCCCGTGATAATCGTATAACTCGTATGCGTTATAATTCTTTGCCCTGGGATAGACCCGGACGATATATCTACCTTAAGGATACAAAAATCGGCGAATATTGGTCTTTATCTTGGGCTCCAACGCTGAATATTGACTATGATAAATATGAATGTCGACATGGAAGCGGATACTCAAAGATTACAACTGAGTATAAAGGTATCAGAGCGACATTAACTTACTTTGTTCCCCTGGAAGATGCGGGTGAAATTTGGCATGTTGAAGTTGAAAATATGTCCGGTAGAAAAAGAATGCTTGAGGTTTTTTCATATACCGAATTACTAATGGGCAATGCACTTAACGATCAAATAAATCAACCCAACGACAAGCATTTTACAGATATTCATTTTGATAGAGACCATCAATCATTGATTGCAACAAGGCGATATTGGGTTCTAAATAAGGGTGTAAGTGTAAAACAATCCAATATAGATTGGCAATATCGAGTTATATTCACTACAACACTTGCCATTAAAGGCTTTGATGCATCACTTGATCATTTTATTGGTAAATGGCGTTCAGAGGCAAATCCTCAAGCCATTGAAAATAGTAAAATGGGAAATACCGAAATAACAGCTGGAGAGCCCTGTGCAGCATTGCAGTCGGAGTTGACTTTAAAGGTCGATGAAAAAAAATCATTTTCAACTATTATGATGCTTTCCGATAAAAAACAGTCCAAAACAAAATTTGATATTATTGGTGGTAAACATATAGATGAGATTAGAAAAAGAGGATATGCCGAGAAAGAATATTCTCTTCTTAAATCTAAATGGGACGATATATACGACAATATTGAGCTTAGTACACCTGATAAAGTCCTTAACTCCATGCTCGGAACCTGGAATTATTACCAAACTCATGTGACATTTGATATGGCCCGAAATGCAGGCTATTATCATGGTGGATTATTATTTGGAACAGGAATGAGAGACCAATTTCAGGATATTTTTGGCGTTTTGCTTTCTGATCCTCAAAGAGTTCGAGATCGCCTTCTAAATGCCATGCAATATCAATTCCAAAATGGATCTACGCTTCATAATTACTTTAAATTAGTAAAAACAGGCGAGAGAACCCACCATTCTGATACACCCCTTTGGATTCCATTGGGAGTCAGTTCATATATTAAAGAAACCGGTGATACAGAAATTCTTAATGAAATTGTAAAATTTTATGATGAGGGCGAAGCTAGTGTTTTAGATCATTGTATTCAGGCTATAAACTATGCTCTATCTGAAACGGGTGAGCATGGTTTGCCAAAAATTATGAATGGTGATTGGAATGACACGCTTGACCACATTGGATCGGAGGGCAGAGGTGAGACTGTTTGGGGAGCTTTCTTTTTAGCCTATGTAATAAAAGAAACCGCAGTGTTACTTGAGCACATTAATGAGAACGAGAAAGCAGACAGATTTTATCAAGAGTATAAAAAGTTATCTAATACAATTAATAAAATTGCCTGGGATGGTAATTGGTACTTAAGAGCATTTAGAGATAACGGGCTAGCAGTTGGATCTGAGAAAGATGAGCAAGGTAAATTGTTTTTAAATGCACAAACGTGGTCGGTTATATCAGGTGTAGCAGACAATAAACATGCACAGAAAGCATTAGAAGCTTGCAAAACCCATCTTGAAACTCCATTTGGTATGCAAATTTGCTGGCCATCATATACAAAGATTGATGATTCGGTTGGATTAATATCGCGTTGTGTACCTGGAAAGAAAGAGAATGGAGCTGTTTTCAATCATGCATCTTCGTGGTATGTGTTAGCAGCCTTAATGAATGATAATATTGAAGACGCTTATCGTGTTTACAGCAAGATGCTTCCGTTTAATTCCTCTGAAGCAACGGGTATTGACCGTTATGAGACTGAACCCTATGTTTATAGTGAATATATTACTTCTCCTGATCATGAAACGGTTGGACAAGCTTCACATTCTTGGTTGACCGGTTCAGCCGTATGGATGCATTATATTGGTATGTCTTACTTACTTGGTATTCGTGCTGATTATAAGGGGCTGATTATAGATCCCAAGATTCCTTCAGAATGGGATGGCTTTACTGTTAAAAGAAAATATCGCAATAAGACACTCAATATTTCTGTTAGTAATCCTAATCATTTGAATTCAGGTGTAAGATCAATGATCGTAAATGGAGAATTACTTAAAGGTAATTTAATAGTACCTTTAGACATAAAAGAAGACATCATAAATATTGAGGTAGAACTTACCAATAAGAATGATTGAGTGTATCTCTCTATGTTTGCAACTTGGGTAATAATTAGCTAGATATAATAATTTTAATAGCAGCATTCGAACAGCAATATAAGGCTGACACCTCTTTTTGGTTTTTTGTTGGCATTTATTTTTTTCATTTGCGCTGACTGTTGAATTCAGGTTGAATAATAATAAAATATTATTAAAAAATATTTCACAAAGAGAGATCTATTCCTTCTTTAAGCTCTGTAAAGCTTTACATTTTTACTGATAAGATGCTTTCTGAGAATGACCTTCTCCCCAAAAATCGGACAGTTTGAAATGTTAGTAAATGGCGTTAAATTAGCGCAATTGAAAGGAGATCAAACAGATGAAGAGCAGGTTTACAACGGAGCAGATCATTCGAATAATTAAAAGATCGGAATCTGGAGAAAAATCGAAAGATCTGATTCGAGAGTGTGGTGTAACAGCCCAGACTTTTTACAGATGGAAAAGTAAATTTGGCGGTATGGACGTAGCAGAAGCCAAACGCCTTAAAGAATTAGAATCTGAGAATATGAAATTAAAGCGTTTGTTGGGTGATAAAGAACTTCAGATATTAGGATTAAAGGAAGCTTTAGGAAAAAACTACTAAAGCCTCAGCAGAAAAGACAAGCTGCCGAGGCGATAGAATCTTGTGGCGTTAGCATTAAAACATCCTGCGAACTTGTCGGTTTATCTAGAAGCTCATGGTATTATGAGCATCAACATAATGAGATAAATGAATTAATCAGCTTCAGATTACAGAGCCTATCAGAGGAAAGGCCACGCTTTGGAAGTCCTCGAATGACAGTAATGATTAGACGAGAGTTTGGTCAGATCAATCACAAAAGAGTAGAACGGCTTTATACCTTAGCCGGATTAAATCTTCCTAAAAAGCGGAAGAAAGGCAAATGGCATGGAGTACGAGAGCACAAACCACAAGCACTATATCCCCATCAGAGCTGGTCTATGGATTTTGTGCATGATAGAACTGAAAATGGAAGGACAATAAGAGTATTAAATGTTGTAGATGATTACAGTCGAGAACTGATAGTTTGTATACCTGAGCACTCGTTTACAGGAAACCGAGTTACACGAGAGTTGGATCAAATAATCGATGCTAAAGCAGTAAAACCACGAAGTATCACGATGGATAATGGAACAGAATTTACAAGTAGAGCTTTTATTAGCTGGGCATACAGACAAAAAATCCATGCACATTATATCCAACCTGGCAAGCCAACTCAAAATGCTTATGTTGAAAGTTTTAATGGAAAATTTAGAGATGAATGTCTTAACTTAAATTGGTTTAAAAATCTAAAAGAAGCGAAAGAAATAATAGAAGATTGGAAGGATGATTATAATCATCACAGACCCCATAGCGACACCTATGGAGTATAAAGAGCAGTTTAAACTAACACATACAACTGTCTGACAAATGGGGGAAGGTCACTAATCCACTCATTTTTAAAAGAATTTCTATATTCTTGTCCTAAAACTATCTCTATATTATAGCCATATTTGAAAGAGCTATGCTTTGTATCAAGCTTTGTTAAATGATGAACAGTAAATTTCTTGGGCAATAAAAATGAACAATAAATACATTTATTTTTTTAATTATGATGATCATGAGAGAGATTTTTTTGAGATGGAGGCAAGAAATATTTTTTCTCAGGAAGTAGAACATAAGCTACTTTTTTCTAATATTAATATAGATCCTTCTTGTAGTGCTTTTATTAGAAAACGACTTGATATAATAGTCGCAGCTGAAGAGCATTCTTGCCTTATAAATAAGATTAAAAATAAAAAAATATACATTGAGGGTTTTAAAGTTGAATATCTGGTCCTGGATGGAGATACGACTGAGTATAAACAGCGACTTGAAAAGTTAAAAGATATTGGCTACAGTATTGAAGGCATCCCGAATTACTATACACCGACAAGAACCTATGCTTTGTGCTATTTTAAAGGCATCTGGTATTTTGGGACCTTGATCAAAAATAATATCGATTGGCATAAACATAAGCACAAACCTTGTTCCTATAGCAATTCATTAGACATGAATATTGCCAAAACTTTGGTCAATATTGCAGCTCAGGGAAATAAAGAAAATAGACTCATAGATGTTTGCTGTGGAGTTGGCACCATCATGCTAGAAGCTTGTTTTGCCGGATATAATATTGAGGGTTGTGATATTAATGCCAAGATATGCAATGATGCACGAGAAAATCTTGCCCATTTTAACTATGATGCCAATGTGATCTGTTCCGATATAAAAGATATCAGCAAGAATTACGATGCCGCCATTATTGATCTGCCCTATAATTTATTTAGCTATGCAAGCGATGATGATATTTTAAATATTATTCAGTCAACTGCTAGGATCACCGATAGACTTGTTATTGTATCCGGATCTGATATGTCTAGCTTGATCAGCATGTCAGGATTAAAAATAATAGATCATTGCAGCCTCAAAAAAAGAGGGAATACAAGTTTTACAAGAAAAATATGGCTCTGTGACAAGCACTAGAAGATTGTCATTCCGAGTTCCGGTGAATTTATTTCCCCAAAAGCTAAGCTGGCAAGCAGGATTTCTGTCTTTGCAGGAAGAGATTATCCTGATGTCTTTTTACCTCTCCTTCACTTCTGCGGAGCTATGGAGAGCAAGTTACAAGCAGTAGTATTCTTATCAACTAAGCTCCCGGCCCCTAAGCCCCTAAGCTCCTTGACTTTATTCCAAATCTTTTTCTTGACAATGGTATTCTATATAAATACCTTCGCACAAGAATAATTCGTATGCGAATTAAATTAAAGTAAGTGATAAAATGAAAAATTATGAATTTAGGATTCTAACCGCGATAAGGCGAGTCATTCGATCGGTTGATAAATATTCAAGAAAGATCAATACGGAATTTGGACTAACGACGCCGCAGCTCTTGTGTCTTGATGCTTTGAATAAAAATGATCATATCATGACCAAAGAACTGGCGAAAAATGTTAATCTTAGTGAAAGTACGGTTAATGGTATCGTCGATAGACTGGAAGCCAAGCAATATCTTAGTCGAAACAGATCCAAAGAAGATCGACGAAAAGTATTCTTGTTATTGACGGATGAAGGAAGGGCAGTTCTTGATAAAACGCCATCACTTTTGCAGGATAGATTTTCATCTGCATTGGCGGGTTTAGATAAAAACGAGTTAGAAACAATTACACAGTCATTAGAACGCATTGTAGAATTAATGGAGGCGGAAAAATTGGATGCATCACCCAATTTATTGCCTTATGCAGACATAGAAATTAAAACCAATAATTGAACGGATAAAAATGATATCAAAACAACAAAAAAGTATTTTAAAAGAAATTGATAGCGGAGGCTTAAATAAATGGCGCGACTGGAAATGGCAGCTTCGTCACACTGTTCGTGATCTTGATAGCTTTGAAAAATTACTGAGCATTAAAGTTTCGGATGAGATCCGTGAAAGCTATGCAGAGATCACATCGAAATTTCCTATGTCCATTACGCCTTATTATTTATCGCTTATTAATACCGACGATCTGCAAAATGATCCGATATTCAGGCAGAGCTTTCCGGTTATCGATGAACTGACTGTAAATAAAAATGACATGCTGGATCCGCTCAGCGAAGATAAGGATAGTCCTGTACCCGGTTTAACACATCGCTATCCGGACCGCGTTCTATTCCTGGTTTCTAATACTTGTGCTATGTATTGCAGACATTGCACCCGCAAACGCAAGGTAGGGGATTTTGATAGTATTCCTGATAAAAAACAGATACAAAAAGGCCTGGATTATATTCGTAAAACACCCCAGGTTCGTGATGTTTTGCTTAGCGGTGGAGATCCATTTTTGCTGCCGGATGACTATCTTGACTGGATTCTGACAGAGCTGGATAATATTGAGCATGTAGAAGTTGTTCGCATAGGGACAAGAGCTCCCGTTGTGCTTCCTTACCGCATTACTGATGAACTTGTTGATATGTTAAAAAAACATCAGCCATTATGGATAAATACTCACTTTAACCATCCCAGAGAATTGACAAACTCGTCGCGGACTGCAGTCAGAAAGCTTGCAGATGCCGGTTTCCCCATGGGGAATCAGTCAGTACTTCTTGCCGGCGTGAACGATTGCCCAAGAATTATGAAATCGCTGGTACAAAAATTGGTCCAGAACCGCGTACGACCGTATTATTTGTATCAATGTGATCTGTCCGAAGGTTTAGAGCATTTTAGAACACCGGTTGGAAAGGGTATTGAGATCCTGGAAAGTCTCATCGGGCATACCAGTGGCTTTTGCGTCCCGACTTATGTTATTGATGCACCCGGTGGCGGCGGTAAAATTCCCATTATGCCGAATTACCTCATTTCTTGGTCAACAAACAAAGTTGTTCTCAGAAATTACGAGGGGATTATTTCCACTTACAAAGAACCTGATTCCTACGAACCCTCATTTTGCGACAGGGATTGTGATAATTGCCAGAGAGAATTGCTCTTGGAGGATGCTAATGAATACAAGGCAGAAGGTATAGAAAAACTTCTGGCGGATTATGATGATGCAATTTCATTAATTCCAAGAAATAACCAACGACATAAAAGAAGAAATAAATAATAATGAATGATATAATAGAAAAATTAGACTGTGGATCCTTGATACAACATGGTGCCTTCAATGATAGAATATATCTATTAGAAGCCAGTGACAAAGATCTGAAGACACTTCCCGAAAGATTGATTAAAATTGCCGAAGAAAATGGCTATGGTAAAATATTTGCAAAAATCAATGAAAGCAAATCAGCTCCCTTTTTAGCGAAAGATTTTGTTCCTGAAGCTAGAATTCCCGGGATGTATCCAGACAACCATGAAGCCTTATTTTTAGCTTACTATTTAGATAAAGCTAGAAAAGAAGAAGGCAAAAAACAGATCTACGAAAAAAATCTTCAGCTGGCATTGAAAAAGAAAAAAACAAGGTCAGTCAAGCAAAAATCAGATAAATTCACTATCCGGACCTGCACTGAAGATGATCTGCCACGCATGAAAGAGATCTATGAAAAGGTGTTTAAAACTTATCCTTTTCCCATTCATGATATTTCTTATTTAAGGCAAATGATGACAGGAAATCTTGATTATTTTTGTATTGAAAAAAAAGGCAAAATTGTTGCTTTGGCATCTGCAGAAAAAAATAAAGAAAATAAATATTGTGAAATGACAGATTTTGCGACCATGCCAGACTGGCGAGGCCGAGGATACGCGCAATATCTTTTGCAAGAAATGGAAGAAGCCATGAAAAAGCAGGGCTATAAAACAGCATTTACCATTGCACGTGCCATTTCACCCGGTATGAATATCACCTTTGCCAAAGCTGCTTATACTTTTGCAGGCAGATTAAAAAACAATACCAATATCTCAGGTAATATTGAAAGCATGAATATATGGTATAAAGATCTCGTGAAACACGAGTCCTAATATCTTTAACCTAGGGACCTGCCATCTCCTTTGCAAAACAGCTGCCGACTGGTCGAAAAGAACGATAAATACTGAACTTTTGAGAAGATAAGAAGGTAAGAAGGTAAGAGGCTGAGAAGCTCAGGGCTTAGGAGCTTACTCTTCGAAGTCCGTCAGCTGACGGATGAAGTAGAGCATGTTCTTCGAAGCTCCGTAGGAGCGAAGTAGAACCGTGCCATCCGAAACCTTCCTGAGCGACGAAGCCTTGGCGAAGTTGGTGGCGCAGGCTGAGGCGAAGTTGGCGGCGAAGGAGGGTTATTCCATCTGAATTAATTTAAAGCATCCCGTTATCCCGTCAAAAGCAATCTTGTATATCGAGTTATCCTGTCAAATACAATCCAGGTTATCTTGTCAAAGAAAGTCTTTGTTATCACAGTCTAAATCCGGGATGACATATTATCTTCAAGACCGGAAAAATCATTCCTTTTAGAGATAAATTGCTTATTTTTGCACTTGTCCTGCGCTTATGTATTCTGCAGACAAAAATGAAAAATATCAATGGAGATATAATGAAAAAACCGATGATTTTATTCCTAGCAATAGTGAGTATATTTTCAAACCTTATAGCGGATGATACAATGAAATACCCTGAAACACGAAAAGAGAATGTTGTTGATACATTTTATGGCACAAAAGTTGAAGATCCTTATCGCTGGCTCGAGGATGATAATTCTGCAGAAACAGCCGAATGGGTGAAAAAACAGAATGAAGTGACTTTTTCATATTTGAATAAGCTTCCTGGTCGAGATGAGATCAAGCAGCGTTTGACTGAGTTATGGGATTATCCCCAAACAGGGACTCCTTTTACTATAGCAGGTCGCTGGTTTGTCTTTAAAAATGACGGCCTGCAAAATCAGTCCGTTTTATATATTATGGACAAAGTAGATGACGAGCCACGCGTACTTCTTGACCCCAATAAGCTGAGTGATGATGGAACCGTAGCTTATACCGGCATGGATGTATCGCCCGATGGAAAATACCTTGTTTATAAAATTGCGCGTTCAGGTTCTGACTGGAATGAAATCTTTGTCATGGATATTGCAAGCGGAAAAATGCTGGAAGATCATATCAAATGGGTGAAATTTTCTAATCTTGCCTGTTATAAAGACGGATTTTTCTATTCTGCCTATGATCAGCCACAGGAAGGCGATGAATTATCTCAGGCGAATAGTTTTCAGAAAATCTATTTTCATCGCTATTATAGTGATCAGTCTGAAGATGAGTTGATCTTTTCGAATCCCAATGATCCTAAGCGCATGTACACGGCATCTTTGGATGAAGAGAATAAATATTTATTTATATCCGAAACAGAGTCAACTACAGGTAATTCTTTGTATATCAAGAATTTATATAAGAAAAATTCTCCCATTATGCTTCTTGCCAAAGGGTTTGATCACGATTTTATTCCCATTGCTTTTGAAAGAGGAAAGGCGCTTGTCCAGACGAATCACAAAGCTCAAAAATACAGAGTTATTGCCATCGATCCCAAAGATTCTGCTCCTGAAAACTGGGAGGAGATCATTCCTGAAACTTCCAATACTCTTCAGGGTATTTCACATTGCGGAGGAAAGTTATTCGTGAATTATATGGTCGATGTGAGTTCAAAAGTTAAAATTTATAGTATGAGAGGCAAGGACCTTGGGGACGTTGAGTTGCCGGGGATTTGCAGTGTTGGTAGGTTTAGCGGTAGCAAGAAAGGCAAAGTTGCATTTTATTCTTACAGCTCTTACAATACACCCGGAACCATTTATAAATATCATACAAAAACCGGCAAATCGGAAGAATATTTCACACCTCCGCTTAAATTCGATCCCAATGATTTTGTCGTTAAGCAAGAATTCTATGAAAGTAAGGATGGAACACGCATCCCGATGACGATTTTCCACAAAAAGGGGATAGAGCTGGACGGAAATAATCCTACGCTTTTATATGGCTATGGCGGTTTTAATGTCAGCCTTACACCGGGATTTGCCAAATCATCGCTTTTCTTTGCGGAGCAGGGAGGCGTTTATGCCGTCGCAAATATCCGAGGTGGTGGAGAGTACGGCGAAGCATGGCATAAGGCAGGGACTTTAATGCAAAAGCAAAATGTCTTTGATGATTTTATCAGTGCTGCAGAATATCTGATCGATCGCAAGTACACAAATTCCGCTAAACTTGCCATACGCGGCGGATCCAATGGTGGACTTTTAGTTGGTGCTGTTGTCAATCAGCGACCTGATCTTTTTAAAGTCGCTCTTCCCGCCGTTGGCGTAATGGATATGCTCAGATACCATAAATTCACTATTGGTTATGCCTGGGCAACGGATTATGGCACAGTCGATGATAGCGAGGACATGTTCAATTATTTGCTGAATTATTCACCTATCCACAATGTAAAAGCTCAGGATTATCCCGCAATAATGGTAAGCACGGCCGATCACGATGATCGCGTGGTCCCGGCGCATTCATTCAAATATATTTCCGAGATCCAAGCCAAGAATACTGGCGATCTGCCTACATTGATACGTATTGCCGTAAAGGCCGGTCATGGAAGCGGTAAACCCACCGCCATGATCATTGATGAATACACCGATATGTTTGCATTTATCTTATATCATTTGAATCGTTAATCGTTGATTAGGATAAACTTGAGGTTAAGGAGATAAGAAGGTCAGACGTCGTCAGGTAAAAGGAAGAGCTATAAAATATGGAATCGTGGAAGTGTAGAATGCAATTGTAAATAAGAATTTACTCTCAACTATGAAAAATAAAATTATTGAACCCCACCGGGGTTCTTTTTATGTGTAGGATTTTTCTGCTGTTATTAAACCCCGAATATTCAGGGCAGGGTGACGTATGAGTTGTTTCCCGTCATTCTGACTTCTCGCTTATGAATTATTCTGGCAGACCTTTGCAGGGGCTACGGTGCGTCTTTGACTTATAAGATCTATTTTTTATTTATTAATAAATTCAGGTTCTTTTGGGAAAAGTTCATCTCTAAGTGCCATAAGTTCTTCCGGTGTATCAATGTCTTCGCTGATGGGGACCAATAAAATTGGGCTTAAACCCATATCGGGATGTTGAACATTATTTGAGGGCTGAGCTAATATTTTTTTAGAAGCACCGATCACAAATTGCTCTGATTTATCTACATTATAGCCTGTGATCGTGCCATTATTATTCAAAGTCAAATAATTATTGAATATTTCTCGTCGGCTTATATATATTTCTCCCTCAAAGAAATTTCCAACACTGATCTTAACGGTAACTCCCGGATGTCCATCATTGTCAGGATCAGTCAAATTAGGATCATTTGCATCTTTTGGCAGAGGTTTAGATGCATCTCCTTTAACTCCTAATAGTGTGGGAGTAGCCGGACGATAAATATGCCAGCGACCATCTTTTTGAGTTAATTCCACTTCCTGGACCCGAGGTTTAATAGCTTGAACAGCTGCATCACTAAAAAAAGAACTGGCATTTATATTACTTAGTTTTTGTTCGGAGTGAACAAAACGGTCCGATTGCATTAATTTTCCATCTTCGAGGTAATAATCAGTAAAGCCATAGGAAATAATAAAAGTCCGCATGGTGGTTCTGGTTGTAGTGTCTTCATAGGCGACCACATCATAATGGGCATAATGTCCTACAATTGCTTGTTTAGCTGCTTCAATATCAGTGTATTTACTCGTTTCGGTCTCTGTTTCAAAATTGTAAAGTGGAGATTCCGGCCATTCCATTACCTTAGAACAAGAACTAAAAGCAATTAGAATCGTTAAAAGTGCCAGGCGCTTCGATATTTTATTTTTAATTATGATCATGTAATAAATTCACCCTTTATTGTGTTTCTTTGAATTCGACACTAATTCTATGAAAAAAATAGGAATATCCAAAGTTTATATTTTGATGAGAATTTATATTTTTTGATAAGGATCATAAAAATCTTTTTATTTTAATAAAAATATATTATACTACGACAGGCATAGTATGATAGACCTAGTATAAAAGGAAAATATGATAAGTTCGGACGTGATCCGCGGATATAATGATTTAATCATTCTCAGCTTACTGCTAGAGAGGCCTTCCTATGGTTATGGTATTTCAAAACAGATCAGAAAGATAACTGATGATCGTTATATCATAAAAGAAACAACCTTATATTCAGCTTTTAATCGTCTTTTAAAACAAGAATTCATCGAATCGTATTCAGATATTAGTCCTCAAGGAAGATCGAGGACATATTACAGAATAAGCAGCTCAGGTCGGGACTATTATCACGAAAAATGTGAGGAGTGGGAATTAACAAAAGATGTAATCAATCAATTTATCAAGGAGTAGGATAGATGGATGCAATAAGATCTTATATTGACAATATGTTTGCTAGTTTTCCCAGAACTGAAGCTGTTCTTCAGGCTAAAGCGGATATGTTAGCAAATATGGAAGAAAAATATCAAGAATTTATGAGTCAGGGATGTTCTGAATACGAATCAGTTGGAAAAGTGATCTCTGAATTTGGCAATATTGATGAATTATTATCAGAGCTTAAAATTCCTGTGCAAGCTACTCATAAAACGCCTTTACCAGATGCCCAACAAGTGTCTAGAGACGAAGCTGAAAGCTATATTAAAAGCATGAAACGCTCAGGCCTATTAAGGGCTTTTGCTGTGTTTTTTATCTTATGCGGTGTGGCGATCTTCATATTTATGAAGGCGCCATCTTATGATGTGGAATGGCTGCCTTTTACTTTAAATACTGATGTGAATGAAGCTTGGGGAATTGTTTCTCTTTTACTTATGGTGGCGATTGCAGTAGGCTTATTCATTTATGCAAACATGAGCTTGGAGGAGTATAAATATATTAAATGGGATTTTAAAATAAAAGCGAATGCTCAACAGTGGCTTGAAGACAGTCGGCATAAATTTATGCGTTACTATCCCCTGACCTTAATCTTTGGTGTAATTCTCTGTATTTTAGCGCCTTTGCTTATTATTTTACCCTCTATCTTACATGATGTAGGTGGCATGGAAACAACTTTAGTTTCCATCATGCTCGTCGTGATCGCGGTGGCAGTATTTCAATTTATTTATTTTGCTAATATTAAAGAAGCTTACGACCGCTTGCTTCAATATGGTGACTATAATCGTGAACCCGAAAACAAAGTCCTTGCTATAGTGTCATCAGCCGTGTGGCCTTTAGTTATGATCATCTTTTTATTGAATGGTTTTCTAGCTGATCGCTGGGGAACTGCTTGGATCATTTTTCCCATTACAGGTTTAGCCATGGCGATTTTTAATCGTGTTTATAATGCCATAAAAGGATACAAAGACTAAAGAAGGGAAAAGTAAAAATAAAGAGAGTAAAGCACGAAAAAACACGAATACACATGAGCTCACATAATATGCTTGAACAATAAAATGTGGAAACGTTCAAGTGCTCAAGTGTTGAAGGTAAAATGAAAATAACGATAAACTATCAACTATCAACTATAAACAACAAGCTTATTGAACCCCGCCGGGGATCTTTTTATGTTGGGCGAGATCGTTTTCTACTGTTATTCGACCCCGCCGTGTCGGTCCTAGTCCTGATCCGAAAAATCGGGGCAGGACGAAGACTGATCGGGGTCTTGTAAATAATGAACAAGGATTAACGATTATCGATATTCGAAGTTTTCATAAATCAGATATCGGTGTTCCTTGTTGGATATTTATAATCTTCGTAAATTACATATTGGCGTTGATGCTTGAAATACTGTTCAATTTTTGAACAAAGGTTGACCCAACCTTGACCCAACCTTGACCCAAGAAAGTTTACATAATATAGATTTTATGATTCATTTCTCATTAATACCTGTTTGCTGTTCAGCTTTCTAGCTAAGCTGCTAAACGGTTTTTTTATGTTGATGGTTGATGCTTGGTCTGCCTAAGCTTAGGATTGAGATATTAACTTTCTTCTTTATTTGCTATAAATTAATAATTATTAACTGTTTAATATCTCTTGGCACAGCTTCCAGGGGCTAGGGCGTGTCTTTAGCTTCTGTTTTTCCTTTGTTTTTCACTCAAAACATAGTATAATTTTATGTGCGATCTAGGTCGGACACATACACAGGATGGATACTACATTGGGGTATTGCGCTGGGAACGCACAAAGAACTACTTTCAAAGATACCTGAAAAAAACATCCATCATTAAATAAGATACTTCTTAGAAGTATAGGCTTTATTTTAAAAAAAGTGAGGAACCATGTTAAAGGATCTAAGTAATGTCGCTCGTCAAAAAATGCACGCTTCTCGCAAAAAACTCTTTGGCAAACATCCGGATGTTTACACTAAAATGTATCAATTTACTCGTACAGATACGGCTAAAGCACTCGGCTATTATCCCTTTTATCCAAAAATTGAAAATTCAGATGCAACCGAAGTTACGATTGAGGGTAAACAAAAAATTATGTTGGGCTCTAATAACTATTTGGGGCTTACAAATCATCCAAAGGTAATTGAAGCCGGGATCGCTGCTCTAAAAAAATATGGATCCGGCTTGACCGGCTCTCGTTTGCTTAATGGTAATATTATTCTTCATGATGAATTAGAAGAAGAATTAGCTGATTTTGTTGGCATGGAGGAGGCCCTGGTCTTTTCAACCGGTATGGGTGTAAATGTCGGAACCATTGTTTCTGTCTGCGGGCACAATGATCTGGTGTTAAGTGATCAATATAATCACGCTTCAATTGTTGATGGCATTCGTTTTTCAGGTGCCAATAAAGTTATTTACAAGCATAATGATATGGAAGATCTTGAAGAGAAGTTGAAAAATGCCGATCCCAAAATGCCAAGATTTATTGTGACAGATGGTATTTTTTCAATGGAAGGTGATATTGCAAGATTAGAAGAACTTGTTGCTTTATCTAAAAAATATCCTTCCCGCTTAATGGTCGATGATGCACATTCCTTGGGTGTATTAGGACCTCAGGGAAATGGAACTGCGGCACATTTTGGTCTAACTAAGGATGTTGATCTGATCATGGGCACTTTCTCTAAATCTCTGGGCTGTGTTGGTGGCTTTATTGCCGGTGAAGGAAAGGTGATAGAGTATATCAAACATAATTCCCGCTCAATTATTTTTACGGCTTCATTACCACCATCCAATGCTGCTTGTGTAAGAGCTGCTCTGGCTGTTATTAAAAGAGAACCTGAACGCAGAGAACAACTCTGGATAAACACGGAATTCATGCGTAAGGGTTTTAAGGATATGGGTTACGATACCGGCGAATCAACAACACCGATCATTCCGGTTCTTATAGGTAAAGACAAGAAGACCTTCCAAATATGGAAAGAATTGATGGAACTGGGTGTTTATACAAATCCTGTCGTATCGCCTGCAACGCCTCCGGGTCGTGGCTTATTGAGAACCTCTTATATGGCTACACACACGCGTGAACAATTAGAATTCTGTCTTGATAAATTTGAAAAGGTTGGCAAGAAACTTAATATTATTTAATTAATGTTAAATATAAAAGGAAAAGGCATGTTTTCTCACTACATGTGTATAAGTCAAAGTGCTGATAAGATGAACAAACAAAAAACATCCGCTAAAGTCATTTTTATAAGCGGTGCATCATCCGGAATTGGTTTGGTAACAGCGGAGTATTTAACATTGCTTGGATATAAAGTCTATGGCACATCCCGTCATCCCGAAAAAAATAAAGAGATCAGGCAATTCGAGCTCATAAAAATGGACGTTTGCGATGAAGTTTCTGTAAAAACAGCTATCGACTCAGTCATCAAAAAAGAAGGTCGCATTGATGTTCTAGTAAATAATGCGGGTTATGGAATAGGTGCAGCCATCGAAGATGCAAGTCCTCAAATGGCGGAAGAGCAGATTGACACAAATTTTCTTGGGCTCTACCGTGTACAGCATTATGCGCTTAAGGAAATGAAAAAACAGGCTTCGGGACTCATAATCAATATTAGCTCCATAGGCGGTGTAATTGGTTTACCCTATCAAGGACTCTACTCTGCATCCAAGTTTGCCGTAGAAGGCATGACAGAGGCATTGTACAAGGAAATATTTACCCGGAACATTCGTGTTTGTATGATAGAGCCCGGAGATTTTAAAACAGCTTTTACATCAAGTCGCCTTAATATTAAAGGTGATAATGAGTTATTGAACAGATCTCGCGAGATTATTGAAAAAGATGAGCAAAGTGGTCAATCACCCATTAAGATCGCAAAACTTATTGCAAAGCTCATTGACAAAAAACGACCCAGGCTTCGTTATCCCATAGGTGCTTTCGATCAGAAACTTTCAATTCTTCTAAAGAGATTTTTGCCAAACGGGATTTTTGATAGAATTATAATGGCTTATTATAAGGTCAGGTGAGAAGGTGAAAAGGTAAGAAGGTGAGAAGGTGAAAAGGTAAGAAGGTGAGAAGGTGAGAAGGTGAGAAGGTGAGAAGCCTGCTCTACATAGCTCCACAGGAGCGAAGTAGAGGTAAGAAGGTAAGAAGCCTGCTCTACATAGCTCCACAGGAGCGAAGTAGAGGTAAGAAGGTAAGAAGCCTGCTCTACATAGCTCCACAGGAGCGAAGTAGAGGTGAGAAGGTGAGAAGGTAAGAAGGTGAGAAGCTTCAGCAGTTTAGTGTTTATTGGCGATTATTTCTTTTTAAATACAAAATTTACCGGGACGCCTTTGAAGTCGTAGTATTTTCTAAAAATACCTTCGAGGTAGCGTTTATAATTATCCATAAGAAGGCTGGGTTCATTGCAGAAAAAAGCAATGAGGGGTGGGTTTTCAAGAACCTGTGTTACGTACTTGATTTTAATATATTTGCCTTTAATAGATGCTGGCGGATTTCTATCAATAGCTTTAATAAAAAAGTCATTTAACTCACTGGTTGGAATACGCTGTTGCATCCTTTCTTTGATAAGAAAAGCTTCATCAATCACTTTATATAATCTTTGTTTTGTAGCTGCTGATATGTACATAATAGGTAGATCATTTAAAATAGGAAAGTGATAGAGCAATTCTTTGGTAAATTCTGCGGCTGTGTGAGTATCCTTCTCAATGAGATCCCATTTGTTCATTGCAATAATAAGACCTTTACGCTGATCACGGATCTCCTGAACAATGCGGACATCTTGCGCACAGAATCCTTTATTAACATCAACTACAAGTATACAGACATTACTTTCTCTGATGGCGCGCTTTGTTCTAACAAAGGAATAGAATTCTATAGAATCAGAGATCTTGGATTTTTTGCGAAGTCCGGCAGTATCTACAAGCATGACTCGTTTGCCCTGATATTTCATTTCTGAATTAATACTGTCGCGGGTTGTACCTGCAATATCTGTTACAATATGTCTGTTTTCACCAAGAAAAGTGTTTGCGATAGTAGATTTTCCGGCATTGGGCATACCAAGAATCGAGATTTTCAGGTCGTATTTTTTTTCATTTTTAATTGAGTTTATTGGTAAACGTTCAATAATTGCATCTAAAAGATCTCCCGTGGATCGACCACTAAGAGCAGATACTTCGAGTGGTTCACCGAAACCCAAAGAATAAAAATTATAGATATCTATAGAAAAGTGTGCATCGTCAACTTTATTAGCGACCAATAAAACAGGTTTTCCGCTGCGGTGAAGTAATTTTGCAATATAATCATCAAATTCAGTAACGCCGACTCTCACATCGACTAAAAATAGAATTAAATCAGCTTCTTCGGTAGCAAGCAATGCTTGTTCACGAATACCTTCTTCAATGGTATTACGAGGATCCATCATGATACCGCCGGTATCAATGATAGTAAAATATCGTCCACACCATTCCACTTCGGCATAGGTGCGATCCCGTGTAACTCCTTCAGATTCATGCACAATAGCTTTACGCGTTTGCAAAAAACGATTATAGAGAGTTGATTTTCCTACATTTGGGCGGCCTACTATTGCGACTGTACTCATGCGAATAATATACAAGGCAAAAGTAATGAGTTCAAAGGCAAAAATAATATAAATATAAGCCTAAAAATTAGACCTAAGATGTTAATTGCGGGAAGACGGAAGGGTGAAAAGATAAGAAGATGAGAAGATAAGAAGATAAGAAGGTAAGAAGGTAAGAAGGTAAGAGGCTGAGAAGCACAGGGCTTAGGAGCTTACTCTTCGAAGTCCGTCGGCTGACGGACGAAGTAGAGCATGTTCTTCGAAGCTCCGCAGGAGCGAAGTAGAACCGTGCCCTTCCGAAGCCTTCCTGAGCGAAGAAGCCTTCTGGTCAGCCATAGCCGCCAGCTTTGCAGGAGTTTCTTCGAAAATAGAGGCGAAGGAGGACGCTGCGTCTCTTGTATTGTTTTGCCGAAAATCATTGCTTTCGAGAGGTATATTTTTGTAAAAGATGCCAAGCATGGCGTCTGAACAATAAAGCTTTTTTATAAATTAGGATAAAAGGTTTTCATCCAAAGTGAAAAGGGCGGGTCTCGTCCCGCCCGTACATTTGGCGATTGATAGGGAAAGATGATGGGGAGCTTTTTGAA
>Ga0172377_10000165_pt1 | contig 57408 bp, 61 predicted proteins | sample Pumphouse3metaG_FD_119749 | JGI IMG/M metagenome (GOLD analysis project Ga0172377, IMG submission 119749) | Leachate microbial communities from a municipal landfill in Southern Ontario, Canada - Pumphouse #3 metaG | ecosystem: Engineered > Solid waste > Landfill > Unclassified | place: Canada...
CTTGGTGACAATCGCGATATCCCTTACAGGGAGTTTGCGGACCGCGTCATAATGGGATACGTTCAAAAGACCTCAGAATTTCTTCCGAAGGCCCTGGAGATCATAAAACCGGGCGGAGTGATACATTACCATGACACTTTCTACATTCACGAATACGAACAACGCATCGACGACATATTTTCGAAGGCCTGTGCCGGACGTAGATTCCATGTAGAGGAGATCCGAGAAGTGAAATCCTTTGCGCCTTCCGTATCTCACTATGTTGCCGATGTCATAGTCTATTAGACTCTTTCTCCGCATCCGCACGCGGTCAGGAGGACATTCATCTTGTCACGGTAGGCTTCGCCCTCGGCATCCAGAACCTCTTTAACGAACGGCAGGAGGAATTCACCGAACTCCACCTCGTCCTTGGAATACTTGCCGCCGGCATCACCGGAAACGGCGAGCATGAAGGCTCTGGCCAGAGAACGGGTGATATGATCCTTGGGCATGAGCTTGTCGATCTTCGCCCTGAGCATATCCACACCGCCGACCTTTGCGGCCTTGGCATAATCATCAGCATATCTCGTGACGACACCCATCTTGCCAAAATCCGGAAGTTTCGAGATCACTTCCGACGATATGTACCTGAGGTGCGCTTCCCTTACGGTCTGTGAGGGATTCATCTTGGAGACATTACCGAAGGAATCGGCTATCTCATCGGTTGTGAATGAGGCAATGATGTTGCGGTAGTTCTTATTCCACAGAACCGTGAGGGCTTCTGATGCCTTGTCGGTACGGATGATGACCGAATCCGGTTTACCTGTGAGGTATACAGACAAAGCTTCTTTCTCAATATCGTTGCCCCTGAGGTTGTTCATGAATGTTTCCAGATCGGAACCGTAGTTTTTCGTCCCTATGATATACGTCGCAACGTCGCTCTGCTGCAGCGAACCGATCTTGTCTTTGAGAACGGAGTTCAGTATGCCTACGTCCGTCAATTTTCCACTTGCGTAATCCTCAAGAAGATCCTTGGAGATCTTTACGATGCTTTCCTCACCCTCGGAATGATATTTATGTTCGACGGAGACCTCGAAATCATCCTTCGGATCGGTCGCTATAAGTCTCGAGATGATGAACTGCAATGTGGAAACGTCCTTGGCGCAATCCTTGCAGATGCGTATCTCCTTATCGAGGGACTTGATCCTGAGTACAAGGATCCCGTCGGATGTGTGACCGCACTGCAATCCGTCATTTTCGAACTCATACGGAGTGTCCCAGAACGTATCCAGAAGGTAATCATCAGGCATATTGGGATGATTCGAGCAGACGAGCTCGTCGTCGAAAGAGTATATGTGGAGCTTCTTCTTTTTGGCAAAGCTGTTGTAGAGCAGCAATCTGATCCTCGGGTCGTTGTAATACTGCGCACCGATAAGTTTGTCGTTTCCCACACGTCCTCTCTGTGCGAAGGAGACTTCCTCACCAGCAAGCTTTGCCGTAGCCAGGTATGGGATGCTGCCTGCTGCAAAAAGCGATATAGCTGCAGCATACGCTTTGAAGATGTCGTCACCGCCTTTCCCAGCCATCTTAACCAGGGAGTCGGGATCGTCCTTTATCTTTTCGAGACGGGAGATCCTAGCGAATGTTTTGTCGAAGTGACACCGTCTGCAATCACCTGCACATTTGGGCCTCAGCAGGCCGGGCGTCTCCCAAAGATTCTTGGACCTCTCAAGTATGTCTCCTTCCAATCTCTTCGGAGAATGCTTGATGCCTCTGAATCTCATCTTCTTTCCCATGGGGGGTCGTAGGTCCTTTTGTGTATTAAATCCTACGGAGTTGACATAATTCGGGTCCTAAGGTTATATTCTATGATGTGATTCTGCGGACCGATACCTTGGATGAGATCGCACTTCACGAGAGGAAGGTAAGGGAGTTCATGGCAAGACCGCCGTTCGGCAAGTACGGCCTTTCTGCGGAGGAGGTATCGATATTCTGCAATGCCCTCACGCATGACAGCTATACCGCCGAGGCACAGAATCTTTCACTTCCCAAAGAAGTTTCGGATAACGAAAGACTCGAGTTTTTGGGAGACGCGGTCATCGAACTGATAACCTGTGAGCACATCTTCCTCAACACGGAATTGAAAGAGGGCGAAATGACCGATTTCAAAAAGAGCGTCGTCGCCAACAAGAAGATATCAGAGCGTTTGGTAGAAAAGAATCTTGATATAGATTCGGTCCTGTTGGTCGGTCGGGGACATCGTGACGAGAGGACCAAAGAGAACATCGTCGAAGAAAACATGCGTGCAGACGCCTTCGAGGCATTGATGGGGGCGATCTTCACCGTGTTCGGTCTGGATGAGGCCAGAAGGATCGTGAAGGAAACACTGATCCTGTGAATCCGTCAAGACACCCGTATCGCTTGGATGGATGTCAGCGACCTTCTTAAATATCTCACAGTAGGTTCTATCTCCGGTACGTATGAATGTGGATGACACAGCGGTTATGATTAGGGACATGACGATCCGCGGAGCGGGAAGGATCGCAAGAGCCGGAGCATCCGCTTTATCGGATTTCGCAGGGTCGTACGAAGGCAGGGATATGCGGGCCTTCAGGAAGGACATCGAGAAGGCAAAGAAAAAGATCCTTGGTTCCAGGCCGACAGCCGTTTCGTTATGGAACGGTGTACATGCAACACTGAGGGGCGTCGAGGAAGCGAAGGATGTCGGTGATGCGGTATCCATGATTCAGAAGAATGCAGAGGAATTCATTGCGAACTCGACCAGAGCCGTGGAGCTCATAGGCAGGATAGGTTCCAAAAGGATAGAAGACGGCGATGTAATAATGACCCATTGCAACAGCAGTGCCGCATTATCGGTGATCAAAACGGCGTATGACCAGGGAAAGCACATCAAGGTGTATGCCACGGAATCGAGACCATGGAGACAGGGGATACTGACTGTCAACGATCTTGGGAAGGCTGGCATAGACACCACCATGATAGTGGACAGTGCCGTCCGTACGGTGATGACCGAGGTGGACAGGGTCTTTGTGGGCGCCGATACGATAACATCGCACGGTGCGGTCATCAACAAGATATGGACCTCACAGCTGGCATTGGCAGCATACGAGGCGCGCGTTCAATTCTATGTGTGCAGCGAGACGTACAAGTTCTCTCCGATGACGTTATCCGGCGACACTGTCGCAATAGAGGAACGCAGCTATGAAGAAATAGTGAAGAAAGGCGAGATACCAGATTCTGTCAAAGTATATAACCCGGTATTCGATGTTACGCCAGCAAAGTATGTAGATGCCATAATCACGGAACTCGGAGTGATGTCGACCGGTTCTGTGTACGATGTCCTGATAAGACAGCTGGGCGGGAAAATATTTCAAACTGAGGAGTGACGAAAATGAAGACATATTCCTATATGCATTTGGATGAAAACGTGGACACGGATTCATACGTCATATGCGATTACCGCGTGACGACGGAACTTCCGATGACCATGGCCGCAGAGGCAATCGCGGCAGAGCAATCAACGGGTACGTGGACCGGCATAACCACGCTGAAAGACGATGTTTTCGAAAGATACGGTGCCAGAGTTATAAGGATAAACGGGGACATGATCAGGATAGCATACCCTACGGATGATTTCAGTATCGAAGTGGGTGCCGTACCGCAGATCCTGAGTGTCATCGCGGGAAATCTGTTCGGTCTGGAATCCATCGGGAAGCTCAGACTGGAGGACGTCTCCTTTCCGAAGAGCATAACGGATCAGTTCAAAGGGCCGAAGTTCGGTGTGGACGGATTGAGAAAGATTCTAGACCGTCCGGAGAAACCTCTGGTGGGCACCATTGTCAAACCCAAGATCGGGCTTCCGCCCGACGAGACGGGAAAATACGTCTATGAGGCCGGGGCGGGCGGATTGACCAACAGCAAGGACGATGAGACACTTGTGGATCAAAAATTCTGTCCGATAGAAGCACGTACGGTTGCGGTCGCCGAAGCATTGGACAGACTGAAATCCGAAGGGCATATGATGCTTCACGCGGTCAATATAAGTACAAGCGGGGATAAGATCGTTGAATTGGCCGAGAAGGTGCAGGGGTGGGGAGCGAAACAGATAATGGTCGATGTCATAACATGCGGTTTCGCAGCGGTCCAGGCATTGGCCGAAGACCCATCCATAAAGGTCCCGATACATGTCCACCGGACGATGCACGGTGCGATGACCAGGGATCCGTTGCACGGGATCTCCATGTTGCCCATAACGAAGCTGGTACGTATGTGTGGCGGAGATGCGTTGCATATCGGTACGCTCGGGGTCGGGAAAATGTCCGGGAACGTGAAAGACGACCGCAGCAATCTGGATGCCTGCTTAGACGCGTCGGTGCCGTACAGAACCGTCATGCCGGTATGTTCGGGAGGCGTGTTCCCAGGGATGGTTGGCAAGATGATAGCCGCATCCGGGATGAACGTCCAGATACAGGCGGGCGGAGGCGTAGCAGGACATCCCGGCGGTGTAAGAAAAGGGGCGATGGGAATGTGTCAGGCAGTGGACGCTGCTTTTTTGGGGATACCTGTCGATGAATATGCAAAGACGCACAATGAATTGCATATTGCCTTGGAGAAGTGGGGAATGAAATGAAGCTCAGAGCGAGATTCTTCGATGTCGATTCTTCGGAGCCAAGGGTCATAATTCATGATGACGACTGTATAGAGATAGGTGTGAAGGAGATGGACCGTGTCCGTCTGGATGGTCAGAAGACCATGGTGACTCTGGTCAGCAGATCGGACACCATCGTCAAACGTGGTGAGATCCTGGTGAGCAAACAGGTTCTCAAGAAGATCGGTGCTGAGGGAGGGGAGGAGATCAATGTCGTTTACTCTCCCAAGCCGGAATCCGTAAAGAGCATAAGGAAGAAGATGGACGGGGAGAAGCTGTCCAAAGAGGAGATAGCCTCCGTCGTGAATGACATATTGGATTCGAAGCTGTCACTGATCGAGATATCGGCGTGGTTGACCGCACTGTACATCAGGGGAATGAATGTGGAGGAGATAGCAGACTTCACCATCGCCATGGTCGATACAGGCGACCGTGTAACATTCGACCGTCAGCCGGTATTCGATTTCCACAGTGTCGGAGGTGTGCCCGGAAACAAGGTGACACCGATCGTCGTGTCCATAGTCGCGGCGGCGGGACTGATGATACCGAAGACATCATCCCGCGCCATAAGCAGCGCATGCGGGACATCCGACTTTGTGGAGACCTTCTGCGATGTGGAATTGGATGCCGCAAGGCTGAAAGAGATATCCGAAAGCGTGGGCGGTGTGCTGGCATGGGGGGGATCCATGAATCTTGCACCGGTGGATGATGTGGTCATAAAGGTGGAGTATCCGCTAGGGATCAATCCGCGTGCGCAGATGCTCGCCTCCATCATGAGCAAGAAGGTCGCGATAGGTGCGACCAACCTGCTTGTGGACATACCGACAGGTGCCGGTACAAAGGTCAAGACCATTCAGGAAGCGAGAGCATACGTCAGGGATTTCATGGAACTCGGACGCATGCTGGGTATGCATGTCGAATGTGCCATAACCTATGGGGACCAGCCAGTGGGTTCCGCCATAGGGCCGAAATTGGAAGCCATAGAGTGCATACGCATATTGGAAGGATGCAAACACCCTTCCAGTGTCGTAGAGAAGGCATGCGATCTCGCTGGCATAATCCTAGAGATGGGCGGAATACCATACGGTACGGATAAGGCCAAAGAGATACTTCAGTCCGGAGAGGCCCTGAAGAAATTCCGTGAGATCGTTGCAGCACAGGGCGGCAATCCGAATATAACCGCGGACGACCTGAAACCCGGGGAGTATGTGCTTGAAATACTCGCCACCAAGTGCGGATACGTCCACTCCATAGCGAATAAGGATCTCGTGCAGATAGCAAGGGCGGCAGGTGCGCCGAACGATAAGGGCGCAGGGATCCTCTTAGAGAAGAAGAAAGGTCAGAGAGTTGAGAAAGGCGATCTCCTTTTCAGGATATATGCGGATAACGAGGCGAAATGCGGTCGTGCCAAGGAAATGGCAATGAGACTCCATCCGATAGACATCGAAGGGATGCTTATAGAGAAAGTATCCAGTAAGGCGATGAACTGATCCGACGAGAGCGGCGTCGGAAGGTGATACCATGATAATAATAAGCGAGAGGATCAACGGTCTGTTCAAGTCGATAGGCAAGGCAATAGATGAGAGGGACGCGAGTACGATACAGGAGGCCGTATGCAAGCAGATCGAGTGCGGAGCCAATGCTCTGGATCTGAACATCGGTCCGGGAAGAGGGACTGAGGGTCCAGAGACTATGGAATGGCTGGTCCGGATCGTGCAGGAGGTCACGGACCTTCCCCTTAGCATCGATTCGCCCAGCGTAAAGACGTTGGAGGCGGGATTGTCGGTCTCCGATAATCCGACCATAATAAATTCGACAACAGCGGAGGTGGATAAGATGACGAAACTGTTCCCCCTTGCCGCTCGGTACGATTCCGATATAATCTGTCTCACGATGGACGAACGCGGTGTTCCTAACGATGCTGACAGCCGTGCTGAAATGGCCATGCTCATGATGACGACGGCGATGGAGTATGCGGTCATGCCGGAGAAGATATTCCTCGATCCGCTGATCCTCCCTGCATGTGCGGCACAGGATCAGGGAAAGAAGGTCCTGGAGTCGTTGAAGATGTTCCGGATACTGAACGACCCAGCACCAAGGACCGTCGTGGGTCTGAGCAATATATCGAACGGGGCGTCGGACAGGTCGTTGATGAACAGAACATTCCTCGCAATGCTGGCGGGCGCAGGACTCACCGCGGCCATCATGGATCCGGAAGACAGTGCACTCATGGATGTAGTGAAAACGGCGGACATACTTCTGAACAACAAACTCTACTGTAACGACTATCTCAGGGATCAGGGATAAGGCCCGCATTCTCAAGCAGAGGACGTATACTCGAGTACCAGTTCATAGGCATCATGTGTATGCCGGCGACGCCCTTTACGTTCCTGAGATGTTCTATGGTCTCCGAGGCGATCCTCAGACCTTCGGTCTCTTCATCGGCGGCGGAGGACATCCTCTTCACGAGATGGTTCGGAATGACCGTTCCTGGTACGTTGTTGGCAAGGAATCTGGTCATTCTGAGGCTTTTCATGGGGAGAACGCCGATTATCAATTTCGTGTCTCCGACGATCTTCTGCTTGATGACGGTCCCTATCCAATCATCGAACGCATCCAGATCGAAAATGGATTGCGTCTGTATGAATTGAGCGCCGGCGAGGCATTTGTTCCGCAGCCTTATGAGATGGAGCTCCTGGGGTTGGCCGTAGGGGTTCGCGGCGGCACCCAGGAACAGAGAGGGCGGGGTTTGCAGCTTATCGCCGTTCCAAAGTGCCGATTCATCCCTCATCTTCTTGAGGATCATCAATTCCTGGGTGGAATCTATATCGTAAACGTTCCTTGCGTCTGGTTGATTGCCGAAGGCCTGATGGTCGCCGGATATGCATAGGATGTTTCTGATCCCCAGAGCATGAGCGCCCAGCACATCCGATTGAATGGCGATCCTGTTCCTGTCTCTGCAGGCGATCTGCATTACGGGTTCCATGCCCTCTCTGAGACAGAATACGCTGCCGGCAAGACTCGATAATCTTACAGTTGCGGTCTGATTGTCGGTCACATTGTAGGCATCGGCGCAGCCCTTAAGCTGGCATATCTTTTTAGATAGGTCGTCACCGGAGGCGGATTTGGGGGGCCCCAGTTCCGTGGTTATGACAAAGCGTCCCTTTGCGAGTTTCTCCTCGAGTCTGCTGGCGAACACATCATCACCTGGTCCTCACGGTCCTCACGCCGCCACTGTGGCTTTTCGACCAGTCTTTGGGTGGCGTCAAAACCAGAAGGTTATCAAGCTCCCCCTTTGCCTTCAAGGCTTCGTATACCTGACTCCAGGCGCAGTCAAGATCGGAATCTATCTCGCATTTGCCGTTGACGGACCCTCCGCAGGGACCGTTCTGCAATCCTTTGGCGCACCTCGTAAGGGTGCAGATCCCTGCGGTCTTATGTATGGTGCAATCTCCGCAACCTATGCATTTCTCCTTATAGACTCCGTGTTTTTCCGGTGCACCCATATTAGACGTGTTGATCCCGGGGACAATATTCGACAGAGGATAGTTTTCGGACATCATCTGTGCTCCTATGCTGCATCCGAGCGATAGGATGATATCACAGTTCGCGACGTCGGTCGCAATGGTCTCCTCATATTTCTTCTCGCATTGTCTCTTCAATGTCAGACCTTTGATCCTCCATTCGTTCCCATGTGATTTGGAATGTTGTCTGAGCTCTGCCACCATATCCTTGACCTCTTCCTTGCCTCCGGCGAGGGCGACGGTCATACAAGAATCGCATCCGACCACAAGTATACTGTTCCCGTGGTATGATTCGATGAGATCGCATATCTCTTGCAGCGGTTTTTGCTCCCCGATGATCATTTGGCCACCTTCGGGGGCTTTAGTGCGTCTCACAGATATAACGTTGTTTAGTATTGTCGGATGCAAACAATAAAAAGTCGGTATGGTCGTTAACAACCGATGCGCACTTTATGTTTCACGGTCGACTTGGACAGAGATGTGAACGAGGCGGTTTCAGGTTCTCCCGCAGCTGTCTCCCTTGACAGGGGATCAGGTAACGCCCCGAGGTTCGAATCGTCGAAGAAGGGAACGGAAAAACTCATCGAACTGATGGATGAAATGAATGTGAAATCGACGTTTTTCGTTGAAGCCAGAGCATTGTCAAAAACACACATGAGCAATCTTCTTTCAGGTCATGAGGTTGCACTCCATGGGCTGGATCACGAAGATTTCAACGGAACAAGGACCGGAATCGTGATGGACGAGGGCGAGACCAGGGAGACCATCGAGAGAGCGATATCGATCATAAGGGATGAGACGGGCAGTCAGCCTTCAGGTTTCAGAACGCCGTATATGGATCCGAACGAGATGCTTGTGGAGATGCTACCGGAATATGGGATGCGATACGACTCATCATACTACGAATATCTTCAATCCGAGATCTGGCCATACAGGCACGGTAAGATACTGGAGATCCCCGTCTGCAAAGGAAAGGATGGAAAGGGAAGGAATATCACGTCATATCTCTGGCCGATGCATGAGGGAGGCAGATCCCCCGAGGATTTCATCGAGATGGGAAAACAGGTGAAGGACGGGGTATTCGTCCTCGCTACACATTCCTGGCATATCGTAGAAAGCAGGAACAAAGGCATCATGGACAGCGGTGCCGTATGCAAAAATCTGGACAATGTACGTCTGATACTGGAAGGTCTGATGGATGATGGTTTTGTCATCAGGACGATGTCGTACGTCTCCGAGCAATTCTGATACGACTCACATCGTGTTCATCGGTACGGACCGCAGACCTAAGTAATATATAGAAACGGGGCAATCATTTGCCGGGGTCGGAATGACTTTTGATCTGATTAGTGGGAAGGAGATCTCATCGGAGATATACGCTGAACTGAAAAAAAGAATACAGGTGCTGAAGGCGAAAGGCGTTACGCCGGGCCTAGCCGTTGTTTTGGTCGGAGATGACCCCGCTTCGCAGTCGTATGTCAGGATGAAGGGCAAAAAGTGCGAGGAGTTGGGAATGCATTCGGTAACTGAGACATTCCCAGAAAGTATATCCGAGAGGGAGCTTCTTGGAAAGGTGGAAGAACTGAACAGGGATCCGCTCATTCATGGATTTTTGGTTCAACTCCCGTTGCCTAAGCATATCGACGGGAACAAGGTCATAGATGCGATCGACCCCAGGAAGGATGTGGACGGATTCCATCCGGAGAATGTCGGTCACATGCTCATCGGCAATCCTACCTTCCTGCCTGCCACACCTGCGGGCATACAGCAGATGCTCGTGAGGTCGGGAACAGAGACCGCAGGTAAGCACGTCGTGGTCGTTGGAAGGAGCAATATAGTCGGAAAACCGATAGCGGCACTTCTGATGCAGAAAGGCAAAGGCGGAGATGCCACTGTCACCATAGTACACTCAAAGACCAAGAATCTGCCGGATATAACACGTCAGGCGGACATACTCATTGCTGCGATAGGCAAACCCAGATTCATCACGAAGGATATGGTGAAGAAAGGGGCCGTGATAATAGACGTGGGGACCAACAAAATAGAGGACCCGACGGCACCGAAGGGATCGAGATTGGTCGGAGACGTGGATTTCGAGAATGTAAAAGATATGGTGTCAGCGATAACGCCAGTGCCGGGGGGCGTGGGTCCTATGACAATATGCATGCTCATGGCCAACACGGTCAAGGCCGCAGAGCAGGCACTTCAACCGTAAGCTAACGAAGTGATAAAATGATGCGAGAATGTGAAGAACACGGATATTTCCGTGAGGAAGTTTGTCCTGTCTGTGGGGAGGAAGGTAAATTTCTGATGAACGACTTTGAATTAGAGAAGCTCGGAAGGACGATCGCGGGGATACTCAGACACGGAAGATTCGATCTCGAAATGGACGATCAGGGATTCGTGAGGATCAAGGACGTCGTATACGCCATACAATCCAACAATGACCGTATGCATTGGCTGAGGCCGCATCATATCATCGCTCTTGCAGAGACAGATCCAAAGGGGAGGTATCAGATATCGGGTGACAGCGTGAGGGCAACATACGGTCATACTATTGCACTCGATCTTAAACTTCCGACCGACAACATTCCGGATGAACTGTACTATCCAACCACACAGGAGGAAGCGGATATAATTCTGGAAGTGGGTCTTCTTCCGTCGGACAGATCCATGGTGCATCTGTCATTGACGTACGATGACGCGTTCAGGGCGGGTTCGGTTCGTGTTGACGATCCGGTGATACTTGCGGTGGATACCAATTCGTGTTTTGAACAAGGGTACGACATCGGGAGGGCGGCAAAAACCGTATTCCTCTGCAAGCAGGTTCCCGCTGACTGCCTCAGGATCATTCACGAAGAAGAATTGGAATAGAGGTATAGATATGGTGAATATTCTAAGGCCGGATCAGGTTTCTGAAAAGTACGGTAAGTTATTCTGTCAGGGTTTCTTCACGATGGTAGACGAGAAGAACGGTGTGGCGCAGATAGTTGAGAAATGTACTGCCAGGGGTCCGATCGAGTGGGATGTCGTGAACAGGAAGCGCACTGGCGGTGTCATCACCGATATCCGTATCGACGGATACACGATAATAATGGATGCCGTGATCGGTGAGAAAGAGCTGAAATTCGGACCTGTTTCCGCAGAATTGGGCGGACAGGGGATCAGCTCGTTGAAAATAGAAGGAGACCGTGTCCATACCAGATGGATGGGACTCGCAGGTGCTTCAGTCGGTATCGGTGCATGTATACCACAGTCCTCCGATGTCATAGAGACGGTATATCCAGATGATTTCAGCATCGGAGGCGCACACAGGGCATCCGTCGAGATCGTCACTCCTAAGATGGTCAGAGTGGTGATAGGTGTCGATGATACAGATACACCCCAGAAAGGCGCATCATGGGTCACCACGATGAAATTGGCGAGGGATTGTCCGTACGGGAGATTCCTCGATCATAAGATCATCCAATTGAACCCTAAAGCACCAAACAAGACGACCAACTGTTGTTCCACGGCGGTATCGTTCGCAGCTAAATCGGATGAAGTCGACAAGATAATCGCATATTGCAAGGAATATCTGATCAAGGAGACGCTGTCCGATGAGACAGTGATGACGGTATTCATAGGTCTTAAGATTCCGGATGAGTTGCAGGAATGGGGATGGGGTGCAAAGTACATCCTCTACGAAGAGAAGGCAGCCATAGAGGTCGCTGAGAGAAATGGTGTGCAGGTGATACCGATAACCGGAAAAAGAGGTATCATCGGAGCTGTAGCAGCGATCGGATGTTTTGATCTCGGTGTGAGATCAGCTGGTGTTCCCGAGGATTTTGAGTAACATGGGAATCTCTGACATAATCACCAATACGGCGTACAACAGATACGAGGACAAATTGGAAAAGGAAGTTCTCGCTGGAAAGATTCCCCAGCATATAGCCATAATCATGGACGGTAACCGCAGATATGCGGAAGAGGTAATGAAATCGAGTGTGAGCGAAGGACACATCAAAGGCAAAGAGAAACTGAAGGACGTGATCAATTGGTGCTATAAAGCCAAGGTCAAAATGTTGACCGTCTACGCCTTTTCGACGGAGAATTTCTCAAGGTCGGATGATGAGGTGGATTTTCTGCTCAGCATGATAAAGGACTCTCTGATGGAATTCGCAGACGATTCCCGTATTCATGAACACAGGGTCCGTCTGAAAGTCATCGGAGACAGGGATATGCTGTCGCCAGATTTCATCAAGGCCGTCGATTATGCGGAAGAAAGGACCAAAGACTATTCTGATTTCGGATTGAACATGGCCATCGCATACGGAGGAAGGCAGGAGATAATAAGCGCCGTCAAGGAGGTGGCGCAGAAGGTCAAGGACGGAGAAATGAACGTGGAGGATATCGATGAGAAAGCGTTCTCCCTGCATATGTACACGTCGGACATTCCGGATCCCGATCTAGTATTGAGGACATCCGGAGAGATCAGGGTATCGAATTTCCTGCTCTGGCAGATGGCCTACTCGGAATTGTATTTTACGGATATATACTGGCCAGGGTTCAGATATATCGATTTTCTAAGGGCGATAAGATCATATCAGCAACGTATGAGACGTTTTGGAACATGAGGTGATATGATGGGATCAGATATTGTGTTCATACACGCACCGAGCGTTTACGATTTCAGGAAAAAGCCGATTTTTTACGGTCCTGTGAGCGATGTCGTTCCGTCGTCGCCCGTATTCGAGATGTATCCCATAGGTTTCATGACGATGTCCACCCATTTGGAGGATGCCGGGTTCAGGACGAGGATTGTGAATCTCGCGGTGCAGATGCTTCAAAGCAAAAAATTCGATGCTGAGAAATGTCTGAAGGATCTCGATGCGAAAGTGTATGCCATAGACCTTCATTGGTTGCCGCATGCCCATGGTGCCATAGAGGTTGCGAAACTCGTTAAGAAATATCATCCGGAGGCCATGGTCGAGATAGGCGGATTCTCTGCTTCTTATTTCTACGAGGAGCTGATCCAAAGGCCAGAAGTGGACATGGTGATGCGTGGTGATTCCACGGAGATACCCCATGTGAAGCTGATGCAGACACTGGACAACGGCGGTGACCTGGGCGATGTTCCGAATTTGACATGGAAGGACAGGGACGGTCATATCCATGTCAATCCGATATCATTTATTCCAGAGGATCTCGATTGGGTGAAATTCGACTATGGAACGATGATAAGGAACACACTCAGGCACAGGGACATTAAGGGAGCTCTGCCCTGGCTTGATTGGGATAAACTTCCATTGACATCTGTTTTCACTGTCAGGGGCTGCTCATACAACTGTGCGGAATGCGGAGGTTCGCACGATGCGAACAAGAGGTTCCTGTGCAGAGGAAGAGCAGCTTTCAGAAGTCCTGAAAAATTGGCAGACGACATGTCAGCCATCCAGGATTATCTGAAGTCTCCGATATTCGTCATCGGCGACCCTAGACAGGGCGGAAAAGATTATGCTGACCGTCTTTTCAGGGCCATCAAGGAACGTGACATAGACAATCATATCGCGTTTGAGATATTCCAACCGGCGAATGAAGAGTTCTTCAGAATGGCCAAGCACTCTATGGGTGAGTATTCAATGGAATTTTCCCCCGATTCGCACGACGAGGTCGTAAGAAGCGCAATGGGAAAGGGATACGATAACAGGTCGATAGAAAAGACGGTATCGTCAGCGTTCCAGAACGGATGTGTTAGGTTCGATCTGTTCTATATGACGGGTCTTCCTGAGCAGACAAGGGAATCGGCGATGGACAGTGTCAAGGCAGCAAGGACCATGTGGGATCTTGTAGGGAAGGATGACCGCCTGTTCATATACAATGCACCATTCGCCCCCTTTGTGGATCCAGGAAGCAGAGCCTTTGAGAATCCAGAGAAGTGGGGATATAGGTTCTTTGCAAGAACATTGGAGGAACACAGGCAACTACTTGACAATCCTTCGTGGAAACATGTTTTGTCTTACGAGACGAAATGGATGACGAGAGACGATATTGCTGAGGTCTCATACGATGCGGCATTGGAGTTGGCAAGGATAGAATATGAGGTCGGTCGTGTAGATGAGGAGAATTACAACAGTCGTATAGAGAGGACGAACATCGCACGTGGTCTTCTAAGAAGGGTCGATGACATCATGCTCGTAAAGGATTCTGCGGCGAGGAACGATCAGCTATGGGCGATAAAAGATGAGGGAGAGAGACTCATGGCTTCGACTGTTTGCAATAAAAAGGATCTCGATTGGGACACGGGATCGATCTGGTCCAATGCACCGCGTGTTATCTCGGGGCTGCTGAAATCAGGATTCCCGTTGAACAGAGGAAAGAGAAGGATAGGTCAGTGACCTGACCTCTGACCTATCTGATATTACTATACTAATAAGAGAGGGGATCGAGATCAGCTCTTCCCACCGAGTTCTTTCGATTTTTCCGTACCTGCTTGGACCGCGGATATGAAGGCGCCTCTCATACTGTACTCTTCGAGCACCCTCACGCCTTCGATGGTGGTACCGGCAGGCGAACATACGCTGTCCTTGAGTTGGGCAGGATGTTTTCCGGTCTCGAGAACGGTCTTTGCGGCACCCAGCATCGTCTGTGCCGCAAGCTTTATGGACATGTCACGGGGAAGCCCCATGAGAACACCGCCGTCTGCCAGAGCATCAATTACCATGAACATGTATGCTGGTGCACTGCCGCTCAATCCGGTGACGGCATCCAGATCCTTCTCTTTCACTTCGAATGCAATTCCAACCGCTTCAAGGACGGCTTTTACGGCATCCCCGTCTTTGGTCTCTGCTTTAGAACCCAACGCATAACATGACGCACTGGCGAGAACAGTACAGCAGAAGTTCGGCATAACACGTATTATTTTACAATCTGGCACATATGATTCCAGTGTATCAATTTTCACACCTGCTGCGATACTCATAAGGATGTGGTCCCTACCGAGTTTGACCTCTTTTGAAACAAAAATGCTCTCAATTTGTTGAGGTTTTACTGCCAATACCAGGAATTTTGTCTGTCTAACGACGTCGATAGCGTCCTCATACACCTTGATGCCGAGTTCGTTGGTCGCTTTTTCCCGGGCCGGAGCCCAAACGTCGCATGCAATCACTTCGTCCTTCGAATAAAGTCCTTTTGAGATGATCCCCTTCATCAAAGCGGAGGCCATCTGCCCCGCGCCGATGAATCCAATTTTGACAGTCATATCGATACCTGACGGTTCATCGGTTAACGTGTTAATAAGTTTGTCTTTGAAAATCCGCACCCCTCCTATATTTTAGGGTATGCCTTACAGACGTGGCCCCTAAGACTTTAATAATTACACAGTATCACGGGCAACAATGTCACTAGTTGTGAGTTACATACCATTGGTGGTCCTGGGCGTACTAGCTCTAGGTTTCGCACCGTTGGCATGGTGGATGTCTAGGTTCCTTAGACCCACAAAACCTTCCCAATGGCAGGATACGACCTACGAGTGCGGTTCAGTACCAATTGGAGAAGCTCAAGTTCAGTTCAGATTCCAGTATTATTCGTTCGGAATTATTTTTGTTGTTTTTGATCTGGTCGCGACTTTTCTTATGATCTGGGCCGTTGGCTTCTCGGAGCTTTCCGAGATGGCAAAGATCTGGGCCATTGTGTTCTTGGGAATTCTTTTGTTGGGAGTGGTATACGCTTTGAAAAAGGAGGAAACCATATGGATATGAGCCTTTATCCCCATGCTGTCGCTATGAGCGCAGACGAGTTCATGACCTGGTCATCGGCAATGATAAACGAAATGTTGAGTGCCGGTACCAAGAAGACCGTTGACAATCTAACCGGTCCGATTTGGGCATGGGCTATGAGAAATTCCATGCACCCGCTGCATTTCGGTCTGGCATGCTGCGCCATAGAGATGGCGGCGGCTTCTGCGCCGAAATACGATGCAGAGCGTGTAGGTATGATCTACCGTTCATCGCCGAGACAGACGGATGTCCTGTTGATAAACGGATGGATATCGAAGAAAATCCGTCCGGATATAAGACGTCTCTATGAGCAGATCCCAGGTCCAAAATGGGTTGTGGCGATGGGAGAGTGTGCGATATCGGGCGGTCCGTGGTACGACTCATACAATATCGTTCAGGGTCTGGACCAGATTGTTCCTGTGGATGTTTACATTCCGGGATGTCCGATCAAGCCTGATGCGATGATAGATGGATTCATGCTCTTGCAGAAGAAGATTGATGCTTACTTCAAGAGGGGCGTATTCATGGAGGACTGAACATGGCCGATAATGATATCATCGAGGCTCCTTCATATGAGGACACGATTTCGTTGCTTAAGGCGAAGTTCGGCGATAAGCTGGTCTTCAGGACCTCGACGAAGAAGAACAACAGAGCCATCAATCAGAAGAGAAGGATCTTTCTCTCAACAGACAGGGAGACCATCTATCCGCTCTGCGAGTACCTTCACGGAAAGTTGAACTATGAACAGGCAACATCGGTCTGTGGTGTTGATTGGGTGGACCATCTTCAGGTCGTATATCACATAACCAATTACTTCACTGCGGTAATGGTGGAGATAGAAGTCGACGTTCCGAACGACGATCCTCATATAGCTTCCGTTACACCCATCTGGGGTGGTGCCAATTGGCATGAGAGGGAGACGTACGAGCTCTTCGGGATTATATTCGACGGCCATCCCAAGTTGGAAAGGCTACTCACACCACAGAGCTACGAGTTCTATCCATTCAGAAAATCTTACAAGCTAAGGGGACAAGAATGAAATGACTGAGAAGATGAATGCAGATAAGATGTGGGTCACGATGGGTCCACAGCACCCGTTCTCTCACGGTCTCTGGACTCTTAGGGTTAAGGTGGATGGAGAGATTGTAGTAGATGCAGAGCCAGAAGTTGGATATTTGCATCGCGGATGGGAAAAGGAATGTGAACAGAGGACCTATGCCAAGATCATTCCGATGGCAGACCGTCTTTGCTATTCAGCGTCGATGACATGGTCGCACCTGTATTGTAAAGCAGCGGAAGAGGCACTCGATATAGAGGTTCCGGAAAGGGCTCAGTATATGAGAGTCATCGCGGACGAGATCTGTCGTATCCAATCACATCTGATGTGGTTGGCCGCGGTGGGTACCGATCTGGGTAACCTCACGGTGTTTCTGTGGGCTCTGAGAGAAAGGGAATTCTTCCTTGACTTGAACGTCAGATTGTGCGGACAGAGACTCACAACTAATTACCCGCGCATAGGTGGCGTCAGGTCGGACATGCCGTATTACTTCGAGAGGGACTGCATGAGGGCAGTAGAGCATTTCGAGAAAACCCTCTGGGAGATCATCGGACTTACCGACGAGTCTTCGATATTCGTTTCGAGGATGAAAGGTATCGGGTATATAACGCGTAAGGACGTCGCCAATCTTGGAATAACCGGTCCGGCAATGCGCGGATGCGGGGTGGATTACGATGTCCGTCGCGACGATCCGTATGATGCTTATGATCAACTTACTTTCGAGGTTCCGGTCTTGAAGGAGGGAGACACATATTCCAGATACATGGTGAGGATAGAGGAGCTGTTCCAGAGTTGCGAGCTGATAAGGCAGGCAATGAAGAAATTGGAGTCTATACCCAAGACAGCACCATACCGTGTGAAGGTACCAAGATGTGTCCCTGCCGGAACGACATGCGCGAAGATAGAAGATCCTCGCGGTGAGAGCATAATGTATCTTGTTTCCGACGGATCCGAAAGGCCCTACAGGTTGAAGGTACGTAGTCCGGTATTTGTGAATGTATCAGCTTCGAAGAACATGGTCGTTGGCAACAGGATCGCAGATATACCTGCGATCATGGCAATGATTGATATGTGTCTCGGAGAGACAGACAGGTGATCCAGATGCCGTACAATAGTATACTTAACTGGATCGTTTTCACGGATCCCATGCAGAACGGGTACTATCCGTACTCGGTCTACAACCTTCCCTATGACATAGGGTTGAAGTTGTGGGAGCTTCTCGGCGGATTGATTGCCTGGCTCATAAATCTGCTCGTTCCAGGCAACTGCGTTTCAACATGGCTCGTTTGCGACCAGGTTGCAAACGTTTTTGCGATCATATTGATGGTGGTGGTGATATTCGCGGTAGGTTTCATCATAAACCTGACCATGATCTGGGAGGAACGTAAGGTCCTCGGTAGGATGATGGACAGGCGTGCGACGAAAATCGGTCCGTTAGGATATTTCCAGTGTCTGGCCGATGGTCTCAAGACGTTCATGAAGGAGAACATAGCTCCTAAGAAGGCTGACAAGAAGATATACTGGTGGGCACTTGCTTTAGTTATCGGTGTGTCAGTTCTTGTTGCGTGCATGGTTCCACTGTCTGGCAGATGGTTCATCGCTGACTACGGAACCGGGCTTCTGATAATCTTCGGTCTGTTTGCATTGGCTCCGTTCCTCATTCTGTGTGCGGGATGGGCGCAGAACAACAAGTATTCGCTGATCGGAGGGTTGAGGGCAGCCGAACTGATGATCTCGTATGAGATTCCGATGCTCCTTCTGTTGACTGGAGTCATCCTCATGACGGGAAGCTTCAATATCAACGACATAGTGAATGCACAGTATGAGAACACATGGTACATCATACCTCAGTTCCTCGGTTTCATCGTATTCCTGATCTGTGCCATCGCCGAGTCCGAGCGTGTGCCTTTCGATCTTTCCGAAGCAGAGGCCGAGCTCGTAGAAGGCTGGCAGACGGAGTATGCGGGTATGAAATGGGGTCTGATCATGCTTGGCGACTATTTCAGAGGATATGTCGCCTGCGCTCTAGTGGTGATCATGTATCTGGGCGGATGGATGCTCCCGTACTTCGGTTCAACCCCTGTACCGGAGCTCGTCTTTATCGCCAAGGTGTTTTTGGTGTTCTTCATATTCGTGTGGGCCAGAGCGGCTTTGCCTCGTGTCAGGACCGATCAGATTCTGAACATAGGGTGGAAAATACTAATGCCCCTGGCAGTCGTTAATCTGGCAATCGTCATTGCCCTAAGAATGGGAGGCGTGTTCTGATGACATACAAATATCTGGACAAATATCCTAAGAAATTCAGAGGAACAGGTGTCCTTAAGCCCTTGTGGATGACCTTGAAGAGGATGTTCAAGTCGACTGCTCACAGGCCGGTTACCATAATGTATCCGTACGAGAAAGAGTGGGTCCCAGACAATTACCGTGGACGTCCAGGACTTCGATTCGACAGATGTCTTGGATGCGGTATCTGCGTCAGGGTATGTCCTACGACCTGTATCAAACTGGTTGAGGTCGCTGATGACAGCGGGAACATGGTCAAGAGACCGCAGGTCAATATCGGAAGATGTATGATGTGCGGATACTGTGCAGAGTACTGCCCGGTCGATGCAATGACTACGACAACGGACTATGAATTGGCGGAGTTCACGAGAGAAGCGCTCATCTACGATCCCCGCAGACTCAATTTCGAGGGTACGAATGAGATGATGGAGGTTCACATTGAGGAACATCTGTTGTCCAATTTAGCGAAAGGCATCGAAGACAAACCTACGGCTTTCTTCGATACCGACAGACCGACGCTCGATGCATCCAAATGCATCAGTTGTCAGAAATGTGCGAAGGTCTGTCCGACGCATGCCATCACCATGGTGGTTGTTGGGCAGAATGATAAAGGAAAGGATATCAAGAATCCGAAGATCGACAATAATCTCTGCGTTTCTTGTGAGAACTGCGTGATAGAGTGCCCCAAGTCGGCACTAAAGATCAAAGAGGTGTTATGATGGATGCAAATTCAGTAGTGAGTAGCATTGTCGGTTTCATCACGGGTATCTGGGACTATATACTCGCTAACCCCGATGCCATATCCTTCATAGTACTGGCCGCGATTGCGATCGCGGCCGCTATCTCTGTCGTCACATCGGAAGAGATCATGCACAGCGCATTCTACCTGGCATTGGTATTCGTTTGTGTCGCTGTGACTTATTTCTTCCTGGAAGCAGAATTCATAGGCATCATTCAGTTGATTGTCTACGTAGGTGCGATCACGATGCTGTTCGCATTCAGCATTATGCTTACCAGAAGGACGATCCAGAAGGAGGATGAATCCGATGAGTAAGAAAACAATTGTGGGCGTTGTCATCGCTGTAGCGATGCTCGCCATGCTTGCAGGTTCGATTGTCAGTAGCGACTGGGAGAATATGAATGACAGCCCAGAGGCCATTCCATTCGAACCCGACGAGGGTGGAAATCTTCCCACTGACAGTGTCAATTATGTGTTGTTTGAGGATTACGGCCCCCTCCTGCTCGTGCTGGGTGTCCTTATGTTCGGTGCGATCATAGGTGGGGTGTGTATCTCTAGAGAGGAGGAAGATTCCGATGATTCCAATTGAGTTCTTCCTCGTCTTCGCTGCGATCCTGTTCGTGATAGGGTTGTACGGGATGCTGACTTCGAAGAAGAGCCTGGTAATCCTGATGTGCATCGAACTCATGCTCAATGCGGCGAACATCAACTTCATAACTTTCTCAGCCTACGGGATGGGGACCATGGGAGAGGTGTTCGTCATAATGTCCATTGCAGTCGCAGCTGCGGAGGTGGCTGTCGGTATCGCTCTGGTGTTGAATGTCTACAAAGTGAAAAAGACGACCGATGTTGACGAGCTCACATCAATGAGGTGGTAAAATGATAATGGAATACGTATGGTTGGTTCCTCTAGTGCCGCTTCTGTGCTTCGTCATATCCGGCTTCTTTGGGAATAAAACGCCTCAGGGTGGCGGATACATAGCGATTTCAGGAGCACTCATAGCATTTATCATCTCTGTACTGGTGTCCTACGAGTACCTCACGGGTGATCTTTATGCCAATAACCTGCCATATGTGCAGGATGTCCAGTGGCTCGTCATCGGAGGATACGAGATAAACTTCGGTGTCTACATAGACAGTTTGGCGTGCGTGATGATGCTGTTCTCGTCGCTAATCTCGATGTTGATCTTCGTATACTCGCTCGGGTACATGAATGACCAAGGGGTAAAGAAGAGGAGGTACTTCGCTGAAGTGTCCCTTTTCCTTACAGGCATGCTCGGACTTGTGATCTCAAGCAACTACCTGGAGATGTTCGTCTTCTGGGAGATAATGGGTCTCTGTTCGTATCTTCTCATAGGATTCTGGAGTTTCCAGCATCCGGATGGAGACGATGCATCGGTGAACGCATCATCTGCAGCAAAGAAAGCGTTCCTCGTGACACGCATGGGTGACGTATGTCTCATGTCAGGTTTGTTTATCCTGCTCTACCTTTTCCAATCCCTGGACTACACGGTGGTCTTCGATGCGTCGACTATCGCCACTGTACAGGCGGAGAACTCAGGATTGCTCACCGCTGCCGTGTTGCTGATATTTGGCGGCGTGATAGGTAAAAGCGCGCAGTTCCCGTTGCATGACTGGCTTCCAGATGCGATGGCAGGACCTACGACGGTTTCCGCGTTGATCCATGCAGCCACGATGGTCAAAGCAGGTGTTTACCTGACGGCAAGATCATACCCTATATTCATCCAGAGTGCAGACGTTATGCTTCTGGTAGCGATAATAGGCGGTGTCACTGCAATCTTCGCAGCATCCATGGCTCTCAATAACATGAACATAAAGAGGGTCCTTGCATACTCTACCATTTCCCAGCTGGGATACATGATACTTGCCCTCGGGGCAGGCGGATATCTGATGGCGATCGGTATCGAAACAGGGAATGGGGAATTGATTACCCTGGGAGTGATGGGATACATCGCAGGAATATTCCATATGATCAACCATGCCTTCTTCAAGGGATTGCTTTTCCTAGGATCTGGTTCGGTCATCCACTCATGCGGGACAGAAGATATGCGTCTGATGGGTGGTCTTCACAAGAAGATGAAGATAACATCGATCACCATGCTCTTAGGGTCCTTGTCCATTGCCGGATTCCCGTTGTTCAGCGGATTCTGGTCGAAGGATATGGTACTTGAGGCGGCTTTCGGTCCATACGCGAACGGGCTCGGAGCAGGTTCGTGGTTCTGTCTGCTGTTCATTCTGGGAATAATCACCGCATTCATGACGGCGTTCTACATGTTCCGCATGTGGTTCATGACATTCGCGGGTGAGGAGCACGAATCCTCGAAGCATGCGCACGGAGAATCATCGAAATCGATGACGGCTCCACTGTGCGTGCTGTCTGTGTTTGCGGTGTTCTCCGGTTTCCTAATACTATTCGGTCTCGGTGACGTCATCTCAGAAACATTGAAGGTAACCTACGAGTCGCTTTTCATGTCACTGCACGTTGAGGTACATTCCGGAACCGAAATCGCAAGGGAGATATTCACAAACGTCTGGACCTATATCGCGATCGCGCTTGCGCTCATCGGTATCGGTATAGCGTATCTGATGTATGCCAAGAAGAGCATCAACCCTGGCAAGTTCAACAAGAACGGAGAGGGGATGCTCTACAAAGTGCTTGCGAAGAGATATTATTTCCCGCAACTCTACAATCAGATTGCCTGGAAGGCTGGATATGAGGTCGCACGCGGTGTTGATTTCATCGACAGGAATGTAATCGACGGTACGGTCAACGGACTCTCCAATGCAGTCGTTGGCAGTGCCGATGTAGTTAGCAAGGCGCAGACGGGGTATGTACGCAACTATGCCGGATTCGTTGTAGTTGGGGTAATGGTCCTTTCTGCGGTGCTTGCTGCTCTATTTTATGTGATGGGAGGTATCTAAATGGAATTTCCATTCCTTATGATACTACTTTTGCTGCCTCTGGTCGGTGCCTTGGTGACACTGTTCATGGGCGGACAGAGATCTAAATATGCGGTATACACAGCTGGTGCATTCTCAGGAATCACACTCTTGATGTCGATCTACCTGCTTTTCGTAAGTGATCTGGGATCATTCTCGACAAGCTATGTCTGGATCGAGGCGGCTGGTCTTACGATGAACTTTGCACTGGGTGTCGATGGTCTGAGCATCTTGATGGTGTTCCTGACCTCGTTACTCGTGTTCTTGGTCGTTGTATTCTCCAGTTCTGAAAAGGACAGACCGAACTACTTCCACACGTTACTCTTGATAATGGAAGTGGGGTTACTAGGCGTGTACATGTCTCAGGATTATTTCCTGTTCTACATTATGTGGGAACTCACCCTGATACCTATGTATTTCATGATATCCTGGTATGGGGGCCCTCGCAGACACTATGCTGCGATCAAGTTCTTCATATACACCCATGTGGCGTCATTGATCATGTTGATCGGTATATTCGCATTGGTTTTCCAGTCCGCTGTCGTTACCGGCAATCCGGTGAACTTTTCGTTCGCCGCGGTTCTGGCAGGCACGGCCGCAGGATTTGGCACGACATTCCAGACTTTGGTCTTCGGGCTTCTGTTCTTCGGGTTTGCCGTCAAGATGCCCATTGTTCCGTTCCATACATGGTTGCCTGATGCACATGTGGAAGCACCCACAGGAGGTTCAGTCATTCTGGCGGGTGTGATGCTTAAGATGGGTGCATACGGTATAATCAGGGTTTGTCTTACCACCCTTCCGGAAGGAGCACAGACATGGCAATGGGTCATGATAGGGCTCGCTTTGCTTTCCATGATATACGGTGCATACGCATGTATAGCTCAGAAAGACCTCAAGAAGATGGTTGCATTCTCATCGATCAGTCATATGGGTATGGTGTTGCTGGGTATCGCAGTACTTTCCGAGGTCGGTTTGGAATTTGCGATCTTCCAGATGTTTGCACACGGACTCATAACGGCCGTGCTCTTCATGGTGTGCGGTATGACGGGTCACAATGTGGGCACCAGAGAGATACCCCTTCTCGGCGGATTGGCCGGAAAGATGCCTATATACGCGGCATTCATGATGTTCGGTTTCATGGCATCCCTGGGACTTCCAGGTCTTGTCGGCTTTGTGGCTGAGTTCGGCATATTGTACTCCTTCTGGGATTTCATAGCCGAAACACAATACATGTGGATGATCGTATTCGGGATGCTTTCGATGATGCTCACCGCGGGTTTCTACCTGTGGGCGATGCAGAGGACGCTGTTCGGAAAGCTTACGGACAAGGTGGACACCTCCCATCTTCATGATGTGAGGTTGTCAGAGGGCATAGCTCTCGGTACACTCTGTGCGCTGATAGCATTGTTCGGTATAATGCCGAGTCTAGCTACGGATTTCATCACAGTCTTTACAGGAGGGTTCTTCTGATGGATGTATCATTTATCGATACGATATTCGGAAGTTTTGTTCCGATAGCGCCAGAGATTATCATGATTGTTGCAGCGCTCATAGTGCCTGCTCTGTTCTTTATCACAAAGAACGGCAAGGTCTGTGCAGCATTTGCGTTGGTCATGATCGCACTGTCCGGTGCACTCGTCGGTCTGATGATGCACGACGGTGGATTCTACGGTGTATATGCGAATCTGTTCTCGTTCGATGCGTTTTCAGCCCTAATGATGCTGCTGTTCCTAACAGTGGTGTTCCTGGTTGTCCTGGTCTCAGCAACAAGCGTTGAGACCACAAAGCACCAGGGGGAGTACTATGCTCTCTTGCTGGGCGCATCGACCGGCATGCTATTCGTTGCGAGTGCGAGCAGTTTGTTGACGATCTTCGTCGGTGTGGAGCTTGTAAGCATCCTTTCATATGCGCTGGTCGCATTGAAAAAGAACGATCCGAGATCCGCTGAAGCAGGAGTAAAGTATCTGATCATCGGCGGTCTGTCCAGTGCTCTTACCCTTTACGGTATCTCAATGCTTTACGGTCTGACCGGAACATTGCAGATATCGGAGATAGGCACAATGATAGCGGGAATGTCCTTCAATCTGCCTTTCGTAATCGCGATGATAGCGATCATCGCGGGTTATGGATTCAAGATTTCGGCAGTTCCGTTCCATATGTGGGCTCCCGACGTGTACGAAGGGGCGGCAACTCCAGTCTCCATGTTCCTGGCAACAGGTTCGAAGAAGATGGGATTCGTTGTGTTGTTCAAGATCTTCCTCGTGCTCTTTGTAGTGGCACAGAGCGGTTTTGCAACGGGGGAGATGCAATACATCTTCGCAATAATAGCTGCCATCACAATGACCGTCGGTAACGTTGTGGCGATATCTCAGAAGAACATCAAGAGGATGCTTGCATATTCAAGCATAGCCCAGGCCGGTTACATATTGATCGTGCTTGCGGTCATGAGCGAATATGCACTTACGGGCGGACTCTTCCATATGTTCACTCATGTGTTCATGAAGGGCGGAGCATTCATTGTGGTTGCTGCATTGATCACTGCGGGTCTCGGAGAGAATATCTCTGACTACAGGGGTTTATCGAAGAGGGCACCCCTTGTCGCATTTGCGATGATGCTGTTCCTGTTCTCATTGGCAGGTATCCCGCCTCTTGCAGGGTTCACTTCGAAGTTCATACTGTTCTCCAGTGCGATATTCGTTGATGGTGTCGTTCAAACACAGTGGATCTGGTTGGCATTTGTAGCAATCCTCAACTCTGCCATTTCGCTGTACTATTACGTAAGGGTCATAAAGGCCATGTACATCGAAAAGGGAGATAGCGAGGAGAAGCTGAAAATCAAGAAGACCCACGGTGTCGCAATCGCACTCTGTCTCATAGCGGTCATAGTCCTCGGTGTTTACCCAGGCCCGCTTCTCGGTCTCTGTGCGGATGCAGCAGCATTCTTCTTCGCATAAACCTTTTTTAATCCAACCTTTTTTATTCCCTTATTTTGCGTATTGATGTTCAAGCGTTGGTTTGAAAGCATCACATTGTTGTATAGCCAGAGATGTTTAGAAAAGGATTTAAGTAGGTATTTTACCTAGGACCTTCGATGGATTCGCAATGGTTCACTGTCATCTCAAGGGAGCTCGAAGAGGTCGAAGCTCTCATAGGAAGCATTGTTCATTCGAACAACAAAGAATTGAATGAGATGTGCAACTATGTGATCACATCCGGTGGTAAGAGGATCAGACCTGCGATGTGTATTCTGTCATATTTTGCGTGTGGCGGCAAGGATCCAAAGAAAGCAATCGAAGTCGGTTCAGCCTTCGAAATAGTTCACAATGCATCTTTGATTCACGACGATATCAATGACAAAAGCGAGATCAGGCGCGGAAGGAAAACACTTCACAAAGAGTATTGTGTCAGCAAAGCCATAGTTGCCGGTGATTTTATGATGGCGAAGGGATTCCAGGCCATAGGTTCTGCCAGTAATGATATCATAAATGTAATCGTTGAAGCCGCATCAAGCATGAGTGAAGAGGAATTCGTACAGAAAGATTTCGAACATGCCTCAAAGGTTACCGAGAAAGATTATTTTGACATAATCCACGGAAAGACCGCGATGCTTATCAGTGCCAGTGCAAAATCAGGTGCTTTTTTGGCAAAGGCGGATTGCGATATGACGGATGCAATAAGCGAATACGCAATAAATGTAGGGATGGCATTCCAGATAATCGATGATGTTCTAGACGTCGTCGGCGATTCCAAAAATACAGGAAAGCGGGTCGGAATAGATCTAATCGAGGGAAAACCCACCCTTCCTACGATTTACGCGATGCGCGATCGGGTATACGGACCCAGGATATGTGAGGTCTTCAGCAGGATAGATGTAACCGATGAGGATGTTGCAGAAGCGTTAAAATTAATCAAGAAAACTGACGCGATCGAAGAGTGCAGACTCAAAGCAGAGAAAGCCGTCGATAAGGCGATCTATAGCATAAGAGGCATTCCGGATTCGAAATATAAGGATGCATTTATCTCTCTTGCAGGGTATATCGTAAGTCGCGATAGGTGATGTATTGGAGACTCTGAAGACAGACGTTCTCGTTGTAGGTTCCGGTCCCGCGGGTTCCACGGCAGCGAAGTATGCGGCCAGAAAAGGCGCTCAGGTAACATTCATCGAAAGAAGAGCGCAGGTCGGTGTTCCTGTACGGTGTGGTGAGATGCTCCCGTCGACGGAAGAGATCAAAGGGATGTTCGTCGATGCAGAGAATATCGAAGAACTTTTTGACACCGCTTACAGTCTAAGATCAAAGGAAATCCATGGGATCCGTCTGATTGATCCAAAAGGGAAGACTGTAGATCTTCCCTTCACAGGTTACACGTTGGACAGGGACAGTCTGGATCAACATCTTGCATCAGAGGCTGAGAGCGAGGGGGCCAGCCTTATAAAGAATTGTCAGTTCGAAACCATAAGGGACGGCATTGCAGTGACATCGAAAGGCGACATCGAGTACAAGGTCATTATCGGTGCCGACGGTCCAGGATCGCGTGTTTCCAAAGCGTTGAAGCTTCCTAAGGTCGAACGTCCATATCCTGCGGTTACTGCACAGGCAAAGGGCGATTTTGAGCCATACGTGGTCATGTATTTCGGGGGAATAGCACCGGGTGCGTACAGTTGGATAATCCCGAAGAAGGGACAAGCAAATGTAGGTGTGGGTTTTTCTCCAAAGTTCGCCAGTGGAACACTGAGCGATTATTTTGCCGCATTCATAAAGAAACACGATTTCGAGATAATGAATAAATTGGAGGGTAAATTCGTTCCGAGCGAAGGACCCATTTCGAATACCGTAAAGGGTAATGGCATGGTCGTCGGCGATGCGGCAGGGCACGTCATATCCGTTAACGGCGGAGGAGTTCCTTTGGCATTGATCGCCGGTCGTATATGCGGTAACATCGCAGGAGAGAATATCACTGACGGCAGACCTTTGGAGGATTATCAAACGGAATGGCGCAGAGTTATGTTGAAACCTCTGAGGACTGCGGCGTTCAACAAGAAACTGGCCGACGTGTTCGCATTCGGTTCTGACTGGAGAACAGCCTTATGCATGGGTATATTGGGGCAGAGGAGAATGGGCAATCTTATCAGATGCAAGCGTCTATTCCCGTGATCATCTCTTTCTGTGGGATCGCATCTGTGAACCGCATACGGGGCATTCATCCGATTTCTCTTTGAACCACTTACCACATCCGATGCATTGATAGTTCCATTTTTCAATTTTCTTGATACTGTCAGTACCTACGGACCTGTAATCGATATCCATGATGGCGCATACGTTTTGAATCGAAAAATCATTTGAAAGTACGGTGCCTTTAAGTTCTAATCCCAAAGCAATAACGGTAATGTCGGTCGGTGACAGTCTTCCGAGGTCACCGCTTTTTTTTGCGATTTCCTTCACTTTATCTATCGAAAACGTCGTACAGTCCGACACTCTAAGCATATCGCCCCAGAGATTCAAGCGCCGGTCCTTGTATTTTCTAAGTTCATCAATGACACCAGGAGGACAAAAGCACTCCCTGTCAGGCAGGTCTTCCATCGCAAAGAGTGCCGAGCTATCCAATATCAGGACCATGAATCGTTAATGATGCTGATTCGGTTTAATTTTTGGCATGAGGCTATGAATAAGGAGAACAGTTTAGAAATCAATGGAGTTTTCCATTTTTCGCAGATCGTACATACAATCAAAAGATCTTTGTAAAATCCCCGAGACACCGTCAGAATGAGAATCAAGACACAGTAAATCTGATAGAGCCAGGTTAATATTCGAGAAATGAAATCATACATACCTGTGATAGGGGTGTGACGGCGAGACTTACGATCATTGACCATCCAAAAGGCAAATATTATATTGGACCAAGTGTTCAGCGCCCTCATGGCGGAGAAAATAACTGTGGATGATGATGTCAAACAGATGATCCTGAATGCAAAAGAAGATTATCGTGTATGTACGGCATGCAGGGGCCCTGCACTTGTGCCTCTGGCCGTCAAACCGTGCAAGGACACAGACATTAAGATTCCAGTTGGGGACTATACTCTATATATCTCTGCCGTTCAATCGTTGTATATAAACAGAGTGTCGATGGATATGCTGTACGACAAGAATGACATCTTTTCTTGTCCGGCATTATCACAACTTCGTGATATGGGCGCCTTCAATGAAAAAGACGATCAATGAATACGTATAATCGATTCGACAGAAGCGGCGATAAGATCATCGAAATCGAGCTTAGCTTGCATCTGCAAGATTTTTTCAGGCTTCGCTTCGGTTACGGGTCTGGTGGGAACTACACCGCATCCTGTCGTCGGTATGATGGATAATTTGTACGTTCCTATCTCGTTCGCAATGTTTATTATCTCCTGTTTGTCCATCCCGATCAACGGTCGGATTATGGGAAAACCCAGATTCTGACCCTCTGCCCTTATATTTCTCAAAGTTTGAGATGCTACCTGACCCAGGGAATCGCCCATGATTATCCCATCACATTCATTATTCTTTGCGAATTCCTTGGCAACATGCTGCATCACTCTTTTGCACATGACGCACTGATAACCATGATCGCACCTCTGTTTGATGGCGTCCTGATTCGGTTCATGTTTTGCGACATACAACGGAAATTCCTTTCCAGTCTTTATTTCCAACTGTTCTGATATCAGCAATATCTTATCGCGATCCTTACCGTCGCAGTACCGACCGTTGTCCATGTGTAAAAGCAGGACATCAGCGCCGACCCTCGACATTATATAGGAAGCGACAGGGGAGTCTATGCCGCCGGATATTAGGGATACAAGTTTCATGTATTGAATCTTCCAATCTCGATGCCGCCTTGGAAATCGGAAGCGTCGTATTCGTCCTCATCCACCATCATGCTGTAGAGGGTCCTGACAAATTCTTTCAGTTCCTTGACCTCTGCTCGCAGGGCATCGACCTCTAATCTAAGTTCCAAGTCCTGAGTCATGATCAGATATTGACATTTCCATAGTCGTCCGCGAGCTTTCTGGACATTGTGCGTTCGCATTTTTCGCAATAAAGCTGATTCCTACTCTTTTTTACAAGTTCTGTTTTACACTTGCCACACAGCGAACGGATGACGCCCAGATGATCGTTCTTCGTTGAAAGCTGAAGTGACGGCGCTATGCCAGTTACCTCTGCTCTGATAAAATCCCCTCTTCTTAGTTCCTTCGAGACATCATCGGTATATCCTGAGGATATCTTTGAGACATGGATCGTTGCATATGTCTCTCCACCTATCCCTCTTTCTGTACCTTCTTTTGCAAGGACATCAGCTGTTGCCATAGTGTTCCTGATGTCCTGTATGCTCGCGTAAACTATGTCACCAACTTTCAAAATGTTGGGTGGATTGGGCGATCTGACTCTTGCGACGCACTCCTTATCGTCCAATTCGAGAATTCCGATTTGTGACGCGTATATTATTCCGTTGCTTGCAAACGTTCCTTCAGAGGCCAAATACTCTTCTTCAACAGCGACCTCATCTCCGGGAAATACCTCTTTACAATCTGCCATTTGAAATTCACCTTATGTTAACAACAACAATATCGATACTTTTTTTTGATTTGCTATGGAACGTGAATGTATGGGGGATATTATACTTATAGGTTCTACGAGAGACGATCTCACGTCCCTTAGATGCAACGTACGTCTCAACGAAAGGCAAAGTGTTCTCCATGTGTATCGAATAGATAGACGAACTCAATTCCATCGCTTTGTCCAGAAAAGGACGGTCCGCACGTTTCATTTGACAGCCAAAGGGGGGATTCATGAACGTGGTGTCCGCCCTGTATTCCACTTCAGAGATATCGCATTCTATCAACTCCACATCTGCATTGAATTTTTCAATATTCATTTTAGCGATATCCAATGCAGATTTGGAAAGATCATAACCGTAGATCTTCTTTGCATTCAAAAGGTATGAGCCTATCGCAAATATCCCTGTTCCGCATCCGAGATCATTTACCACTCTGTCTGCAACATCGCCCTCGCAATATGCTGTGAAGAGTATATCGGATGCTATCACCGAAGGTGTCGAATACTGTTCTAGTGCGGCACTTGGTTCTTTAAAAGGAAGCACATCTTCAAGTTTTATCTCAAGATCCTTCTTTTTCATTGCAGGGGTATTATCACGACTATTGTATAAAGAAGATTTGCAATATGTGCCAGACAATTATAAAATGGATAAATGGTTTATTTGTGTTTCAGGCTCTGTACTGAATGAGCCTTACACACATGCTCAGAGCAGTGTAGACATGACCCTTGCAGCTCTTGCATCGAGTGTCTCGATGCCACTTACTTTGCTGGCATATTCCGACAAGGCAACGATGTCCTCGTTTTCTATACATTCCAGCTTGAATTTGCGGGTTCCTGCCATCAACTGTTTAAGACCCTCTCCGATCCTGTCGTGCCAATAGGTGTAAAGACCGACTGCACCCCACGGAATATCCGTTCCCAGATTCTTTTTGGGGAACATCTTTCGTACGTTTGAGGAAGAAATGAAGAATTGTTCGGGTTTGTCACCATATTCTTCTACAAATCCTGCAGGAAGTTTTCCTGCAGCCGCAAGTTCTGCGAAATGTTTTCCTTTCATAGCCGCGAGTATGGGGGCTCTCGCCATTGCGACGGATTTCACTATGGGCCCTTCTCCAATATCGGACATAGCGAATGCTTTGTACATCTGGGTCTCGTTGACAAATCCACCTGCGAATGAGAGATCGGGAACAAATCTGCCCTGTGATTTCAGAATTTTGGCACAGGCTATGACCTGCGAAAAGAGATGAATGGACGGTGATGACATTTCATTCATCATGGGTACAGGCGACATACCGGTTCCGCCACCCGCTCCATCGAAAGTAAGAAGGTCGATCTTTGCATCAGACGCGCATTTCATCGTGAATGCGACGATCTCTGGCTTATATGCGCCTGTTTTCAGGAACACGTTCTTTGCGCCCTTGGATCTGAGTTGGTCAATATCCTCGAGGAAACCCTTGTATTCGGGGAATCCGACACGGCTGTGTCTTTCAAAGGTTCTGAAAAGCCCGTCTTTGAACGCTTTTTGCACGTTCTTGTCTTCTGGATCGGGCATAACGAGATATCCTCTCTTTTTCAGTTCGAGTGCCCTTTCAAGTGAAGTGAGTCTTACTTCACCGCCGATCGCTTTTGCGCCCTGTCCCCATTTCCTTTCAATCACATCTACATCCAACTTGGACATCGCGTAATCATCCGTACCGCCACGCGTATCCTCAACATTAGTCTGTAAAACGATCCTGCCGTTCTTGCCATCCCAAAAATCTGTATAGGAGGATACTCGGAATGCAAGGTCAGGTGAACTTTGGACCTTGCCTTTTGCATATACAGCGTCACTGTCCATTCCACACACGTTCTCTCCGATTACTTCGCATACACCGGTCATCGCTGCACCGGCTGCAAGCTCCCTCCAATTCCTCTTAGCCACCGCAGTGGAACCGAGACCTGCTATGTGCACAGGCACGTTCATTGGAATAGGTCTCTTCGATCTGGATCCAACAACGGTCCTTATGTCGGCGTTTTCGAAGAATGCCTTATCGGAATCAGGCTCGATGCCTTTTGCGGTCAGGAGCTCAGCCATTATCTGGAAATGGGACCAGTCTAGGAAGAAATCCTTGTTGGAAGCCGCAGTGCTTCTTCCAAAATATTCCGGACTCGGATAAAGGACTTCTCTTCCCCTGAAGGCGGATTTACCGACCTCACAGAGAACGTTGCAATCTTCAATACATATAGGGCACATACCATTGATCGGTGATATGTCAGGAACACGGCTTTTCGTTCCTGTGGTAGACCTAGCATTTTCTACAGAATTCATTTACAGCCACCTTGTAACATCTCGACCGTCACGGTCGATATCTACGAGAAACGCTAAATCAAATCTGGGGATATATACTTAATGATTTTAATATTTTTCGCACAATTGACGCGATTTTTTTCAAAATAATAGATGAATGAACAGTCATACAGATTGCATACCAAATGTCAGAATGCATTATCTTAAGAACAATGGATAAACGATCATAAATGGTTTGATAATCGCCCTATTCGAAAAAGAAGTGGGAGGGGGATTCTGGTTTCGGACTAAAACATCTTTCTCCGATTTTTTCTATTACAGCGGGGTAATTGTCGGAGATATTTTTGATTATGGACCCCATGGTTTCTTCAAGTTTTTTGGGAGGCGAGATGACCCTGGCATTAAGAATCAACTTACCGGGTGTTCTGATGTATCTGGAGCCATAGAGGCCATCCACCTGCATCGTTTCCTGAACAAGGGACATCTTGGCAGCGGCCTCGGGTGACTCGATTATCACTTTTACGTGTACTATGGATTCAGAGCCATATTCTTTTGCGACATTTTTCATGATGTCAGTGGACAAGGCGTACATGTCAACGTCTTCGGTAGGTATTATGTCGAATGTTCCGGAATACCATCCAAGTTTTGCCTTCTCAAAAGCAAAACCCTGATTTTTCTCTCCGGTGGGTGCACGTGTGCTAGTCCTGGCGGACAATATGATCCCTATGATTGAATCTATGTTGCTGAGGTCTGTCGAAGAGGTCTCAATGATCTCGGTATCAGGGAGTATCTTGAGGATTTCTGTTTTTATCGTTGTTATCGTGCTGTCATCCACTAGATCCGTTTTTGTGAGAACAACGACCTCTGCTTCGCGGATCTGGTGTGCAGGAATTATATCGACAGTATCCACGGTCCTTTCTTTTTTTTCGGACAGTATGTTCAGTGCTCTTACACAATCTACAACAACGATGAAAGGAGAAACACTGAATTCATCGGGATATAGAGAACGCATGGGAGCGACCACACTGCTCATTATGTTCGTCGATGTACCGATGGGTTCGGCGATGATAACATCTGGTTTTCCTGTCGTGACCAGTGTTCGGGCATTTGATACAAACTCGTTAAAATTTGTGCAGAAACATCCACCCATGATCTCTCTTGTGTCAAATCCCGCATCCTTCGAATATTCGGTATCGACAAGGACGTCACCCTGATCGTTCGTGATAATGGCGACAGATTTATTGTATTTCGTTTTAAGGACCTTTGCCAGATTGACAGCTAAGGTGGTCTTTCCCACTCCCAGATAACCGCCGAGTACAAGCATTCTTGTTCTGTTGTCAGATGTCATCGATGGGAGAATACCATTAATCGTTATATCAGTTTCATCTCGGAAAGTCATTCGATATCGATGAGATTTTTCTTTTTCATGAAAATGCATCTTTCGCATGGAATCGTAAGGATGCATTTATCACCTGCCGCAAGACCCTTAAGGGCCTCGATTATACCCTTATCCAATGGTCTTAGTCCGCTCCTCTTGTTGATGCTCAATGTCTCACGTTCGGAAAGGGTGAGCTCTTTTGGTAGGATATTCTTCTTCACAAGGGAATCAACACAAAATTCAGCCTCTTCGACGGAACAGGAATCACACCTGAGACCGACCTCATCCAGAGGTCCGTACAGCTCTGCGATCGGATCTACGACATATATCCTTCTGTCTTTGCCTATACAGATGTATATGCCGTCGGGGTCCGACGGTGCTATGTATTCCATTCTCGTGCCACGGACCTTCTCTTCATGAACAACGACCCAGAAATCCCGAAGGTGATTGGACAATTGATATACAAGTTGTTGATATTTTATTCCCAACGAGTCGGCCAGCTCCTGTTTGGTCATAGGGACTCCGTTGCGCGTCTCTTTGAACAGTTCTGTAAGAATGGTCTGTCTCATCTCATGTGTCGATATAGCAGTATATGTACTGGGATCCATGTATATGAGTTCCATTTTACAAGATGCCATGGAGGTGTATCGTTAAGGAAAGTATATAATTTGACCTCTGAGACTCAAATATATCAGTACATACTCTAACGTTGTCCGCAATATACAGGATAGCAATATTAATGAATCAACGACATCATCGCCATAATGGTATGAGCGATATTCGAGAGGATGTCAGAAGGGCAAAGGCGGCCGCCATTGAACTTGCGGCTTTGGAGACATCAGTCAAGAACGATGCCTTGAAGGCTATGGCTGAAGCACTGGATGGTAACAGACAAAGAATAATCGTCGCCAACGATCTCGATATGGCGGCAGCTGAGAAACTGAAGGCATCCGGTAAATTGACCGATGCATTGGTAAAGAGATTGAAGGTGACCGATGAGAAGATCTCTGGGATGATAGACGGTATACGTGACATAGTGAAGATCGAAGACCCCGTCGGAGAGACAATGTCCGCGCTGGAGTTGGATGATGATCTCATGCTTTACCAGATAAGCTGTCCGATTGGCGTACTGGGTGTAATCTTCGAATCGCGTCCGGATGTTGTACCGCAGATAATGTCGCTCTGTCTGAAGTCCGGAAATGCAGTGGTATTCAAAGGAGGGAGCGAGGCTTCGAATTCAAACAAAGTGCTGTTCGATATCCTCACAGCGGCGGCCTCGTCTGCAGGTGTTCCTAAAGATTCGTTCGTGCTCATGCAAACGAGAGAGGATGTGAACACGATTCTGAAGATGGATGAGGACATCGATCTTCTGATTCCGAGAGGTTCAAACGAATTCGTCAGATTCATTCAGGATAACACAAAGATCCCGGTATTGGGACATTCATCAGGTATATGTCACATCTATGTGGACGAATGTGCAGACATAGACAAAGCGTTGTCGGTTGTATTGGATTCAAAGATACAATATCCAGCGGTCTGCAATGCAGTGGAGACGCTACTGGTCAATTCAAAGATCGCAATGGAATTCCTGCCGGAAATGGCTCGGTTGTTCAAAGACAACGGGGTGGAGATCAGGGCCGATGAGAGAGCGATCTCCGTGATGGACGGGGCCGTCAGAGCATCCGAATCTGACTGGGATACGGAGTATAACGATCTTATAATATCTGTGAAATTGGTCGATTCGGTTATGGAGGCCATACATTTCATAAACAGACACGGATCGCATCACACCGACGGCATAATCACCGAGAACAAGAAAGCGATGATGTCATTTTCGAAGATGGTCGATTCGGCTGATGTTTTCATCAATGTCTCTACGAGATTCTCTGATGGGTACAGATTCGGCAAGGGTGCCGAAGTAGGGATAAGCACGAACAAGATACACTCAAGGGGCCCGGTTGGTATGGAAGGGCTGATGATCTACAAGTACATCCTGGTCGGTGAAGGTCAGGTGGTGAAAGATTACGTGGGGAAGAACGCTAAGAAGTTCAAGCACATCCCCTTGGACAAGAAATTCAATCTCTGAGTGAATGAAATGGACAGAAAAGTATTGCTTGCAGGTGTGGAGACCGTAGTTATAAAGATAGGCACGTCATCGATCACCAGAGGTGGCGCGGTCTCTTCAGAATTCATGGATTCTGTGGCTGAGCAGGTGAAAAAGCTCAGAGAACACGGGAAGAAGGTCCTGATCGTCACATCCGGGGCGATCGGTATCGGATTGCAGGCGATGCATGCCACACCCAAGCCCCGAGAAGTACCGATAAGACAGGCTGCAGCGTCCGTAGGACAGAGCATCCTTATGCAGAAATGGAACGATAGCTTTCAAAAGAACGGCATCGTGATCGCACAGATACTGTTGACATTGGATTTCTATTCGGACCGTGAGAAATACCTGAACCTGAGAAATGCCATTCAGACCCTGCTCGAATACGGCGTGGTTCCGATATTCAATGAGAATGATGCGATCTGTGTCAAGGAGATCGATGCCGTGTTTGGCGATAATGATACCTTGTCCGCATATGTGAGCAGCAAAATGGATGCGGACCTTCTGGTGATACTATCGGATGTAGACGGTCTTTTCGATAAGGATCCGAAATTACACAAGGATGCCAAGCTCATTCCTACGGTGCAGGAGATCGACGAGGTGATCTCCTCAGTGGCCGGGGACACGCTGTCGAGAGTTGGCACCGGAGGGATGAAGACCAAACTCCGTGCGGCGGAGATATGCAGGGAAGCCGGCTGTAGCATGATGGTAGTGAACAGTTCCGTTCCAGATGTGATCCTGAAGGCCGTTACGGGCGAGGATATCGGAACGATCTTCGTTACGAACACCAAAAAAAGGAAAAAGAGCCGTTGGATAAAGGCGGCCTCTCCGTCCGGAACGCTGAGGGTCGATGACGGTGGTGCAAAGGCATTGGAGAAACATGCGAGTCTTCTCGCCGTTGGTGTGAAGGACGTCATAGGTAACTTCGACAGAGGCGATGTTGTCGCCATAGAATGCAACGGCAGGACAATCGCTAAAGGCATTCCAGACTATGATTCGACAGAGATATCGAAGATTAAGGGTCTGCACAGTGACAAGATCGCCGATGTTCTCGGGCATAAGGACTACAACGACGTCATAAGAAGTGAGAACATAGTTCTGATGTGAAAATAAGTCAAGCGGCACTTGGCCGCCTTTTGTTCAAACATGTTTATATCAAAGAGTTGGAAACGATCTTGTTCTGTTCGGTATCGTAGGCATAATCCGCGCCGTCATGAACAGCTATCAGGAAATCCTGCGTTATGCGGTCAGAGCAATCAAAATTATCATATTCAAGCAGTCCTGCTTTGAGATTCAGATAATCTTCAAGACCCAGCATGTAGCAGATGTCCCAATATTGGGTATTGAAGAAAGTCATCTGACTTTCTACGGTCCATGTCGACGAACCGTAGAATTCAACACAATATTCCGCGGCCTGCAGTTTTGTCTCATCATTCTCTATGAATGCACAAGCTTTGTCGAGTGCCTTCAATGCTTTCGTGATGGCATCGCTTTTTTCTGCAATCGCATTTCCGGAAACGATTATGACGCAACATCCGACCGCGGATTCATATGGCGATGAAAGAGCCGTCACCTCTTGATATTGAGAGGCCATGGCCACCGTACTACCGCTGCAAAGCATTTGAACGGTGTCCTGTAGTAGTGCTATAAGTTGGTTTTCAAAGGAGATGTTGACGATGCCTCCATCTTGGGTATCCGTCTTGACTGTTTTCAAAAGTTCATATTGATCCTTGGTAAGTTCTCCTGCTTGGTACGCGCTGTAGAGATACGAGATGTATCCCGAATAATAACCGGTAGTTATGTCCATGCCACAATGGATTCTAACTGTTTTTCCATCAGAATTCAGTAAAGAAGCTGCGGGACTCGTGAGATCGACGTTGTATTTGCTGAGGGCGGCAAAATCGACGGAATCAGAACCAAGTGACGTTTCGATGGTCGCAATGGTCATTCCGTCGGTCGTTTTGTCGAACAGGCGTATAGCAGGGTCTGCACCGACGAGTGTCATATCTACCTGGCCGGCAAGAAGGGCCGTTGTAGCGGAACCACCGCCATCAACGTACATCATCTGTACATTCACATCCTCGTCATCGAAGAATCCGAAATGATCGGCGACCCAAAACGGTTCGTAGCAATTCTTTGTTCCGCAGGCGACGATGAGATCATACTGTTCGTCATCGTTATTGCAGTACCAGTAGATCCCGACAGCCGAAGCTATCAGAACAAGAGCGATTGTGATCGTCAGAATCTTGTTTCTTTCCATTTTCTTACTCTCCAATCTGTATCAACGCAGGACCTGAGCGTGCGGCGCAGGAGCATGTTTGAAGTTCATCCAGGATCTCCTTTTTCAGTCCGATCATAGCCTCGGAAGTAATATCGCGATTTTCGGAATCTATGCGCCATTCCTTCGCGATCCGTCCGGGTGAGGCCGTCATGAGGATGATCCTTGTTCCTAAGAGAAGGGCCTCATCTATGCTGTGTGTGATAAAAACAACGGTCTTCTTCTCTTTGTGCCAGATATTCAGGAGTTCCTGATCCAGATGTTTCTTGGTCTGTTCATCCAAACTTGAGAAGGGCTCATCCATAAGGAGCATATCGGGTTGCATGGCCAGTGTCCTGGCTATGGCCACCCTCTGTTTCATGCCTCCTGAAAGAAGATTGGGCCTGTGATCTGCGAATTCAGAAAGACCAACCATATCTATGTATCTTTTTGCTATCTGTTCCCTTTCCTTTTGAGAGAACCTTTTTCTGTCAAGGGAGAATTCCACATTCTTCTGTACATCGATCCACGGAAGGAGACTGTATTCCTGGAATACGACGGCTCTGTCGGAAGAGGGGCCTGTGATCTTTTCATTGCGGTACTTTATTTCACCAAGTAAGGGAAATTCAAAGCCTGCAATCAGGTTGAGCAGAGTGGTCTTACCGCACCCGGAAGGACCTATGATGCAGACGAACTCATTTTCCTCCACAGAGAGCGACACATCTCTAAGTACGACTCTGGCTTCATCGCCTTTGCGGTTGAGATATGCCATAAAAACATTATCGATCTCAATGATGTTCATCAGGCATCCTCCATGCCGAGTTTACGGCGGGCGTATCTTTCAAGATTTGCCAGAATAACATTGTCGATGACCAGACCGATTATGCATATCAGGATTATACAGGCAAAGGCGGAAACGTAGTCAAGGTAACCTGTAGTTATCTGTATGGCATAGCCGAGACCAACAGCGACACCGACGACCATTTCTGCAGAGATGAGCATCCTCCAGCCATTCGCCATCCCTATTCGAATTCCGGACAGGATGTCCAGGGCTGCGAACGGTATCAGGACCTCGGTAAACGTTTCGAAACGGGATCTTCCCGACATGGCCGCTACACGCATATTGACCACAGGAACACGACGCAAACCGTTAGTCACACTGATCGCTATCGGTGAGATCACCGTGATGGCTATTATGAATACCGCGGATTTTTCACCAAAACCGAACAAAAGTATCGTGACCGGAAACCACGCGAGTCCAGGTATGAGCTGGAGTATGTTCACTGGAACGATACCAAAATCATATAATCTCGGACTCGACCCGAGCACTAGACCGAGGATCATTCCGATGATGAACGCTATTCCGAATCCTTTGATCCATCTCATCAGGCTCGCTTCGGTGTGTTTCTCTATTGATTGACCGAGGATTGTGTAATTGGTCGTAAAGAATTCATAGAGTCTCTGGAAGGAGGATACGGGATCGGGGAAATCAATGGAAACGGCCATATACGTATTGTACCACAAGGCCACAAGGAACCAGAATACTATGACGAACATTATCCCCAGAGCAAAGATCATCAATTTCTTTCCCACGGATAAAGCGGTTTGACTGCCTATGTTGATGATATTCTTATCAGTCGTCCCGATCAATTCGCCGATCTTCTTTTCCCTGGATGAGAACAAGATTCCAAACCACCTTCGGTCGTCAAGGAAGTTTCGGATATTAAATATCTTTTATTTTTTTCTATAATATTATACAATAAAATATAACAAATGCACGGCACGATTAAAAAAGCTCATCGTACGTTGTATCCGGCATCGATCAGCATTCCTTTTGCGGTCTCTTGATCGAAGATCTCCCACGTGCCGACATCGTGTTTGTCCTTACGAGGATTCGCGCCGGTTTCCACCGTCACGATGTTAGCGCCCCATTCCAGTCCCTTTAGGATGGGCGGATGTACGGCGACATTCGTCCATATCCCACCGCCGGCTATTCGGGTAACGGCTACAATCTGAGCTATTCTCTCATTGCTGACCTCTTCCATATCTCCCACAGGTGTGCCTTTGACATTGATACGTTTCATCACACAGACGCTCATGGGCCCGAGTGTTCTGAACAATTCGAGTCTGTCCACTATCTCCTCGTTCGTATGCTCTATCCCGACGGGGTCCAATCCGCAGCCCAGCATAAGTCCGGATTTTCGAATGGCCTTCATGGTGGCGATTCTCGTCTCAGGTCTTATGGGGGTGTCGATACCCTCTCTCAGACGCAGTGTATGATACGCGGCATCGAATCCTGCTGAGTGGAGACATTCGGCCATACTCAATGTGAGCTCTCCGGTGTTGACAGTAAGAATATAATTGCCCGGTATCTCGGTTCTTATCCTTCTTCCGAGATTGCATAATTTCTCAAGATCATAAAATTCAGTCGTTCTGAGTGTGAATTTGCCATAACCCCGAAGGTAGACATCGCGAATTAGGTCGATGACGGTCTCATCGGACAGTACATATTCTTTATCTATCAATCCCCATTTTTTTCCAAGGGCACAGAAACTGCAGCTCATGGAGCAAGGTACAAGATCTATTCCGACGGAGGATCCAACAGCTGCGATGTTTTTCGATACAGCATCAGACACCTCTCTTGCCGATCTTCCGAGATATTTGCATTCTTCAGATTCAGGATCGAGTTCCAGCAGCCTCAGGAGTGTTCTTCTTCTGATGGGTTGACCATTCAGACACGTTTCTTTCGCTTCATTTATCAGCTTCTCCATTTCTCTGTCCATGTAGGGTCGTCCTCATCAATTCAATTCTGAACGAGTGTCATTCTAATGCCGGTCATCAGTTCTGACATCGGTACGGTATCCGTCGGCCAATACGCTCTCCAGATGTACTTTATCTTCATTTCCTTGTTGACTAAGAAGAATTCCCGGTTCGTGTAACCGATAAGTTTATCGTTTTTCGCCCTCGTCACTATCGCTCCGTATGTTTTACTTACCGTCTGATCGGTATCGGACAGATGTTCGAATTGCGCATCCGTGTGTTCAATCCATTCACGGTGATTCTCAATGCTGTCGGGGTTTATGTGCACCAACGAAACATTGAGATCATCCAGCTCTGCCTTTCTCTCATTCATCAGAGCCATATATTCTGTGCATGTATGACCGTAATCTGTAACATAGAAATACAGCAGGACCGAACCTTTTCTCACCCTCTCCGAAAGCGTGAATGTTCCCCCATCGGTTGAAGGAACGGAGAAATCGGGTGCGGTATCATCGATCTTCAGTACGTTCATCTGAGGAGGGATTATTTTCATGATAGATAAATATTGTTTATTATTAAAAAAAGTATAATAATTTATAAAATGTTTATTTCAACATGTGTTCTTTACTCGGATCTATGAACAAGGCTCCGTAATCAATATTTTTCTCATTCAGAATAATATATCTGTCTTCGTATCTCAGGAATGCCAGCCTGTCCCCCTGACTGAGACCGAGTTCCCTTCTTATGTCAATGGGTATTGTAATCTGTCCTTTACTCGTCACCTTTGCAGTTTCCATGTTATCATGTTTCACATATGGTAAGGAATACTTTACAATTACTACATCACTTACATTGTTCATCATTTGAGACGTAACGATTGCGTGTACATACGAAGTAGGCTGAATTCGCCAAGAATTACAAACATTTCCAAATACGGAAGAGATGGTGGACCCGGCCGGATTTGAACCGGCGACCTCCGCCGTGTGAAGGCGACGTCATAACCCCTAGACCACGAGTCCGTTGGTCGGATTAAGCATCATTTGTATTTAATCGTTACACGTTTCCATACCACTGTCAAAAGGTTTTACATACATCCGTGCATACATGCGCCGATAATATGACGGGCACTCATACAGTCACGGACAGGTCTAAGGAAACGGACGAGGATCGTCTTTTTGACGCAGCGTTGAATGGGATTCTGTACACCGAGAGAAAAGACTATCCGAACTATGTCGGAGGTCTGATGGTCGCATCAGGTCGTGATTTTCCGGTTACAAGTCCGGTTGACCGGAGTATATTCTTTGGAAATTTTCAAGAACCGGAAGAAGGCATCACCGACAGAGCCGTTGAAGTTGCGATCAGGGCCTTTGAAAAATGGTCAAAAATAGATGTTGCGAAGAGGACGAAGATATTCGAGGATGCACTGGGTGTTATCAAGAGGCAGAAATATCGGTTCGCCGCCATTTTGACTGTAAGTGTGGGCATGGTCAGGAGTGAATCGATAAGGGAGGTGGGTCGTCTCATAGAGGTGTTGGAGGAAGCATGCAGAAACATAAGGGTTGCCAAGGGCAAGCCGACCGGTGTTTGGGCAGTGGTCTCGTCGTATAATTCGCCTTTAGCATCACCCATGGGATATGCGATGACAGCGATGCTGGCAGGCAACGCGGTCGTAATGATGCCGTCCAAGTATTCACCGTTTCCGATATACATGATGTACGACATCCTCGTGTCCGCGGGTCTGCCAGACGGTCTGTTGAATCTGATCCTGGACAGAAACGGCAAGGCAACGGATTCACTGGTGAACAATCCCGATATCGCAGGGATCATTGCAGTGGGATCGGGCAAAAGGATGGAGGACATGATGTTCATGCAGGCCGATGGCAGCATCGGATTCATCAACGAGATCAAGGGAATGAATCCGATTCTGGTGTACAAACCCTCTAGCATCAAGGAAACCGCCAAGGCGATCATAGGATCTGCATTCTCGTATGGGGGGCAGAGCCTCTATTCGTGTTCAAAGGTCATTGTAATGGCCGAGGAACAAAAATCTCTAATGGATGCTCTTCTCGTTGAGGCAAAGAGGATTGTCGTGGGAGATCCAGCAGAACCCGGGACCACAATCGGTCCCGTCATATCAGAATCACAGATGCAGGAGTTCCTAAAGTATGTGCAGTCCGTGAAGGATAATCTGATCTTCGGTGGCAAACAGGTAAAGGACGAGACGACCGAAGCAGGGTTCTTCGTCATTCCTGCGATCGTCATGGGTTTGTCGGAAGAACATGACCTAAACAATATGGACTACGCACTGCCGATACTGTCGGTCCAGACAGTGGGCAGTCTCGAAGATGCCTGGGAAGCAATAAACACATCCGAATATGGGTTATCTGCAGGAATATTCAGTAGGATTGACAAGGCCGTAGAGATGTTCAAGGAGAATGTTCAGGCGGATCACATCTTCGTGAACGATTTCGACGGGATGGAACCCATAGCATCCGAAGCGAGAATAGAGAATTTTCTGAAGTGATCAGATACCTTTTATCTTCACGTCTTTGACAAACCTCTTTGCGGTTTCTCCCATCTCGAGAACGACGGATTCCTTGTAAGGATCCAGAACTTCCAATGTATCATCCAGACATATCTTCGGTCTGAATTGGTGGATGCAATAGCGTTTGGCGCCGTTGATCTCTCTGCAGATCGATTCTATATCCTCAGGTTTGATGAGTATAGGTGCAACAGTGGTTCTGAATTCGTAATCTATTCCGGAATTCATTATTATGGCGATGCTCTTTCTGATGTTTTCGGGATCGATGTCCCGTCCGGCAACGGCACTGTATCTTTCCTTTGTCAACGGAGCTTTGATGTCCATTGCCACCTTATCCACGAGACCGGCGCCGATGATATCGTCCAGCACTTCGGGATGATTGCCGTTCGTGTCGATCTTGATCTTCATTCCAAGTGATCTCAACTGTCTGATCAGGAAAGGAAGTTCTTTGTTCAGTGTCGGTTCACCACCCGATATCACAACTCCGTCCAGAAAATCCGAGTTATCGCTGATGTACCTGTAGATCTTCTCGGGATCCATTTCGTCTACGGTGTCTGGATGCAGGACCAGGTCTCTGTTATGGCAGTACGGACATCTGAAATCACAACCTGCAAGATAGATGGTGCATGCCACATAGCCGTCCCAATCCAAAAGCGTAGTCCTGATAAATCCTGCGATCTTCATGTGAACACGATATGTGTTCCATGATAATTCGTTTTCTGATAACAGTGGTTAACGATACGTTGTCGGTTTTGAATGATCGACTCAGCGGTCATCACGGTGATGGCAGTCATAGGGCGACGGAATCATTGGTATACAGATCTTTTAAAGAATCCTCCTGCGATACACTAACGGATTATGGTCACGTTCAGCGTAAAATTCATGCCTGACGACAAGGTCGTTGAAGTCGAAGAAGGTACAAGGATATCGGAAGCCGCCGTGATGGCAGGTGCGAAGATGTCGTTTCCATGCGGGGGCAGGGGACGTTGCGGAAAATGCATGGTAATAATCGGAGAAAGATGCGGAGAACGTGTTCTCGCATGTCAGACGGCCGTCGAAGGCGATACGACTGTCATCATTCCGTCAGGAGACCGAAGCAAGGTCATAGCCTCCACAGATCACAGGAAGGTCAAACTCGACGATATCACACCATTGACATCAGGATACGGTCTCGCCATCGACATAGGAACAACCACTGTGGCCTTGGACCTGGTGGATTTGGACAAGGGGATAGAGGTTTACAATGCTGCGGATATAAACCTTCAGAGGAGCAGAGGGGAGGATGTGCTCTCAAGGATGCAATATGCAGAGGAGGGCGGAACAGAGGAGCTGCGATCTCTGGTGCTAGATACGATAAACGATCTGATAGACTCGTACGAGGGATCTGGTTTTTCCAAGAAGATGATCACCTCTGTATACGTCGCAGGCAATACGGTGATGACCCATCTTTTCTTGGGTGTGGATCCGTCGCCGATCAGGGAAGCGCCCTATGAGCCGATCGTGAAGAAATCTACCATAACAGGTGCCGATAGTGGTCTGGATGTAAATGCCACGGCCAAGATAATATGCATGCCATGTGTCTCGTCGTATGTGGGCGGCGATATCACGAGCGACATCGTATATTCGGGGATGGACAGAAGTGACGGGCTCTCACTTCTGATAGACATAGGCACGAATGGTGAGGTCGCGTTGGGGAACAAGGAGATGATGATCGCATGTTCATCGTCGGCCGGACCCGCATTCGAAGGATCCAACATGACATCAGGTATGCTGGCAAGGTCCGGAGCCATAGACAGTGTGTGGATCGTAGATGGCAAGATAAACTATACGACGATAGGGGATACGGATCCAAGGGGGATCTGCGGATCAGGCATAATCGATTTGTTGGCGCAGCTTTTTAAGAGCGGATTCATCGATAGGCGCGGCAATTTCACCGAAAAAGCGAACATCAGTGACGGGACTCTCACCATAGCCGAAGGCGTAATGATAACTCAGGACGAGATAAAGAACATAATCTTAACAAAAGCGGCCATCTATTCGGCGACGAGGTCTTTGATGAAGAATCTCGGCGTTGAGTTCTCCGACATCGAGAAGATACACATAGCGGGCGGTTTCGGTAATTTTATAGATATGGAGTCAGCAGTTACCATCGGACTGTTTCCGGATGTTGAAAGGGCCAAGTACAGCTATCTCGGAAACGCATCGTTGGCGGGGGCGAAGTACGCATTGCTGTCTCAGAAATTCAGAGAGAGGATAGATCTCGTCTTTGAAAGGATGACATATCTGGACCTCAGTTCAGATCCTGTATTCTTCGATGAATACATGTCTGCCCAATTCCTGCCTCATACGGATAAGATGCAGTTCCAATCGGTTGATTTTTAATATCACATCAAAGTATGGGAACCCGATGGATTGGAATTTTGCCACGACTCTGATCGGATCACAGCCGTATACGAGTGCGGAAGAGGCATTGGCGAAGGTACTCGACGGCAGAGTGTCGTGTCCATCATGGCCGCAGCTTCCGATGAGGGGTTATACCGAGAGCATGTACGTTCAGACCGGATGCAGTCTGCCAGGTCTGAAGATAATCAAGGACAAGGCGGTGGTGGACCTGGAAGATTACGATCCCACCGACGTCTATACGGCGATAGTCTCGGATGATATCGACTATTTCAAATATCCGATGGAGATCTTCACCGGGTTCTACAAGATGATAGAACATGATGTCTCCGGTTTCAAAGCGATCAAAGGTCAGATAACGGGGCCGATAAGCGAGGGCTTGCAGATAGTTGACACGACGGGACGCCCGGTCATCTATGACGAGACGTACTGTGAGATCGTGAGGAAGATCATAAACATGTCCGCCAAATGGCAGGCCAAACAGCTTTCGATGAGAAACGACAACGTGATCATTTTCTTCGATGAACCTTCGCTATCGCTTTTGGGTTCACCTTTTGTTTCGATATCCGATGAGCAGGCAAGGGACTGGATAAACGATTCACTGAATGAGGTAGACTGCTACAGGGCGATCCATTGCTGCGGAAACACCAATTGGGCGCTGCTGCTGAGCACCAACATAGACATCCTGAGTATAGATGCGTACAGATACGGCGAGAATCTTGTCATGTATCCAGACGAATTATCCGAGTTTCTAGGGAAAGGAGGGAACATCGCCTGGGGAATAATCCCGAATACCGACGAGCAGATCGTCAATGAGACGGTATGGTCGCTCGCTGACAGGATGGATGCCATCCTGAAGAGGCTTGAGGAAAAAGGTATAGATAGGAAATTGGCCGCGAGGCATTCCATAATAACGCCGCAGTGCGGTCTTGGCAGTCTGGACGCGAAACATGTCGATGATGTGTTGGATCTGATGCAGGGCGTATCAACGGAAATGAAAGGGAGGTACGGATTCAAATGATAATTGCGTTGGCAGGCAAGGGCGGTGTCGGTAAAAGTACGGTGTCATCGCAATTGATCAGAGCCCTCTCGAAAAAGGAAGTGGTTCTCGCTGTGGATGCCGATCCGAATTCGAACCTGGCCGATAAGCTGGGCATAGAGGTCACAGGCACGATAGGCGGTCTGAGGAACAAGATCGTCGAAAATCCGGACCTTGTTCCGGCCGGGATAAGCAAGCAGGATTACATAACCATGCACGTACGACAGATTGTGTCGGAGGACGACAGGATAGATATGCTCGTCATGGGAAGACCCGAAGGCGAGGGATGCTACTGTTTCACCAATGACGTTCTGAAGAACTGTTTCAACGAGCTGATACCGAATTACAGGTTCGTCGTCATAGACAACGAGGCCGGAATGGAGCACATGTCGAGACGCGTGCTTCCCAAGGCGGATATTCTGATCTTCGTTTCAGATCCTACGAAGACGGGTGTGAGAACGGCGGCAAGATTAGCTTCCCTGGCAGACGAGGTCAAGATAGAGGCCGGACGCAAGGTCCTGGTGATCAACAACGTATCCGGGGAAGTATCCAGAACTCTTTTGGAAGAAGCATCGGATCTGGGATTGGATGATGTTTTTGTGATGCCTCATGATGATTTCATCAGCAGATCGGCGATGGAGGGGGAGGAGCTCGATGTTCCGGAGGACACGCCTTTCGGCGAGGCCGTCGCATTATTGGTCAAACATATCATGAAGTGATCTCTTTCAGATGCTTCGGTATGTTCTTCGATTCTGTCGTCCCTACGATCACGTCTCTCTTTATGAGTTCCTGAAGTTTACCGGACATCCTGGAGACCAGGCCTGGAACAACGACTATGCCGTTAGATTTGGTCAGCACACCGGATTCATCCAGGGCCTCCTTCACGTGTTCTGGGTCGAATTTTCCTGCCGCATATGCCGTAAGTACGGACAGTCCTTCGGTGTTGACGGTCTGCAGCCATACGGGGATCTTCGATTTCTCTATGTCCGCACGGACGGTGAAGTATGTCAACGAGAAATTCGTGGTGAACATTATCGGTGAATGTTCATCCGGGTTGCCGATCGGATAAAGGCCCTGCTTCACCTGTATAGGCACCTGTGGATCGGTGTATATGTTCTGTCTGAGCGTGAACAGGGGTAACGCTTCGTAACTGCTAAGGTCGTCGAATATGACCAGGCTTCCATATTTCAGCGTCGAGATGACGGCTGTCGCGACAGCATACTCTCCGGAGCCGACACGGTTCATGAGAGGGTATCCGAGAGGTTTGAACTTCTTCTTCAGCGCACTCCGTCTGGCTACGGTCTGTCTTTCGAGACATTCCTTCAGATTCTTCGATCCGAGATCCAGGACAAGGTCCTCGATGCCCAGTTTCTTCGCTTTTTCTGTAAGGACGACGGCATCGTCAATGTCGGAGCATCTGACGGCAAGCGGACAGCCCGAATCCTTCGACAGTGATGCAAGGAAATCGACATTATCGTCATCGGCGGCGTATATCAGCGGTCTGCGCGATCTGCATAGATTCAATGCTTCTGCGAGGATATCTGCATTGTCGCATTCAAGGATGAACGGGCGATCCCATTCGCTCGTGACCGTTCTGATACAATCCAGATACCTCTCCGTGATACCGGATTCGTTCTTGATCGAGATCAGGTCTATGTCGAATACGAGACCTACACGTTCGAAACGGAGCGAGCCTATCTTTTTGATCCTTTCCTTGATCGCATCGGTATCAAGCGAATCGGAAACGGTGACAGCATATGCGGTTTGATTCACGAAACGGCGTTCATGGCGGTAAAGCACGGTCTCGCCGCCCATCTCTATCCCTTTGCCTTTCGGTCCGATGGACACGGTCCTCACGGGCGGTGCGGAGGCTTCGCTCAGTGCATCCTTGGACTCCTTTTTGATATGAGGACAATCATCGATCTTCGCTTTCTGATTCGCGAGAAGCATCGCGAACGCCAGGCACGTGGGCTGACCGCAATCCTTGCAGTTGGTCTTCGGAAGGAGTTTGAAGAACTCTATCGCTGTGGGCATCAGACCGCCCCCGTGAGTTCTTCGGCGTACACCTTCACCATATCCATTGCACCAGGGCCGCGCATTATGACGACGTCCGCACCGGAAATCAATGCGGAGAGTGCCGTCATGGTCTCCCACCAGGTAACTCTGTGCGACGGATCCCCCATTGAAGGGTCCTCGTCATTTGTAGCATCGCTTACGCTCCATGCGGAAGTGCAGTCGCAGATCATCGGGACCTGAAGCATCCTGTCGCCGTTAAGTGCCGCGAGTCTGATCCTTTCATTGACAGAATAAGAGTAATCGAGACCCATTCCCAATGCCGCCATAAGCGGGTCCATCATTATGTCGGTCTTCTGGACACCGAAATCCGTAAGCAGGATATTCATCTGTTTAGCCAGATTCACATCGAGATTCGAGAACGCGAGCACCAGATGATTATTGGCCATCGCGGCCGTCGATAATCTCTTGTAATCGGATTCATCCACCTTCGAAAGGATGAGCCTGCTGTCCCTGACCGTATTGCTGACCGCAGTGAGCGTCTCTATGTCCTTCTCAGGAACACCGCATCCACACACCATTATCGGAAGCCCGGTACTGTCAGATATCCTCTTCACGAGTGCTGCGGAATCCTCCGGGGATGTATCGGCCTTACCAGGGTCTGTGCTTACAAGACGCAGGCAGATCATATCTGCCCCCAACTGTTTCCACATCAATGCCCATTCGACAGGGTCTTTCTCGCGTCCGTCGAACATATCTGCGGCGAGTTTAGGATAATCGGTGATATCGTCAAGCACCTCTCCGGCTATCATGGGTCTTCTCTTCGTAGGATTCTCGAATGACAGGAACGGCATCCCTTTCGCATTACCGGCCCTGTAGTCGCCCTTGCCAAGAACGACCTCCCCTATCTTCCCGCTGTATTTTTCGCTGACCGCTGGTATGTCTGTCATTTGCTTCCGTCCTAAAGTAAAGGTTTCATGTGCAGTGCGGGATGATCCACCTTGGCCATCCAGGCCATCAGTCCCTCTGCGTCTTTCGTTATGGTCTCGTCGGCGATCTTACTCATCAGGTCAGGAATGCCGATCGTATCGCATCTTTTTTGGAAGTCCCTGCCTATCATGTCCTTGAGATGTCTAGGCATCCAGGATATCCTCCTGATCCCGCCTTCGGCAGAGATGAATTTTTCACTGGTAATATACTTTTTTCCTATACCCATGAAACCAGGGGTCTGCCGGCCGCCGCCGATCGATCCTGCAAGGGACGAGAATCTCATTCCAATGGGTGTCATTTCCGAATAATCTCTGTCCACAAGGATCACGGATTGCATGTCGACGGTCATTCCCACTATCACTTCGAAGCAGCCGCATGAGGTCATCGGAGCATCCATGAGACTATACATGCAGATCCTTTCTATCCCGCCCATCGATGCTGTATTGATCAGCTTGTCGATCCCTTCCCATTCTCCTTTCTCTGGATCGATGATGTCGTCCTTCTTCAATGGTTTGTTCGGGCCGTTGGGAGAGAGTTCGTTACTGGCCTTTGCGTCCAGCCAGTTGATCGCGCCGCATAGACCGATTCTTTCGGGAGCGACGATGCAGATATGTCCGGGGGCAAACGATTGGCACATCGTGCACGTGTAGAAATCGTCGACGAGATCGTCCTTCAGTCCCTTCATGCGTTCGTCCCTGATCTCATATGATCTGAGGGCCTCCGGGAGGCGGTCCTCCATCGCTTTTCCGTCGGTTATTATCGTTGCCTGTACCCTGGTGACGACCTGACCGAATTCCTCTTTCACCTTATGGATAAGTATCCTGCCGAGGTCCCTGAGTTTGAATCCTCTGTCCTTTGCCCTTTTGCTGATCCTGATCCAGTTCGTATTCCTCTGACCGGCATGCCAAACTCCCTCGGCAAAATTTATGGAGCTGTGAAATCTTCTTTCAATCACCGGTTCGAGATCATCGTGCATATCCTTGCCGTACACTTCGACGATCATGGCGATCGGGATCAACGATCCGCTCTCAAAAGAATCGATCTCGTTTCCGATGAGAGTTATCCTCCCGTCCTCGATATCCTTCTCGTTCTTCGATGTTAGCAGTTCGAAGGCCGGGCTTCTGGAGCCCCCAGCCTCTACGTATACGTCGGGTTTCCTTATTATCTCCCCTTCGAAGGAAGGGCCGTATCCCACAGGCAGATCGATAGGTTCAAGTTTGACGGTGATGCCGCGCTCCTCGATGCCTGTCTGTACCATATCACCGTGGTCCTTGCAGATCCTGATCTTCTTTGGTATCTCGGGAAGGTCCTGGTCGGTAACGATCGATGCACTGTGCATCAGAGCAGCGAAGGCGAAGGCAGCATCGAGACAACTGAGAGGACCCGTCTGTAATATCACGACCTTGGGACGTTTAGCCAGGTATTTGCTCAATCGTGTCCTGTCCCCTGCGGGTACACCGCCGAACGTCAATGCCGCACGTATCGCAAAATTGATCGCATGTACCGTAGCAGTGAATGTACCGACGGGATAGAGCATCCTGTCGAAACCAAGGGAGAGATCGCTATCTCTCATCATGTCGGGATAATCACCCGATGCTATCGCTACCATGCCCTTTGACTGAGATTCCCTGACCATTTTGCCGAGGTCCTCCCTGCTGACCCCGCCTCCCAGGAAGACCACTGCACCGGGTATGGTCTCGTCAACGAAGCTCAGTCCAAGTTTCCTCAGTACACGGTCCGGTATGAAACCGTCCCTCTCAGCGTCGTTGTCCAGGTATGTTATGGCCTCAATGATCTCTGCAGCGTACATCGCGCTCTCCCCTGAGGAGAAACCATCCTCAAGGGAAGACGCCTTAGATCCAGGCAGGGAGCACAGTAACCCCTCAGCACCGTTCAGATCGAGGGACTCGATGCCTTTCCATGCGTAGATCGATGGAAGACCGTATCCCGTTTCCGGGTACGAGAGCACGGTATCCCCTCCATACTTCGATGAGGCATCGGATACCATCTTCCTGGCAATGGTCACGATATTGTCGGAACCCTCTGCGGCCATTGAGAGAAGAAGGGGGACATCGATATCCGTACACGTTTTGAGTACGGCATCTAATTCCTTCGATTCCGCGATCCCGTATCTTCTTGCTATGGTCTCTCTTTCCATGTTACCTCATCTGAGTTCCTCGTACTCCGTCAGGATATAGATGCCGTTCATCTTCTCGAATGCTGCACGCATCGCTTCTTCGGTCTCCTCCACGGACAGTTTGCTGTTTCCGAAATCCGCGACGAGGTCCAGCATCATCGTCTGATAGCATATCTTCACCTTGCTGAAGACCGAGATGAGGTTGATATTCTTGTCAGCTATCCAATTCAGTACCTGGGTTATGGACCCGGGGCAGTCTGGAATATCTATTCCGATCTTAACGAGTCTCGTTTCTTTCTTGAAAAATGTAACGGATATGAGCCAAGACGCATAGTCCGCAACGATCATCACGTTGTTGCCGTCCAATCCCTTCAGGATATCTCCGTATTCCAAGGACAGGTCGTATCTCCCGTTCTTCAGAGTGACCGGTGCGCCGCGTCCAACTTCTATTTTCTCCTTTGCGGGTTCCGTGTGGAACACCCTTCCGATATCGGCGGGTTTTGCACTGATGTGATCTATCAATGAAACGGACGGATCATCGCTTTCCTTCAGTTCTCTGAACCTTTCCTCTAGGATGTTCATCTCGCCGGCAAAGCTGAGGTCGACCAACATCTTCCAGATTATGATTGTGTCGGATATCCCGTCTAGGGATATCGAGTTGAGGATGTTGATCCCCCTCTCTCCCAGGAATTTGGCGGCCTGTGCGCTGGACCCGGGGACATCCTGCATATACATGGTTATATTGGTCAGTGTCCGGTAGTTCTCCTGAGGATACATCGAAAGGATCAACTCATATCTTTTCGGGCCTTTGTCTATGTACTCGAAAAGTGTACTATAGACGTATCCGCCATCGACGAGACCCATCATATCCGAAAGTCTGTCGTCTATGACGATGTTCGTTCCTTTGACCTTGCTAAACTCCCAGTTCTTCATGGAAATCCCCTGCTATGTCCCTATTAATCGGATGGCATCATATATATTTTCTGTTGACATACTTGACGGATGCGAACGGTCGGGTCCATCCAGGGTGTTCTTCCTGAGAGTAGTGTATATCTCCTTGCAGATTGACTATGCTTCCAGAGTCCTCTTCGGACGACGAAAGTTCTCTCAACACGGCGACGGTCTTGGATGCCCTTCTCTCGAGACCGGTCATTTTCACGGCTTCCTCGATCATCGATGCCGCTTCCTCGATCATCAAAGATGCTCTTTCAAGCTGTTCGATATTTCTCTCCGGGTCCTTGGCGTTCGTGGGATCACTTCCTCGATTTCCTTATGAAGGTGTATCTTCCGGGGGTGTGTCTCTTAACGCCTATGAAGTAAGGGCAGGCCGTGCACTTTCTATTAACTTCGATGGTGTCTCCGTCAAGTGTGGCATTCATTACGGATGACATCGGATTCTTGCACACGGGGCACATGTCCGGAAGGTCGGTCATGTTCGACGTGTTGTATTCGATGACCAGCTGAAGCATCTTGCGGTTCACGGCAATGCGCCTGATACGTTCGCCGCTCACCCGGTACTCACCGCCGTTCCTGTTGAGTTCCGATCTGACCGCGGCTATCATCTCAGACTGGGACTTTATCTGTTGATTCCTGTACATGACAACGAATATCGCCTCTGCCAACATGTCGTCATCCGGAATCTTATAGGGCATACGCACGCATAGGTGTCCTGCGTATTTAGTCTTTAGAGGGCTGTGCGATAGTTTATAGCTAAAATTGTAGTTCTGTGCTTCGCGCGGGGGTAGCCAAGTTGGCCAAAGGCGCAGGACTTAAGACTCCTGAACGGGTAGGAAATTCTGTCTCGCAGGGGTTCATGGGTTCGAATCCCATCCCCCGCACCAATTTTACATACTGGTCACGACAGTACGTACGGGATGTCAATGTCTGGCGCATGGGTAGAATTGAAACGCTACATACTGTCATAGGCAACGGTGAAGATACTGTACAAAGTGCATCAGGAAAGGAGGCATTAAATTTTAACAACGTTCTAGATCTCTCAGAGGTATCAAATGGACAACAAGTTCAAAATCCAGCTATTAGAGACAACGGCGGCGTTGATAACAGCGGCATTCGGTCTGGTCGCGGCTCTTGCATGGAACGCGGCGATCCAGGCTTTGATCGCAGAATTCATATCCAAGGACAACGGGCTCATCGGTCAGTTCGTCTACGCGATAATAGTGACGGTCGTCGCGGTCATAATGACCCTGATGATAGCCAGATCCATAGGCAAACTGAAAGAGGCGGAGTCGAAAGACTAGGCATCAATTCTTTCTCTGCGGTATTGCCGCAATCATCTTTCTTTTTCTGGATTTGCTTCTGTTGTTGACGTACCTTATCAGATCTATGCCTGTCAGTTCTATGCTGGACGGTCCTGAGCGTACGAAATAGAGTTCGGCGTTGCTGTCTTTGAGGAATACGGGTGACGATGTAGGTTTGCAGGTGAATCTCAGTACGATCTTGTCATCGAATTCCACGGGTCTGAATCTGATGAACGGAATGAACTCATCACCGATCTGGCTCGACAGAAGATTTGTCACGTGAAGGTTCATCTTGTCGCGGTTGTCAAAGCTTCCTTCGTCCGTGCCCAGTATCATGCCGTTATCAGAAACACCCACCAGCAGTGTCCCTCCATTGCTGTTCAGGAAGGCCACGATGGTCTTCAGTACAGCCCTTTCCATCCTTTTGTCCTTTTCTCCGGTCTGGAGGTTTGTTCTCAATGTGGATTTGAATTCGACGCTGTCGGACTCTCCCGCGGCTATCAATGCGGTGATCTCCTTTCTTTCGTCCTCTTCTATGCCGATCGTATCGGAATTCTTGCTCAGGAATCCGATCATGGTGTGTCTTATGCGTTTACCCAGGAAGAACAGCGAAGAGGAGATCATGGAGCCGGTAGAGACGAACAATATCCTCTGAGCAACGATCTCGATTCTCAGGGGTTCGAAATCAAAGATCTCGTTGGTATAGAACGAGATGACAATCCACAGGGCATACGACATGACACCAAAGGAAAAGGCCTCCAGCGCTATCAGGGCCGGCTTTTCATCTGCGAAGCCAGGCATCTTTCCCAAAGACATATACGCAATCGCAATTCCGATCATGCCCGTGACCATGCCGATAAGCGTGTAAGTGACAACGTCAAGCAGTCCTTCTCCGAATTCCACTAGGTTGCTCGCCAATGCGAAATACATTACGATTACGACCATGAAGATCATCGTTGGCGGTATATGTATGAATTTCTTGTCGTAGAACAGGGCGATTATGAGCAGAAGCACGATCGGAATCGAAATGATGACATCTTCCAAGTGTCCAAGATACGTGCCAGCAACAAATACCACCAGGGTGAGAATGAGCAAGACGACGTAGCTGTGCATCGTCCTGTAGTTCATTCTCTCCAAGGGCTTGACAGCGTGTATGTCGGTTTCAGGGCTATCCTTTTCTGTCATCGTCCCAAGAAGACTGCGGATAGTATATAATCAGTTACACGGCGGAAATGTGCCGGAAGCACCAGTCACGTTTAAGTATTATTAGATAAGTTGCAGAATGAATCGGAGTAATACACTTGGTCGTTTATAAAAATTCAACACGTAAGGTGCCCGGGGGAAAAATAGTCACATCGACGAATGCAGCCGGTGTCACTACCACCACAAGGACACCCAATTCGCCCAATTCCCAGAAGACGAAACCTAAAACGAAAGAGGCTACACGCAGACAGGCGATGCTCAACACGCACAGACTCTCACCGTTCAAATACGATATGAGCGAGATTCTGGCAAATTCACAGATGGACGAGGCGAAAGCGTCGGCATTTTTGGCATCCGTCACTGCAAAAGCATCGCGCCAGTCTACGAGGGACGGCAAGGATTTTATAAAGACATTCTTGGAGGAAGGGGATATATCCAAGGAAGAATTCGACAAGATGTGCAGGCTCCTGGACAAATACAGCAAATATCGTTGATACCATGGATCATGTGGAAGCAGAGACCGGCAGGACCTTCATACTCAGGCTTCATGGTGGAGAGGTCCTTCACGAGGCGGTCGAATCGTTTTCATTGCAGAACGGGATCCGTTGCGCGAAAGTGATAGCCGTTGGCGGTGTAGACAGTGGTTCGAAGCTCACTGTCGGCCCTAAACATCCTGCAGAAGGAAAGATAGAGCCGATGACCTTCACTTTGGATGCACCGAGGGAGTTCACCGGAGCAGGAACCATATTTTCCGATGAAAACGGCAGGCCATTACTGCATATGCATGGGTCATGCGGAAGGGAGGGCAATTCCGCGACGGGTTGCGTCCGTTCAGGAATGATAGTGTGGTTGATCATGGAAGTGGTGATCACAGAGATCTTGTGCGATTCCGCCGTCAGAAAGACAGATCCGGACACTGGCTTTAGTCTGTTGACGCTACTATAGTTGTTTAACGCTGTTATGAGGTATATTTCGGGCAATAGTCTAAAGTTATGCAACACTGTTCCACAAATAACTTAAAATCGGTTGAATGTCTCAAAGTATCACAACTTAACACTACTCAATGAAACAACGTTGCATTTTTTTGCTCAGAACGTATATATACACACGGGACTCATTACGACCTCGGGATTACTATGGGTTATGAAGAATTATTCCCTACAAACGATCTCAACGGCTGGCATGCGAATGCGGCCAAGAGATTCGCGAGCCCCTTCGTGGATAACTATCATGACAGAATCGATGTGGATCCAATCATCCTTTCGAACGCTGCTGTGCACTGTGGTTTCACGATCAGGGACTTCTACGAGAAACCAGAACTAGGTATCCATTGCGTTGGGTACATATCTGAGCTGTTCGACCTTCTGCCTGTGACGCACTGGTTCTTCTCACTTCCGTGGGTAAGAGAACTCGGTGTGACATTGGAGTACAAGGACACATTGCCACCAGTTTCGACCGGACCGATCATCAGTGACCCTGAAGACGTTC
>Ga0172377_10000168_pt1 | contig 56973 bp, 46 predicted proteins | sample Pumphouse3metaG_FD_119749 | JGI IMG/M metagenome (GOLD analysis project Ga0172377, IMG submission 119749) | Leachate microbial communities from a municipal landfill in Southern Ontario, Canada - Pumphouse #3 metaG | ecosystem: Engineered > Solid waste > Landfill > Unclassified | place: Canada...
GCAACGAGAATGAATTTTCCGATAATCTTTGACACGAGAATAGATGTCCAGTAATTGTTTCAATTTTTTACGATCGTTTTCTTTATCAGCGGACACAATCTGTCTTTTTAGTTCGATCAACTCCGACTCAGGATCATCAAAGAAAGTGATGGTGCCGGAAATTGCATTAGCCTTTCGTTTACACAGACGGTTTAACACTTGTTCGTGAAGACGCTCATAGTCTTGACGAAGGTGTTGGATGATCTTCGTGTTAAGTTCTTCCATATGGACCTTTAGCGTATTAAATTGGTTGATTTTATCCGAGACGATCGCTTGGATGTCAATGGAAGTCATGTCGATTTCCGGAGAAAACATCGATTGGTTATCGAGGAAATTTTTCATTTCTTGGTTATAAAACTGGTCAATGACCTGAACCAGTTTGTTTTTCTTCTGAGTCAAAACCGATAATTCATCATCCATATGGGTGATTTCCTGGTCTAACGATAGGAAAAGTTCCATGACTTCTTCCTGATGGCGATCCAAAATAGCTTGAAAGTCTTCGGACTTCTCATGGAAGAAGGAGAAGTATAAATCAGAATCGGCGATCATCCCCAGATAGTGTTTCTGATACGTTTCAAAAAAGGTCATTTTGACTTGGATCAACGCCTTGTTGAGGTAATCAATCGTATCCAAGAGATCATTGGCAGCGAAGCGATCAAAATCGAGAAGAAGTTCATTGTGATCATGGACATTCTCTTCGGTTTCCGCGATGATCTTTTGTCGGTCAACAATAACGGTTTCATCATGATAAAAAATAGAATCTTTTAAATTCGACGCTTTATCCTTCAAGGCGGCAAGGCGTTCCTCGACGGCTTCCAGATTATTGAGTGTGATGTGCCGATGGTTTTTGGCATGTTGAGTAATTTTATTGAAAAACTGCTCATAAAGTGCCATTTCCTTGGCGAAAGCGTCATCAGACGCTTTGACGAAAGCCGAATGGTTGCTTTCGTCAATTTGAACCTTGCGGTCGGAATCAGCCATTGGCTCCTCCTATCTATCCGTTGATGATTCTATTTTGCGTGGCTTTCGACTTGGTTTCTTGTTCCTTGATCAAAGACATCGTCAAATCCGCCTTGTCAATGGTTTCATCAAAATTAGTCGATGTCTTTTGAAAGAGCCGAGTTGACAACGCGTGATATTTTTCAAAAGGAATCTGCGGAACTTGATCTTGATCGATGATTTGTCGGTATAGCGTCTGTTGTTTTAAGAAACTCGAAAAGTCTTCGGAAAATGACGATTCTGTCTTAAGATAGGCATGCAAGAACTCGTCTTCAGCTTTCTGGATCTCTTTGTAGAGCGAGACGTAATCGGCTGGTAAACGTTTTTTGACGGCTTCGATCTCTTCAAGATATTTGGGACGAGACGTGAATTTTTGTCCTTCAATATGGGCTAACTGTTGTAATAAGACACCGCGACGCTTTGAAATGAGAGCTTCTTTTTCCGCATCCAGTTTCACTATCAGTTCTTGTGGTTCTTTTGGCAGTTTAACCACTTGGCGATCTATCTGCTCTAGTGCCTTTGTTGAAGATAAAGTCTGTTTTTGGGCATTTGACGTGATGAGATTATAGTCGGTGACATACGTTTCTTCGGTATGAGTTTTCAGACGAAGGTAAGCTTTCACATGGTCTTGATAGGCTTTCTCCAGATCGGCCATTTCCCTATTCAACTGACGAGTGTCAAGTTTTTTTTGCATGGACAAGGCTTTGTTGTTATCCAGAATGATCTTTGAGACATTTTTCTTAACATAAGCCAATTTTTCTCTTTCGCCTGCCATAGCTTTTTCAAATGTGTCATTGATTTTTTTAACGCGCTTTTTTAAGATGGAATCAATTGTAATCGCTTCTCGCTGAATTTTAGCGATTTGTCGATTTTTATGTTTCCTAGAGCGTATCGCTTGATCTATAAGGCGATCATATTCGCGATTGATCAGTTCGATAGTTGCCTTGCTTTTCTTTGAATGGCGCTCCACAAACAAGACATCGGACTCCAAAGCATTAAGTTCCGATCGATTCAGTGATTCGCTGATTGTTTGTTTCGCTGATTCGAAAAGTTCTAAAGATTGAACGTAATAACTCTCAAGCAAACTGCGTTTTCGCGCAGGTTTTAGTTTGGGTTTGAGTAATCTTTGTTTGGTGGACTGAGTCAAGACGATGAAATTTTCAAAATGATATTGGCGTTTGTCAAACAAGAAGGATATTTCTTGACCATTAGGGTTGATGGACTGGATTGAGTCAATTGAGAACGCAAACATGGCATGAATCCGATAGGCAATCTCTCGTTGATAAAAATCCGCTTGAAGAAGAAGGCGTGTTTGATTGACAGCAAAATCATTATCTAAATGTAAGAGAAGTCGTTGAAAATGGTGAAAACAATCACTGATAGTAAGCTGGCAACGATGAAAAGTATCAAAAAAATGATGGTGGATGCGTTGGATGGCTTCTCGATTCACAGAGAGTTTTTGATCGCTATCCCCCTGGATATTATTGATCAGTTTTTGGCGGGTTTTTTCGAGAAAATAAGCATAATCGCGCTCATCATCCGATGCGGTAGTATAGTCAATATATTGACTTACTTTGTTATCGTTGAAATCGATTATTTTTTGCGCTTTATGGACATATTCAATTACTTGCTGACTACCGTTTTGTTGGGAGAAGAGGTAGGCTTGACGAAGATTTTCGGTTTTTTGTGCCAGCCGATAATTCAATTTCGCAAACTGAAAAGTCTGCTGGTCGATAGCCAGTTGATGGCGAAGGGACAACTCGAGTTTTGCTCGTTCAAATCGTGCATCAATTTCTGCGAGTTCGCGATTGTACGCCAAATCATGGATCGATTTCTCTTGAAGCGTTATTTTTTCCAGAAAACGTTGTCTGGCAATGGCGAGTTGTTGATTGTAATGGATTTCGATTACTGAACGATCAAGCGCGATAAGGGCGCTGTAATGGTCAGAGTTAGATTTGATTTTTTGTATGTTGATATCATGTTGAAAACAGGCAAAGACCTCGTCATTGTCCAGTTCGGCAATATATTTTTGATAGTCTCCGGAAATGTCTGCACATTCCATTTTTTTCTTGATTTCTGCTATTTCCAATTGATTCCTTGATTCTAACGTGATGATATCTTTGCTCAGGGAATCAATCTTCGAAATCATGTCGGTCAGGTGGGTGGTTACGCTGTTTACCTGAACCATCACTTGAATTTTAAAATCTTCAACTGTTTTGGCACTTTGTGCGATATAATCAGTTTTCACTTCGGTGATTCGTTGATTAAATCGAATGAACTCCGATAACAGGTTATCAAGATCGTCGAACGATTCATTGACGTAAAAGGCGAAGTTACTATACAAATTGATGCTGTTTTGGAAAAAGGTGGCAGGCATGAAGTAAGACAACTTTATTTCTTCGACGCGACGGAATGAGTCAATCTTGATTTTTTTGATTTCGTTTTGATATTTCGATATCAACAAATCAGCCATTTCTTGGTTGTGTTTGAGAAGATAATTCGATTTTTTTTGAACGATTTCATATTGCATGATCGCTTTTTCGGTTTCAAAACGATTATTGTCTTGATTGTACTGGAGAATTCGTTTTCCCAGAATTGAAAGTGACGACTGCAATTCACGCTTGATGACAGCCTCAAATGTGTTTCGTTTTTGTGTTATATCGCGTATTTGTTTGACATATTGGCGAATGACGGATTGATTCAGTTGTGTATGGGGTTTTTCGCGGTCCCGGCCAAGACGTTCGACTCGGGATTTGTATTTGTTAAAGAGATCAGATGTTGATTTAAAGAGAAAGGTCATTTTGTTCTTGGTTTCTCGCAATGATTCAAGAACGGACATAATGGTTTCATTCATGAATTTGGAATCATTTAAGGCATCGGATCGCAATTGATTATTAAGGGCGATGAGCGCGTTTTTTGATTCTTCAATTGTCCAAAGCAATTTGTTCGCCTGTTGAGAGTTGATATCTTGATAAGCATGTTTCATTGATTTAAAACGCTGATCTTCTTGAACTAAAAAGTCATGATGCACTTTCATTTCGTGATCGATTTGTTTATGAATTGCGCTCGACATTTCTTGGAACTGGGTATAACTATCTTTTTTTAAATCCGCGATTTTGTTCATGACCGCATCAAATTCGCTGATCTCGTTATCTATCAATTGCTGAGTCTGACGCTCGTGTTTTTCAAGGTCATGATCATTCTTGGAAAACAAGTCATTATATTCTTGATTAATAAAGTCTACAGCTGCTTGATAATCTTGTTCTGTTTGCATATATTGGACAGAATGGTTGTCTTCAAAAGAACGGTAAGTCTCCGAAATTTTATCAATTTCAACAAAATAGTCACTTAATACCCGCGACAAATCACGCTCAAGCTGATTTTGAGTCGCGGTATGATCGGATTCGATTTTGGGGAAATACTTGAGGTAAGATGATATGATATCGCGATCTTTTGCCATTTTACCTCACCGCCCCTCTCTTTCATTTCATTATAATATACTTATATTCATAATTCAATAAATGTCGCCAAATAAATCTAGCGATTTTTGATGGTTTTTTTGATATAATAAAACCGAGGTGCAGTTATGGATAAACGAATCATCAGTAGCAATCTAATGGTCGATGACGAAATCGAAGTCACTTTACGACCAAGGACTTTTTTGGAATACATTGGCCAGCACAGCGTTAAGGACATGATGAGTATCGCTGTTCAAGCGGCTAAAAAACGCGAAGAATCGCTCGACCACGTGTTGTTATATGGGCCTCCAGGGCTTGGGAAAACCACATTGGCGGCAGTCATTGCCAACGAATTACAGGTATCGATGAAAACCTGTAGTGGACCCACGATTGAACGCACTGGAGATTTGGCTGCGATACTGACGTCTCTCGAACCCGGAGACGTACTTTTTATTGACGAAATTCATCGATTACCGAAGATTGTTGAAGAAATTCTGTATTCTTCTATGGAAGATTTCGTTATCGACATCGTGGTTGGAAAGGATGCGGGCGCAAAGTCGATTCGCGTTGATTTACCGCCATTTACCTTGATTGGAGCGACGACTCGTTTTGGGGATCTTTCAGGACCTCTTCGCGAACGCTTTGGCATTGTTCATCGGTTGGATTTCTACTCGGATAGCGATCTGGAAACAATCGGTAGGAGAACGGCAAAAATATATGATTGTCCCTTCGAGGAAACTGCCATCATTGAACTCGCCAAACGGAGTCGTGGGACGCCTCGGATCGTTAACCGTTTGTTCCGAAGAGTACGTGATTACGCAGACATATTAGGAGATGGAACGATTACCTATCAAATTACCTGTCAAGCATTAGAAAAGTTGAAGATTGACGAAAGTGGGCTAGATCGAAAAGACCGAGAATATCTTGGCGCAATCATTGATAAATATAAAGGTGGCCCGGTTGGACTAGAGACCCTCGCAACGTCTATCAGTGAAGATCCGTTGACACTAGAAGACGTTTATGAACCCTTTTTAATCCAAAAAGGCTTTCTTTCTCGCACACCAAGGGGGCGGGTTGCGACAGAAAAAGCATATCGGCATTTAAAGAAAACTTATCAGGATCGCTTATTTTGATATGAAGACCAGCGATTTTGATTATCTTCTACCGGAACGTTTGATCGCTCAATCTCCTTTGCCGAATAGGTCGGATTCCCGACTAATGCTCCTGAACCGAAAAACTGGAGAAGTCGGTCATGACACGTTTCGTAATTTAACGAATTATCTTTCGACAGGAATGGTGTTGGTATTGAATGATACTCGCGTGTTACCTGCTCGTTTATTAGGAACGAAAACTAATACAGGAGCGAGAATCGAGCTATTGTTGCTTCGAGAGATTCGTCCTGATGTTTGGGAGACTTTGGCGCGTCCCGCTCGTCGAGTGAGTCCTGGGACATTGATTGATTTTGGCGATGGGCGACTTCAGGCTGAATGTGTTGTAAAGAAAGCCGATGGAATTCTGGAATGCCATTTTCGCTATTCTGGAATTTTTCTGGAAATACTGAATCAGTGTGGAGAAATGCCACTTCCGCCCTATATTCATGAAAAACTTCTTGATCAGGAGCGCTATCAAACCGTATATGCACGAGAAGTTGGCAGTGCGGCAGCGCCGACGGCTGGATTACATTTTACTCCAGAACTAATCCAGCAAATCAAAGACATGGGAGTGGAGGTGCTCAATCTCACACTTCATGTAGGACTTGGCACCTTTCGCCCTGTCGAAGTTGCGGATATTCAAAAACACGCCATGCACAGCGAGTCATACCACTTAGGTGAATATGAAGCAATGCGACTGAATCTGGCTAAAGCGGAAAAGCGCCCGATCATCGCGATCGGAACTACTTCCGCAAGAACGCTTGAAGCGAATGTTTCTAAATATGGACACTTTACGTCTGAAACTGCTCAAACCGATATTTTTATTTATCCTGGATATCATTTTCAAGCAATTGATGGGTTGATTACCAATTTTCATCTACCCAAATCGACATTAGTTATGCTGGTATCGGCTTTTTGTTCTCGAGAAATGGTTCTCGATGCGTATCAAGAAGCGATTCGAAAAGAATATCGTTTTTTTTCCTTTGGCGATTCCATGTTCATTCATCCATAAAAAAGACCAAGAGACAAAGCTCTTAGTCATAGTATACGAAAAGGCCATCTGGCCTTTTTATTTGATTTCAAGAATTGGAAGTGGTTTGATTTTTTTGACAAGATACATGAAGGGTGTATCCAATAGCGCGATGAAGACTTTGATGAGGTAAGTAGATATAATGATTTGCCAGAGGACATTGGAGGGATAGATTCCTAAGAAAGCGATGGGAACAAAGATCAAGGTATCGATGAGTTGACTTACGAGTGTGGAAAGATTGTTTCGAATCCACAAATGCTTGTTTTCAGGTAGCCGATCCCAGATTTTTTGATAAAGAACGATATCTAAAAACTGACTGATGAGATAAGCAATGACGCTTCCTAGGAGGATTCGGGGGAGAAAACCAAAGATGGTTTCTAACGCTTCTTGAGACAAATCAAATTCATTGGGAAGGTATAAGAGCGCCAATTGCATGGATGCCATGGTTGCGATCATTACAAAAAAACCAACCATGACACCTTGACGAGCAGTCTTTTTTCCAAACAATTCATTGAGTGAATCGGTAGCTAAAGACACGGTGCCATACAAGATGTTTCCAAGTGTCGCATGAAGGCCAAATACGGTAATGGATTTTGTGACTTGGATATTTGCTAAAATGGTTGCCAAAGCAATCCATCCAACGATTCCCACTTTTCCAAAAAGCTTGTACGCCAAGACAAATAATGAAAAGTTGACGATGATTCCAGCAAACCAAATCAATTCATTCATAAAACAGAATCCTTCCTTCAACAAGACGAAGATATAAATGCGATAACATTATAACAAATCAGGGAGAAAATACAACAAAAACGTGATAAGGTTTGCGAAAACAGCCAAATAGTAGTAAACTATGCTTGATTAATTTTTGACAACAGGAGGATTCATATGGACCGAAAAATACTGGTAGAAGTTTCTGCAAGACATGTACATCTGAGCCAAGGGGATCTGGCAACCCTATTTGGAGATCAATATCAATTAACTATCAAAAAGATGTTGTCTCAACCGGGACAATACGCAGCCGAAGAAAAAGTGACGATTGTTGGGCCCAAAAAAGAATTGGCAAACGTCTCGATTTTAGGCCCGACTCGTAATAAGACCCAAGTGGAATTATCCGCAACAGATGCTAGAATGATTGGCCTTATCGCTCCAATACGAGAATCGGGAGATACCTATAAAAGTGCCCCGTGTAAAATCGTTGGACCGAAGGGAATGATTGAAATTTCAGAAGGTGTCATCATTGCCAAACGACATATTCATCTGACGCCAGATGACGCTCGGCGCTTCCAATTAAAGGATAAAGACGTGGTTTCAGTGAAAATATCGACCAATGATCGATCCTTGATATTCGGAGATGTTGTTATTCGAGTGCGCGATGATTTTGCATCAGCTATGCACATTGACACTGACGAAGGCAATGCAGCGGGAATAACTGGGGAAATGACCGGGGTTATTCTTTAAACAATGGCAGTCACTTTTGAACTTACCCACATCTGCAAACAATCTGGAGCACGATGTGGGATTTTACATACTTCAAGCGGCGATATTCCGACGCCGGTTTTTATGCCCGTCGGTACTGCGGCAACCGTGAAAACCCTGGAGCCAGACGAAATTAAGGAAGTCAGTGAAGGCTTGATTTTAGCGAACACCTATCATCTGTGGCTTCAACCGGGAACAGACATCATTGAACGACATGGCGGAACGAAATCGTTCATGAATTGGGACGGAGCTTTATTGACCGACTCGGGCGGATTTCAAGTATTTAGTCTTTCCAGTATCCGAAAAATTAGGGAAGAGGGAGTTGTTTTTCGCCATCATTTATCCGGAGCTCCTTTGGAGATGTCGCCCGAAGACAGCATCCACATTCAAAATATTCTTGGTTCTGATATCATCATGAGTTTTGATGAGTGTCCGCCTTTTGATGCGGGTTATGACTATCTGAAAGCATCGGTAGAGCGAACGATTCGATGGGCGGAAAGAGGTAAAAAAGCTCATCAAAAGAGCGATTCACAAGCGTTGTTTGGAATTGTGCAAGGTGGACCATACCCAGATTTGCGCCGTCATTGTCTGGATGAACTGATCAAATTGGATTTTCCGGGATACGCCATTGGCGGTTTATCGATCGGTGAGTCAAAAGCAGAAATGAAAGCAGTTTTAGAAATGATGGCAACAGTTATGCCAACAGAAAAACCCAGATATTTGATGGGAGTTGGCGATCCATTTGATTTGATAAATGGGGTCATGCACGGAATTGATATGTTTGATTGCGTCTTGCCCACGCGAATTGCTCGACATGGCTCTGCCATGACTTCAGAAGGAAAAATCGTAGTGAAGAACAAACGATATGCAGAAGATCTGACGCCACTCGATCCGGCATGTGATTGCAAGGTCTGCAGGCAATATACGCGAAGTTATCTTCGCCATTTGTTTAAATCTGAAGAAATCTTAGGCCTTCGCTTGCTTTCTTATCACAATCTTTATTTTCTCAAACGATTGATGCATCAAATCCGCGAGGCAATATTGGCAGATCGCATGGGAGATTTTTTCAAGGAAATGATCGAAAAAGCCAAGCCGATTGTGGGATATTAGTAAAATTGTTCACACGCTTGTCCGTCTTCCAAGCGAAAACAGTTAAATCATATTGAAAAAAATACAATGAAAACATATAATAATAGATACATAACAAGTTTTTCAGCAATCGCTTGCATTTGGATTAGATCCAGCCGATGGTTTGAAAAACAAGGGGGATAATATGTTCGATCTCAACGACAAATTCAACCAGAAGCCGAACATCAAAGTGATTGGTGTCGGCGGTGGCGGAGGATCTGCCATTAATCGCATGATCGAAAACGACGTTCAAGGCGTTGAGTTTGTGGCAATGAATACCGATGCCCAAGTTTTGAAATTGTCGAAAGCCGATGTTCGCCTACAACTAGGAAAAATGTTGACGCGAGGGTTAGGCGCCGGAGCCAGTCCGGATATTGGCAGACAAGCGGCCTTGGAATCCGAAGATGAGATTCGGGATTTGCTTGCGGATACCGACATGGTGTTCATCACGGCAGGTATGGGAGGCGGCACCGGGACCGGAGCAGCGCCAGTTATCGCTAGAATTGCTCGAGAAATGGGTTGCTTGACCATCGGCATCGTGACCAAACCGTTTGGCTTTGAAGGCCGTAAAAGAATGAGTGTGGCCATTCAAGGCTTGGAAGAACTGAAACCCTATGTGGATACGCTGATTGCAATTCCCAATGACAAACTACTTTATATCGTTGATAAAAACACACCTTATCTAGATGCGTTTCGCGAGGCAGACAATGTCTTGCGTCAAGGCGTTCAAGGCATCACAGAGATTATCGCAGTTCCTGGTGTCGTCAACGTGGATTTTGCGGATGTCAAGACAGTCATGAAAGATAAAGGGACTGCATTGATGGGCATTGGCATTGCGGAAGGTGATAATCGTGCGGTAGAAGCAGCAAGGGCGGCAATTCGCAGTCCCTTGCTCGAAACCTCCATCAATGGCGCAACCGATGCTATCGTGAACATCACTTCTGGTTTCGATGCGTCGCTTTATGAAATTAACGAAATTATCGAAGAAATTCAAAAATCGTCCACAACCGATATCAACGTGATTTACGGTTCTGCCATCAACTCTGATTTGCATGACGAGATTATTGTAACGGTCATCGCGACTGGATTCAGTGAAGACCCTCTTTTCAAAGAATACACAATTCAGCGAGCGGAGACTCCGCTTGAGCCGGAGAGCCAGCCTGTCGAAATGGTTTCAAAACCAAGTCGATTGTCAAAGAAGGAAGCAAAGAAGAAAAACAAAAATAATAAAGAGGCCGAATCATTGAAAAAGCCGGCTGATGAAGAAGCCGAGGACATTCAGATTCCTTCCTGGCTTAAAGAAAGATTCCGGAAATAACCAGGCCGATACTCGGCCTTTTTTCTTGGTGATTAGTTGTAATGAATCAGCCTTGATGATACAATCATACGAGGGAAAGGAGGGGGCAATCCATGGATAATGACGATTTCTATAAGGTTGAATCCGACATAATCCGTTTGCTTAACAGTGATCTTCCATTAATGGAAAAACGCGAAAGTCTGGACCTTTTCCATGATTATGAATTATCCCAGAGTCTCCTTGTCCTCGATCAACCTTCGCGAAGAAAGTTCGCTCGCTGTTTCCTTCCATCACAAATGGCAAGCATCATCAGTCAATTGCCACCGGAGACTGCGTATGGTGTGTTGAAGGATTTGCCTCGTAGCGGGATTGGTCCAATCTTGAATGCGATGGAGAGCGACGACCTGATTGATATTATCGAAAGTATTGAAGAGCCCGAAGAACGCGTGACTTTTCTTTCTCTCATCAACCAAACAAAACGGATTTCTATCAAAGCCATGCTTGATTATGATGATGCACTCGTCGGATCGATCATGAACAACAACTATTTGGAGATACAACCCGAAAACACGGTGAAGGAAGCTATCAAGACCATGGTAGCGAATGCGCCGGAAGTCGAATTCATCAACAATCTCTATGTGGTGGATGATGGCGTCCTGATCGGCGTGCTTTCCTTAAAAGAAATCATTTCCGCCGGGAATCAGCCCAAAGCGTTAATTAAAGACATCATGACTGAAAATCTGATTACCGTCACTCCGTGGACGAAAAATGAAGATGCGATCCTTTTAATGAAAAACTACGACTTCTTATTGTTGCCAGTGGTGGATCAAGATGGCAAAATATTGGGTGTTGTCGCTTTTGACGATATGTTCGAGGTGTTGAACAAAGAATCAGATGAAGACTTTTCAAAATTGGCCGCTGTTTCCGATGTGACGATAGATATTGAGAAGGAAACCATTTTTTCGACCGTTAAAAAGCGGTTGCCATGGTTGATCATCTTACTGGCGATCAATGTCATCACCAGTTCGATCATCACTGGTTTCAACTCTGTTTTAACAATGATTCCGGTGTTGGCGGTCTTCATGCCGCTCGTTTTGAATTTGGCGGGAAACACGGGTACTCAAAGCCTAGGCGTGGTCATCCGTTTGTTTGCGACCAACCAATTGGATACCCGAAAAGAAATCCGAAAACATCTGTATCGTGAAATGATAACAGGAATCATCAATGGGATTGCGATTGCGATCATGCTCTTTATCTTGGTTTTTTTGGTGAGGTTGATTAGTGGCGATTCCTTTGTCCACATACTGCCGTTCGCTTTAGTCATCGCTTTGTCAATAGCCGTTGCTTTGATAATCAGTACCTTAGTGGGTTCGCTGATTCCGCTTGTGATCAGCTTTTTGAAAGCAGACCCGGCAGTGGCTTCCGGGCCATTTATTACAACGATCAGTGACATCATATCGCTCTTGATCTATTTTGGCTTGGCCAGTCTGATGCTGGCCAGCTATCTATAGGGAGGAGGGGCAAAGATGGATGAAGAAACCAAAATCCTCCAAGAAGAGCACGATTACAAAGAGACGATTACGCGTTTGATCCAAACCCATCAAGGCAACAGCAGCAAGTTGGAATCAATGCTCACGGAATTCCATCCCTATGACTTGTCACGAGTATTTTGCGATTTGGATAGCCTTACCAGAAAACAATTATTGCAGGCGTTCAATCCCGATTTTTCGGCATCGATTTTCGAACACTTCTCTGAAGAGGAAGCCATTTCGATTATCCAATCTTTGCCCGCGGTTGATGCGGTCAAGATCATCGATCGGATGGAATCCGATGATGCTGTCGATTTATTGCAATATTTGGAAGAAGAGGAATTGGATATCTCTCTTGTCCATCGTTTATCACCAAAGAAACGAGCGGAAATCAATAAGCTCTGGGCATATTCTGAAGACGAAATTGGTTCGGCTATGTCCAACAGTTTCATTCGTCTTACGTGTGCGATGACGGTAAGAGAAGCGATGAAAAAAGTAGTTGCCATCGCTGGTGACACAGAATATATTTCCATTATCTATGTGGTAGATGAGCATCAACTGGTCGGCTATTTGAAACTCAAAACCTTGATCATTGCCCGAGCTGAAGAAAAAATCGCGGATATCATGGAAACCAGATTGTTTTACGCTCATCCCGGAGACGATAAAGAAGATGTGGCATTGATGATGCAGGAATATGGTGAATCATCGATGGCCATTGTGGATGACACGGAACATTTGGTTGGGATTGTGACTCATGATGATTTAATGGATATCATTAGCGATACAAAATCGGAAGATTATGCTCGTTTTGCTGGTCTGGCAGATGGAGATATCGATCTTAAAACCGATACCGTACTGGATTCGGTCAAAAACCGCTTGCCTTGGCTTTCCGTATTATTGCTTCTCAGTATGGGCACTTCATTGATCTTATCCTTATTTGAAGGAAGTATGACTGCATCTGCCGGAGCCATCTTGCTTTCTTCAAAGTTAGCGGTTTATTTGCCTCTCATCTTAGGAATGGCTGGAAACTCCGGTACTCAAAGTTTGGCGGTCATGATTCGTTATCTAACCGGTGGGAAACCAGAACTGACTCGAAAGGCCATGGGGAAGTACCTTTTTCGAGAGGTAGGGACCGGCATCTTGCAAGGGGCATTGATCGGGATTTTGGTCTTTCTGTTGGTTCTATTGACAAATTGGATCACAACCGGGATCTTGGCAGATCATCGGAGTCTTCTAACGGGAATTGTGACTGGATTCGCCCTTTGGCTCACGTTGACGATTTCTACGATTTTGGGTGCGGTGATTCCTTTAGGACTGGACCGGATGAAAATCGATCCAGCGGTTGCTTCCGGTCCATTTATTACAACAATTACTGATATTATCGCCTTATCGATTTACTATGCGATCAGTTTGGCAATTCTCTTACCACTTTACCTATAGAAAGGAAAACGAAGAATATGCTAACAAGCAAAGAACGCAGTGCTTTGAAACAATTGGCGCAAACCAGAAAACCGGTATTCCAAATTGGAAAAGAAGGGTTGACTCCGACCATACTGATTCAGATCAAAGACTATCTCAAGAAGAATGAATTAGGAAAAGTTAGTGTGCTTAACACCGCTTTTGAACAGTGTGACCAAATTATCTCGGCTTTGGAAAACGAAGCAATTGAAGTGGTTCAGAAAATCGGCAGAGTGCTGACTGTTTATCAAAAAAATCCGAACTTGACGCGGGGGATTGAATTACCATTATGAAAATACTTGTGACCAATGACGATGGCTTCAATTCGGAGGGGATTCGAATCCTAGTTGCCAAAATGAAGACATATGGCGAGGTGACGTTGGTAGCCCCGCATCATCATATGAGTGGGGCTTCCGTATCGAGAGTATTTTGGAGTGAAGCAGAAGTACATCAGCACGCGCTAAATGTTTATAGCGTAGAAGGGACTCCTGCCGATGCGGTTTCCTTTGCCTTGTATGGACTTAACTTGAATCCTGATTTGGTCGTCTCTGGTATCAACAACGGCTTCAATGTCGGGGCTGATACGGTCTATTCTGGAACTGTGGGAGCTTGTATGGAAGCTTTAAAAGCCCATATACCCGCAGTTGCTTTTTCCGCGGATTTTGATGATTTTTCGAAAGCGATGATGGATTTTGACGAGGTGATGACGTTCATTCTGACGCACAGCCTGTTGAGCAAAGAATACTTATTGAACGTGAATTTCATCTCTAGAAAACATTCGAAGAGCAAAGGGATCATCATTACAGATTTGGGATTTCGTCCAGCCGAACACTTCTTCCAACAAAGTGAGAACGGTAAGTACAAAAGTCGTCGCCGATTCACACCGGTGTCGTTTCAAGCCGGAACGGATTTATGGGCGATGGAGGAAGGGTACATATCAATCACGCCACTGAAGTTTGCCAATCAAACAACATCAGGACTTCAAGAATTGAAAGCAAAGGTCGGTCAAAGTGAATAAACGTAAATTCTGGGTATTTCTTAGCTTTTACCTCATCAATCTGATTGTGGTGGGATTAGTTATTGGGCTTTGGATTACAAATCGAACCATCGAAATCCTATTGGCGCTCTATTTATTGTTGCTGACGGGGTTTTTCTCCTACTCAACCCGGAAAAAACGATAAGGGGGAATGATGATGTCCATCGCCGATCAAGTAAAGCGAATCAAGCAGGAATTACAGGGGCAGATAATTGTCGCCGCAACCAAATATGTGGAAGCGGATCGCATTCGTGAATTGGTTTCTGCTGGCATAAACGATGTCGGAGAGAATCGAGTTCAAGACCTTATAAGAAAGCAAGATCAGTTGAGTGATCTCTCACTTCGGTGGCATTTTATCGGATCCTTACAATCCAACAAGGTCAAACTGATCGTTAATCGGATTGATTTTCTGCACTCTTTGGACCGAGTGTCCCTGGCTCAGGCAATTCAACAATATCGGGAAAACAAGCCGCTCGATTGTTTTATTGAAGTGCATATTGCCCAAGAATCAACAAAATCGGGACTGCCTTGTGAAGAAACAAGCGATTTTATTCGAAATTTAGCAGAATATGATAAAATAAGAGTAGTCGGATTGATGGGAATGGCGACATTGACCAATGAGTTGGATCAAATTGGGGGGGAGTTCCAGTGTCTGTTAAAACTCCGAGATGACATCCAGGCCCGCCATTGGCAACATGCACCGTGTCAATTTTTGTCAATGGGCATGTCAAATGACTATCGAATTGCACTTGAGCATGGCGCGACGCATCTTCGCTTGGGCAGCGTGTTATTCAGAAACGGAGGATAGAAAATGGGACTTTTCAATAAGAAAGCAACAATCGAAACGACGAATGTCGATTTTGAGGATCTGAAATTTTTTCGAGTCCAAGATTCATCCGGAATTTATGAGTATGCGGAAATGATTATGCATCGGTATCCAATCGTGCTCAATTTATCGGATTGTTTGATCCCAGAAGCCAATGAAGTACTCATGTTTCTGACCGGAGTGCTTTATGCTTGTGATGGAGAGATTGTCAAAATTCAGGATAAAATTTATCTGATGGCGCAGAAATCGGATTTGAATGGACCAACGTTGCAGAAATTTATTCAAGATTATCAGAAAAAATAACAATGCCTGAAATCATCCACTCAATTCTTTCTGTCTCCTATCAAATTCTTCGAGTCTATTTTTATCTCATGTTTGCGACGTTGATTCTCAGTTGGACACCCATTCGAAATACCCGTTTCTATAATGTGCTCGAAAAAATTACCATGGTCTATTTAAATCTATTTCGAGGATGGCTCGTAGTCGGTCAGATTGATCTCACTCCCATTCTTGGATTGATCCTCTATCAATTCATTTTGCAGATGATTGGTCGAGCATTATAAAAGATGACTTCTTTTACTTGAAAATTTACGGAAAACAGAGTATAATCACGTTAAACATAAATTGTGGATCGGGACTTGATTTCTTCGAAGCTTTGATAGAGACCCTGTGGCTGGTGAAAACGGGGAAGTGAGGGAAATCGGATCACCCGGGAGAGGTCTGGTGAAAAATGAGTAACCATACCCGCTGGTCGGCGTTATCGACTCGAGCGCTAGGCAACTAGAACAAAGGTGGTACCGCGGTTCACATCGTCCTTTTTGAAGGACGATTATTTTTTTGGAGGGGTTCGATTATGGACAAGAAAAAGCAATATAAAGACACGTTGTTAATGCCAAAAACAGAATTTCCCATGCGAGGGAATTTAGGCGAAAAAGAACCAGAAATCCAAGCAAAATGGGAAAGTATCGGTCTATATGAACAAGTGCTTGCCAAAAACGATGGCAAACCGCTTTTCATCTTGCATGACGGCCCTCCTTATGCCAATGGATCGATTCATGCCGGAACCGCTCTCAATAAAGTACTCAAGGATTTTGTGTTGCGATACAAAAATATGTCCGGTTTCAAAGCGCCTTATATTCCGGGATGGGATACGCATGGATTGCCCATTGAAAACGCATTATCCAAATCTCGGAAAGTCAACCGCAAGCAAATGAATGTCGCACAGTTTCGTGAATTATGTCGAGATTACGCATTAGAGCAAATCGAAATCCAAAAAGCGCAGTTTCGACGTTTGGGAGTACTTGGAGAGTGGAATAATCCCTATATCACTTTGGACAAAGCCTATGAAGCGTCTCAACTTCGGTTGTTTGCGAAAATGGTGGAGAAAAATCTGATTTACAAGGGAATGAAACCGGTCTATTGGTCACCATCCAGTGAATCGGCACTAGCTGAAGCCGAAATTGAATATTATGACGTGACTTCGCCATCCATTTATGTGGCTATGCCCATCAAGAAAACCAAAGGGATTGTTCCGAGAAATACAGAGTTACTGATCTGGACAACGACCCCTTGGACGATTCCTGCTAATTTGGCAATTTGTGCCGGACCGGAACTTGAATATGTACTCATCAAACTGAAAGACAATCGGTATTACGTGTTAGGGAAAAACCGACTCAGCGCTTTGACCGAACTTCTGGGTCTTTCGGATGTGGAAGTCGTCAAAACTGTATTTGGCTGGGAACTGGAAGGACTGACTTATAAACATCCTTTATATGATCGAGTGTCACCCGTTATTTTAGGAGAACATGTCACGGATGATGATGGAACCGGATTGGTTCATACGGCACCCGGACATGGTGAAGATGACTTTGTGGTTGGCCAAAAATACGGGTTGGACGTTTTCTGCCCCGTGGATTCGCACGGATATATGACCGAAGAAGCCGGAGAACGGTTTGCCGGACTGTTTGTGGATGATTGCAACCTAGAAGTTATCAAGGCTTTAAAGGAATGTAATGCGTTGTTGTTGACCGAAGCGATCCAGCACAGCTATCCTCACGATTGGCGAACGAAGAAACCTGTTATTTTTCGGGCAACACCACAATGGTTCGCTTCGATTGACCAATTGAAACAAGATATCTTAAAAGCCATCCAAACTGTCAAATGGTATCCCTCATGGGGAGATGTCCGGCTCTCCAATATGATCAAAGACCGCAAATCTTGGTGCATCTCCCGTCAACGGAGCTGGGGCGTGCCGATTCCGGCATTTTATACCGAAAAAGGAACGGCACTCTTGGATAAGGATCTCATCGAGTATTTTGCAAAAATCGTTGAAACCGAAGGAACCAATGCCTGGTTTACAAAAAGCGTGGCGGAGTTGATGCCCGCAGGCTATACCCATCCTGATTCACCCAATGGAATTTTCGAAAAAGAGACCGATATTATGGATGTTTGGTTTGATTCTGGAACCAGTCATCATGGAGCATTGATCGATCGAGGCTATCCTTATCCCGCTGATCTCTATCTCGAAGGGTCCGATCAGTATCGCGGCTGGTTCAATTCCAGTTTGACGACCGGGGTTGCCAGCCGAGGCGAAAGCCCCTATAGAATCTTGGTATCTCATGGCTTTGTATTGGACGGCGAGGGCAGAAAGATGTCGAAATCGTTGGGCAACGTCGTCGATCCGAACCAAATTGCCAATTCGCTTGGTGCCGACATCTTCAGACTATGGGTTGCCAGTGTGGATTATCAGGCGGATGTCCGACTATCCGATGATTTGGTCAAACAAGTTGCGGAATCGTACCGAAAAATCCGGAATACGGTTAAATTTCTTTTAGGGAATTTAGCTGATTTCAATCCGGTGGAAGATTCAGTCGATTTCAAGAACTTGGATGAAATTGATCAATATATGGTGATCAAAACCAATCGTTATGTCAAGGATTCACTCACAGCATATGAGGATTTCGCTTTTGACAATGTCTATCGGATGGCCAATAATTTTGTGACGTTTATTTCCGCATTCTATTTGGATTTTGCCAAAGACGTACTTTATATCGAATTGGTTAATGATCCCAAAAGACGGAAAATGCAAACTGTTTTATACCGGATGCTCGATTCTTTGCTGAAGTGTTTGACACCACTCATCCCCCATACCACATCCGAGGCTTATAGTTATTTACCCTATCGAGAAAAGGCTGATGTCTACTTGCTCGATATGCCAGAGGTTGAGGAGCTTTCCAGCGAAATAGAACCGCTGTATGATCAATTTATGGAAATGCGAGAATCTATTCTCAAAGCGTTGGAAATCGCCCGGAATGAGAAGGTCATCGGCAAAAGTCTCAATGCGCACTTGATTCTTTATCCGAAAGGACAATATGAAGTATTGCTGGATCGTCTTCAGGTCAATCTCGCTCAAGTATTCATCGTCTCTCGTATCGAGATTCGCAAAGAAGGATACGGATCATTCAAAGCCGAAGGCATTTCGATAGATGTGCTTCCTGCGGAGGGAGAAACGTGTGAACGTTGTTGGACCATTGTCGACAAGACCGATGAAAACGGTCTATGCTCACGTTGCCACAAGATTGTTGATCATTTAGAAACAAATAACAACTGAGTAGCCGATGTCGATGACATCGGCTTTTTGCATCGAGTTTCATTGACTTTTTACTTGTTTTTTAGTATACTAAATGGGCATTAATCGCAGAAATAAAGAGCCATTTCCCAATGTATTCAAGAATGGGAAATTCATTTAGAAGGTGGAAGAATATGAAAATAAATGATTATATTGACCATACGTATCTTAAAGCGTTCGGAACCAAAAAAGAAATCGACCAATTATGTGAAGAAGCTCGTCAACACCAATTTAAGAGCGTTTGTGTCAACCCGACGTATGTCGAGTACTGCAAATCGCTTTTAGCGGGATCAGGCGTGTTGGTCTGTACCGTCATTGGTTTTCCTTTGGGCGCAAATACCACTGCTGTCAAAGTGTTTGAGACTTTGAATGCCATTCATAACGGAGCCGATGAGATTGACATGGTGATCAATATCGGCAAAGCGAAGGAAGGCGACTTTGAGTTTGTTCGCGAGGAAGTGGAAGCCGTGGCGAAAGCGGCGAAAGGACACACGCTCAAAGTGATCATTGAGACTTGTTATCTGACGGAGGAAGAAATAAAAATGGTCTCCGCCGCCATTGGAAAGACCCAAGCTCGATTCATCAAGACCTCGACGGGATTCGGCACGGCTGGAGCGACGCCCGAACATGTTCGATTAATGAAAGAAAACGGTGCAGGAAAAGAAGTTAAAGCCGCTGGCGGCGTTAAAACCCTTGCTGATTTTGAAAAAATGGTTGCTGCTGGAGCAACGAGAATTGGCACCAGCAACGGCGTTAAGTTGTTAGAAGGGAAGGAAGGGTCCAACTATTGAACGACATTCTTCCAGAAAATGTTCTCAAAAAGACATTGAATCTTGCCGGAAAGTTTGACCTCTTCAGACTCATCTTGACCTCAGCCATTTATACCGCGGCCGCGCTTTTGATTTTTGTCATCATGGGGCGGCCATTGGAATGGCTTCATTATGTGCTCATTTTTATGATGATGGCAGCTTATTCTTTGGGAAGAGCGGCAATCATCCGTTCACGAGTGAAAAAAGCGTTGGTTTCTCAAAGCAACTATTTGCTGAAAGCGAGGCCGGAAGCCGAACTTTATATTCCGATGCTAGAAAAGCCATTTGGTGTGATTCGTTTAAAAAAAGCAGCTCTTTATCTTGAAAATGGCGAATTATGGTTAATGGCATATGATCTTCAAATTGGTCAAATCTATCCCAAGGCAGGGCTCTCCCTACCGCTAGGGAGAGATTTTAAATTGGTTGGCATTACGCCTGGTGAACGCCCGGATTTTCTTCGAGTCGACGCCAAAATCAAAGAACAAAATTATCCTTTTGTCATTCCGGCAATCGATCAACTCGTCTCTTTGATTAAAAATCATCTCACCTCTCAAGAAAAGGAAGTGAATTAACATGGCAACGCCACATATTCAAGCACAAATGGGAGACATCGCACCCCTGGTGTTGATGCCCGGAGACCCGCTTCGCGCGAAATATATTGCCGAAACATTTCTCGACAACGTCACACAATTCAATACGGTTCGGAACATGTATGGCTATACTGGCACATATCATGGCAATAAAATCTCGGTCATGGGCTCCGGTATGGGGATGCCCTCTATCGGAATCTATGCGTATGAACTTTATCGTTTTTTTGGTGTCGAGAAAATCATTCGGATCGGTTCGGCGGGAGCTTATTCACCAACGCTACAATTGTTCGACACGTTACTCGTGACCGAAGCATGGAGTGAATCCAGTTATGCAAAAACCCAAAGCCAAGAGCTGAGAAAAGTACTGAAAGCATCTGCTTTGCTAAATAAAGAACTGAAGAGTGCCGCAAAAAAATTGTCGATTCATTTGCATACTGGAAGAGTTCATTCCACGGATGTTTTTTACCGGCAAGGTCCGGAAATACATGAAGCCATGTTTTTGAAACATCGCTGTCTTGCGGCGGAAATGGAATCCTTTGCCTTGTTTCACACGGCCAATATTCTCAAAAAACATGCGGCTTGTCTCCTAACCATTTCGGATTCGCTGGTGACGAAAGAAGAAACAACCAGCGAGGAAAGACAAAACGCCTTTACCAATATGATGAAGGTTGCTTTGGAACTGGCATGACAAATCCAAAGCTGTTTATCATCGATGAACAGCTTTTCTTCTTTGAGGGCATATGAAAGCAACCAATAAAACTATTCAAGACATCAACGTCCATTATCACAAGACAACCCAGTTCAAAACCGTTTTTTTCTCAGTGAAGTTCATTGGCCGATTTCTACCCGAAACAGTGAACGCACGGGCGCTGTTGCCGGATTTATTGCTGTCGGGGACTCGTCGATTTCCTTCCAAACTGCAGATCCAAAAAGAACTGAATCGATTGTATGGTACCGATATACAAGTCCATACGTCAAAAATGGGGTTAAACAGCGTTATATCATTTGATATGACGCTTGTTAACGGTGAGTTTTTGCCAGGGAAGCCACAGTTGTTGGAAGAAGCCGTCCAGCTTCTATCAGAGGTCATTTATCATCCTAAAAGAATTCGAAATCGATTCCGAAAGAATCGGTTTGATGAGGAAAAACGGCAACTTCGGGAAGAGCTGGAAGCTGATTATCATGATAAAGTCAGCTATGCTTTTTCACGTTTTCGGAAGCAAATGTTTCAAGATGAATTATATCGTTATTCGGCGAATGGCGATTTGGAAAGCTTGGAAGAAGTGACTCTCGAGCGGATTGAAGATTGTTACCAAACCATGTGTTTTAGCGATCAGGTCCAGATCTATGTTGCCGGCGACTTTGACGAAAAATTGTGTGATCATTGGATTGCCAGGTATTTTTTTGGATCCAAGAAGGCCAAAATTTCTGATTGGTTGGATCGAGAAACTCGACCGGTGACAGCGATGAGGGATATTGAGGAATTCGGTGATTTGAACCAATCTCGAATCATTGTTGGATTCCGTTCAGGCATTGAGTCCGCTGACAACTTGTATTACCCAATGAGTTTGTTCAATACGTTGCTCGGTGAATCCGACCAAGCCAAACTGTTCTTGAAAATTCGTGAAGAAAATCAATTGAGTTATGACATATCGTCGGTCTATGTTCCCAACAAAGGTGTGTTGATGGTCATGGCTGGGGTTGATAACAATAAGGAAGAAGAAACAATAGCGAAAATTCTTGAGGTCATCGAGTCATTTGGACCTGATTTGGTATCGGAAGAAGATCTTCAACTTGCAAAAGAGATGATGCGAAAACGGATTATTCAGACTTACGATTCTCTTCATCAAATCGTTCAAAAAATCTTTTTCGATGAACGAATTTATGGACACCACCAACCACTAAAAACGGTTTTATCATTGATTGACCAAGTGTCGATACAAGAGATACTTCAAGCGAAAGAATCATTGATACTGGATACTATCTATCGGTTACGGAAAGCGGGTGAAGCCACATGATCGAGCGCACCGTCCATGAGCCCCTTCACGAGACCATTATTCATACCAGGATGCGATCAGGGTTGGATGTCGTCGCTCTTCCTAAACCGGGATTTTCACGCAAAGCAGCTACTTTGCTTGTCCCTTTTGGCTCAATTGACAACATGATTGTTCTAGATAAAAATAACCAACGAACGATTTTTCCTGAAGGAACAGCTCATTTTCTGGAACACATGCTCTTTGAAAATACTCAAGTGGACATGTCCCGGATGTTTTCACTCTTGGGGGCATCGGTAAACGCGTATACCACCTTTAATCGGACAGCTTTTTATTTTTCCACGACCAATGGAATCGAGGCACCATTAAAGTTGTTATTTGATATGCTGATGAAGCCGGATTTTTCTTTGACCGCGATCGAAAAAGAGCGAGCGATTATCGAAAAAGAGATTGATATGTATCAAGATGAAGTCGAGCAGTCGCTATTTTATGATCTGATGAATGGTCTCTACTGGAAAAATCCGATTCGAAATGATATTGCTGGTCGCAAAGAATCCCTTTATCACATCACTTCCGAACTATTGCAAACAGCTCTTCGCGTGTTTTATCATCCCAAGAACATGCTGTTGGTACTCTCCGGCGATTTTCCGATCGAAGAAACATTCAAACAGCTTGAACAGCATCCGTTTTGTCAAAAAAAGCCCCCTTATTTCAAGTATCATATTGAACCGGATTGGGAAGAAAATCGGGTTCATAAGGCGTTGAAAAGGGTTAAAAAAGATTTGCGAACGGACTTGGTGATGCTGGGCATCAAAATATTTCGGAATCGGATTTATGAGCCTTTGGAGGCAGCGCTTGAAGAGATGAAAATGATGTTGTTGATGGACAACTATCTAGGGAGCGCATCCGCTCATCAAGAACAAATGCAAAAAGCGGGACTCATCAATAATACGTTTGAAATCTCAGTTAGTTCTGAAGCGACCTTCAGTCATGTTTTGTTGTTCACTGAAACAAAAAAGGCGGATCTGACCATAGCAAAATGGAAAAATTTACTTGCTTTAATTCGAGACTTCTTGCCGAATGAAGGCGATTTTATCGCGCAAAAGCAAAAGATTATGGGTAGTTTTGTCCAACTGTTTGATTCGGTCACCCAAGCGAATGCTTTGCTGTCTGATTATTATCTAAAAGGAATCAATTTGTTTGATTTGTTGCAGGCTGTTGATCGACTTGAGGTGGGTGATTTGCTGCAAACAGCTGAGATTTTGTCCGACTCGCCTATGGCTATCGTCCATTATTACTCCGCCGATTCCTCAGCGAATCGCATCAAGAGGGTGAAATCATGAACACGGGAAAGATCATCTTGAACCCCGGAGAAGAAAAACGGTTGCTAGACGGGCACCCTTGGGTCTACAACAATGAAGTCAACCGACTGTTAGGAAGGATCCAAAGCGGGGATATCGTGTCGGTGTATTCTTATCAGGGCGACTGGATCGGGCAAGGATTTTTAAACACACAATCCAAGATATTTGTCCGTTTGTTGAGTCGATCAGAGGCACCAATCGATCTTGATTTTTTTCGGCGAAAACTGATAATTGCCAAAGAAAATCGGATACAAGCAGGATATCAAGATACATTCCGAGCTTTTTATGCGGAAGCGGATGGAATTCCGGGTCTTATTATCGATAAATATGGTGAATATATAGCTGTCCAGTTTTTATCGCTCGGGCTTGATCTTCGAAAGCAGGAAATCGTTTCGCTTATCCAAGAAGTATATCAGCCAAAGGGCATTTATGAGCGATCCGATTCACCGATTCGGGAAAAGGAAGGGTTGCCAAGCGTATCCGGCAATTTATTCGGTACCACCCCCAAATGGGTGGTGACGAACGAAGGCGAATGCCGCTTCTTAGTGGATATTCAAGAAGGCCAAAAAACCGGTACGTTTCTCGACCAAACTCAAAATCACTTAGCCATTAGGCCATATTGTTCCCATAAGCGTGTCTTGGACTGTTTCTCCCATGCGGGCCATTTCGCCATTCAAGCCGCTCATGCCGGAGCGCAATCGGTAACGGCGGTCGACTTGTCGGAAGACGCGTGTCAGATGATTCAAAAAAACCAAGAGGAAAACGCCGTCGATTTGACGATCGTCAAAAGAGATGTCTTTGATTTTCTTCAAACAGAAATACAACAAAAAGCGACTTACGATCTAATCATTCTGGATCCCCCGGCTTTCACCAAAACAAAGAATAAGTTGCCACAAGCAAAAAAAGGATACAAACACATCAACCTTCAAGCGATGCGACTCCTTACGGAAGGTGGAATTCTCGTCAGTGCTTCATGTAGTCAACATCTGTTGCTGACAGACTTTCTAGAGGTGATCCGGGAGGCAGCAGCTGAGGCGAAGAAACAAGTTCAATTGCTCGAATTGAAGATTCAAGGATCTGATCATCCCGCATTACTCAATTTAGAATCCAGTTTTTATCTTAAATTTTTGATTATGAGAGTATCTTCACTATAAGGGGGTGATGCCTGGATGATTATCAAATCTGTCAAATTTGTGATCAGTGCTGCGTCAACGCAACAAATGATTCATGATGGCGTTTCGCAAATTGTTCTTTGTGGTCGCAGCAACGTTGGAAAGAGCTCTTTCATCAACTCGTTACTGAATCAAAAAAGTGTGGCTCGTGTTTCTCAAACGCCGGGAAAGACACGATTGATCAATTATTTTCTGATCAATGACTGTTTTTATTTCGTTGATATCCCGGGATATGGCTATGCCCGAGTAACAAAGGAACAATACAGCGCCTTTCAGGAACGAATCGAAAGTTATCTCCAAAGAAATCCGTCGCTCAAAGTCGCTTTATTGTTACTCGACATCCGTCGTAAACCGAATAACGATGATTTGCTGATGCAAGCTTATTTTCAAAGTTTGAATATTCCCATCATCTATGTGTTGACGAAAGTAGACAAAGTCTCAAATAACGTGTGTATCGCCCAAAAGCAGCAAATTATGGCGACGTTAAATATAAAGAAAGATGCCCCGGTCATACCATATTCGATTCTAACGAAAACAAATCATGAGCAGATATGGGAGCGATTGACGACTTATTTGCCTGAACTGGGGAAAGGAGAAAATCAATGAGTTCACTCTTTGGCATGGATGCCAGTCAATATGATCAAATCGTTCAGGAATCGGATCGTTTGAATCAGTTTCCCTTTGCTGGGTATGACGAGGTCTTGACGCAAATTGCTGATATGATCCGTTCCGCAAAACATTTGTCGGTTGCGGAGATTTTAGACTTGGGCATCGGAACAGGGCAACTGTATCAGAAGCTATCACCGGACAAATATTCGCTGTTTGGTATCGATAATTCGGAAGAAATGTTGGAAATTGCCAAACTCAAATTACCGGGAGCCCGACTGATGGCACATGATTTTTTAAAAGGGATGCCTGAAGGGTTGAAGAAACGTAAATTTGATTTCATCGTCGCAACCTATGCTTTTCATCATGTCAACATATCCGACTTTGTCAAATTGATCGATTATTATTTGGGTTATCTCTCTCCATTTGGTAAATTGTTGATCGGAGATATCTTGTTTACAGATGCTTCTTCGCGAGAGCAAGTTCACGAAGAAAGCCTCGAATTCTGGGATGATTCCGAGTATTATCATGCATTTTCCGAGTTGATTGAGTTGCTTGACGGTCGCTTGGCTCTCAGCTTTTTGAAGATTTCTTTTTGTGCCGGCATCATTGTAATTGAGAATTATCATGAGACGACTTTACATTTCGAAGAAACTTTGGTACAATACAAGTCAAATACGGTGAAGTGGAAGAGTAATCAAACCGGGAAAAAAGCGAGTGGACGGTAGGTGCAAGTCCTCCTGAAGGTTTGGTGAAGGTCGCCATGGAGTAGTCGGGATGAAAGAAGTAGTCCCGAACGCCACCCGGCGTTATAAGGTCAAGTGCCGGATATATCCGGAATTAAGGTGGTACCGCGAGTAAAATCGTCCTTTTAGGGCGGTTTTTTTCATGAAAGAAGGGATTTTGATGAGTTACATCACATTTTTGCGCCATTTAGTCGGCGATCGGAAGATTATCTTAAATGCTACAAGTGTAGTGATTGTCAATGAAAAAAACGAGGTGTTGTTGCAACACCGGAGCGACAATCACCTCTGGGGGCTTCCCGGCGGTTTGTTGGAATTGGACGAATCAATTGCGGAATGCGCGATACGAGAAGTGAAAGAGGAAACAAATCTGGATGTAGAACTCTCACGGTTTCTTGGCGTTTTCAATAATCCATTGATGCGTTGGCGCGAAACCGATGAAGCCCGGGTCATCGCCTTCGCCTTTTCAGCCAAAGTCGTAGGAGGGAGTCTTCGAGTCAATGATAGCGAATCGCTTGAGTTGGCATATTTCCCCTTTGACCAGTTGCCCCAAATTCATTCGGTCGATAATTTAGCAGCGATCAAAGCGTACTATAAAGAACCACAAGTCACTGTGGAAGGAGTCAAATATCATGGGTGATCTTGCCAAAAAATATGACCATCAGGTCGTCGAAAGCGAGAAGTATCAAACATGGGTAAAAAAAGGCTATTTTCGGGCGAAAGATAAAAACAAACCTCCGTTCACCGTCGTCATTCCTCCGCCCAATGTGACCGGGAAATTGCACCTTGGTCACACTTGGGATGAGACCTTGCAGGATTTGATCATTCGGCGAAAACGGATGCAGGGATATGACGCCTTATATTTGCCTGGCATGGATCATGCCGGGATTGCGACCCAGGCAAAAGTGGATCAGGTGCTTCGAGAGCAAGGTAAGGATCGGTTAGATCTGGGACGCGAAGCCTATTTGGACATTGTTTGGAAGTGGGCAAAGGATTATTCTAAAACAATCCGAGATCAATGGGCAGCCATCGGGATTTCCGTCGACTATGAACGCGAGCGTTTCACATTGGATGAGGGGCTCTCCCAGGCAGTGAACGAAGTGTTTATTCATTTGTACAAAAAAGGATACATCTACCAAGGGGAACGGATTATCAACTGGGATACCGAAGCAATGACGGCACTGTCCAATATCGAGGTGGAACATCGAGAGCTTCAGGGTGCTCTTTATTATGTCACCTATCCATTCGTCGATGGCCCCGGGGGGGTGACGGTCGCAACGACTCGTCCGGAGACCATGTTTGGTGATACGGCTCTCATGATTCATCCCCTTGATCCGAGATATCAATCTTTTCAAGGAAAGGAAGTCACAATTCCTTTGACGAAGACTCGGATTCCAATCATTGCGGATGAGTATGTAGACCGGGAATTTGGAACCGGCGCCGTGAAAGTGACACCTGCTCATGATCCCAACGACTTTATGGTGGGAAAAAGACATCACCTGCCGATGAATAATTGCATGAACGGCGATGGGACAATGAATGAGCTAGCGGGAGAATTCAGCGGGCTCGATCGGTTTGAATGCCGCAAACAGGTCGTCAAGGCGATGCAAGATCAAGGAATCATCCAAAAAATTGAGCCCATTATTCATAACGTAGGTCACAGCGAACGGACTGGGGCAATCATCGAACCAAGATTGTCAAAGCAATGGTTTGTGTCAATGAAAGATCTCGCCAAAAATGCGTTGACTCATAGCGATGTTCGCTTTGTCCCTGAGCGCTTTCAACAAGTTTTCGAGCATTGGATGGAAAATGTGGAAGATTGGTGTATCTCCCGGCAACTCTGGTGGGGGCATCGGCTCCCCATTTGGTATAAAGACGACGAAATCTTTTGTGGAGAGAAGGCTCCTGGATTTGGGTGGAAACAAGAGGAAGATGTGTTAGATACTTGGTTTTCTTCCGCTTTATGGCCGTTTTCAACGCTGGGATGGCCCAATAACACAGAAGAATTGGAACGATATTTTCCAACGGATGTATTGGTGACCGGATATGATATCATCTTCTTTTGGGTTGCCCGAATGATCTTTCAATCGTTGGAGTTCACGGGAAAATCGCCGTTTAAATATTGTTTCATCCACGGTCTTATCCGCGATAGTGAAGGCAGAAAAATGTCGAAATCGCTTGGCAATGGTGTCGATCCGCAAGACGTGATCAACACCTATGGCGCCGACAGTTTAAGGTATTATATTTCTACGAATTCCAGCCCGGGACTCGATATGCGTTATGAAGCCGAAAAGGTGGAATCCAGTTGGAATTATATCAATAAGATTTGGAATATTAGCCGTTATGTCTTGATGAATACCCAAGGGATGTTACCAGATGATTGCATTTTAAACCCAGAAAAATTCCGCTTTGCCGATCAGTGGATCATGCACCGGTTAAACCGGATGCTCGATCAAGCCGATCAGTTTTTTGATCGGTTCGAATTCGGTGAAGCCGCTCGGGTCATCTATAATTTTACCTGGGATGATTTCGCATCGTGGTATTTGGAAATGAGTAAATTGGATTTGGATGAGTCGGAGACTAAAAAAATATTGATTACGATATTAAGAACAATCCTTAAGTTGTTACATCCATTCATGCCGTTTGTGACTGAAGAAATCTACTTGCAGTTGCCAAAGGAAGCGGATTCGATCATGGTGGCTCCCTGGCCGATCAATAACGGACTGGTTTTTCCGGAAACCATAGACAAAGATTGGTTTTTTGATTTGATTCGAAAACTGAGACAAGTACGCCAAGAATATAATGTTTCATATACGAAGCCGATCGATTTATATCTGGTGGCGACGCCTTCTAGCAAAAAATTTATCGAAGCCAATCGCCATTATTTGGATAAATTTGTCAATCCTGGAAAACTGGAGTTTCTCTTGGAAAAACCCAGCGAGTCCGAGTATATTCCACTAGTATTCCAAACAGTCGACGTCTTTTTGCCACTGGGAAGTTTAGTGGATATTCAGGCAGAATGTGAACGTTTGGAAGGTGAGATTCAAAAATTAAGGCAAGAGATCTTGCGATCACAAAACCTGCTCGCAAATGACAAGTTTAAGCAAAAAGCTCCCGAAAGCAAGATTCGGGAAGAAGAAAACAAATATGAGTTATATCAAAAAAGGCTTGAAGCCGCATTAACACGAATCGAGGAGCTCAAACGATAACGATGTTTACGACATTTGAAGAGGCTAAAAATTGGATTGAAAATGCTCATCGGTTTGGCGAAAAGTTGGATCTCGACCGAATGAAACTGGCTTGCGAACGACTGGGGCACCCCGAGGCCAGTTTCAAGTCGATCCACGTAGCTGGAACCAATGGCAAGGGTTCCACCGCAAACTATCTCAAAAATATCTTATGTGAATCCGGATTGAAAGTCGGGATATATACATCGCCTTATGTTATTAAATTTAATGAGCGAATTGGCATCAATGATGAGTTCATCAGCGATCAAGAAGTGGTAGGGTATGCAAATCTATTAAATGGTTTATGGGATGAGATTTACAATACCTATCACGACGCCATCACTTTTTTTGAATTGTTAACATTGATGGCATTTCTCTATTTTCGCGAACATCAAATTGATTTTGCGGTGGTGGAAGTAGGATTGGGCGGTCTTCTCGACGCGACCAATGTCATCGTACCGGAGATCAGTTGCATTACCAATATTTCTTTTGATCATATGAAACAACTCGGAAACACCCTGGAAAGCATTGCCTTGAACAAACTGGGGATTGTCAAAGAGGGTGTTCCCTTGATCACTTCGATTGAAGAGAAAACGTTGTTCCCGTTATTTTCGGAAATCACAGCCAAGCGTCATGCGCGACTAAAAATCGTTGATTTCAAGCAAATCAACCAAGTAACAATTGGGGAGATCACCTCATTTCGTTATCGGGACCAGCCCTATGAAATCCAGTTGCCGGGCATGCATCAAGTGAAAAACGCTTGCTTGGCGATAGAAGTGATTCGGGAACTAAGAGTGAGAAATCATCTTACCATCAATGAAAAGGCAATCTTTGATGGATTGAAACGAACACGCTGGCCCGGGCGGTTTGAGATTTTTGATCATCAAGTGATATTGGATGGAGCCCATAACATCGGCGGCATCGAATCGTTGATTCAAACGTTGAAAACGATGTATCACGGAGTCGTGATCAAATGCTTGTTCTGCATGATGAAAGACAAAGAACACAAGCGAGTGATTATCGAATTGGATAATGCGGTCGATGAATTCTATTTTACCGAGATTGATTATCCAAGGCGTGCCAATGCCGAAGACCTCTTTCTTGAAAGTCATCATCCCAAAAAATTCCTTGTGCCAGATTATCGGACGATTTTTCCAAAATTAAGAGCGGAACTCAAGAAAAACGAAATTTTGGTCGTCACCGGAAGTTTATATTTTATTTCCGATATTCGGAAATTACTGATCACTGAATAAAGCCAGGATATTCTCCTGACTTTTTTTTCGGGGAAAAAGGGCGAGGAAACGTAATATGATCAAAGGAGGGATAGCATGTATCTGATCAAAGATTTGCCGGAAAATGAACGTCCTCGTGAGCGTTTGATGGAACGGGGAGCGTCAAGCCTCAGCACCTATGAATTGATAGCGATCATCCTGCAATCGGGTAGCCGTCAGTTTTCAGCGTTGGAAGTGGCCAAAGCCATCATCAAAGACACCAATGATTTGTCTGATCTCAAGGACATGACCATTCCGGAGTTAAAACGGATACGCGGGATTGGCACAGCCAAGGCGATTGGACTGATTGCTGCCATTGAACTTGGGAAACGGGTTTGTTCCAGTCAATCAGAACGTTTGCAGATTCGTTCACCAAAAGATGTCTTTTTATTGCTGGAACATGAATTGACGGATTTGAAACAAGAAGTATTGATGGTGTTGTTTATGGATCTTAAATCGCAATTGATCGCCAAGAAAATTATTTTTGTCGGCAGTTTGAATCAATCGTTGGTGCATCCTCGTGAAGTGTTTCGTTTCGCTGTGAAATATTCAGCCTTTCAATTGATTTTGGTCCATAATCATCCTTCTGGAGACCCAGAACCGTCCAAACAAGACATTGATGTCACTCGGCGTTTTCTTGAAGTAGGAGAGATGATGCAGATTCTTGTGATCGATCATGTGATTATTGGTAAAAATCGTTATGCTTCCGTAATGGATCATTTGCGAAGGCATCAAAAAAACAGCCCAGGATGACCGGGCTGTTTTTTGAAAAATTTGGATTAGGAATTGTTTCCACCGTTGCTTCCTTGTTCTGTGGTGGCAGGTTCAGTAGTAACATCCGGTTCGGTAGTAACATCCGGTTCGGTAGTAACATCCGGTTCAGTAGTGACATCCGGTTCAGTAGTTAATTCGGGCTCAGTAGTCTCTTCTTCTTGGTAATCTTCGATTTGACTCTGGCGATCACGCCTTCTTTGTTGCATTTGATTGCGGTAAGCAGCTACCTCGGATTGATGCATTTGCCGACGATTTTGGTTTTCCAACTGTTTTTCTGCACGGAAAGCTTCACCATCTTGTTGGTATGCAAGTCGCAGTTCGCTGAGCGCATCATGGAATTCATCTTTGAGCAGTTCGAGTTCCGCGATTTTTTCAGTAGCATCGCCTTCTTCAGCTTCGATTGTTTCAATCTCTGCTTCCAAAGCTTGAATTTGGGGTAGATACTCCTCTTTTAAGAGATCTCTTGCTTCGAAAAACTGAGTTTTGAGTTCTGTCACAATCATTTTCTTTTCCGCGTTCTTGTCTTTGATAATTTGGATCAGATCCTGTTTGTCCATCGTCAAGGCTGTTTCAAGCGTCAGCGTATCGTCTGCTTCAACGGCACGATATGCCATTCTTAGGAACCCGACGGTGACTCCGAATGTTTCCGCTTCATCGATCAAATCTGTGTTTTCTTTAGCAACGGCTTTCCCGAAAATACCTTTATTCTGGAAAGAGTTGTTGACATTGTCACGAACTTTATTCTGAATTCGTTCGTTCTCACATCCGACCTCGACTACAGCGTCCTCGGTGTCCGGATCGATATATCCAAGATCGATCGCTTCATCGATGATTTCATCGACTGCCTCGTCCACCGGCTTGTTTTCCAGTGCTAAGTTCAAGAGTAGGATTTCACCATCACCATTCATTGCGCTTGTTGCGACTACTTTATCATCGCTATCAAGCACAAGATCAATCGAAGGATTGATATCGATGGTCACATATTCCATTTTCGGAGTGCTATCACATCCAAGCAAGAAGAATCCAAACGCCATTGCCAGACCAATGCTTACCATACTGACTATTTTTTTCATTTTAAAACCCTCCTTTTATTTTGACACCATATATACGGCTAAGGAGGGTTTGTTTATTGGGAAAAATTTATTTTTTTAAAAAAATCAACATATCTTGATACACATCGTCGCGATCCAATTCGTTGAGAATCTCATGGCGATCCCCGGAATAGAGTTTCATCTCTACGTTTTCAAAACCAGCTTTCTTCAATTGTTGATAAAGAGGCGGGATCGTCTTGCCAAAGTCACTCAAAGGATCTTGGGCGCCGGAGGCAATGAAAATCGGAAGCTTCGGGTTCATCCGCATCCAGTTTTTCTTGAGGGAGATGAACTTGATCCATCGAAACAGATCTCGATTTGCTGAAACGGTCATTGGTTGACCACACATTGGCGAATTGTGATAATACTCCTGGATGGCTTCATCTTTGGTCAGCCAGCCTTCGTCAAGGCCTTGAATGAGTCCTGCTTTGCGGGCTTTGGATGCCAAAGAGCCAATTGCCATATTGTCGATGAGTTTAGATAAATGGCGAGGGCCTTTGAAAGAAATAATCAAATTTGCGAGAAAAATGCCCATCGACATCAATCCGGGTGCATAGAGAGCCGTGCCGCTCCAAATCGCTTTTTTATAGTCGTTTGGGAAATCGATCACTAATTTTCGTGCTAAGAAAGAACCCATGCTGTGACCAATAACCATCAAATCGATATTCGGATATTTTTCTTGAACATAGTCTTTGACCAACAGAACGGATTCATAGGCCAATTGATCGCCGTTTTTATCGGCAAAATGAGCATAGTCATTCGTTGGAGAACTGAGACCGTGTCCTAAAATATCACAACCCACCACGACGTATCCAGCTTTATTCAAAAACTCAGCGAACAAACCATACCGGGCAAAATGCTCAACTGCTCCGTGGATGATTTGGATGACGCCGATTGGGGAAGATTTGGGTTCATAGATGTACACATGAATCTCATTTCGTTGTGAATCAAAAAGCGACATTTTTTTCATAGTCAACTTTCCCCCATTCAAAATTGATTGTTATATCTCACTGTTTTAATTATACCATCCCACGTTTCTTTTCAACAGCATATTTGTTATAATGAGTTTCAAGAGGTGGAAATCATGGAAAAATATATCTTGGCAATCGATCAAGGAACCACATCCTCTCGAGCGATTGTTTTCAATCGAAAAGGACAGATTGTCTCTCAAAGTCAACGCGAATTTCCCCAATCTTTTCCGGAACCGGGGATGGTGTTACACGATCCCAAAGAAATTTGGGATTCCGTATCCTCTTGTATTGGTGAATGTTTGGTCAAGGCGAAATTGCAGCCATCACAAATTGCATCGATCGGTATCACTAATCAACGAGAAACGACAGTGATCTGGGATCGAGCCACAGGAGAACCGATTTATCCGGCCATAGTTTGGCAAAGCAAACAGACGAGCGACTTATGTGAAGAGATGAAAGCGAAGGGGTATGAGCCCATTGTCCGTCAAAAAACGGGGCTGTTGATCGATCCTTATTTTTCTGGAACAAAAGTAACCTGGATTTTAGATCACGTCAAGAACGCCCGTAAACAGGCCGAAGACGGGAAATTGTGTTTTGGGACAATCGACTCTTGGATTATTTGGAATTTGACGGATGGGAAAATTCACGTGACTGATGTTTCAAATGCCTCTCGGACACTTTTATTCAATATTTTTGAGGAGAGATGGGATCCAGAACTCTTAACGATATTCAATGTGCCGGAAGCCATCATGCCAAAAGTGGTCCCATCGTCGGGGACAGTCGGACATACTGCAAAGAATGTGTTTTATGGATTTGAAATTCCTATATCAGGGATTGCGGGGGATCAACAGGCTGCATTGTTCGGTCAGACGTGTTTTAACGTTGGAGACGTCAAAAACACGTATGGCACCGGCTGCTTTATGTTGATGAACACCGGAGAGAAACCGGTGTTGTCAAAAAAAGGGTTGTTAACGACGATTGCTTGGAAAATCGGGGGTAAAACTACCTACGCTTTGGAAGGATCCATTTTTGTTGCTGGATCGGCAGTTCAATGGTTGCGTGATGGTCTCAAAATTATTGACCATTCTCCAGATACGTGTTCGTTTGCCAAGGCGTGTGAGTCCAATTTGGGAATCTATTTTGTACCTGCGTTTGTTGGACTAGGAACTCCATATTGGGAAAAAAATGCAAAAGGGGCGATTTTTGGAATTACTCGAGGGACAAAGCGGGAACATTTAATCCGAGCAACGTTGGAATCAATTGCCTATCAAACAAAAGATGTGATTGAAGTCATGGAAATGGAATCGAAAATCCGACTTAATCGCTTGAGAGTGGATGGTGGGGCGTCGGAGAACGATTTTTTGATGCAATTTCAAAGCGATATTTTGAATGTCTACATTGATAAGCCAATTACGAGTGAAACTACGGCCCTTGGGGCAGCCTATTTAGCTGGTTTGGCCACAGGCGTTTGGAAACTTGACGAGATCAAACAAATGTGGGGTGTTGACAAGATGTTTCGTCCGAGCATTTCTGAGAAATGCCGAAACGATCTCTACAATGGTTGGAAAAAGGCCGTTAATGCTTGCATGCAATTCAAATAGAAAAATACGTGCATTTTTACAAATATTGCGCTATAATAAATAAAAGAGATTTGGAGTGATGCGTTTGTGCAAGAAAAACTGAATCAATTTAACCTGTTGAAGAAAAAAAGTGAAAAGCAAGTCGCTATTGGCCTGGTCATCATCGTTGTAGCAACTCTGTTATTTTTGACGATGTCCTCAGTCGGTAGTGAAGAATTGGGCCAGATGCTTGGCATTATCGTTGGCTTGATTGGTGGAATAGTCGCCCTCGTTGGCGCTGCTGGTTTCTCAAAAGTCAAACGAACATTCAAGACAGAAGTGCTCTCTGCGTTCTTTTCCGAGGTTATCCCGGGGACGGATTATATTCCTGATCGGGGGCTCGCACCGGTGGAGGTGTATGCCACAGAGTTTTTAAAACGTGCGGACCGTTTTCATTCAGAAGACCTATTGAAGGGAAAGCTGGATGATGTTGATTTTTTATCAAGCGATGTCCGGTTGGAAGAAAGGCATGTTCAACATACCAAAAATGGTACTCGTGTCTATTACGTTCCTTACTTTGTTGGTCGAGTCTTTCGATTCACCTTCAATAAAGAATTCGAAGGTTATTTGCAGGTGTTGGAAGCTGGGTCGCCACTTACCAATCGAGATTTTCAAAAAGTCGAATTGGAATCCATAGATTTTAACAAGAAATTTAAGACGTATGCAACTACCGAACTCAGCGCTTTTTATGTGCTCACACCCGATATCATGGAAGCAATTTTTGAACTCGAGAAACGCAACCCTGGTCGAATCGGATTGTCTTTCGCCGGAGAAAATTTATATATTGCGATCAATAATAACAAAAATACGTTTGAAATCAAGATGTTTCGAACAATCGACAATGCGATGATGGAAGGGTTCAAAAACGACCTGATGGTCATCAAGGATTTTATCCACACGCTCAAGTTGAACACGAAAATATTTAAAAGAAAATAATAGGAGGATTGAAATGATCACATTATTGGCAGGAGGATGGATTGCGGCCATAATAATTGCAGCGGTTATTCTCATCATCATCGTATGGTACATCGGCGTCATGAATCAACTCCGTCAATTGGAACTGAAAGTCCATGAAGCGGAATCCGGTATCGACGTCGCATTAACGAAGCGTTTTGATATGCTTACCAAAATGCTGGAAACGACCAAAGGCTATGCCAAACACGAAGCGGAAACCTTGGAGAATGTCGTCAAATGGCGCCAAGGCATTCCTCAAAACGCAACACTCAAAGAAAAAGAAGATTTCTTAGGGCAGTTAAACCAAGTCGCTTCGGGAATCAATGTTGTGGTGGAGAAGTATCCGGATCTGAAAGCGAACACCGTATTCTTGGAACTTCAGTCCGCTGTGGCCAACACGGAAGAACATCTGCAAGCAGCAAGACGGCTATATAACGCCAATGTCACTCGGATCAACCATATTATCGTCACTTTCCCACAAAGCATCGTGGCGAATGCGATCCATATGGAGAAAAAACCATATTTCGAAGCGGAAGATCGGAAACGTCAAGACGTCGAATTTAAATTTTAATAATAACACTTTTCCGATTTGTTTCATGAAATGAAACGCACAGAAGTCTTTTTTCTGTGCTTTTATTTTAGCTTGAAGAAATTAATGCTGAAGAAGTGATATCCTGTTGACCAAATCGATATAGGGCAATTAAAAACTCACATCTCGAAGTGGTACAATGAAAGAAAACACAGGAGGATATTATGCTTAATCAATTGATTCTTGTCGGACGACTTACAAGAGATCCCGAATTACGCAAATTGGAAGAAGGAAGAAGTGTTACCTCAATCACGTTGGCTTGTCAACGCCCTTTTAAAAGTGGAGCGACCAATGACTATGAAACAGACTTCTTCAATTGCACTCTATGGAGTGGGATTGCAGAAGCGACTGTGGATTATTGTAAGAAAGGATCGGTGGTTGGCGTCAAAGCACGACTTCAGCAAAACGATTTTCATCAGGATGGGAAGAAAATTTTCAGTTATCCCGAGATCATAGTTGAACGAATATCCTTTATCAATACGATGAAAGACTAAGATGCGAAGTTGCATCTTTTTCTTTTTTTAAGGGGTTTTTAATGGTATAATTGTCGATAAAGGTGATAGACATGGAGCAGTATCTTCAGTTTCTCCAATCCATACTGGATCAAGGAAGTCTTAAACGCGATCGAACCGAAACCGGTACGATTTCTTTATTTGGATATCAGAAGCGTTTTGATTTGAACAAAGGCTTCCCGCTTCTGACCACCAAGAAGATTCATTTGAAATCGGTCATTCATGAATTACTATGGTTTATCAGTGGAGATACCAACATTCGATATCTTGTTGAAAATGGAGTTCGGATTTGGAATGATTGGCCTTATAAAAAGTATACTGAAAAGCCCGAATACCAAGGCGAAACGATGACAGAGTTTGTCGAAAAAATCCTTGCGGATCCGATATTTGCTCAAAAATATGGGGATCTCGGTCCGGTCTATGGTCGTCAATGGCGGGCTTTTTCCGGTAAAGACAACGAAGTCGACCAACTTCAGCAAGTCATCCATGACATCCAAGAGACACCCGATAGCCGTCGATTGATTATCAATGCCTGGAATCCGCCATTGATCCCTGAGATGGCACTGCCACCATGTCATTTATTATTTCAATTTTATGTGAATAATAATACGCTCAGTTGCCAACTTTACCAGCGAAGTGCCGATGCATTTTTAGGTGTCCCCTTCAATATTGCATCCTATGCTCTGCTCACATCGATGATTGCCCAGGTCTGTCATTTGCAAGTGGGTGATTTCATCCATACATTGGGTGACTGTCATATTTACCTGAACCATCAGGATCAAGTGAAGCAGCAATTAGAAAGAACACCACGAACACTACCAAAGTTGGTATTGAACTCTTCAATCACCCGCATCGAAGACTTTCGATATGAAGATATCAAGATTGTAGATTACGACCCGTATCCTCCAATCAAAGGGAAGGTGGCTGTCTAATGATCAATCTCATCTTTGCGATGGATCCCCAGGGGTTGATTGGAAAAGGGAACGATCTTCCTTGGTATTATCCAGAAGATTTGGCTTATTTTAAGCGAACCACGTTGAATAAGACTGTCGTTATGGGACTAGAAACCTTTCGATCCATTCTTTCAAGAAACAATAAGCCCTTGCAGAATAGGAAGTCAGTGGTTGCCTCTCTCGAACCTTTTTCTTATCCAGGAATCGAAGTAACGAATGATTTGATCACTTATTTAAAGGAGCATCGACAACAAGAGATTTTTGTGATCGGTGGAAAGACGATCTATGATCTTTCACTTCCATTGGCCGACCGATTATATATAACTGAAATCAAGAAGACCCACGAAGGCGACGTCTATCTAGCAATCGATTTATCCGATTATTCACTAGTATGGCAGGAAGACCATGCCGATTTGACGTTTGCCATCTATGAACGAAAGGACGCCCAATGATCCTCTTTTCGATTCAATTGATCTTGACAGTGTTGTCAACGATCGCGTATGCCATCTTTGGATCTTATCCTCAGGGCATCTTGGGGATCTTGGTGTTAGCAGGCATCGCTTTGGTGGCATTTTTGGGTGTTTTCGTGTGCTATTTTATTTCAGGAACCATCTATATTATCCTTAATACGAAAACAGACCCCAAAAACATGGGCAAACATCGACTTTACAATGAGATCGGAAGCTATTTGTTTCGGGTGCTTTTGCGCGTGAGAATCGTTGTCTCGGGGTTGGAAAATCTCCCGAAAAACAATTGTTTTGTAGCCTTTGCCAATCATTCAGAATTATCGGATCCTGTCTATTTGAAACAAATCCTCAAAGATTATCCCATGGCATTCTTGGCAAAAGAAGAGTTGTTTCATTATCCGATTTTGAAGCAGTTATTGATAAGTGCAGGATGCATTCCATTGTTTCGGGGAATGGATCGTAAGGGTTTACAGGCCATCATCGATACGATCAAAGCTATCAAAAACGGGCAACCCATGGGAATTTTTCCTGAAGGAACACGGAGTTATTCCAATCAAATGATCCCCTTTAAAGCCGGAGCGTTCAAAGTCGCACTGAAAGCCGGGGCTGATATTTGTCCGGTATGTTTATATAACATGCAAGGAGTATTGTCCTTGAAGCGAATTCGTTGTCATACAGCCTATATTCATGTCTGCCCCCTCATTCCATATGAATCCATCAAAGAGATGGATACGAGTTCTCTTGCCCAAGTCGTCCAAGAACGTATTCAAATCCAAATGGACCAATTTGAAGCGATTTATGGGCAACAACCGAAAGCAGAAGGACAAGGATCATGTTAAGAGACCTGTTTTTCACTTTTTTCAAAATCGGTCTGTTTACCTTCGGCGGGGGTTATGCCATGATCCCGCTTATTCAAAGAGAAGCCATCGAAAAGAAGAAATGGTGTAGTGTTGATGAATTTTTAAACATCATCGCTATTGCGGAATCAACTCCCGGACCGATTGCAGTCAATAGTGCAACATTTATAGGGTATAAGCAAAAAGGCGTTTTGGGAGCTTTTTTTGCCACACTCGGTGTTGTATTGCCTTCTTTTGTCATCATATTATTGATTTCGTTGTTCCTCGTTCAATTCAAAGATAACACAATCGTTGCCAATGCATTTCAAGGTGTTCGGATTGCGGTAGCTATTTTAGTACTGGGAGCCGGGCTGAAACTCATGCGAAAACTGAAGAAGCATTGGCTAACTATCGTTTTGATAATCGCTGGGTTTATATTGATGCTGTTTCATTGGCTACCGACCATTTTTGTGATTTTGATTGGCGGAATCATCGGGATCATGTATCAAACGATTGTCACTTGGATCGAGGTGGCAAAGCGTGGATAAGATCTGGTTGCTTTTTATTACCTTCTTTAAAGTTGGGCTATTTACCTTTGGCGGAGGCTATGCGATGATTCCGATGATTGAGGAAGAAGTCCTCAAGCATGGCTGGCTGAACTCGGTGGATTTATTAGTTGATTTTATTGCTATTTCTGAATCGACACCAGGGCCTTTTGCAATCAATATCGCCACATTTATTGGATTTGATGAAGCCGGCTTATGGGGCGCAATTGCCGCAACACTGGGTGTTGTACTGCCATCGTTTATCATTATTTTATTCATTGCTCGTTTTTTCACTCGTTTCGCTAAAAATCCAACAGTTAATGGATTTTTGTCCGGTGTGAAACCGATGGTGGTGGGAATATTGGTAGCGGTGGGGGTAGGGTTGTTATGTCGTAGCACGATCCATACAGATCTGTTCCATTTAAGTGACTGGGTTTTTGACCCCCGAACCTGGGTTATTGCGGCAGTGTTGCTTGGAATTCGGCTTATTCGTCCGAAAATGAATCCGATTTACTTGATCTTATTCGCCGCTATTTTAGGGATAGTAGCGTATAGCTTGATCAGTATTTAAACTGAAGAAAGATCTATTATCAACTCATTAATTAAGGAGGGCAACTTATGACATTCGAAGTGGAATTGATTCAATGGCTACAGAGCTTTCGCAGTGATTTTTGGGATTTCTTCTTTCAGTTCTGGACGTTTTTCGGGGAAGAACTCGTGGTCATTGGTATCCTTGGTTTTCTTTACTGGTGTTATGACAAGAAAACCGGAGAAACCATTGGACTAACGGTTTTCATCTCACTGGTGTTGAATAGCATCATCAAGGTGATATTTCAACGTCCTCGGCCCTATGTCAATCCGGCAAATGGGATTGACGGGATCCGTCTTGATACGGCGGGAGGGTATTCATTCCCCAGTGGACATACCCAAGGGGCAGCGGTGGTTTTTGGAAGTTTGGCCGTATGGCTAAAAAAAAGGTGGTTGACGATCGTGAGTGTTGTTATCATCGTCATGGTGGCAATCAGTCGCATGTATCTAGGGGTTCATTACCTTTCTGATGTGTTGGTGGGCGGCTTGTTGGGAGTTGGACTGGCTTTTATATTTCATAAGTTGTTTGAAAATGATGCGAATCGACAAAAAATATACTTGATATCTTTGGTTTCATCGATTGCTTTATTCCTGATCAGTTTTGTAGTCTATATATTCATCTCACAACCAGATGGCGATATAAGCGGACCTCAGGCGCTCTATAATAGCATGGAAGGTGTTGCGAAGATGGTGGGAGCAATCGTTGGATTTGTGACGGGGATTCGATTTGAAGCGAAACATGTTCAGTTTGAAAATCATCGAATCATCTGGAAAAATATCCTGCGATTCGTGGTTGGAGTCGGCATCGTCATGGGAGTTCGGATTGGACTCAAAGAAATCTTTACGTTAATCGTGGATTCAGAAGCCTTGGTAGAGGGCTCGATGGTTCCAGCCGCATTTGCTGTCATCTTTGATGGAATCCGCTATGGGATCATGGTGTTTGTAGCAATTGGTGTGTACCCATATTTGTTCCGAAAAGTCAATTGTTAGAGAAAGAAGTGTTTCTATGAATATAGTGAATCGTACGTTATATGACAAGCAACTAATAATCCGATATAATCGTCACTATCTTAATAATTTTCTGAAAAAGAATTTTCCAATCGTAGGCTTATTGACAACGGCTTTTATCGTTTATATGCTCATCAAAAAAGAGTGGGTCTATGCCATTGTTCTAGGTACGATCTTGATCTTTTATTTAGGGCTCACTTTTTTGATGCAGATGTTGACGACAAAGCGCGTGTTAAAACAAAGCCCGTTGGTGGATCATCCAGTTATCCAAATGTATTATTTTACTGAGAAAGATATCAAAATCGAGAATGTCAAGAGTATCACAATCAGCTATGATGACCTAATAAAAGTCGTGTTTTCGAGAGATTTCATCATTTTGCATGATCGTGGTGGGCGAACCTATATTATTGATAAGAATGGATTTCAAAATCAACCAGAAGATGAAAGAATACTGACAGATTTTTTGAAGCAATTCACTCGGAATAAGCGGTTGAAAAGAAGATAAAATCCAGCTTAATTGCTGGATTTTTTTTATGTATATTGACAATTTAAAAAGGATAAATTATAATTAGACTGCATAGTCTAAACCATGTGGTTTAATTATTGGAGAACCAATGAAAAACATGACGGATGATCGTACCTATTTCTTAAAAAAGAATCGGGTCTTATATCAAGAAACCTTATTTGAATTCGCAAATAAGCGTTTTCCGCAAGCGTCTTTAAATGAAATTATCCGTCGCAGTTCTTTTAATAAAGGAAGTTTTTATTATCGCTTTAAAGATAAAAACGCCTTATATTTTGCACTGTTGGACGATTTATTTGTCACACAATATTCATTTCCCGAAACTCAAATGATGTTAGAAAACACCCATTTCAATTTAAAAGACGTTCTCCAGCTTTTATTTGTCAATCTGTATTGGACGTACAAAGAAAACCCCTTGTATCTTCAACTTTTGAAGAATTACTATACTGAAAAACCTAGTTTGAAAGATGCTGTGAAAAAAGAATGTATCAGGCCGGTGTTTTCACGCTTTTTCGATCGTCTTCATTCCCACTTAAAATCTCATGGGTTTGGCTCCAGCGATCCATCGGTCATTTTTATAGTGAAGGATATTGAATTCCGCTATTTCTGCATAGAGGACTATCTATCTACCCATTTCGGATTCTCTGACGTTGAGAGGATTGTGGACGACATTATCGCTTCCATTGATAACAAGTTGAGTCCGAGACTTCACCGGATTCGCTATCCATTTGCATCAGTCAATGAAAAAATTAAACAGGATGAAGAGACGTCTGACATTCTTTCTTTGCATCCCGGTGAAATCGTGGCCATCGTTGGACAAACAGAACTGTCTTTATCGGGTTGGGTTAAAAAAACAATTGATCGAATCAATGATCATTCAGAAGCGAAGGATAGCGTCTATCCTAATTGTCACAACTGGATTTTTTTGAATTTGAACGATTATTGTTGTTGCGGACAACCAATAAAAAACACAATCAAGTTACGGCTTTTTCTCTTTAATGCTTCAACTCGAAAAGCACTAACACGACGGCAGGAAAAATTGTTGAAAGAAGCGGGTCTTCTCGATTGGCTTGAGAAAGAAGTCCGACGGTTGCCACTGAATGAGCGAGTCATGGCTTATTTAATAAAAGGACTATTAAACAATTCGGACCTAATTCTGGTAGATCGCGTGCTTGAAGCCCTCGATGGCGCGATGATTCAACGTTTTTTCGCGATCTTATTGAAGTATCGTCAAAATCCATGTACAATGATTTTGGTCGGGTTGGATCCGGTGTTGTATTTGGATAATGTTGATCGGTTGGCGTGTCTTGTGGACGGAACGCTCTCTCGATCAATGACTCCAGCTGAAATCAGGGCTCATTTCGAGAAAGCGCGGATCAACATCCACTATGACGACTTCACAGCCAATGGAAAAGTGATCACTTTTGAATTCTCCCAGAATCGACACATAGAGTGGATTGATTTTGTTCAAAAACATCGTGTTTATAGTATTGATACAAAAATTCAGTTAGATTTAGATGCGATAATGGAAGGAATAAAGGAGGAAATCCTATGAGTAAAATCGGATTCTTGATTAAAAACGATTTGAAACGTTATGTTCGCTATCGCATCTTGCATATGGTAGTGATCTGTTCGTTTCTTTTTGCCGCAATTGTTGCTTTTTTCCCGGAGGTAAATCCATCGAATTTTCTCTACATCTTTGTTTTTATCATCCCCGTCGTGGTCTTTTCGTTCTCGCTACATTCGGATCGTGTGGAAGATCAGGTTTTTCCCTGTGAGGCAGAAAAATGTAAACCCATGACGATTGTTCTGGGAAAAATCGGTTCAGCTTTGTTGCTGGAGCTGATTCCCCTCGTATTTATGATGCTGATCCTTGGCTTGGTAGAGCGATTGAATATCTCTTATTGGGGGTTATTTTTTGCCTATCTATTGGGGGCGAGTGTTCACATTATATTGGGGTTGACTTTGTCCATCATCAGTCGAACCAACCGAATTCTCTCTTTAAATTATGTGGTGTACATTTTGGTGTTTTGTACCGCGCCGATCATGTATTATAACAATCAAATTCCTTTAAAATATCAATATTTTTTAATTTTTTCACCGGCGTTTCTGTCTGGAGTCTTGATTGAAAACAGTTTGGTTCAATCGCCCTATTCCCCTGTATGGCTTATTGTGTTGTCCGTCTTTCTCTTGATTGCCATTGGGGTATTGTTGGTAATTTTTGCTGTCCGTCCTTTTTTCCAGCATTACATGGAAAGAATTCAAAAAAACAAGAGGAGAAACGTCGCTGATGAATGAGATGTCGAACAAAAACAAAAAACAATATTTTCTCGGAATCGACGGTGGTGGCACCAAGACACAGCTTGTCATCATCGATGAGAAAGGATCGATTGTAGCTGAAGGGAATGCAGGAACGGCATCAATCGATACAATCTCCTTTTCTGATTCGTTTAAAACGATTCAGGAAGCTCTGTCAAAGATGCAAATCGATATTGAAATCTCCGGTGTGTTCGCTGGCATTGGGGGGATCGCTTCAACGGAGCACGAGGAAGCCTATATCGAAGGACTTCGACATATCACGTGGCTGAACCAGGCCACTTATATTCAAGTCAAGAATGATGTGTATGGAGCACTGGCATCCGGGAATGGAGAACTTCAAGGTATAGCATTAATATTGGGAACCGGTGCGGTCTGCTTTGGAATCAATGGCGAAAAAACTTGGCGTTGTGGTGGATATCATTACAAAGAAGGGGATGCCGGCAGCGCTTTTGATGTCGGATTCCAGGCCTTAAAATATTACGCTCGAGTCTTGGACGGACGCTATCTTCCTTCGTCTTTTAGTGATGCCATTCGTGATTACCTTGGAATCGACGACTTTATTGGGTTGGTTAAGTACTTCCATAATTTAGAGCGCACGAAGACGGCAAAAATCGCTCCCATAGTGACAAGTTATGCTCGCAGTGATCAACATGCCTACAAAATAGTCGCAACGGCAGCCGACGAAGTTCGATTGTTGGTTGAAGGAGTGTATCGCCAACTTCATTTTCAGGAAACCGATTTGGTTGTGATTGGTGGTATTGGCACCGCGGATACCATTTACAAAGAACTCTATGCCCAGGCAGTATTACGGATCTCACCCGATATTCATATCATCTTACCGAAATATACGCCCGCATATGCTTGTGCACTGATTGCCAAAGAAAAGACCATTGCCAAGCAAAGTGAGAGGTAATCCAATGATCCGATACAACGAATCCAAACACCTCTTTCATCTTCAAACCGTCAACACATCATATATGATCCGTCTATATCCATCCCGACATGTCGGGCATCTTTATTATGGAAAAAGGATTCCAGAGCCGGAGGATATCAATTCACTAGATTTACACTTTCCGATCGAGGTTGGTGGACAAGTCATTTATGATAATTCGGATAAAACGTTCAATTTGAATCTGGCGTTATTGGAAGTGTCCACTTATGGCAAAGGAGATTTTCGCGATCCAATGATGCATTTTCGGTTTGCGGACGGATCTCGTCTGTCAGATTTCACTTATGAATCACACCAAATCTTCAAACAAAAGCCGGAGTATAAAGAATTGCCCTCAACGCAACCCAGAGCAAATATAGCGGCAGATACGCTTGAGATTATCGTCAGTGATTCGATTCGGAAAATGAAAATTCGTCTACTATATACTGTCTATGATCAGATAGATGTGATAACAAGACGAGCAATCATCCTTAACGAGAGTGAAGAAGAGGTGCTGTTGGAGAAAGCTCTCAGCATGAACTTGGATCTGCTGAATGAAGACTATGAACTATTGTCTTTGGATGGTGCGTGGATCCGTGAACGGCAATTGACGGCACATCCTTTGCAGTTTGGTATCCTCAAGATCGATTCAAAAAAGGGAGTGTCGTCGAGCGACCATAATCCATCGGTTTTTTTGAAACAAAAGCTGACGGATGAAACTCAAGGAAAATGCTATGGCTTCTCTCTCGTTTACAGCGGAAACTTTGAAGCCAGCGCCGAAGTCAGCCCACATGGGCTTCTCCGAATGATGATGGGCATCAATTCCTTTGATTTCTATTGGCCATTGGCAGCCAAACAACAGTTTGTGACGCCAGAAGTCGTGCTTTCATTCTCTCACGAAGGACTCGCCCGTTTGAGTCAAAATTTTCATGAACTCGTTAACCATTACGTGATTCCTGAAAAATGGCAGGACCGGGAGCGCCCGGTCCTGATCAATAATTGGGAAGCCACGTTTTTTGATTTTACCGAAAGAAAACTCTTAAAAATAGCCAAACAAGCGAAAAAAATGGGCATCGAACTTTTCGTTTTGGATGATGGATGGTTTGGTAAACGCGATAACGATACCTCCTCTTTGGGGGATTGGACACCTCACTCAAAGAAACTCCCGGGTGGCTTGGGAGCCTTACAACGAAAAATCAAGCGAATAGGTCTTGATTTTGGCATTTGGGTTGAACCAGAAATGGTCAACCCGGATAGTGACTTGTATCGAGCACACCCTGACTGGGTGATTCAACACCCCCAATACCCGCCATCCTTGGGCCGAAACCAATTGATTCTTGATTTGGCTAATCCCAAAGTGGAAAACTATTTATTTGAACAGTTATCCAATATATTTGACAGCGCCCAGATCGTATACTGCAAATGGGACATGAATCGGAATTTTTCTGATATCTATTCCAATTATTTGCCTGCAAAAGAACAAGGAAGCTTGACGCATCGCTATGTATTGGGGTTGTATTCACTTCTCAATCGACTGAAAAATGCTTATCCGGATATGCTATTTGAAGCCTGTGCCAGTGGCGGCAACCGCACGGACCTCGGACTGCTTCACTATATGCCACAAGTTTGGATGTCTGATAACACCGATGGTGTTTTTCGCCAACGAATTCAAGCCGGAACTTCCTATGTCTATCCCTTATCGACGATGGGTGCGCATGTGAGCGATGTTCCCAACCAGCAAACCTTGAGAAATACGCCACTGGAAACAAGATTCAATACCGCTTGTTTCGGGTTGCTGGGATATGAATTAGACTTGACGGAATTGACACGGGCAGATCGCCGTACCATCCAACAACAAATCGCTTATTATAAGGCGCACAGACGCTTGTTTCAATTTGGTCAATTTGAACGGCTTCAATTGCCTTTTACCGATCGAGGATGTGGATTCATGAGTATGTCTCATGATCAAGAAGAAGCGATGCTTGGGTGGTTTCAGACCTTGTCATATCCGAACGGACCACTAGAAAAATTGCCGGTGAGAGGACTCGATCCGCAAAAAACCTATCAAGTCAATAATCGTCCTCAATTCTTTAATCTGTCATTGTTTGGCCGGCTTGTTCGGCATGCGCTTCCCATCCGGCTGAATGCAAATGGTCTGATTTTTCACTGGCTAAAGAACCGTTACTTGATGCCAATCGAAGTGGAGTCACAAACGGTATCCGGCGAACAATTGTTGGCGGCGGGTTTTTGTCCCAAACAACAATTCATCGGATCGGGATATCATGACCAGATCCGCTTGATGGGCGATTTTGGTTCACGGATTTATTATTTTAAAGCTCAAAAGGAGAGGTAATACGATGCGATCTATCCACCCTTTAAATCATCAATGGCATTTTTCGCCTGAATTTCGGGAGGAATACTTGGAACCAACTTTTTCAGCGGATGAATTGCCAGAAATCCAAATTCCTCATACGATGACACTGACGCCATTCAACCACTTCGATGAGAAGATCACCCAAGGAATTGGGACCTATTTCCGTGATTTTTCTCTCGGAAAAGAGGCGGTGGATCACCGGATCATTTGTCGATTTTATGGTGTCATGAATACTTGTAAAGTGTACGTGAATGGTGTGTGTCTCGGTTCGCACGAGGGTGGATATACGCCCTTTGAATACGATTTGACATCTGTTTGCTTGACCGATAGGCAGAATCGGCTCTTGGTCATAGTGGATGGGGCGGAGACTGCAAATGTTCCTCCATTTGGCGGCGTGGTCGATTATCTGAGTTATAGCGGCATCTACCGGGAAGTCGAACTCCAAATCCTCGAGCAAACCCATCTTCAAGCACTGTACTGCAAAGCGGCGGATTTGACACCTTGGGCTGAAGATTCCATGGTTCTTTCGATTCAGGCACCGTTAGTGAAGGCCGCGGATATGACGGATTTAAAATGCACTATGGAAGTATTAGATGGAGATGTCTGTCATTATAAATCGGAGTTGAAGTTGACTGCTAATGACACTTTTATTGGATCCTTTCAATTAAAGGAAATTAAACGCTGGGATATCGATGATCCCAAACAATACCGAATCAGAGTCACATTGCTGTTAAGAAAAATCTGTCTCGATCAGATTGATGAATGGTTTGGATTTCGCTCAATTTCATTCACCAGTAAAGGATTTTATCTGAATCAGCGGCGAGTTAAATTGATTGGCTTGGATCGCCATCAAAGTTATCCTTATGTCGGTTATGCCATGCCGAGGAGAATGCAAGAAAAAGATGCTGAGATTTTGCGCTTTGACCTCGGATGTCGAATTGTCCGGACTTCTCATTATATGCAAAGTGATCATTTCATCAGAAGAGCCGATGAAATCGGGTTGTTGGTCTTAGAAGAAATTCCGGGTTGGCAATATATCGGAAACGAGAAATTCAAAGCGCTGTCGCTTGCTAACCTGGAAGCGATGATTCGGCATCATTACAATCATCCCTCCATTGTGCTGTGGGGCGTTCGGATCAATGAATCCCCAGACGATCATGATTTTTATGTTGAAACAAATCAGCTAGCAAAAAAGCTGGATGATTCCCGCCCGACGACCGGTATTCGCAATTTCCGCCATAGTGAATGCTTGGAAGATGTTTATGCTTACAACGATTTTTCCCATATTGGCGACAATGCTGGATTGGTCCATCCCAATTGGATTGCTGGTCCAAAGGTGCCGTACTTGGTGACCGAACATAACGGGCATATCTTTCCGACTAAAAAGACTGATCCGGAAATGAAACAGATTGAACAAGCATTGAGACATCTCAAAGTGATCGATGCCGCTTACGCGACAAACCGTCATTCAGGAGCGATTGGGTGGTGTCTTGCCGATTATAATACTCACAAAGAGTTTGGTTCATCGGATCGAGTCTGTTACCACGGGGTCACGGATATGTTCCGTTTGCCGAAACCCGCGGCTTACGTATACGCTTCTCAAAGAGAGGATGTGCCGGTTTTAGAAGTTGCTTCGTCGAATACTCCGGGTGAATTCGACGAGATCCGGTTGCCAGAATTCGTGATTTTCACCAACTGTGATTATGTCACGATCGCTTTCAATGGCGAAAAAATTGGAACGTATTTTCCCAATCGGAAACGCTACCCACATCTGCCTCACCCGCCCATCATCCTTCCGGACTTGATCGGCAATCGTCTAGAAGCCAGCACGACCTTTTCAAAGCGGCTGACTCGCCAACTTTTAAGAGCACTGAGGGCCTATTATCGTGATGGCATCCACATGCCAATCGGTGAGAAAATTCGCATTGCCTGGTTGATGCTTTTTAAGGGATTTACCTTCGATAAAGCTTTCCATTTGATTGGAAGATATATTATCAACTGGGGAAAAGATCTAGCGACCTACACCATTCAAGGGTATCGGGAAAATCAGCCGGTCATCACCAAATTGATTGGTCGATCTGGAACGCGTATTCTAAAGGCGTTCGCCGATGATTCCGTCATTGCTCCGAAAGGTACTTATGAAGTCACTCGCATCGTCATTCAACTGGAAGATGGACTCGGTAATATATGTCGCAACGCCCATGATGTGATCAACGTGACTTGCGAAAATGGGTTGGCAGTAATCGGTCCCAATCCAGTGGCTTTGGTGGGAGGATCGATCGGGGTTTATTTACGAACTACAGGAAAAAAAGGCCGAGTTTCGGCCATAGTCACTTCGGGTGATTGTCCGCCGATCACACTCGATTTCTTGATTGAATAAAAAAAATCCGGTGTTTCCGGATTTTTAATTTGGCAACAAACCTTCATTTAATAAGAACATGTATAAAACATCATTGGGGATGGCAAACGCGGTGTCTTCCGCTTCCACACCCCAAGTGTTGACTCCGAGGAGATTGCCGTCGACATCCACCAATGCACCTCCGCTCGAGCCTTCATGGATGATGGCATTGTGCATGATGACCGGAAAATCCACGTGGGAGATTGGTTGGAGGGACAAATAGACGCCAAAGGTGACGTTATTTTCTAATGATTGAGGGTTCCCGACGGCTAAAACCAATTCATTCGCGTTATATTTCGTGAAAGCGCGATTGATAATGTTGATCGGAGTGACGTTGAGACGATCGCCTTTTGGAAACCGGAGTACCGCGAGATCCATGTCGGCATTGCCGACGACCAAGATGGCTTCCACATTCTCTTCATCTTCTATCGTTTTGACTTCGTAACTGGCAATCATATCCAGAGGATCGACGACGTGGAAATTCGTGACGGCATAATAATAATCGGCATCTTCCATATAGACAAATCCCGACCCCTTGGAAAACGCTTTGATTGACGTGGAAGGTCCCCAAGGAAAGAGATCCTGTTCTTCATAGAGTGTCACATTGATGCTGATGTTGGCTCGACGGATTTTGTCACGGGTTTCGACTAATAATTCGTTGTATTCGTCTACTGCCAAATCATAGCTATCAGAATGAAACATTGGATAAGCAGCATAGTCCTCAGACCGAACGGTGATCGATCCGGAAAGAGTGTTCGGACGCGAAATCGGCAGGGTGGTTTGCGAGGAAGTAGTAGTGAATAGCGGAAAAAGCAGATCATCACATGCCAGCAGAAATACGCCCAAGAGGATGATGGCGACGGCCATTAGTTTTTTCATAAGAGTCCCTCCCTGATATCATTATACACCAGAAGAGCAACTGGGGCATTTGTGGTGAAAAAAAATCATATTTTTACCCGAGATGCCTTTATGTAACATTCAAAAAAAGGTATAATGAAAAAATAAAGACTTAATGAAGACGAAAAACATTCAAATGAGAATCATTTATTCAAAATACACGCCCATCAGTTAGGAGGAGATTCTCTTGCCAACGCTGCCGACACTCCCAGATAATCTCGATTTTCCACTATATTTCAACATCATGTTCTTCTCCATATTGGGATTGGCCATGCTCTTCGGCTTTCTCCGAGGCTTTCGAAAATCTCTGGTCGCATTCTTGGTGACGCTGGTTTTTTATGTTGTTTTCTTTTTGACCATTGATTTGGTTGTGAATAGTTTATGGACGATGGAGCTCAGTTTTCTTGGCGGGGTACTCGGTAATATTGATCCCGCATTGGCTTCGGCGTCCAGCCTTTCGCAAGCACTGCCCATCTTATTGGAGATTTATTTGGGTGAGACACTTGGGCCGGTGCTTTCGAACGAACAAGTGATTGCCTTTATTGCAGGACTCGGGATCTTTATCGTCAAGGTTGTTTATACGATATTATATTTTACTGTGATTCAAATCATTTATCGTTTTCTGATTTTTCTCATTCGGATCATTTTCTTCCCCTCTCGAAAATCCGAGCAGAAGTACCGATCTAAAAACCGGGGATTTGGCGCTTTGTTTGGATTGATGAGTGGGGTTTTGAGCGTCTATGTGACACTGATTATTATGGGTGGCATCATGAGTATTTCTGCGAGTTTGTTATCATTCGCTCCGGAAGAGGAAGAAACCGATACGGTTGAACTTGCGTTTCCTCGCGGCCATATTTATGAAGCCAATTATTCGATCCTTCCTTTAGCTGAAGCCGATGATCCACTGGGAGCGATGGATGATGCGCTGAACTTGCTTGAAACGATGGTGAACGCGTATCAAACCAATATCATTGTCTCGACTTCTTCACAGATCACCATCACCGAAGAAACATCGAGTACGGATCTTCCACTCAACCTGTATTTGTTTGATTCGGTCTTGTCGTTTGAATATGATGAAAAACAGATTGCGATTCGCCACGAACTTTCCGTATTTTCTGAAGTCGCGGGAACCATCATGCAATCGACATTCATCGAATCAGGAGATTTGTCCGATGTGACGGGCAACGAAATCCGCGACGCTTTTACCCTTCTGTCGAATTCGGCGTTGTTTACATCGCTTTTGCCGGTCGCAATCGATGCGGCCACTGTCTATTTTGAAGTGGATCTACCGGTTCCTACTGATGAATTATATGCCATTGATTGGCAGGCCGAGGTCGTGCAACTCGGCGAAGTCGCGGGATTGGTGTTTGATTTTGTCAACGCGGCGGGGTTATTGGATGGAGAGCCAGACTTGGAAACATTGGAGCTCAATGCAGAAGATGTCCGAGAAATATTCACAGGCCTTGGCGGATCACAACTAGTCACCATGGTGGCATCGATTGCGGTCATGGAACCGGTTTTGGCGCAATTGTCTGAAGATGCCTCTGCGATCATCACGGTTCCTGCCGATCTCGACTGGGAAGAAGAATTCACCAGTATTGGTGAGATCATCGCCCAAATCATTGAAACCGGCATTTCGCTTGGCGATTTTGAATCCGGCGATCCCATGACGATCATCAGTGCTCTAGCCACGCTCAATTTCACCGTATTGCTAGATTCGGTTATTGTCAAAAACGCGTTGATCAATGTTCTCTCGGGAGCTGGTGGCTTTTTGGATGGTGAGGAATTGAGTTTTCTTGTCATTCCCGACGATATCGATTGGGATACCGAGTTACTAGCGATTTTGGAAGCGGTAAACGCGGTATCGACAATCGCCACTCAAGTTGATTTTTCCAACTTTACAATCAATTCCTTATCCGAATTGGATTTGGACTCGATCGACGCCATTTTTGAGTCACGCATTCTTGTTGCGAGTATTACTCAACTTGTCAAAGAACAGGATTTTGGCGACCTGCCACTCATCCTTCCAGATTCCATTTATGATGAAGACGGGTATATCAAAAAGAGTGAATTGATCCATCTGGTCGATGCTTTCCAGATCATCGTCACCGAACTGGCCTGCGATATTGGCGATACTGAATGCGAAGAAGTAGGCTTTGATATCACTAAAGCCTTGACTCTATCCTCCGAATCCGTCGACACTGTACTCACATCGGACATTATTTGGGCTACGCTTGGAAACATGATTTTGGATATGGGAGCGGAATTTCTGATTGTGCCTGACACCCTCACGGTTCTAACAGAAATCATGGTGGAGTCGATTCCTCGAAACGTGGTGTCCCGTTTGGAAATAGACAAAGTCTTTCAAGCGGTATCGGCCTTAGGGATCACCAACCTGGAGGAAATCGACAGCTTTGATCCGTCCATGGTGACGGAGATTGCGGCAGATGATGATAAAATAGCAACTCTTTTGGCCTCGGAAATCATTCAGGCCACTGTTGGTGATTTGCTTTATGATATGGGTGGCGACGTCCTTTCGATTCCGGAAGGAGCGCTTACCACGGTGTCCGTCGGTGACGATGAAACGGTCACGATTGTCACAAAAACCGAAATCGAACGCTTGTTGAAAGCCGTTGCCACCTTGGAAATCACCGATATCGAGGCAATGGAAATCGATCCATCGATTTTGACCAATCTCGGGACCGAGATCGATCCAACCGTCTTAGACCAAGACAAGGCGGATACCTTGTTTTTATCGCTCATCATCCATGCGACCTTGTCAAAATTGCTCATTGATTTTGATGCCGATGGCGCGTTATCGATTCCTTATTTTTCGGAAACGGGATCAGAAATCCGTTATTTTGACGACGATGACGAGTTTGAATATATCAGCGATGACGAATTAAGCGCCTTGATTCAGGCGGTGCTGATTCTCGATATCGTTGATTTTGAAAATATCTCAATTGAAACCTTGGATTTAGACATGATCATCGCCAACTCGGGAATTTTACTCGATTCATCAATTTTACAGGCGACGATCTCGGATCAAGTCCGGGAATTGGATGCCGAGATGATCGTCATCCCTACGCACGATCTCTTGGGTCATCCAATCGAAATCAGCCAAGGCGAAGGTGAGCAAGCCGTCACATATATTTCCAAGGCTGAACTGGAACTCACGTTGGATGCCATTAATGTGCTCAATATCGATTTAGAAAATCCCCAGTTCGATGCGACCATTATCCAAAACTTAGAAGATGCCGATACTCCCGGAGAACTGGATGATGACAAACTGGACACGCTTTTTGATTCCACCATCATTCAGGCCTCGTTATCCAAAATGATTTTGGATTTCACCGAATCCGATGGTGAGACGGAAGCCATTTTGGTCGTTCCTTATACCGCTGAATCGGAAGCGGTGGTCCGTTTCACCGATCACGGATCGAATTTTATCTCCAAAACAGAATTGGTCAATTTGTTTAAAGCGATTTATTCGCTAGATATTGATGATTTTAATTCGGTTGACAGTTTGTCCTTAGACACCATTAAAGATAATTTTGATACGTTGATTGTATCCGCGACGTTGCATGCGACCATCTCCGATCAAGTGATGACCATGGAAAGCGATGCGATCGTGGTGCCAGAAAAGGACCTCGCTGGCGAATCGATCATCGTTATCCGCGGGGATGTCGGTTTTCAGACAACCTACATTATCTCTGATGAGTTGGAACGCACCTTCGATGCGTTGGAAGTTTTGAATATTGATTTCAACAATCCGGTCTTTGACGCGTCTATTGTCGACAATTTGGCGTATGAACCGGAATCGGAATTGACAGGGTTGGACGAGGATAAGTTGAATACGCTCTTTTCCTCAATCATTCTTCACGCGTCCGTATCCAAAATGTTGATCGATTTGACTGAAGCCGATGAGGAAACCGAAGCGGTCCTCGTTCTTCCCTATGTGGATGTGAACGGTTCCGACATTCGTGTTCAGCCTTATGATGCCGAATTTGTGGTTCAAGCAGAACTCGAACAAATCTTAAAAGCACTCTATGCCATGGACATTAATGATTTCAATTCGGTGGATAGTTTATCGTTAGACACCATCAAGGAACATTTTGATACCTTGATTCTTTCTGCGACGTTGCATGCGACTATCTCAGATCAAGTGATGTCCATGGAAAGCGATGCGATCGTGGTGCCTTCTTGGGATCTAGCAGTCGTTCCTGAACCTATCTTGATTGAACGAGGCGCTGGAGCGACGCTCATTACCTATATTTCCGAATCGGAGCTGCGCGCGACGTTTAACGCGTTGGAAGTATTGAATATTGATTTCAATAATCCTGTCTTTGATGCCTCAATCATCAATAATCTGGAAGATACCTTAAACCCGGGGCAGTTGGATAACGGGAAACTAGATACGTTGTTTGATTCCACGATTCTCCATGCATCCATCTCGAAAATGTTGATTGATTTGACCGAAGAAGACGAAGAGACAGAAGCGTTGTTGGTGGTGCCCACCTTGGATTATCAAGGACAACCGCTCCAATTTACGGATCATGAAACACTCTTTGTCTCGGAAACGGAATTGAGAGGCTCCTTTGAGGCGCTGTTTGCGCTCGGAATCACCGATTTCAATACCATTGATTCTCTCACATTGACAACAATCAATCAAGAGTTTGACACAATCATACAATCAGCGATCATTCACGCGACGATTTCTGATCAAATGTTGACGATTGAGTCCGAAGATGTCGATATTCCCACCTTTGATTATAGCGGTTCGTCGATCCGGGTGGAACGCGCAGAAACGACATATATTCTGGATAGCGAATTAGAACATACTTTCACAGCGCTCGAACTCCTCGGAGTCAACGAATTGAATAATGTCAATATCGCGATTAATTTACCCGACTTCTATACCGCCGACAATCGCAATACCTTGTTGGCATCAGCCACAATTCATTCGGCCATTTCCAAACAACTTATCGAATTGGATGACACTGTTTTAGAAGTACCCTATTTCGATAGTGATAACCAACCGATTCTGATCGAACAGGGCGATTCCGAACTATTCACTGAGACCACGTATGTAGCGGATACCGAAATCCACGCTCTCTTTGAAGTGATGGAAATATTGGGAATCAATGATCTTGATACGATTAATCTCGATTTGGATCTTACCTTATTCTATGATGATACCCCCCTCGGTGAGAGTCTGTTAGGTCCCAGATCAACCCTATTGGCCTCGGCCTCAGTTCACTTAGAAATATCCAAACAACTGAAGAATTTAGGAGCGGAAGTCTTAGAAATCCCCTTTTATTCGGAAGCAAATGAACCAATCCGTGTAACAAGAGGGGATATTGGGGAAGAAACTGATTCAGAATATGTCGTGGATCAAGAAATCCATGCGCTTTTTGAAATGTTGGAAGCACTGAATATTTCAGATCTTGATAATGTCAACATCGATTTAGATCTTTCCCAATTCTACACTCCCGAAGATCGGCAAGTGCTCTTTGACTCTGCAGCAGTGCATTTAGAGATTTCCAAACAATTGATTGGACTGGGAACCGAAGTCCTCGAGATACCTTATTATGGAGAAGTCGGAGATGTCATTCGTTTGTCAAGAGGAACGCTCGCAGAGGGAACACTATCTGAATATGTGACAGAAGATGAAGTCCATGCCCTGTTTGAAATGTTGGAAGCTCTGAATATTAACGATCTTGATAATGTCAACATCGATTTAGATCTTTCCCAATTCTACACTCCCGAAGATCGGCAAGTGCTCTTTGACTCTGCAGC